>Ga0247742_10000585_pt1 | contig 28661 bp, 26 predicted proteins | sample UWRJL208509C2_FD_180944 | JGI IMG/M metagenome (GOLD analysis project Ga0247742, IMG submission 180944) | Plant litter microbial communities from Arlington Agricultural Research Station in Wisconsin, United States - UWRJ-L208-509C-2 | ecosystem: Environmental > Terrestrial > Plant litter >...
TCGGATGATGACGGCTGGCAGGCGGGCATCGCCGCGTACAACTCGTCGGACGAGTACCTCGTCTCGGTGGCCACCGCAGCGCAGCGCTACTACGACGAGACTCGCTGACCGAGGTCAGTCGGTGGGACGCGCCGTGCTCGAGCGCACGATGAGTTCGAACGGCAGCGCGATGTTGCTCGCGGGCTCCTGCGGTTTGCCGGGCTGCAGCTGCGCCATCACGATGTCGACGGCGATCCGACCCTGCAGCGCCGGGAACTGGGCGACGGTCGAGAGCCCGAAGAACTCCGAGAGCTCGTGGTCGTCGACACCGACGACCGAGACATCCCGCGGCACGTTCAGCCCCAGGTCGCGGGCGGCCAGGATGGTGCCGAACGCCATCTCGTCCGACGCCGCGAACACAGCAGTCGGCCGGTTGCGCGGGTTGCCGAGCAACTGCTTCGCGGCGGCGTACCCGCCCTGCAGGGTGAAGTCGGCCGCCTGGTACAGCTCCGGGTCGGGGATGATGCCCGCATCCAGCAGCGCGGATTCGTAGCCGCCGCGACGCCGGGTGGGCACGTGGAAGTCCATCTCCGACGCGCTGTCGCCACCGATGTGGGCGACGCGGGTGTGGCCGAGGGCGATCAGGTGCTCGGTGGCGAGGCGTGCGACCCCGGGGTCGTCGATGCTGAGCGTCGGCACCCCGGTGATCGTGCCACCCACCCCCACGAGCGGCTTGTGCATGTCGTGCAGGCGCCCGACCTCGGTGTCGGTGAGCTCGAGCGCGATCGCGATGACGGCGTCCACCCGCTTGCGCAGCAGGAAGTGCTCGAACACGCTGCGCCGCTCTTCGCCGCCACCGCCCAGGTTGTACAGCGTCAGGTCGTAGCCGTGGCTGAGCAGGGCGCTCTCGGCGCCCTCCAGCACGGCGCCGTAGTACCAACGATTGAGGAACGGGATGACTACGCCCACGTTCTTCGTGCGCCCGGTGGCGAGGCTCGAGGCGTAGGAGGAGACGACGTACTCCAGCTCGAGGGCGGCGGCGTGCACCCGCAGCCGGGTCGCCTCCGACACGTGCCCGTTGCCGCTGAGGGCGCGGGAGACGGTGGCCGTCGAGACCCCCGCCAGTCGTGCTACCTCGTTGATGCCGGGCATCGCTTCCTTCCTCGCAAGCTCGCGTCGTCGCGTGCCGATTCTAGCGAGACTGGTCACCACGCCCCTTCCGACCTTGTATTCTTGTTGCGCGCGTTCGGCCAGGTGAATACACGTGGTCGGAAGCGCTTCGGCATGTTACCCAAGTGGCCAAAGGGATCTGACTGTAAATCAGACTGCTTCGCATTCGGGGGTTCGAATCCCTCACATGCCACCGAAACAGAACGAGCCCCGCTGTTACTCGCATGGACGAGTGACTGCGGGGCTCGTTCTGTTTCGGTCGCAGGTGCGTCGCTGAGAACCTCCAGGGCCCCGACCCGCGCAGTCCGGACCATTGCGCATTCCGGTTACTTGTCCCGGATGGGTGACCGCGCGATGGGCCGGCGGCACGGGTTGGGCGTCGAATCCCTCACATGCCACCGAAATTGTGGTTGCTCGAGCACTCGCTCCCCGATCTGGGGGTGAGGGCTCGGGCGTGAGGCGAGTTAGGCTCTCTCGGCGGTCGACCACAGCGACCGCGACACCATCGGCACGGCAGTCCCTTCACAGGCGAATTGTGTCCTCCGACCGACTATGAATAACCACCTTGTCGGCTTTTAGGGAAGAGGTTCGCTGTGCAACCGGCCGCACCTGTCGAAATGACGCTGCTTGACCGACTGCTGAGCCTGGCGATGCGGTACTGGACTTCGTGGGAGCCATCGACAGCCGGGACGCCGAGGCCGACCGACGCTCCCCGAGGGCACGCTCCTGGTCACGACCCTGACCGGATATTGCTGCTCGGGTCGGGCCCGGCGGCAGGGTGGGGTGTCGCCTCGCACGAGGTGGCGCTGCCCGGCACGCTCGCCCGTGAAGTTGCAGCTCACACTCGTCGGGGTGCTGATGTGGAGCTGGTCTCGCGCGTCGACATGACCGCCCGGGATGCCGAGCATGACCTGGTCGGGCGCGATCTGGCAACGTACGACGCCATAGTGGTGGTCCTCGGAGTCAACGACGCTCTGCGGCTGACCTCCCCCCGAGCGTGGCGCGCGTCAATGTCGCAGCTCTTGTCCACGCTCCTCGAATCAGCATCGGGCGATGCCGGAATCGTCGTTGTGGGCATCCAGCCGATCACGTCCATTCCGGCTTTCCGCACCCGGCGCGGGACTATCGCGGGGCGCCACGGGGTGCGATTGAACAGCGAAACGCAGGCCATCTGCGAACGAGATCCCCGGATCACTTTCGTTCCGCTGCCGCCGCAATCCCCTTCTCCGCCCGGCGAGGACCGCCACCGTTCGACTCAGCAGTATCAGGAATGGGCTCGCATCATCGCGGAGCCGATCGCCCCTCAGCTGGCTGCTCGCGACCGAGGAGATCAGGGCCAGCTCGTGAGCGTCGGCCGGTCCCGTCGCTCCGAGAAGGAACGGCAGGACGCAGTCGATGGCATGGCTCTGCCCGAGAACCGCAGCCATGCGCAACTTCAGCAGATCGCCGCTCTGGCCCGGAAGGCGTTCAACTCCGAATTCGCGCTGATCACAGTGCTGGATCATGACCGCCAGCGACATCTCGCCGGCGCCGGGCAGGTGTTGCCCGATATTCCGCGCAGCTCGTCATTCTGCGAGTTCGCAATTGACAGCCCCGAAGCCATGGTCGTGCGCGACACCCGGCAAGACCAGCGATTCAAGAACAACTCGCTCGTCACCGGCGACCCGCATATCCGCTTCTACGCCGGCTTCCCCATTGAGAGCCGCTCGGGTCACCGGATCGGCACCCTCTGCATCGTCGACACTCGACCGAGGTCGCCCAGCGACGATGTCGACGTCGTGTTCCTGCGGGAGCTCGCCCATTTGGCCCAGCGCGAGCTCGCCGAGTTCGGCTGAGAGCACCTGTCACCCGCGCCCTTCTGGAAGTGAGGGTGGGATTCACGGGATGATTCGGAGATGAGCTCAGCGGCAGGCGTCATCCAGCACACCGGCGGCCAGTGGATCGGCGATCCCACCGCGTTCCACGCCGAGGGGGCGTACTGGGATGCCCGGCGCAACGCCCTCCTGTACGTGGACATGCTCCGCGGCGACATCCTGACCCATGACGATGACGGCGATACCCGCACGAGCGTTGGGGATGTGGTGGCCCTCGTGCGCGCGCGCCGCGACGGCGGGTACATCGCGGCCACTGAGCGGGGGTTCGCGCTGCTCGACGACGAGCTGTCCGTTGAACGAGCGATCCCGGTGTTCGACGACACGAGCATCCGGATGAATGAAGGTGCCTGCGATGCCGCCGGGCGCCTGTACTGCGGGTCGATGGCCTACGACTACACGAGGGGAGCGGGCACGCTCTACCGCCTCGACCCCGACCTCAGCGTGCACGTCGTGCTGGAGCGGGTGACCATCCCGAACGGCCTGGTCTGGACGGCGGAGGGCACCATCGCCCTGCACGCCGAGACGGCGGACGACCGCATCTACGCGTACGAGTTCGACACGGCCACCGGCACGTTCGGGGAGCGGAGCGTGTTCGTCGACCTGTCGGACGCGCCGGGCTCGCCCGACGGAATCGCACTCGACGCCGAGGGCGGCGTGTGGGCCGCGATGTTCGGCGGCGGTGCGGTGCGCCGATTCGATGCCAGCGGACGGATGACCGATCTCGTGCCCCTCGACGTGACGAACCCCACGTCCTGCGCGATCGGCGGTCTCAACGGCACAACCCTGTTCGTCACCACATCACGCCAGGACGCGCCCGATGAGGCTCGCGCGGGCCAGGTGTGTTCGATCGACGTCGGAGTGCACGCAGCCGAGGTCTATCCCTTCGGGTGATGAGCAAGCGCTTCACGGTGTCGTGAACGAAACTCAGGCTCTACACTGGCCCGCATGAGCCACACGGATGGAATCGGCTGAGGCCCGGCGTGAACGTTGAGGAACCGCCGACATCCATTACCGGAGTCGCCACCTCAATTACAGCGTTCGTCGGCACCGCACCTCGGGGTGCAGTGAATACCCCCGTGACGGTGACGAGCTACGACGAGTACGAGCGCGCTTTCGGCGGGCTCTGGCTCGGCAGCAGTCTCGGGTTTGCCGTTCGTGACTACTTCCTCAACGGTGGCGGGACCGCCATCGTGGTCCGGGTCGTGGGTGTTGACCTCGGGAAGCGCGCGTCGGGAGAGGGACTGTGGGCGCTCGAGAAGGTGGAATCGTTCGACCTTCTCGTGATTCCGTCGTTCGCGTCGGCCCCGGTCGACCTGAGCGTGATGAACGAGGTTGCGTCCTACTGTCAGGAGCGCCGAGCGATATTCGTCGCTGACGCCCCTGTCGGCCCCACGGGCGACATCTCGAGCGCCGCGCCAGTCGAGATAGGCACGGCCGGTGGCAACGTGGCGCTGTACTACCCGAGACTTCGACTATCGAACCCCCTCAACGGTGGCGCGGTCGAGGCATTCGCTGCCGCGGGCGCGGTCGCCGGCGTCATCGCGCGGACAGACAGAGAGCGCGGAGTCTGGACCACACCCGCCGGGGTCCATGCAACGCTCGTCGGTGCTCCCGAACTGACCGAGACGCTCACCTCGGCTGACGTCGAACGCCTTGCCGCCGGGGGAGTGAACTGCCTCCGAGACATCCCGGGAGCCGGACCGGTCATCTGGGGGGCTCGAACGCTGCAGGGCGGGGAGTCTCGTGTCAGCGAGTGGAAGTACCTCTCGGTGCGGCGGACCTCACTCTTCATCGAGAAGAGTCTCTACGGCGGAACCGGGTGGGCAGTCTTCGAACCCAACACCGAGCTGTTGTGGGCCCGCCTCCGTAAGATGACCGGCGCGTTCATGGATGACCTATTCCAGCAGGGGGCATTCGCGGGCTTCACTTCCCAGCAGGCGTATTTCGTGCGCTGTGACAGCGAGACCACCACCCAGGCAGATGTCGACCTGGGCATTGTCAACATCACCGTCGGGTTCGCGCCGATCAAGCCTGCCGAGTTCGTGATCCTGCAGATCAGACAGAAGGCGTCAGGTTAGCTGCTCGCGCACTTGCCGCCGCAGCACCTTGCCGATGAGGGAGCGCGGCAGCTCGTAGACCTCGACGATCCGCTCGACATCAGGGGGTTGAGTTCCCCCGATTAAGCGAGGCGGATTTACCTCCGATCGACACGCCGAGATCGGTATATCGCCGAGTTCTCCCTCTGCCATACTCGCAAACGACCCCTAAGAAACGTGTTCGCCCAACGAGCCCGTCGTCCGATGGATTCATCCGTACGCCCGAACCTCTCTTAGCTGGAGTCGAAGTGAAACTTGCTGTCCGCAGGACGTCTGCTGCCATCGCCGCCGTTGCCACCGCTGGGGTCTCCAGCATCTTCTTCGGCGCCGCACCCGCCTTCGCCGCAACCGAGGCGTGCGCCGACGGCACTCTCGTCGCGCCGGGCATCTGCGAGCAGACCTTCACCGGGCCAGCCACGTTCACCCCGACGTCTCAGATGACCCAACTCGAGGTGCTGTTGGTCGGTGCGGGCGGGTCGAGCACCGATGGCCAGTACACGCAGCCGGGATACGCGGGCGCAGCGGCCGGCGGTGGCGGAGAGGTCAAGATCGTCGATTTCGCCGGTGCCACCGCTCCGCTTGACGTAGTAGTACCCACCCCAGGCACCTCCGGTTCAGTCACCTCGGGCGCGACGGTCGCGACGGTGGACAACGGCGACGACGGGGAGCTCGATTCTCAGCAGGGCAACGAACGTGGTGCGAGGGGTGGATCGAGCGGTTCGACGACCGGCCCCGGTAACCCAGGCGCGTTCGGCAGCAACTCCTCGGCAACGACTCCCTACGCGGCTGGCGGGGGCGCGGGTTCAGCAGCACCCAACAACGCAGACGGCGGAGCCGGCGTTGCGGTTTCCACCGTTGCCGCAGGCGTGCCCGGGTCGCTCTTCGCCGGAGTCGGCACGTGCTACGGCGGCGGCGGAGCAGTGGGTACCTCGACTGTTCAGGGAATCCCGGGTTGCGACGCGGGTCGGTCCGATGCCGCAGGCACAAGTCTGGTTGCTCCCCGCGCCAACAGCGGCGGCGGAGCCGGAGCCATTGAAGTCACCCAAACGCCCTCCCAGCGCGCCGGTGCTGCCGGCGTCGTCGTGATCCGCTACACGGCTGCCAATGTCACGCTCGCCTTCTCGGCCAACGGTCACGGCACCGCCCCGGCATCCCAGAGCGTGGTGCCAGGCACCGCTCCCACCCGGCCGGCCGACCCGACCGCCACTGGATTTGCCTTCCAGGGCTGGTACACGGACGCGCAGCTGACGACACTCGCCGACTTCTCCGCGCCGATCACCGGGTCCACCACGTTCTACGCATCGTGGGCGCCGGCGCTCGCTGCCACTGGCGTCACACCGACAGTCGAAGCGCTCCCGATCGGGCTGGCGGCACTGGCATTCGGTGCTGGCCTGGTGCTGGTCAGCCGCCGCAGGCGCACGTCGAACTGATCGCTTAGTTCTCCGCGTACTTCTCGGAGAGGGTGCGGCGCAGCGGCTTGCCGGTCGCGGTGCGCGGGATCTCGTCGATCCTGGCGACGAGTTTCGGCGCCGCCGTGCCGAACTCGGCGGTGAGGGCCGAGACCAGCGCGCCCGCGTCGATGTCGTCGGCAGCCACGACAGCGATGCCGATCTGGCGCAGGCCCGAGGTCGTCGGGTAGTCGAAGCTGCCCGCGTCGAGCACACCGGGAAGTTCGAGCGCGAAGTGATCGATCCGGTTCGGGTCGATCTTCACTCCGCCGGCGTTCAGCACCTCCGTCTGCCGTCCCGTGAGCGTCAAACCGCCGTCGGGCCGGATGAACCCGAGGTCACCGGGGTAGAACCAGCCGTCGCGGAAGGCGAGAGCGGTTGCCTGCTCGTCGCCCAGGTATCCCTGCACCATGCCCCAGCTACGGGTGCGCACGGCGCCCACGTCACCGTCGGGCAGCTGCCGGTCATCCTCATCAACGATCTGCAGCGCCGAGCCGGGCACTACGTGACCGGCATCGTAGGGATCGTCTGATGCGTACAGCCGCGCGGTGATCGTCCCGGCCTCGGTCGATCCGTAGTTACCGAAGATCTGGCAGCCTTCCGCCGCGCGGCGCATCCGCTCGGCGACACCTGGCGGCATCACGGTTCCGCCCACGATCACCGTCTCGATTTTCGGGAGGGTTCGCCCCTGGCCCTCCAGCTCGGCGACGACGCCAGCGACCTGGGCGGCTGAGCCTTTCAGCGATCGCACGGAGTACTGGTCGGCGAGCCGCACGATGTCGGCGGGCGCCGCCCCGCCTACGCAGAGGAACGGCTGGCCGCCCTTCACGCTGAGGTAGAACTCGCCGAACCCGGGTGCGGTTGCCGTGTCCATGAGGGTGACATACGGCCCACCCGCAAACCAGGTCGGCAGGGCGGCGTCGAGCAGCGACTCCATCTCCCGCCCCAGCGCGATCGCCTTCGGCGTGCCGGTCGTACCACTGGAGAAGACGATCCGCAGCGTCTCGATGGGTTCGGTGCTCGGGCTGATGCCGTACGGGTTCTGGTCGACCTGCTGGAGGAAGCGCGCGTCCACGACGACCGTCCGCGCTCCGGCCTGTGCCCGGGTCGCGCTGCGCGTGAAGACCCAGTGGATGGGGAAGGCGCCGTCGGCCGAGAATCCGTCCGGCAGGGCCGTGCTGACCGCGGCCTCGTGGTAGACCGCCTCGGCGAACAAGATGCTCAGCTGGTCGGGGAGATCGAGCGCTACGACATCCCCCGCCGCCACGCCGAGCCGGCGCAATTCGTACGCTAGCTTCTTCGCGGAGACCACTGCTTCGGCGTTAGTGACCCGTTGGTCGGGCGACTGCGAGAAAACCCCATTGGGGTTCGCGTCGGCGTTCGCCTGCAGGTACAGGAACGGATTCGGGATGGTCGCGGAAGGCACTGCTCAGGTTAGCTGCTCGCGCACCTGCCGCCGCAGCACCTTGCCGATGAGCGAGCGCGGCAGCTCGTCGACCTCGACGATGCGCTTGGGCACCTTGTAGGCGGCGAGCATCCCCCGCGCCAGTGACCGGAGGGCCTCGACATCGAGGGTCGCTCCCGGGGCGAGCACGACCGCAGCCACCACGTCCTCACCGCCGTGCCTGCTGGGCAGCCCGACCACCGCGACATCGGCGACGCTCGGGTCGGTGAGCAGCGCGGCCTCCACTTCGGAGGGGGCGACGTTGAATCCGCCGGTGACGATGAGCTCCTTGATGCGGTCCACGATCGTCACGAAACCCTCGGCATCGACCCGCACGATGTCACCGGTGCGCAGCCATCCGCCGTCCAGCAGGGTTGCCCGGGTCTCGTCCGGCCGGTTCCAGTAGCCGCCGAACACCTGCGGGCCTTTCACGAGCAACTCGCCCTCCTGGCCCGGCGCGCGATCGACGGTCGGATCATCCGGATCGACCACTCGGATGTCGGTGCTGGGAAACGGCACTCCGACGGTTCCGGGCCGCCGGCTCGGGCCCATCGGGTTGCCGAGCGCCACGGGCGACGCCTCGGTCATGCCGTACCCCTCCACCAGCAGCCCGCCGGTGGTCTTCTCCCACAGTTCGACTGTCGACAGCGGCAGGCTCATCGCGCCGGAGATGGCGTAGCGGATGCTTCGGAGGCTGGCCTTCCGGTCGGTGGCGGCGCGCGCGAGCCGCTCGTAGATCGGCGGCACTGCAGGCAGGAAGGTCGCGGGCGTGCGCTTCATCGCGGTCAGCACGAGGTCGGGGTCGAACTTCGGGAAGAGCACGAGGCGAGCCCCGATGCTGATCGCGAACGTGAGGCACAGGGTCAGCCCGTACGCGTGGAACATCGGCAGCACGGCGTACACGACCTCCCGGCCCGGTCGCAGGCCCGGGATCCAGGCCTGCCCCTGGGCCGCGTTGGCGCGAAGGTTGGCGTGGGTGAGCATCGCGCCCTTAGGGTTTCCGGTGGTGCCGCTCGTGTACTGCAGCACCGCGACCTCCGAGAGGGTCGGCTGCGGGTGTCGGCGGGGCAGTGGACGGGAGTCGACGAGGTCGTCCCAGCTGGTGGTGCCGCGCTCCCGGCGACCGCTCGTGAGGGCTGCCCGGCTGGTGCGTGACTTCGCGATCGGCAGGCGGAGGGCGACGCGCAGCCGCAGCGGCATGCCGCGCGTGACGTCCACGGAGATGACGCTCGTCGGGCGCACATCCACCGGGAAGTCGAGCACGGTCGGGGCGAGCTTGTCCCACACGATGGCGACGGCGGCACCGTGATCCTCGAACTGGTGCCGCAGTTCCCGCTCGGTGTACAGCGGATTGTGCTCGACGACGATCGCACCCAGCCGCAGCGCGGCGTAGAACGCGACGACGTGCTGGGGGCTGTTGGGCATCACGAGCGCGACGCGGTCGCCCCGCTTCACGCCGAGTTTGCGCAGCCCGTTGGCCGCCCGCGACACCTGGTCGCGCAGTTCGCCGTAGGTCGTGGTCTGCCCGAAGAACTCGAGCGCGGCCCGCCCGCGGTAGCGCCGGGCCGACTCCTCGAACATCGCCACCAGGGTCTCGGTGGGCGCCGGGATGTCGGCGGGAACACCCTTCGCGTATGACGTCAGCCAGGGCCGCTCGGTTGGGGACATGACTCGATCTTGACACGGCTGGCTGGGGGCAATTCCTCCCTTTGCGCAGCCACCCCTTCAGCACCCCGGCCTAGGCTTGGCCAATGCCTCACGACGAGTTGTTGACCATCGCCCGCACGATCGCCCTGGAGGCCGGCGCGCTCGCCAAGAAGCGGCGCTCAGAAGGCGTCAGCGTCGCGGCAACCAAGTCGTCCGCAGTAGATATCGTCACCGCGGCCGATCGCGAGACCGAGAAGCTGATTCGGGATGCCCTCGCCGCCGCCCGCCCGAATGACGGGTTCTTCGGGGAGGAGAGCGGGGCAGAGGCCGGTACCAGTGGACTCACCTGGGTCGTCGACCCCATCGACGGCACCGTCAACTTCCTCTACGGCATCCCGCACTACGCCGTCAGCATCGCCGTGGTCGAGGGCGAGCCCGATCCGTTGACCTGGACGGCGCTCGCCGCGGTCGTGGTGAACCCCGCCAGCGGCGAACTGTTCACGGCGACTGCCGACGGCGGGGCGTGGCTCGGCGATCAGGCCATCAGGGTCGCAGACGCCGTCGACCTCTCCCAGGCCCTGGTCGGCACGGGCTTCGCCTACGATTCCGAGGTGCGGTCCCAGCAGGGCGCGGTGGTCGCGAGCCTGCTGTCGCAGGTTCGGGATGTCCGCCGCCTCGGCACCGCGTCGCTCGACCTGTGCTTCGTGGCCTCCGGCCGGCTGAACGCCTACTACGAACGCACGCTGAGCCCATGGGATCACGCGGCGGGCGCACTGGTCGCCCGCGAGGCGGGAGCCACCGTGAAGGGTCTCGGTGACGCGGCGCCCAGCCGCGACTTCATCCTCGCCGCGCACCCCGACCTCGCGGTGCTGCTGGAAGCGGCGCTCGAGCTCTAGCCGCGCATCCAGACGGTCGTGTCGCGGGGCAGCGCGCCGCCCACGATCTCCTCGCTGGCGAGCAGCACGTCGCCGACCGGCAGCTCGAGGGCGATCTTGCCGAGGTTGGTGATCACCGTGACATCCCCGTTGCGGAACGCGACGACCTTCTTGCCATAGTCGCTGATCCACTCGAGGGTGCCGGTGCCGAGCCCGTGCTCGTCGCGCAGCGCGAGCGCCCGCTTGTACATCTCGAGGGTGCTCCCGGGCACGCCGTCCTGCGAGTCGCGCGCGAACCGGTTCCAGTCGGTGGGCTGGGGCAACCAGCTCTTGCCGGTCGAGTTGAAGCCGTACGCCACCTCGTCGGCCTCCCACGGGATGGGAACCCGGCAGCCGTCGCGGCCGTACTTCTCGCCGTCGGTGCGGAACCAGGTGGGGTCCTGGCGCGCGTCATCCGGCAGCTCCATGTCTTCCGGCAGGCCCAGCTCCTCACCCTGGTAGATGTAGGCACTGCCCGGCAGCGCCAGCATCAGGGATGTCGCGGCGCGCGCACGCCGCAGGCCCACCGTCGGGTCGGGCTTGCCGGGAGTGTCGGGGCCGATGCCGGAACCCTGGGCTGGCGTGTCTTTCGGCAGCGACAGCCGAGAGGCGTGCCGCACCACGTCGTGGTTGGAGAGCACCCATGTGCTCGGGGCGCCGACTCCCGCGAAGGCGTCGAGGGAATCCTGGATGATGCGCCGCAGCGCCGGGCCCTTCCAGTCGGTGAACATGTAGGCGAAGTTGAACGCCTGGCTCATCTCATCGGGCCGCACCCAGAGCGCCATCTTCTCGAGCGGATCCACCCATGCCTCGGCGCACAGCACCCGGTCGCCCTCGTATTCGGCGAGCACGGCGTTCCATTCGCGCCAGATCTCGTGCACGCGCTCCTGGCCCCAGTAGGGCGGGTCGTCGACGACGTCGGGGTCGAGGATACCCGGAGCCAGGTCGGTGGACTCGATGATCGTGCTGCCACCCATGCTGGCGCCGTCAGCGGGCGGCGTGTAGTCGGGGAGTCCGGCCTTCTTGATCATGCCGTGCGCGACATCCACCCGGAAGCCGTCGACGCCACGGTCGAGCCAGAACCGCAGGATGTCGTGGAACTGCTGCCGCACCCACGGGTTCTCCCAGTTCAGGTCGGGCTGCGAGCGATCGAAGATATGCAGGTACCACTGGCCGGGCGTGCCGTCGGGGTTGGTGGTGCGCTCCCACATCGAGCCACCGAACACCGAGACCCAGTTGTTGGGCGCGAGGTCGCCGTTCGGGCCCTTGCCGTCGCGGAACATGTAGCGGTCGCGCTCCGGGGAACCCTCGGGAGCGGCGAGTGCCTCCTGGAACCACGCGTGCTGGTCGGAGGTGTGGTTGGGCACCATGTCGACGATGACCTTGAGCTCGAGTTCGTGAGCCGTTTCCAGCAGCGCGTCGAAGTCGGCGAGCGACCCGAACAGCGGGTCGACGTTGCAGTAGTCGGCAACGTCGTAGCCGGCGTCGTTCTGCGGTGACGTGAAGAAGGGGGAGAGCCAGATCGCGTCGATACCGAGGTCGGCGAGGGCCGGCAGGCGGCGCGTGATGCCGACCAGGTCGCCGATACCGTCGCCGTCGGAGTCGGCGAAGGACCGCGGGTAGATCTGGTAGATGACGGCGCTGCGCCACCATTCCGAGCCGGTGGCGATCGCCAGAGTCTGCGTTTCGGGCGCGACGGAGTCCGTGGTGCTCTCGGCTGTCATGCCAACACGATACGGCATCCGTGTCGCCCGGATGCAAGCGCTTGCATGCCCGACGGTCGGGCGAAGTCCGGGCGTGGTCGTAACGCGCGCGGATGGCGGGCCGCCGAATGCTAGTCTCTTACGGTGCCAAATGGCGGATGAGTCGTTTGTGCGCCCCCTTAGCTCATTGGTAGAGCACTTCCTTGGTAAGGAAGAGGTAGTGGGTCCGATTCCCACAGGGGGCTCGGTCATCCGTAACGGGTGTCGAGGCTGAGTAGCTCAGTTGGTTAGAGCGCACGACTCATAATCGTGAGGTCGCGGGATCGTGCCCCGCCTCAGCTACCGAAAACTGCAAAAAGCCCGAGAACGCTGGGTTGTTCGGCGCTCGGCTGTTAGCGTGGCAAAGGATCTGCGCGTCTCTCGCGCCATCCCACCCGCCTATGAACCTTCTCTCACGCCTCCGCCGCGCGCCCGCGAACACCGGGCTGCGCCCTCGTCGACGCCAGCGCATGCGCCGAGTCATCCCGATCGCCGCCTCGATCCTGGCCGCCGCGGTGCTGACCACCGCCATCGTCACGGCGCCTCGCGAGCTGAGCGTTTCGGAGCGGGCCGACGCCAATGCCGCGCGGCTCGACGCGTACATCGACGCCAACAAGCAGACGCTCGAGGTGCCGGAAACGGTGATCGCGCCCGCCATCGCGCGGGACATCTACTCCGCGACCGCCGGCATCAACACACTCGCGGCGAGTGGCACCAACCACGACTGGGCGAAGATCGTGCTGCTGTCTGGTGGCTGGCCGATGAGCGACAACAACGTCGCGGTGATCACCCGGTGGATGCGCCAGGAGAACGGCACCGACGACTGGTGGAACCGCAATAACCCCTTGAACAGCGGGTACGGCTCCGGCGGCGGTGGCGGTCTCGGCAGCTACGCGAACCTCACGATCTCGGCACAGAAGGTCGCCGAGTTGCTCAGCAGCAAGCCCGTCTACAGCGCGATCGTCGCGGGGCTCGCCTCATCCGCGTCGCCGGACGTGACCGAGCGCGCCATCTGGGCGTCACCGTGGGCGAGCAGCCACTACGCGAACGGCGGGCACTGGTCATCCGCCCCCGTCCCCGTGGTGAAGGCGCCCGAAGGGCTCTGGTAGCCCGCTAGAACACCCGCCGTTCGCCGGGATTCCTTCACTTGTCTGAAAGTGCTCTTCCCGGATGCGCGGAGAGCACTTTTCCGCAAGTCAGCTTGTGCATCCCATCCTGACTTGTGCGAAAGTGCTCCTCCCGGAGTCGGGAAGAGCACTTTTCGACAAGTCGCTTGCTCGGCACCGTCGAGCTCGCCAAATAACGGGCAGAGGGTGACCCAACACGACCTTCGGGATCGTGTTCGGCCGGAGCGTGGCCCCTTAGAACATGTCGAGGACGGGAATCCCCGCGGCGATGACGCCGGCGACCACGAAGATCCCGACGGCGACGCCACCCATGATCAGCTTGATGCGGAACGATGAGACGACCGCGGCAATACCAAGCAGGAACAGCGACACCGCCATGATCACCGTGGAGAGGGTCAGCTTGTCGCCGAAGCCGTTGGCTTCGTCACCCTTGGCGATGGTGGCCTCCGCCTTCTCCTTGGTATCGGCATACTCACCGAACAGGCTGGCCTGGTAGTCCTCGTCGTCCATTGGGCTGTAGTAGAAGTCGGGGTCGGCCTCGTTCTGGGCGGCGGCATTCTGGATGGCCGCGTCGAAGTCCTCGGAGACCGACTGGAAGTAGATGACGTCGTACTTGGCCTGCGCCGCCTCCGCGATAGCCGGGTCGGGGTTCTCGGTGTCGAGCTGCAGATCGGTCAGGCGGTCGAAGAGCTGCGAGTCCTGCACATACTGCTGGTTGCCCTCGAGGTACAGCGACTCCGCCTCGGTCGACAGGTTCGAGCCGACCGTGTACGACTGCGCCTGCACGCCGCCGTAGAGCGAACTCTGGAAGGAGACGTACGCGGTGGCGATCGACACCACGCCGAGCAGCACCGCAATGATGACCTCGGTGTTGTTGCGGAAGAAGGAGAGGCCCCCGGTGGGGCGCTGCGCGGGCGCGTCAGATGACACAAGAACTCCGGTCTGGTGGGTAAGAGATATATCGGGCGTGAGAGCGCCAGTCTAGGGGTCAGCGCGGGCGTCGAAACCGCGCGACTGCGAGCCTGCGCATGTCGGTCGTGGAGCGTACTCTGAAACAAATGTCGCGACACGCCGTAACCACTACATCTAGGGGAATGACACCGCTGTCATTCCCGTTATATAGTGAAACACCTCCCGCCGATCGGCTGGAGCAACACAAAGACTTGGGAGGTTCGAACATGGACAACGACAGCGATAACGTCGGCGGTTACGCAGTTCCCGTCGACCCGATGGATCTTCTGCAGTGCGACAGCTGCCAGTAGGCACTCCACGCAGATAGTCTTCGAAGCCCCGGCCATTGGCCGGGGCTTCGTTCGTTTGTCGTGGGTCTTGCAACCGCCGCGCCATAGTCTTGACGGGTGCCAGTGAACCCGGATCTGCAGGGCAGGCTCTTCGAGCCGACCGCCCCCTACCTCGTCGGTCGGGAGAAGGTGCGCGAGTTCTCCCGCGCCGTGTTCTCCACGAACCCGCTGAACTTCGACCCCGAAGCCGCTCGGGCGGCGGGCTACGACGACGTGGTGGCCCCGCCCACCTTCCCGGTCGTCGTGCAGGAGGCGACCCTGGCCCAGCTGCTCGCGGAGCCGGACGGCGGCATCGATTTTTCTATGGTCGTGCACGGGGAACAGAGGTTCAGCTACACCCGCCCGGTCGTCGCCGGGGATGAGCTGACCGCAACTCTCGCCGTTACGAGCATCAAGACGCTCGGCGGCAACGCGATGGTCACCGCCGAGTCGACGATCGTCGACGCGACCGGAGCGCACGTCGTCACCGCCACGTCCACCCTGGTGGTGCGCGCATGATCCTCTCCGTGGGCGATGTCGTCGCCGATCACACCTACTCGCTCACCCGCGATTCCCTGGTCCGCTACGCGGGGGCATCCGGAGACTTCAATGCCATCCACTACCGCGACGATGTGGCTCGCGAGGTCGGCCTCCCCGGCGTGCTCGCGCACGGCATGCTCACCATGGGTGTCGCGGTGCAGCCCGTCGTCGACTGGCTCGGTGACCGCGGAACGATCACGGAATACGGCGTCAGGTTCACCCGCCCGGTGCCGGTCGACCCGCTGGAGGGGGCATCCATCACCGTGCTCGCCACCGTCGGCGCGGTGAGCGACGACGACACGGCGCGCATCGACCTGACGGTCATGTTCAACTCCGAGACCGTGCTCGGCAAGGCGCAAGTCAGAGTGGCGTTCGTCTAGATGCTGCTCGGTGACTTGACGACGCTGCAGGTCGGCGGCCCGGCCCGAAACCTGGTCACCGCCTCCACTCGCGATGAGTTGGTGGCGGCGGCTCTGGACGCGTGGTCGAGCGGTGAGGAGTGGCTGGTGCTCGGCGGCGGCTCTAACGTGGTGATCGCCGACGACGGGTTCGACGGCACGGTCATCCGAGTCGCCTCGCGAGGCATCGAACGCGACGGGACGACCCTGCGGGTGCAGGCGGGCGAGCCATGGGACGCGCTGGTCGAGTTCGCGGTGGCCGAGCGGCTCGCGGGCATGGAGGCGCTCAGCGGGATTCCGGGATGCTCGGGCGCGGCGCCCATCCAGAACATCGGCGCGTACGGCCAGGAGGTTGGCGACACGCTCGTCGCCATCGAGTTTCTCGACTACCTGAGCGGCGAGGTGGAGTGGGTGACTGCCGCGAAGTTAGGGCTCGGCTACCGCACGTCTGACCTGAAGCAGGGCCGGCAGGGCGTCGTGCTCTCGCTCGAGCTGTCGCTGCGCGACTCCGGCGTCGGGCTCGTGACTTACCCGCAGCTCGCGCGTGAGCTGGGGGTGCCCGTCGAATCCGAGGCCACGCTGCCGGACATCCGGCGGGCCGTTCTCACCCTCCGGGCGGCGAAGGGCATGGTGCTCGACCCGACCGACCCCGACACCGTCAGTTGCGGGTCGTTCTTCACCAACCCGATCGTGAGCGAGAACTTCGCGCGGGCGCTTCCCGCAGACCTTCCGCAGTGGCTCGTCGACGACCAGTACGTCAAGCTCAGCGCGGCGTGGCTCATCGAGCACGCCGGCGTGACCAAGGGCTTCTCGCTTCCGGGGTCGAGCGCGGCGATATCCAGCAAGCACAGCCTCGCCATCACCAATCGCGGCGGCGCCACCGCCGAGGAGGTGGCGGAACTCTCCCGCTACATCCGCGCGAGGGTCGCCGGCGCATTCGGTGTCGAGCTGCAGCCGGAGCCGATCGCAGTAGGGGTCGAGCTCTAGAGAATCCCGAGCTCCATCGCCTTGGTGACTGCGCGGGTGCGGTCGCTCACGCCGAGCTTCTCGAAGACGTGCAGGAGGTGGGTTTTGACGGTCGCCTCGCTCAGAAACAGGTGCGCGGCGATCGACGGGTTGCTCTCGCCCTGCGCGACCAGCCCCAGCACCTGGGTCTCGCGAGGGCTGAGCGTCACCGTGGGTGTGGCGACCCGGCGCACGAGCATCGCCGCGATCGACGGTGCGAGCGCGACCTCGCCGCGGACGACCGAGCGCACTCCTTCGAGAATCTCCTCCTGGGGCGCGGCCTTCAGCAGGTAGCCGCTCGCGCCCGCCTCGATAGCGACCAGGATGCTCGCGTCGCTCTCGTATGTCGTGAGGATCACTACCCGGATCGTCGGGTTCGCGGCGAGGATGCGCGCGGTCGCCTCGTCACCGGTGAGGCCGGGCATCCGCAGGTCCATCAGCACGACGTCGGGAACGAGATCGGCGGCGCGAGCGACCGCTTCGAGCCCGTCGGATGCCTCGCCGACCACCGTCATGTCGTCTGCGGCCGCGAGCAGCGCGACGATACCGCCGCGCACTATCGGGTGGTCGTCGGCCACGAGCACGCGGATCACGCCGTCACCGCGTTGGTCACGGGGAGGGTCGCCGTGAGGGCGGTCCCGGTCGGCGAACTCGCGACCTCGAGCGCGCCTCCGACGAGCGTCAGTCGCCCGCGCATCCCGTCGAGTCCGTAGCCGTCTGTGGGGGCCGCCGGGTCGAACCCGCACCCGTCGTCGGCCACCCGCAGCTCGACCGAACCGGGGCGAGCTTCCGCGGTGATGGTCGCGGTGTGCGCACGGGCGTGCTTGCGGACATTGGCGAGCCCCTCCTGCGCAACCCGCAGCAACACCACCTCGGTGTCGCGATCGAGTGGGGGAAGCCCCGCCGCATCAACCGTCACTACGACACCGGTCTCCCGGCCGAAGCGATCACCCAGCCGGCGGAGCGCATCCGCCAGCCCGTCGGAGCCGAGGGGAGCGGGGGTCGTCGCGGCGACCAGCGCGCGGGTCTCCTCCAGGGCCGCCCGTGCGCTCTCCTCGAGCAACCCGAGGGTCCCCTCGGCCGAATCGCCGAGCTCCCGCCGCGCCCGCTGGGTCAGCATCACCATGCCGGTGAGGTCCTGGGCGATGGTGTCGTGGATCTCCCGAGCCCAGCGCTCCCGCTCGCTGGCCACGCCGGCGTCGCGATTCAGCGCCGCGAGGGTGGTCTGGGCGACCTGGAGTTCGTCGAGCAGGCGCTGGCGCTCGTGGCTCTGCTCGGAGATGCTCGTGATCCACAACCCGAGGGCGAGCGACAGAGCGAACGACACGGCCTCGACCGCGACCGCCTGGGCGAGGTCTCCCGTGCTGAGGTAGAGGCCGACCCCCACCGTGACCGCAAGAGCGAGGTTGGCGACGATGGCTCTGGTGCGCGACTCGACCAGCGACCAGAGCAGCGGGAAGACCACGCACTGGATGGTGGCGAAGTTGGGGACGAACGCGGTTCCCGCCCCGGCGATCACGATGAGGACCACCGCGTAGCCCGCACCGCTACCCGGGTTGCGGATCGCCCGCGGACCGAGCGCGAACCAGGTGGCCACGAACGCTCCCAGCGCGCCGAGGCCGCCGATGAGGTTGCCCCCGAATTCGCCGCCCAGCAGCACGATCGTCGCCAGGGCCACCGCCATCCCGAGCACGGCGGTGTGCCACCAGCGAAGGGTCGTCATCTAGCTATCCTTGCGGATCCATCGGAAGGTCATCCGACACACGATCAGCCCGACGACGAGCCACACCGCACACGCGATCGCGACACCCGGCAGGTTCCAGCTCTCGTTCTGCTCGAGCACCTCGAAGCTCGCGGGGAGGAAGACTTCACGCATTCCCTGAGCCATCCACTTGAGCGGGAAGATGCCCGCGAAGTTCTGCAGCCACTCGGGTAGCTGCGTGAAGCTCAGGTAGACCCCCGAGATGAACTGCAGCACCAGGGCGATCGGGATGATCACGGCCGTCGCGCTCTTGCCGGTGCGCGGCAGGGCGCTCAGTGCGATGCCCAGCACGGCCGAGGTGGTCACCCCCAGCAGGAACACCCACGCGAACGTGATCCACTTCTCCGGTTCGGTCGGCAGCTCCACCTGGAACACGAACCGGACAACCACCAGCAGCAGTGCGGATTGCAGGATGCCCGTGACGAGCACCTGCCCGATCTTGCCGATGAAGTAGCTCATCACGGGTAACGGTGTGCCGGCGAAGCGCTTCAGGGTGCCGTCGCCCTTCTCGGTCGCGATGTCGATGGCCATGTTCTGCAGGCCGCTGAGCAGCAGCCCGGCGGCGAGCATGCCGGGCAGGTAGAAGGCGGCGGCGCTGATTTCGCCCCCTGGAGGGCCGAAGTTCTGGGCGCTGAAGGCAACCGAGAAGATCGTCAGGAACAGCAGCGGGAACAGGAACGTGAAGAACACCGAGTCGCCCTGGCGGAAGTACGTTGTCACCTCGTACCCGATTCGGCTGGCCCCGAGCTTCAGCGTGCGACCAGCGGAGAAGGGGCGGATGCTCGTGGTGGTGCTCATTTCGTGTTCTCCATCTGGGTCTCCTCGGTGGTCGAGCTCGTCGAGGTCTCGTAGTTGCCCACGAGCTCCAGGTAGATGTCCTCGAGGCTCGGTCGCACGACCTGCAGGTTGTCCGGTTCGCCGAGGCGCGCGACGAGGGCGCCGGGGGTGGTGGTGCGTTGCTCGCGGGGGAGCCCGTTCTCGGTCCAGCGGACTACGGGCACCCGTGCATCCGCACCCCCGATCTCGTCGATGCGGCCGATGCTGATGAGCCGGCCGCCCGCGATGATGCCGGCGCGGTCGCCCAGCTGGGCCGCCTCGTCGAGGTAGTGCGTGGTGAGAAGGATGGTCGTACCCTCGCTCTTGAGCTGCTCGATGAGCCCCCAGAACTGTCGACGTGCTTCGGGGTCGAACCCCGTGGTCGGTTCGTCGAGGAACAGCAGCTCGGGGCGTCCGATGATCCCGAGCGCGACATCCACTCTGCGGCGCTGGCCGCCGGAGAGGTTCTTGATGCGGGTCTTGGCCTTCTCCGTCAGGCCCACCGCGGCGATCACTTCCGCGACATCCCGCGGATTCGGGTAGTAACCGGCGAAGTGGGTTAGCTGCTCACGGACCGTGACGTTGCCGCTCTCACCGGTGGATTGCAGCACGATGCCGAGCCGGGCCTTCCAGTCGAGCCCGCCTCGCCCGGGGTCGACGCCGAGCACGCTCGCGTCTCCGCCGGAGCGGTCGCGGTAGCCCTCGAGAATCTCGATGGTGGTGGACTTACCGGCGCCGTTCGGCCCGAGCAGGGCGAAGGTCTCGCCGCGCTCGATGTCGAAGCTCACGCCGTCAAGCGCGGTGAATGCGCCATAGTTCTTGCGCAGGTCGCGCACGCTCACGACGGGGTCAGAAGAGGTCATGACCCCATCGTGCTCGCTCGGCGCTCTTGGCGGCAGCGGTGGACGGGCTGAACCGGGCATCCATCGACCGGTGGATGCCCGGGGTGGTAGGCGGGGTGATTTGCTGCCGTTGGTGCCCGTCACCACGGATGGCCTCTCATCCCTGAGGGGCGACACCTTGCTCGACCCGCGCGGGTTGAACCGCAACGTGACGCCCCTCACGCTGGAGCGCTCGTAACCCACTTCGGTGAGGGGCGTCACATCGCGGCTTGGATCGGGCCGGGAGCGCGAAGTGACACCCCTCGCGACGCGGCGGCTCAGGAGACGACCGGACGACTGGCGAGGATCGCCCGGATCCGTGCGACTAACTCGACGGGATCATCCAAGTCGCGCCTCGCTAACTGGACGACGAGCCACCCGACGGCCTGCAGGCGCGAGATCCGCATGAGGTCTGCCTGCCAGCGCTCCGGGTCGAGGTGGTACTCCCCCTGGTACTCGAGGACCGTCTTTCGCCCGGGGATCGCCAGATCCCCTCGATAGAGCGTGCCGGGAATCGGGTAGTTGACCTCGAGCCCAGCAATTCCCGCTCGGACGAGAATGACTCGCAGCTCCGATTCCTTGGGAGACTCGGATCGGTCATGTAGCAGGCCGAGCGCCTCGAGCAGCACAGCTCGCCGTCGCCGAGCCGGGTAGCGGGTCACAGCCTCACCGATCGCTTCGATCGAGGAGAGCGGTAGTCGCCACTGCACGAGGAAATCCCCGGCCGCGACCAAGGCCGGCAACGGCAGCACGGCGGACAGCTCGCACCAGGCCCGTTCGGGCGAACTGATCCGCAGTCCACGCCACAGGCGAACGTCGTCGCCGATCAGGGTTACCTTGTGTCCGACGATCCCGCGCGCGGCGAGCGCCCGTCGGGGTGAGGGCACGGCGACGTGCAGCAACGCATCCCGCTCATGGCGCGACGGCAGGGGAACTCCCATGACCCGGGCAGCGGTCACCGACGAGAAGAACGCATCGGCGGGCATCCTCTGCTGGAACGCCCAGCACCGCTCGGTGATAGTGAGCGGAACGGGGGAAGGATGACGCACGCCGAAGAACGGCGTTTGCAGGTCCGGGCCACGCAGTCGCCCGGGACCAAGGCCAGCAGCGAGACCAGCCGAGTACGTGAACGGGCGGCCGGCGAGATCAGCGGGCAACGGAATTCGCGGGTGCATCCTCCGAGCATCCGGCCCCGTTTCGCGCCTCGGGCGGATCTAGTGCAGATGGTGTGTTGTCGAGCCAGCGGTTCGAGTTGGGAGGGGCCGTGTGACCGCTGTTAGTCCTCGCTGTGCATCCCGGCCCAGTCCTAGGTCGGTCGCCAGACAGTCAGTCAGGTGCGCAATTTCGTTGCCTAGTCATCCGAGGGAACGCAAAGTGGCGCTCCTCGGAGCGGGACTGGGTCAGGCGACAGCCAGCGGGGGCGCCATTCTGCTCCTTGGGCCTCGCAGGTAGAGCAAGGTGGCGCCCCTCACGGGGATTGGCGGGAGCTACTCCACGGGGCGCTGGGCCCGGCTGATCGCCCCGAGCACGCCGAGCAGCAGCAGCACCGCGCCGAGCGCGATGACCCCGACGAGCACTGCGCCGCCCGGGGTGAGGGTGGTCGCCCAGCTGAAGAGGGCCGTCCGGCGGGAGGCGTCCGCGATCACGTACAGGGTGGCGCTGGCGACGCCGATCACGAACAGGCCCCAGACGACGGCGCCGGCCCGGATGCGGGGGCGCGGGATGACCGGCGTCGCCGGGGCGCTCTCCGCGATCGGGGAGTCAGCGAACGGGCTCTCGGGCAGGGGAGTGGTGTCGGTCATGGCTGGATCTCCGTCGGGGTCGAGTCGTCGTGAATGGTGATGCCGCCCTGCTCCTGGTGCAGTCGCACCGTGACGTCGGGCGTCGCGGCCGGCCCGAACGTGGTGGTGGAGCGCCAGCGCTCGTCGATGTAGCGCTGGCTGGTCAGCCTGTCGTACTGCGCGTCGCCGAGAGGACCGGTAACCACCCAGATCTCGCCGGTGGGGTTGACCAGGTCGAGCTCGGCGGTGACGTTCTCCCCGACATAGATGTCGGCGTACCCCGACCCCATCCACACGTCGATGACACCGCCGTCGAGCGGCAGCTCCTCATCGAGGGTGATGGTGAGCGAGCCCGTGAGCATCGCGTACTTGCCGGGCACCGCGTTGGAGAGGCCGTAGCTGTTGCTCCAGAGGATCTGCCGGTCCCGCGGCACGGCGGAACTCAGCAGCATTCCGATGACCACGAGGATCGAGACGAACGCGAGGAAGCCGCTGCGCCGACGTAGCAGCCCCGCCAGCACGATCGCGAGCCCGAGGGTGATCGCGGCGACCGCGAGCGCGACCGTCACCTCCCACCCGGGGAAGGACCACACGATCGCGGCGATACCGCCCGCGAGGGCCGCCGCTCCGAGCGCGATGGCGGAGTAGGCCGCACCGGCCCGGGGGTTGGCGAGACGGTACACCCGGCGTCGCTCCGCGTACTCGGCGGCGTTGACCCGCGCCCGTTCGCGCTGCTCGAGCACTCGCTTGTCGCGGAGCTCGCGGTCGGTGGCCAGCTTCTGCGCGCGCCACTGCGCTCGCTGCAGCTTCCACGCGGCGAGATCGTCGGCCGAGGCATCCGCTCCCGGCGCCGCAGGCTCGGCCGGGATGGTGTCGGGTCGGTCGTCCGTGGTGGCCGGGGAGGTGAGCGGCCCATCCTGGTCGACGACCGGCGTCGGGATGTCGGCGCCTGCGGCGGGCGGGGTCGCCGACCGCCGGGCGAGCCAGACGATGAACCACACGAGCAGCGCGAGCATGGCGACGGTCCACACCACGCGGCCGAGGGCGGCGCCCCATGAGGGCTCGCCCCAGTAGCTGGCGCCGACGAACCAGAAGCCCTGGGCGATCGGCAGCATGCCGAGCACCAGCAGCGCCGCGATCCCGGCGAGCGGCGACTCCGCCTTGCCGCGGAACAGCTGCTCGAGGTGGATGGAGTCCTTCTGGTCGGGCAGCAGCAGCCAGGCGGCCGCGTAGAGAACGAACACCGGCCCGCCGAGCACCGCGATCACCACGACGATGCCCCGCACGATCAGGGGGTCGATGCCGAGCCGCGCGGCGATGCCGGCGCACACGCCGCCGATCCACCCGGGCTGGCGGGGCACGTCAAGGCCGCGCATCCAGCTGAAGAAGCGGTTGTCGGCGGGCGGGGGGATTGTCGCGTCGGGCGCGGGTTCGGGGGGAGCTGTGGTTGATGCCATGACTCGATCGTGGCCCTCGCGGCGGGGCCCCGCCATGCGGGTTGCCCCTGAGCGCACCCTGAACTGTTGCTGCGGATAGACCCCGAGCCCGCGCGACCTGCTTGGATTCAAGAGTGACCACCACCGCAACGCTCCGACCACCCCTCGCGCGCCCGCGCCGGGTCGTGCTCGGCGGCGTCTGCCTCGCGGTCTCGCGCCACCTCGGCCTCACCATCGAGAACACCCGCGCGCTCGCGATCGTGCTGACCTTCCTCGGCGGCGCGGGGGTCTTGCTGTACCTGTGGCTCTGGGCGCTCGTCCCCCTTGAGGAGCCGGAGGAGGATGACGCAGCCGGCGTCCGCCGCAGCGCTCCGGTCGCGGCGATCCTGGTCGCCTTCGCCGTGCTCGCCGCCCTCATTTCACTGGCTGTCACGGACCGTGACGACGACCTCACCCGGGTGATCATCGCTGTCGTCCTGGCATCCGGTGGCGCCGTGGCGTGGAGCCTGGGCTTCGACCGCAGCGACCCGGGCCGCTCCGCATCGTACGGCGGCTGGACCCGGGGGCTCGCCGTCGCGAGCCTCGCCCTCGTCGGCGTGGTCGCGCTGCTCAGTCGTCCGAGCGCGCTCAACGCGGTGCTCGGCGTCGGGATGCTCGTGCTCGCGGTCGCGGTGATCGGAGCTCCCCGGGTCGTCGGGCTGTGGAGCGATCTCATCGCCGAGCGCACCACCCGCGTGCGCCAGGAGCAGCGCGCCGAGATCGCCGCTCACCTGCACGACTCAGTGCTGCAGACCCTTGCCCTCATCCAGATCCGGGCCGGCGCGTCGACCGAGGTCGCCCGCATCGCCCGGGCGCAGGAGCGGGAGCTGCGCGACTGGCTGTTCGCCGGCGACGTGCACACCGCTGCCGACCTCGCCACCGAGCTGCGGGAGGTCGCCGCGGTGATCGAACTGGACTACGCGGCACGTATCGAGGTGGTGGCCGCCGGCGACGTCGTCGACCGGTCGAGCGCCCCGGTGATGGCGGCCGCGCGCGAGGCGATGCTCAACGCCGCCCGGCACGCCGGCGGCGACATCGCCGTGTATCTCGAGCGATCCGCCACCGCACTCGACGTCTACGTGCGCGACCGGGGCCCCGGGGTGGATCTCGACGCGCTGCCCGCTGACCGGCTCGGCATCAGGGAATCGATCATCGGGCGGATGACGCGCGCCGGCGGTACCGCGACCGTCGGGCCGGGTGCCGGGGGCGTCGGTACCGAGGTTCACCTGCACCTGGAGGACACGCCATGACCACGCCAACACCGACCACCGTGATCATCGTCGACGACCACTCGATCTTCCGGTCGGGGTTGCGGTCTGACCTGGATGCCTCGATCGAGGTGCTCGGCGAGGCAGCCGCCGTGGATGAGGCGGTGGCCCTGATTCTCGAGCTGCGGCCGGAAGTCGTGCTGCTGGATGTGCACCTGCCGGGAGGTGCCGGCGGAGGCGGCGCCGAGGTGCTGAGGCGCAGTGCATCCCTCCTCGACTCCGTGCGCTTTCTCGCCCTCAGCGTCTCCGATTCGGCGGAGGACGTCGTCGGGGTGATCCGAGCCGGTGCCCGGGGGTACATCACCAAGGGCAGCTCGGGTGACGAGGTCAGCCGAGCGGTCGCCGCGGTCGCGGGCGGTGACGCTGTGTTCTCGCCGCGGCTGGCCGGGTTCGTGCTCGATGCGTTCGGCGCCGTGGCGGGAGAGCAGGCCGCCTCAGACGACGAGCTCGACCGACTCTCCGCCCGGGAGCGCGAGGTGATGCGCCTCATCGCTCGGGGCTACGCCTACAAGGAGGTCGCGACCGAGCTGTTCATCTCGATCAAGACGGTTGAAACCCACGTCTCCGCGGTGCTGCGCAAGCTGCAGCTCTCGTCGCGATACGAGCTGACCGCGTGGGCGTCGGCCCGGCGTCTGCTCTGACTGGCCTGGTCTAGCTGAACAGCTTCTGCAGCCGCCGCACGCCCTCGAGCATCGCGTCTTCGCCGAGCGCGTACGACAGGCGCAGGTACCCGCTCGGGCCGAACGCCTCGCCCGGCACCACGGCCACCTCGGCCTGTTCGAGGATGAGGTCGGCGAGCTCGAGCGAGGTGGTCGGCGTCACGCCGCCCCATTCGCGGTTCAGCAGGCCCGAGACATCCGGATACACGTAGAAGGCGCCCTCGGGGGTCGGGCACACCAGACCCTCGATCGCGTTCAGCTCCGCGACGATCAGGTTGCGGCGGCGCTCGAACGACTGCCGCATCACCTCGACTTGGTCCTGCGGGCCGGTCAACGCTTCCAGCGCGGCGCGCTGTGAGATGTTCGAGACGTTGCTCGACAGGTGCGACTGCAGGTTGGCGGCCGCCTTGATCGCATCGGCAGGCCCGACCATCCAGCCGAGCCGCCAGCCGGTCATCGCATAGCTCTTCGCGACACCATTGACGAGGATCGTGCGATCGGTGAGCTCGGGCACGGCCTCGACGATGGAGACCGCGCGGACGCCGTCATAGACCAGGTTCTGGTAGATCTCGTCGGAGATCACCCACAGCCCGTGCTCGAGCGCCCACTGCCCGATCGCTGCGGTCTGCTCCGGCGAGTACACCGCGCCGGTCGGGTTCGAGGGCGAGACGAACAGCAGCACCTTGGTGCGGTCGGTGCGAGCTGCCTCGAGCTGTTCGACGGTGACCAGGTAGTTCTGGTCTGCTCCGGCGAACACATCGACGGGCACACCTCCGGCCAGCTGGATCGCCTCGGGGTAGGTCGTCCAGTACGGGGTCGGCAGCAGCACCTCGTCGCCCGGGTCGAGGAGGGTCGCGAAGGCCTGGTAGACGGCCTGCTTGCCGCCGTTGGTGACGACGACCTGAGCTGCGGGAACGGCCCAGCCGCTGTCGCGGGCGGTCTTCTGCGCGATCGCCTCGCGCAGTTCGGGGAGGCCTGCCGCGGGCGTGTACCGGTAGTTCTTCGGGTCGAGCACTGCCCGGGATGCCGCCTCGACGATGTTGCCCGGAGTCGGGAAGTCGGGTTCCCCCGCGGCGAAGCTGATGACCGGCCTGCCCTCGGCCTGGAGCGCCTTCGCCTTCGCGTCGACCTTGAGCGTGGCCGACTCGGCGATGGCGGAAATGCGAGCGGAGATGCGGGGAAGAGTCACGCGCCAAGTGTACGGCGGGCCCGATGTGCCGAGACAGCGAAGTGACCGGAGCCGACCGGGCTCTCAGCTCCGGTCGACTCCGGCCACATCTGCTGCCGGCTACCCGGTTACTCCGTGATCACGGACTCCGAGTGGCGGCGGCGGTATCCCTCACGCGCCAGGTACGCACCCGCGATCAGCAGGGCGATCACGATGGCGATGATGGCGGCGATTCCCGTTCCGGTGAAGGCCAGGTTGCCCGAGGCCTTGGTGGATGATGCGGGGGTGGTGGTACCGCCGTTGTCGCAGGCGCCCGTGCATCCGTCGGTCGGCGGGTTGCTGGTGCCCGGCCCGCAGTTCGTCGTGCAGCCCGGGTCAACCACGCGGTCGACGTTCGGGCCGACCGTTGCCGACGCGACGTTCAGCGTGGCCAACTGCGAGTCGAGCACGGCGACCCGGATGGCGGTCTCGGTGAAGAAGCTACCCTCTGTGTTCTGCTCCTTCTCCTGCACATTCGCCTTCACCGACACGACATCCCGCAGCGCGTCCCCCACGCTGTTGTCACCGAGCAGGCCGGTGACGGCCGGGTTGACGAGCCCCGAGTTGAGGCTGTTGACCACATCGGTGACCGCACCGTCGGAGTCGAACAGGCTGTCAGCCAGTCCGTTCGCGACACCTCCGACCAGGGCATCCACGTCCACCGCAGCGTTGACGGTGCCGCCGAGCAGCGAGATCGACGCGTCAGCCCGGGCGGCCGCACCGTTCAGGATCTGGTCGACCGAGCCCTCGATGTCGACTACTACGGTGCTGCGGAGGTCGGGCAGAACCTGGCTGACCAGTTCGCAGACCGACTCGGTGGTGTATCCGATGATGCCCGTGCCCCCCAGCAGTCCCCCGAGCAGCGGGCCGACGATCGGAACCTGGACGTCGTTGCAGACCTGCTGCTGTCCGTTCGGCTGGGCGGTCAACAGGTTGAGGTCGGCGTGCACGTCGACCTGGGCGTCGCGCAGGGCGATCTCTACGCGCTCGACGATCTGGTCGGCGAGCGTCGACACGGTGTCGGTGATGCCGTTGAGCACCTTGTTCACGACGGCGTCGCTCAGCAGCTCGGTGTTGGGTGCGAGCGTGTTGAGGTCACCGCCGAGCAGTACCTCGAGGTCGACTGACACCTCGCCGGTCTGCAGGTTGAAGTGCACCGCGCCGTCACCGTAGGTGCCGGTCAGCAGCGACTGCACCGCGGCATCCACGTCGCTCGTCACGGACGCTGACACGTTGGCCGACGATCCGATCGGGGCGAGCACCGGGTCGAGGATGCGGTCAACGGCATTGCCGAGAACGCCGTCGTCACCGCTCAGCCCGAGGAGCTCCTGGTCCACGTTGTCGAGGGCCGCGTTGACCTTGCCGGTCAAGCCGCCGATGGCTGGGCTGGAGAAGACGAGCGTCGCGTCGGCGATCGTGTAGTCACCTGACGCGGAGTTCGCGTCGCCCACCGCCTGGGCGGACACTGCCTCGAGGGAGAGTCGGAGGTCGGTGAGCACCGCGTCGAACCGGCTGCCGACCAGGGCGTCGAGGTCGACGGTGAGGTCGCCGGCGGGGCCGGAGCCGACCGCGCCGACGCCGATTGCGCCGTCGTTGCCGATGGCGCCGCTCGACGCCATTGCGCTCCCGTCCTTCTCGGCCTCGGCGTACTGGTTCACCGCGCCGATGTCGGCGAAGTCACCGAGGTTCAGCTGAACGCCGTTCGGGGCCTTGACCGTCACCGTCTGGATCACCTCGGCATCGAGAGGATCCTTCGACGTCTGCTTTCCCTGCGTGCCGTCGTTCTCGGCTTCAGCCGCGGCCAGGGCGACGATGGTGGCGAGATCCGAGCCCGCGATGGTGCCGGAGAGGAACTGCCCTTCGGCGTAGGAGACCGGCTCGGTTGCCGCGTTCGCGGGGCCGGCGACGAGCACGAGGCCCGCCGTGAGTGCAGCGACGCCGAGTCCGGCGCCGGCACGAATGACTGTTGCTGTTTTCCCGACTGGCTTTCCAGTGTGCGAGAAGTGTGTTGTGAACACGACTGGTACCTTCCTGATCCTTTAGGGGACGAGGAAGCTGTGTGGTCGATCGATATCGACCTCAACTCGGGTATTGAGGTTGACGAAGTACTGCCTGATCTCAGCTTCGCTACGCCCTGCTTGTGGTTCT
>Ga0247742_10000586_pt1 | contig 28618 bp, 30 predicted proteins | sample UWRJL208509C2_FD_180944 | JGI IMG/M metagenome (GOLD analysis project Ga0247742, IMG submission 180944) | Plant litter microbial communities from Arlington Agricultural Research Station in Wisconsin, United States - UWRJ-L208-509C-2 | ecosystem: Environmental > Terrestrial > Plant litter >...
TGTGGCTCGCTCCTCACGACTCTTGAAACCCAAATTTTATTTATTTGAACTCAGGTGATAGTACAACGTCAGAATGTGGCCAACGAATGTCCCTCCGAAAAGAAAAGCCGTCTAATTGTCGAAACCTCTTTGCGATACTGACCCAGCGTCTACTATATCTTCATGCTCACCAAGGTCATCATGAAATCGCCTCCGCCCTCAGAAACCTCTTCCGGTTAAAAGAAACTTGTAGTGTCTTCAACCAGGCGTTAGGTCTCCTTTTTTAGGTGGTTCATGGGCCACTTCATATCGACATGGCGAAAAGTGCACCATTACTCAGGAAGATCTGTTCTGGCAAGATTTGCAAGATTTGAGAGATCGGAAGATCACAATAATAAATTCATTGTTAATCCCTAAGCAATATATCCATTCCAATATAATCAATACAGAGGCGAATGGCACAACAAAAGCATCAAAGTTGGGACCGTCAAGATGGGTGCTAAAAAAATAAATAAAAATTTGACACCTGATGTTTTATTACTTTCATCCATTAAACTCTTTTTTTAGGTGGCTGGTAAGGGCGAATTATCCGACAGTGCCAGTGGTGCAAGAGGCGGTGGAAAGAGGAATGGCGGGTTGGAATTGAGTCGAAACAGAAAGCACTTTCAAGTTGTGGCGAATTTATAGACGGAGCAGAAGGACAACTATTATCGATCGGTCATGAGACAAAGATCGAGCGAGCAATGATCCGATTGGAAACGGGCGGGGTAGCCAAGGGATCTAGAAGACAAAAGTTCGGTGCCAAGAGGCGCGAAACACAAAAGAAAGGGTTTAAATGAGGCAATGCAACAAATATGTGCAAGCGAAATGGGGGGGATCTGCTTAATAGTAGAGGTATAGAGGCATGACGGTGGCAATAGAAAATAGACGCCCTTTCGGAGCTGGTACATGGCCGAACGACGCTAGCGGGCTCGTGGTGTCATATGTGTCGGAAGGTGCGGTGCCTCCGAAGACAGGGGGTAGTTGATGCGATGACGTGACGTGAAGGTGAGACGAAGGGCTGAGAAACTCAGAATATAAGCTCGAAGATAGGTTATCTGCCATGACATACGACCATGGACAGCCGTAAAACGGAGAGGAGAGAGGACACAAACCCAGCGACAGACAATCATAAATTCCCTGGATCTTTCAATGTGTGTTGAAGAATTGTTTCCTTGATTGTGTTCTGAGGACATTGGTTTCGTCTGGTAGGTAACCCGGAGCTCCTATTCGCAGTACTGCATCGAAGAAACTGCCGGTAAAATGTAGATTAGTGACAAAAATAAGAACTGGTACACGATAATGCACTACCTGGCTGAATCCATCAAATAGAATTCGCTCGAGTGTTTGTCCATAATTTTCGGGATGATTGGGTCCTTCCATAGTTGTTGAATAGCCCGTACAACTCACTGGGAAAGTAGGGGGTAGTCGGCGTGTCCAATTTGAGTTCAAGCACTTTCTCTGCGAGAGACTTACGAGGTGACAACGTTAGAATGCAGCGCATGATCTAATCGAGGTTGTAACAACGCACCCTGTTTGAGTACTCCTCACACTCAAAGCCAATTTTCTTCTTGTAGATTACAACCTGCTGCGCCGATTCCAAGACGTTCTTATGCACGATTAGTCGATACTCGGCCAGCTCATGCTCTTTGAAGCTGTCTTAATCTGTGATCTTCATTTGCTTCACGATTGTACTCTTCCCCGACTCGTCTGAATTCTAACCCTGTCAATAACGAAGGCAATCGGGCCAGTGGAGAAAGATTTACTGAGCCGTAGGGTATGCATTCGCGCTTGAAGTGCCTACAGTTCTTCTCCATCCGCCTGTCAATCATGCCTGAGTGGTCCTTGCCTACGCGATCAACTGTCGGCGTTGTTTGCAATTTTATCGATTCGTCGTTGGGATGAGCGCACATGAACGACTAAGTACACTGTTAAACAATGGGTAGTCAGTTATGACTTTTTTTGTGGAAAGTGACGGACTGTTGGATCGCTCCACCACGTATAGCTTGGATGCAAGCAATGTTGACTGAGGACAGGTCATTAGGGAGCTCTTGTGTTTATCTAACAGCATCGGTATGAAATGGCGATGTCAGATGGCGGCCAAATGGCGGCGATGGCTGGACGGTCAAGCTGAAGAAAGTTGAAGTCGGGGAGCGATGTCCATTGAATCTTGGAGACTGAGGAGGTATGGGTTGTAATTTCAATGCACGCTCGGGTTGAACGTTCAACCAACATTCGTTACTGTCGTCAAGCGATGGCAAGGGGCGATATCGATTGCCAAGGTAGACAACTCGGAGCGCATTGATACTCGGATGGCAAGAGTAGCTGAGAGATCGTACATGTAGTGATCCGTCCCAAGAGCTATAGAGACTGGAAGAAGCTTTGTCGTCGAGCGAGAGAGACCGGTCAATTCAAAAATTTGATTTCACAAATGCCCAAGTCCAGCCTTCCCCATTTAGAACAAGGCGGGCCGGCACTGGTCCCAACTTGAAACTGAGTAAGATCAATCCCACGAAGCCATCACGACCTACACAAAGATGACCTCGACCACCGTCACGATACCCCTCCAGGTCCTATAGCTACTATTCTTCCTCCTCAGCTTCTCCCAACACAACTTGACAAGCACAATCGACGAAACAATTCCCATCACTTATCACCTAACCATCCACCATCAAGTAGGTCTGTATTATCATTATCAGCGACCTTGATGCAAGTTTTGGAATATCTGCCAGCTGGTGATTCTGGGACGAGTGCGACTGTTGTTCTCTAAACGTGCGTCTTCTCTTTCTCTGCCCTGTTCTTTCGTTTGTTCTGCTAATTCCAACGAACTGACACGTATGAACCTCCAGTACCTCTTCGAGACGGCCGCACAACATCTCAACGCAGCTTACATATCGACTGGCTCCTATCCCATGGCTGCTCTGATAGGCCAAAAGACCCTCCTCGACTTTTAAAAGCAGATACGGCCCGATACTCATCCAGGCGGTGCTAGTCAAGCGTCCAGCGCCGTCGTTGTTTATCGGGGCACAGAAAGATGCAGAAGGAAAAGACGCTGGGGATGTTTTCCCGTGAGGAAGCTACATGCTGTTTCCGGCCAGATCATGTAAGTTTTTCTCGTTTACTTTTCTTGAGCTTTGTCTCTGACGCGTCGTGCGTTTACCCTAGATACGAAGTGGAAGATACCTCCACCTCCACTTCAGCTTCCTCTTCAATCTCCTCGTCCCAATCTCTATTGGCACCGTTTCAAGTACCTCCTACTCAAACACCCCCAGAATGTCCCTTTTCAATCACACTCGATGTCGCCGGACCCATATACACCTTTCTAGCAGCGTCCCTCGCTTATTTCGTCTACTTCGTCCAAGCGAGGCGTAGGAGAACCACGGCCTATGTGACGTGGTATAATGTCAGTGGACGCACCTTGGCATTGGAGGTGTAGGACGGGCGTATGAGGACGAGAAGACTGCCTTCGTTCAGGTCTACTATTGGAAGGATCGAGGGCATATATGTCGACAGCTCAGAGGCGGTTACATCAAATCAGATTGGCAGAACACCCGTCAAGGTCCTTAAATCCAGCATCGCGAAACCCATATGCCGCCACTGACGCCAACTTCCAGACAACTCATTCGCCTATTTCTCGAGTTCCTATCCCTTCAGCCATCCTTCAAGAGCAAAGCCTGACGATCGTTTTGAACACTAACGCCAACGCGTACTCGGGGGGTGGCCCAGGCTCAGGCGTTCAGAGACATGAGAAAGCGCCTTCATTCCTCCATGGCTGGTCACAGCCTGCATTGACGTTGGATGGTTTGGAGCTCTCCGCGTCTATGGTGAAGGTCGTTCGCTTGATCTACGAAGAATATTGGTTCTGGCTCTTTTGAATTTCAGAGACGCTCCTACCGAATCTCACGACTACCACTTTACATACGGCTTTGGTGGACCTTCGTCAATCCTATCGGGGAAGGGCATACGAAGATGAGAAAGCTGTGTTTGCTTTCGGTCTACCGTTGGAAGGATTTGGTATCAAGCTCCTCAACTCTAGCATCTCGAATCCCATCTCCTAGTTCCTCGATGGTTCATATGCCAACACCGACGCCAACCACATCATATATGCGGACCCAGACAACTCGTTCGCCTGGATCCTTGGACGAATATAAAAGCAGGTTCCGCTAGCACGCGTTTTCCCAGAGTACACAAGAGGCGCCGATGTCAACGAAACGGCAAGATTCATCCTTTGGAAATTCATGCAAGAAAATTGAGTCCACTACCCTCAGTACGTCCCATCGCCTAATGGCCTTCGGCGCCTGATCTCTTCTTTTCGCAGCGATAGATTTCACCAGTAATTATCTTCGTCGCTTGTCATGGTAAGTAATCCGCCTGCCCACTTGTATGTGTACACCTAACAAGTTTTTCAGCCCCACTCTGTCGCCCGACTCACTGCTCCTTTGCCGCACACGAGAATGGGTGCCGACATCATATTAGGTGGATGGTAACCCACCCAACAGCCCACCCAACAGCTCGCGACACACTCCCTACCATCCTCCACGATATTCGAAGCTGAGTGTGGGTGAGTGCGACAACTATGAGTCCGAGTGAGCAATCAATTGATGTGCCTGATAGGATGTGCCCAAGTTCAACATCTACCAGCTACAGAACTACTCACTCATTTCGCGAGATATGTTCATTTCCATCCATACCCGCTTTCGACTGTAAGAAGAGATGTAGTATGTATGTTACCCAGATATTAATGGTGTTATTGTGTTCAGAACAATGAAGCAAGAAAACGAAAGATGTTTATTAAGAAGGAGAAACTTGTCTCGAACGAAACGAACGAGTTTGAAGTTCACTAACCAAAACTTGTGATGCGAACAAAGAACGAAATGAATGACACGAGACCGTCCGTATGAAATGTGAGATTCGCAAAACAGCGGAATTATAGACACAACTCTATGAAGTTATTCCGATAACACGATGGAAAAGTCAGTTATTTTGCAAGCGTTATCACATTTGTGCTTCAAATGCAGCAGGGTTGCCGCACTGTTCTTTGCCAAAGCCTAAGGTATCCCTGGCCTGAACGCTGAGAAGGGGTTGACGGCGACTCTAGATCACCAAATCTCTCTGTCCCCTCTTCGAAACACGCTGCTACATTGTTCAAGCAGTCGAGAGCGACCATTCCGTTTTCTCTGGCACACCAGAGACCCAGCTCCGTTCCCACAAGCAGAGCAGCGGTATCTATGGTCTCGACAAGTGCCAGGGCGCTTATAGCCAGCGATTGTTTTTGCACAATATTTCTACTTCGCTCAGTCACGAAGCGGTGTTGTATTCTCCAAATATTGTCAGATACTCGTTGCTTCTTCCTCCATTTTCCATCCTTGTCGCCAGCATCAGCTGCCTCATTATTGACATCAACACCCTAAATATATGTGACACCTAAAGACTATGGCAGGCAGCCATGTCTTCTGCACTGCGCATCTTAAACTTGTATGTGTATATCGTTACGAGACTGTTATAAGCAAGTCACAGGATACGATGATGAATCGATAATCAGAAGCGGCGTTCAATTTTACAGTAAAACTTACTTTTACACTTTCACTAGGCGCATCTTCCTGACTTGCGCTTGCGTTTGCGATTGGATTTGGAGTGGTTTCCCTGAAGGAGAGATGGAAGGTGCCACTGTCAGCCCGCTTTCGACGTCCATCTCGGGTTATTAACCTAAATTTACTTGTCAGCCTGGATATGGTTTGATCAACGGCGCGCTCACAAGCTGATAACGCAGATAACATAAACTAGAGATATTTTAGCGACAGATTTGAAGAATACGGCGAGCTTACAGTGGGTGTTTGCTGCCACGGGGATCATGCTAAAGGAAAAGATCAATATGAAGCGGGAAAGTGCGATCTGGTAAGACATACAAGGAGAAGGACCCCGAAGCGAGCGAATACTGAAAACCAGAGCTGATGGTTAGTGCTGTGAGCAGGGCACAGTAAGTTATGACACACCAGTAGAACACCAGTAACCGCACAAATGCTGTGGTCGTGTCAACTGAAAGGTCAAACACTTATAGTGAATCCCCAGCTTACCTTGTAGCTATAGAACAACTAAACACATACTTGATCAATTTATTTGACATTGAGTCAGACCTAGGATCCATGAGAATGGTCAATTGCATCCAGTAATACTGGCCCAAGGTGGCTTACTTTGTAGTTTCAGATCGCTGGGATTCAGCAATGAGACACAGCGCAGCAGATATTGTGATATCGCAAAGAGCGGTGGAAACTCCTTGGGCAATCGTCATTTTCTAATAGTAAAGGGTTACCCACGGGGCGTGCTCATAGGTCAACACGGGAAACTTCACGCACGAGAAGATACCCCGTTCTCAATGACTTATAAAGCTTGCTAACTCCCCTGAGCACGACGGCGATTAGTTTTAGATGCGAGCGCAATGGACCAAAATACTTACATTAGATATGCCTGGGCTTCGGCACAAGGGAACGAAACGCAATGAGCTACACAGGGGTCTAGAGTGTTGGTGGAGGTATTGCTCACTAAGTCCAGCGCCTACATTCCATGAATTTCCATCAATTAATATTTGAGCGATTCTCCCCAGGTACTTACCAATTTGCGTCAAGGCTAGCCCGGCCTGGACAGATCGATGAGCATTCGATGAGCATCAGATGAGTACCAAAATTTGATACTTACTGCAGGTATTGCCATGTAATGGAGACTATTTTTTAGATCCTTGCCGACTACAAATCATTGAATTAAGACGGCTAGTTCAAGGCCAAAGACTGATTACTAGTTGAAGGACTTACCAGTCCATATGCATGTGCAGAGATATCTGAGTGGCCATATGTCACTTAGTAGGATATACACTCAGGAACAACGCAAATAAGTTGCACTAACAACTGCGCAACAAGTGCTGTGAGATACTAATTTCAAAGTGGTAAATAAGCGTAACATTGAGCGGGGGGGCACCTAGAAACTCACGCAACAGAGGTATTTTCCCTACCCAGCAGATCTTGTAAGTCAATGATTTAGTAATGGAAGGGAGTGTCGAAATTACGAACAATCACTGAGCTAATAAGTTATGTTCAATTATGATTTAGTACGGACAGAGATCACGCCACGTACAATGCGATTTCGCGTGAGAGGGCTACGTCGCCCAGTTTCGTGATGAACACGTCGTAGACCTGGTGGCTGCTAAAAACAGTTTCCAATGTTGCTAGAATACTGTGAAAAGGCATTGAATGCCGCCGGTCATCATCGCATTCGAGTGGCCACTGACCCAAGGATGGAGATCGTTACTTTCAGCGATGTTGGATCATTGCTAGAGTAGCCTCTGAAGTAATGAACAACCATGGCCTATTATAACGCGCTGAGAAATCACAGAGAAAGTCGGAGCTGCAGGATATTTACCAGTGCCATACCGTAGAGCCTAAAATTTTGAAGGGATCATCAGAACCCCGTTCTAAGAAAGTGGAGGATAAAGACTCACCAGGTATTAACAATCGATGTAATCAGAAGTGTACTTTGCACATGAGGCGTAAGTGAGGCATTCATGGTAAACACTGCGCTGCGTGTTGCTCAAGTTCCGGAGAATGGGGGAGGGAGGCAGAAAGTGTCCCGCCGAGTATATATAACCTCTCCAGCCCGAACAACGACATCGAGTTCGGCTTCATAACTACGCGCCATTAGTATTACAACATCGCTTACATTAGCAAGGGTTGAATACATTCATTCAATGTCAGAATCTTGACAGCGGTGGGCAGCAACGCAGAGTGTGGTCCACCAGTCGTCACTCAAAGCTGCCTCAACGCTAGGTCAACTCCACGTTTATCATCGCAAAGCTAGTTCAGAATGTTGAGCAAGTTGAGAAATTCACTCAACGCCGGCCTGAACTCTGGGATGCGCCTCGCTTGGAGCGACATCGTGAGTTGGACTAGCTTCTGACAGGAATTTATGTAATTTGATGGAATTCTCCGACTTGTGCCCACAAATTTGTAACAGAATTCTTGCCAGAGGAAGTCAGTGATGGAGCACTCGGCTGGCCAAAAAAGGCAAGCGCTTAAGGTGCTCAAGTACTGCTACCAGCCTGCCGCTGGGTGCTGGGTGCTAAAGCTCGAATTACCCCAGACTACTTAGTGCAGGACTTCCGACTCTTGACGCATGCAGGAAGCAAAGGTGCAGTAATCTATATGTAGATTTCCACTGCCAGCGACCAAGCTGAATCTTATCTTATCGATGTATACCCGTTGATCCCAACGAATCGGGAAGTTGCAATGCCTACAAGATTGAACCACATCGTCTCGGAAAACGACTCGCGTTCCGCACATGGACACGCCAAGCGTCTCGTAGAGACAAATCGAGGCAGTCGAGTTTGAGAGATTCATCGCGCCTTGGATGATGTGGACCGTCGCCTAAAAACTATGGATAACCAACTCCAGCAAACGACCAGTGCGGTCCAGCCTCCTAGATCTATTGGCCGTCGGACTGAGGTTAGCCCGAGTTATCATAGATCTATGTTCTCAAACCTGAGGGTATAAGTCAATCTGAAGGTCCCCTATACCTGCTTAGCACACCTCTGCACCGAAAAGCAAGAATAGACGCAGGCGTTCTTCCCGTAGAGCGTAGAGTGCGGCATCCAAATCCCAGAGCTCAGACCACAGCTGTAAGTCAATAAACCGTGGTCCTGGCAGGAGGAGTACGGCATTTGTCGCTACAAGAAAGTATTAAAATCGTCACAAGAGGAAACGAAGGTGTACCTGAGGCTGTCCTCGCAGGTTGGAGGCGTCACTGACACTTGAGCCCCAGCCCCAGCTGCCACGGCATCGAACATCACATGCTTCACATGGCCCACTCGACCCTACCGTGATGAGTCTTGGGTAGTCTGAGATGTGGGAGAAGGTAGAACCCGGGTATTCGCCAAACCTCCAATGATCAGTGACCTCTTCCTCTATGACCAGCCTAGGACCTTCGGGGGAGCAAGACCGTATGACCTTAGAGTCAAGGCAATTGGCGAGGTAGTGCACCGATTGGTTGGCAAGAAATCAAGAGGACAGACGGGTACCTTAGGCACAGGTCAAAATTTTAGGGTTTACACTTACCCTGTTTGCCAAACTAGATTCAATCTCGGTAGGGTCAAGGAAGAATCGCCAGTCGTTGTTCATCAGTGGCACGGTTCTGGCCACGAGTGCAGACATATTAAGACAATTGATCTAGAAACTGTAGAGATGGGCAATCGACGACCATCCGTCGACTCATGTGTCTAAGCTCAGGAGCCAGACAGTTCTTTGGATAATAGTCAGAAGATGCAACAGACGTTGAGCGCCAAAGAAAGATACTGGAAGCATCATATACATCTTTCAGTCCTGGCGGTGAGAAACAGGAAGAACGTGAAGGAACGCGTCGCTGGGGAACTTGGTGATATTTGTGTCAGGGGCGGTGGCAGTCGTGGACGTGTCACGTTGGCTTACACAATCTGCCACATCTGGAAAGCGGCGATCATCGACGTTCTCTTTAAACCGTAACGCCCAACATCCTCTTTCTCGCTCCTTAGTTCTTAGTTCCTTCACACTATGAGCGGCTGTTCGTCTCCCTCCTTTTCATGCTCATTCCTCCAAACTAACGCGTCTTTCCACAGTTAGTTTTCTGAGTCTCGTCCAGCCATTCCTTCCTATTCTTCCTGAGGTTTCTTCGCCGGATCGAAAAGTATGTTTCCACTCATTTTTGCAATACGCTCTTCTCATATGTTCCCTAGGTACCTTTCGACCAAAAAGTACTATGGACGGCAGTCACTCTCCTCCTAGTCTGCTCACAAGCATCTCTCTATGGCATCATGTCGTCCGACCCCCTACATTGAATGCGTGTTATTCTGGTGTCTAACCGCGGTACCCTCATGGAACTTGGAATCACGCCTATCGTCACGTCCGGAATCATCATGCAGCTGCTCGCTGGCGCAAATCTCATTCACGTTGACTTCGGCCTCAAGGAGGACCGCGCTCTGTTCAGTGGTGCCCAGAAACGTGAGTAGAATGTCGTATCTTCGCCCTTCGTCATCATCCCCGGTGCTACGTGTCCAGTCGCTCTCTTTCCTCTGCTCGCATCATGCGTTTACTTAACCTGAACTGACAAATCTTCTTCGTAGTTTTTGCCCTCATCATCGCTCTCGGCCAGTCGACGGTCTATGTCCTGACTGGATTGTATGGTCAGCCCAAGGACCTCGGTGCCGGTGTCTGTCCTCATCATTCAACTCATTGTCGCTGCCCTTATTATTATCCTCCTCGACGAACTCCTCCAAAAAGAATATGGCCTCGGTTCAGGCATCAACCTGTCCATTGCCACCAACATCTGCGAGTCCATCGTCTGGAAGGCCTTCTCGCCCACCGCCGTCAACATTGGACGTGGTTCCGAGTTCGAGGGTGCCGTTGTCTCTCTTCCACTTGCTTTTCACCTGGCACGGCGAAGGCCGTGCTCTCCGCGGGGCCTTCTGGCAGCCTGTCTCCCCAACGTCATGAACTTAATCTCTACCGTCGTCATCTTCGCCGTCGTCATGTACTTGCAAGGTTTCCTAATCGAGATTCTCGTCAAGAGCAACCGCTTTCGCGGCTAGCGTGGTACCTACCACATCAAACTCTGCTACACCTCGAACATGCCTATTATGTTGCAATCGGCTCTCACTTCCAATGTGTTCATCGTATCACAAATGTTGGCAACTCGTTTCCCCAGCAACCTCTTCGTCAAGATTCTTGGTGTATGGGAGGTGTGTAATTTTCAATTCGATCGTGATTTTATAGCCTATTTAACGCGGTGATTAGCCTATGGACGATTCACCCTAACTCGTCGCTAAGTCTGGCATCGCCTACTACATGTCGCAACCGCACACCTTCAAGGAAGTTGTTCTGGACCCGTCCATACAGCCGTCTACGTCACCTTCATACTCTCTAACTGGGCTCTTTTCTCGAAGACTTGGATTGAGGTTTCTGGCTCAGGCCCACGGGACGTTGCCAAGCAATTGAAGGATCAACAGATGGTATGCCTCCGCCTCGCTCTTCTATCTCGTGACTTATCATATTGTGTAGGTCATGGCCGGTCATCGTGAGGCATCGATGTACAAGGAACTCAAGCGCGTCGTCCCCACTGCGGCTGCTTTCGGCGGTGCTATCCTTGGCCTCCTCTCCGTCGCCGCTGACCTCTCTGGTGCAATCGGAAGTGGAACGGGTATTCTTATGGCAGTCACGATTATCTATGGATGTAAGTCCTACCCCTTTTATATCAATCATCTACTCATGAGTCCTTTCAGACCAGGAAATCGGCATGCGCGAGTCTGGTGGCCCCGAGATGGCTGCCTTTGGTGACCTTACCTAGATCTTCAAAGTAGCGTACAAGATAGTTCACGTAGGCATCTGGATGTGACTGATGTCTTATTGGGCAAAAAGGGCGCGACTAGGAGATGGCGTCGAAGACCCTTTATATTGTCGACTTCGCATCATTGTCTCTCTGTCGGATGAGGGAACGGGCCCCCTTTGTTATTGCATGTACACACTCGCTTCTTTACGAACCTTATAATTCAATAACCCACTTTCGAGCACGTGCCCTTGGTGTACTTACTGTAAAGATTTCAATGAGGCTCCTCGCGTTATCGCAGCGGTACTATTGTCTGAAGCCGCTGTCGCTGTCGCACGATGTTACGGCAATTTAGCATGTTCATGAACTACATTCGAGAATTCTGGAATGAGTGGATGAAGTACAAAATAATATAATGAGGTTTATAGAGACAGTGTTAACGGAGATCTACGGAAGGATACAAACTAGAATAGATTATTGCGACGCATCTGCTCTTCAATATCAGATAGCTCCGCATACCGCCAGTGATACTAGTAGCGAATTAATGTGGTTTTTGCGCAAGCATGGTATGAGTGAAATATCGGTTGTAAATAACTTGGAATAATAATCGAGAACTGCGTCTCGCGTGGGTTTGATAACATGATCAAATCCCTTTAGACTTGCATGTAAGAGGAACCGTCATCACAATTCGAAGCCTCGAGCTGAAGAAGGTGAGGGTAATACCGTTCGTAGACCAGCAAAGTCAAATCCTCGCCAGGGTCAGCTCTTTTGGAATGCTCGAAAACAGACGATTGTAAGGTCAGAGATGAGGTGAGGGTATTCCTCTTCGAGGTTCTGGCATTGGTTAGAAACTGTTTCGGTCACAAATTAGTTAACCACATCCTACTTGGTTGTACAGCATCATGGTAATATTCGACGTCAACCACCAGAAGTCGAATGTATTCCCGTTTTTCAAGACTCTGTAGAGAGTCTGAAAGGAAAATCGACCCAATTCCTGTTGAAGTGCGGTGCAGAATGCACCAGGATTGACGTAGTCCACGCTGACCCAGACATAATGCTAGTAACCTAGATTCAAACATGACGCATATCAGCATCGTGAATTGACGGATATAGTTCCGAGAAGGTAAAAGGGTGCACCATAAATACTAGACACCTCATTGCGCAAATGGTTCATTCCAAGAGTTGCGCAATGGCCGATTGTGGACTCTCGCCATTGGTAAAACTGACGAGATCGAAAAGGATCAAGCAGAAATTCTGACACCGAGGCGTGAAAAATAGACCTGTGGCCGTTTTCATATCCAATACTGAATGCAAGCTGGTTTGGACACGTTTTCGTTTGACCAGGTCGCCAGATGAGCCATCGTGTAGTTCTCGAAATCGGAGAGTGCGGGTAATAAAGGGAGTTCGAATCTGTATGTGGCATGTCCTCCTCACCCATGAGAGGCCGCACCTGACGAACACGATGTGGGAGCTGATGAGGGTCTCCGCCGATGTATCTGATTATCGTCGATGCGAAGATGAACAGGCCTGAAGATTTCCTGGTGAGCTCACGAAGGACGTCAGCCAAAGGCCAGGAAGATGGAATGTAGAAAGCGAGGGGATGTTCATATCTGATCTTGTCGAAAGAGTCTTCCAGAAATCGATAGATATCTTCCTCAGCGGAGTAATCGTCGGATAGAGCCAGTCGTGCAAGACGTGGTTGGAATGGGGATGAATTAAAAGTAGACTGAAGATATACCTCTGGGCGGCTAGCGATGAGAATGAAAATGCGGAGTGGACAACGATGGAATACGGCGGCCAGCAACCTTACGAGTCCAGGCTGTCACGGCCGATAACGATAATAAATGGAGAGTCTTGAATTCGAATTCAGTCGAATGCAGCTGCTGAGGTGGCTCGAGGATAAGTTTCGAGAGCTGAATTTCCATCGACAGTTCAAAAATACAGCGATTGTAGTCGATGTCAGCCTCGTGCAGCCGGAATCGCGAGTACAACTTAATGTACAATAGTTGCAACAAATCGGCTGGCGTTATTACGCTCTAGGGCTGTCTGTCTGCCACCAAAGGAAGGTCTCTAAGAGCCATCCGTTTTTTCACAAATTTCAGGGAGGGTGTTCGCACCCGCTGTTTCCAGCCCCAGAGTCACGACGACACGGGTGTGGGGATGACATCTCGGAAGGTCAAGTAGATCGCGTTCGAATTAGCCATAGAGTGCCCCACCAGCGGAGTAGCTGCCTATGTGTTGCAAATTTAAATGAAAAGGTGATAAGTTCGCGGCAAGAGAGACCAACAAAGTTGTCACTCACCTGTCCGACCTTGCACCTCGGTAATAATTTGACTGTGGATGACACGCTACCCGCTACCCGCTCTAAGAAAAGCAAAACTAGGAGCGACGCGAGCATCACTACTTGGTAATGACCTAAATAAAAAGAGGAACAGCGATCCACCGTACCTAGTAGACCAGTAGAGCCCATTTGAGCACGTCCAGACTCCAGAAGATGTTCCTCGGCTTGGCCCAGCGGCACAGTTGCCTTCAGACTCCAGCTCATTTATAGTAGATCTCAGCATTTAAGGGAGTCGGATCCTGGGATTTGAACGGTAGAACGAGTTGTACTTACCATCTTCTTGAGACACGGAAAGGATGGGGGTCCGATGGAAGGCAGACACAGTGCGGAACAACGCAAGGATCGTGCTTGAGTCTGAAGTTGCACCGCCCGGCCCGGCCTACAAGCAGTCATCTGGTTTACTACACAGTAGCACACTACCGCCTAGTCGCCCACACTCTGTTCGAAACCATTTCCACAAACAATGCCTGAAATTTCTCGGCAGTCTATAGCACCGCCCTCTCGTCCAACATGAATCCCGTCCTGTCAGGGCCCGGTGAAAGTTGCACCGTTGGTTCAAAACGCCCCAGGTGGTGACGGAGACTCTCCGCAGCCCACTCTACTCTCTTAATTTCCACAGGAAGCCTTGATGTGATGTAGTCTCGCCGCTGCCCAGTTTGGTGCCGTTCACTGCAACATGGTACTTCCCGTTCTCCCGTTCCTTCTTTTCTTGACTCCATGAATCGCCCTTTCCTTTCACAGATTCCGCAAACTCAGCATCTATCGCTGCATATGTGTCCTCCAAGAACGTGGCGCCACTCATGCATAGTTGACTGAACTCCAGTCCGCCGCGAAGATTATCTACATGTTTATTTTGTCGACGGTTCTCACTCTCGTTGCTTGGAGGTATGCCACACAAATAAAACTGCTCCCAATAACTCAGCTAACGAGTTTGAAGGGTAGCTTCACCCTTCTTCTGGTAGAATACGCTTTTTAGAGAAAGAATTCACAAAGGTCATTATACTTACAGTGCGCAATTTCCCTTTTCTATGTCTTTCCTTCAGCTCGACCACCTAACCCTCTCATTTGCTTGTCTAGATATCTGCCGCGCGGCACACAAGCCTTATTGACGATCCTGATCATCTTACCTCGAAGATCCGTAGCTTCAACAAATCCACTCTTGAAGTGTAGCTGTGTCTAAAGACACCCTAAAAATGGTTGGCAGAGGGCAGGCTTGGCAAGAAGATGCAAGCTGTTAGATGGAGTGTGATGATCCGCCGCCAGTGCGTATCCTTTGTCACCTCTTCTATCGTGCTCCTCACTAATATCTTTCTTACTTAGGATTAGGACTCACATCCGCTGACGGAGCCAAATCCACATACCCGACGAATACCTGGTAGAAAACAAGACCACGGAAATTAAAACAGGGGATGGTTTACCAGACGCGGACCAGTTACGGCCAGGTATACTTTCAATCCCCTCTCTTAAGGTAGCTACTTATAACCAACGAGACCGCCTTCCACCTGAGAACCGACATAGAAGAACTACCCGACGTTATACCTACAAGCGGATTGGTATCACTGCGGGAAAATATCTGTCGATGTCCGGATCAGACACTGAGAATATGTAGGAAATATTACAAATTGAATTACCGAATTCGCAGTAGATAATATGTCAATAATATTTATGATATTTTCACGCTATGATCTACCTCTAACCGGAGAAAAGATTAGAGAGAAATATCAGATTGCTTCAGCCCCGCTGTCCAGATCACAGCCTACAAAAGACCAGGAGATATTTGAAAGCCGATTCCAATATTATCGCAGAAACGAGTGTGAATGTTTAACATCATGTGTAGTCGGCCCATGTCGAGCGCATGGGGTGCCTGCTGGGTAGGTCGATCCGATGTGAGTCCTTTTATGGGGGTGCGCGTGAAAACATCCCAATAAGTTAAACACGCGCTGTAAGCCTGGCGCCCAGTCTTACTCGCGTACGGACACATTTCGGACTATTCTACGATCTTCTACTATTGCTACCTTACCACATGACTTATAGCCGGATCCTTATAGTCTCAGCGTCGGAGTACCGTCTCTTTCTAACTTACGCTCACTTACTGTATATTGTCTATCGCCTGCCCTCCGAGGAATACAACGTGGTCCAAACAAGCTGCAACCGCGCTCAGTGTTGCCCATAGACGACGGGCTTCCACGCGCGCTTGTTTGATGGGGTGACATCGCAGGCGCTCATGATGGGTCTGGGGTCCCGGAGTCTTGAAACCACCGGATTTTCCAATTGCATCCCATCCCACTTCCACTGGCACGCCCAAACCATCCCAGATGCCATAAAAGGACCGACGTCGGATTGACCTACCCAGCAGGCACCCCATGCGCTCGACATGGGCCGACTACACATGATGTTAAACATTCACACTCGTTTCTGCGATAATATTGGAATCAGCTTTCAAATATCTTCCCGGTCTTTTGTAGGCTGTGATCTGGACAGCGGGGCTGAAGCAATCTGATATTTCTCTCTAATCTTTTCTCCGGTTAGAGGTAGATCATAGCGTGAAAATATCATAAATATTATTGACATATTATCTACTGCGAATTCGGTAATTCAATTTGTAATATTTCCTACATATTCTCAGTGTCTGATCCGGACATCGACAGGTATTTGCCCACAGTGTATCGACGTCAGCATTGTTGTTGGCCTCAAGTACTCCATTGCGTTTCCTGTACCATGGAATCACGCAAGGCAGTGCACATATATCTGGAGCAGTAATGGTGGCCAAAGAGAATTTCGGTTAACATGCGATATCAATACTTGTTGAAGTTGCGTTTAGGTTGTACCATATTAATTTCTTGTGGAGGACAAGTCGTCGCTTATGATTGGTTAACCAATGGATAGTTCGCTTTTGGGACTTCCAGTATGTTTTTGGTCTCTGATTCGGTTTATTTGTGGAATATAGGCTACCATTTACCGCAATTCACGACGATAGACGCACTTGGGGGACACAACTTTCTCTTCAATAACGCCTGTTTGAAATCTCCTAGAAATATTATCCGCCAGGTAAAAAGTACAGCCCGAGTGATTATATACTGGTTAGATGGTGAGAACCCAACCAAGCACTTTCGCGATTCAGACTTTGCATACCTATACCAAACAAATCCAGAAAATGTCTGCTACTGTCCAAGCTCCGCAATAGGAAAGCGATGCAATCGTCGTGACTTTTCAGTTGTCCAGTTCCACAGACAGGGTCTACAAGGGCAGAATACTTAAAAGCTCACTTCTACTCACGTCATTGCTTGCCATCACGTTTGCACAGCCACATCATCGAAGTTTCGAATATAGAGGGGGTGTAGGCCACTTCTTTTCTTCCAAAAACTAGTGAAGTTCGTGTAAATTAGTTACATCTACATATAGAAAATTTTTTGAAGAAAATCCATGCTGTGGTTGTGGAGCAAAGCTCACGCATTAATCCCAGTGCCGGTCTACAGGGATAGGCCACACAGCCACATCTTCAGAGTTTCGAATACAGAGAGAGTGTAGACCACTTCTTTTCCTCTAAAAACTATTGAAGGTACTACTATTTAGTTGCATCTATATACAGAAAATTGTTTGAAGAGAATCCATGCTGTGGTTGTAGAGCAAGGTTGTCGCACCAATTCTGATGCAGATTCCCACTACCTTTAGGTAGGGGGTTTAGCGACACAACTTTTCAACTTTTTGGCAGAAGATTTCAGATCCTGGTCAAGCTGTGCTAATGGCCTCCGATGAGTGGTCATGGGCCTATAAAATACCTTGACAGCCAATTGGGAAGCACTAACATTCCCTCGACGCTTGCAGAGGCCCTTACCAACGGTCCATGCATTAATAATGGTGTTTTTTAGTGACGAAGACCTTTGAGAGTCACCAGGAACAATTATGATATATATATATTGGTGGAGCGTTTGATTAACCAGAGGGCAGCCGACACCGTCGTCACCGTAGTCCACTAGGTTTTTTTCGGGGGATTAAAACCCCAAATATGATTTGTCATTTGTTCACCATGAGGAAATGCAGTTATGCACGCTGTGTGGGACTCGGACAGATTCGCCGCCTTTCACCCCCATACTTACCTTGTGCAGCCACTTTCCAATTTGGCATTATTCGCCAATGTCCATACCCACTAAAACCCCATTCTCTCGGATCCAGTCGTCCGGGAGGTCTCGTTCATTTTTGAGCACACCTTTCCAGGTGCCGAAAACCAGGTTCTTTTTGAGCGCCTTTTTCTCGTATTTTGGGTTTGTCGTCTTTCGGTCCAGCTCGAGCCTTACATTTATTGCGGCCAGCCATTTGTTCCGGACCTCGTTTGCGGTGACGAGCTCTCCTTCGTTTTGGATTACCCTTTTGCATCTTATCTTCCAGAGTAGGTGTGCAGATTCGGTGATCAGGATTCGATAAAACCGGTTTTCCCAGGACCGTTTTTCCTTCAGCTTCTTATCTTCGACGCTTTCCTCTATTGCCGGGCTTCCAAAGATATCTGCGAGGGTTATTTCGTCCAGTTCCTTTCCTGTTTTCTTCTCCCATAGTTCTCGGGCTAGGGCCCATATTTCGGACTGTCCTGGGGCTTCACACTCTGCGAGTATGTGGGTCATTGTTTCTGTTTTCCTGCAGTGTCGGCATTCACTTCGTTCTTGGAACTCAGCTGCGAAGGATGGCCGTAGCCATTTGTCGCCTATCATATAGGCGTCGTGCATGGTCATCTATAGGAAGTAGTGCGTTGTTTGTACAAGGTCGCGGTGCCTTGTTCCTTTCCAGATTTCAGCTTCGGTGAGTGTTTTACCATGTATCTCTTCTTCTGCCCTTTCACGTATATGCGATGGCTTGTGTCATTACCGAGAGCTTGCTCCTGTGATTCTCATCGAGGGGTGGATGATGAGGTTGTCGTCGATTCTCATTTCGTCTGATTCTATAGCCTCTTGTGCGAGTTGGTTCTCTTTAAGGGCTTTTGTATTGGATCCGCTCTGGGTTCGGGTTTTCTTTTTATGCAGGAATGTGGTGGCTTGTTTCCGAGCCCTCATTTTGGCTGCCATTAGTTGGAATGATTTGCTATTTGGCGTGAGGAGGAAGCCTTGATCTTCTTTTGGTTTTGAATTTTCGTGTGAGTGCTTGTACGATTCCTTTGGAGCCACTCTCGAAGTTCAATTTACTTCTAGTGGAACAATTGTCCAATGGCGACCGGACTGAGGTCACACAGATCACAGATGGTAGGCAACGGAAAACTCGGCAGCTTAGAACAGCCAGCCGAGCCTCCAATGTCGATTCGCGGGCAAGTACGGCTAACAAGAAACCTTTTTTTTTTTTTTGAAAAGAAGAAAGATGATGAACCGAACGTTTAAAACGGAGGTGATTTGAGAAGCACGTGAAAATGAATAAGTAAGTAAAAGAAAGACTCGATAATAAATGCTGAATCGTGTTTGAAGCATATCAAGAAACCAAACGAAAAGAGAAGAAAACCACAAAAGAACCCCGCACGAGGCTCACACAGCAAGAGAAATTCCATGAGCCCTAGCGTGCAATAAACCTTGGATTAAAGTTGGGTTTTTTCGGATGTAGATCCAAAATGCCTCGGAGGCCCACCGTCCTGTGGCCTGAATGATCGAAGGTGGAGCGCCATTTTCGGCTAAAGCTGTTGCCCCACCTGCCCTCATCGATTGACCAGCGATCTCTTTTGAAAAGAATAGACGGAGACGCGAGATGAAGAACGAGCGGGTAGGAATGTGACCGGTGCTTGTGATCCATAAAGGTGAAGCAACCGGATGAAGGCGGTCCCGCGACGAGATATAGCGGGTGAAATGGCGCCAGGGGTGATGGCCAAATTGCTCGCCTCGTATAATAATCCTATTTCCCTCGAAGAATCTATCTGCCTTGTGACTAGGCAGGTGAAACTCGTATGTCTCTGCTGTTATCGACACAGAGCTGCGGCGTGAGACCTTCTTCCAATTCTGCATAGATTTGTCGTCCGGAAAAGTGAGTTCACCAAGACGCATAAGACCAAAGAAACCTGTGTAGATCATGGCCACAAAAAGAATATCATCATGATTCGAGGAAGCAGAGTAATGGTTTGCGACGGTGGTAAGGTCGTTGAGAGTCAGCGCCTGTTTTCTCACCACGGCTGTACCCTTCATTCTCATGCATCCTTGGAGCGTTCGTTTGACCAAGCGTGAGTTTCGTGCTTCTCGCACATTTGGGAAGTATGGTTCGAGTTGTTGAACAATGCCAGATAAATAAGTGTTGACCGAACGAGGATTGATGTGGTGAGACATATAAACAGTGAAAAAGGAGAGGGTGTCTTCGTTGGGATCGACTGGGAGGTCATGGGACTTCACGAAGGTGAGATAAGAGTTGAGAGCTGAACCATAGCTGCGTAGCGTTGTTTGATCCATCGCATTTCCTAACACAATGGCTCTCTCGTGAACCAGGCGTTCATGAGACCAGACTTCCCTCACGGGTTGTCTGGCAGGACGCGTACTCATCATAATCGTTCCACCCCCAGCGTTCCATGAGGGGGTTGAAATGATAGCTTTCCCTTACTATCAAGGGTCCAAGTCCACGGGGAAAATGTCGCCAATTTCAAAGATGGGACAATCGCAAGAGCCCTGTTGAAGTCGGCTCTGGAAACTGCATCGGCTACCCCATTCTCCTCACCACGAACGTGATGCACACGTAATTCGTGGCCACCGCTAATGAGGATATCCACTGCTGCCTTCAGGAGAGCATTATAGGTTGGTAGTGCCCGGAAAGAGTTGAAGATGTCGACAGTGTTAGAATTATCCGTGTACACAACCAAGCGAGCCTCGTAATTTTGCTGCCTAGAACGACAGTGGGCATCGTAAATGGCTGATAGTACACATAAAGCCTCGAAATAGAAGATGAGGTTTGGATTCTCCACCACTGGAGTCTCTGAATAGAAAGCGATGTTAAGGTCTGGGTACCAGAAACCCATGCCCTTGGGACAAGCATCGCAATAGACCGTGAACGTAGCGTCCCCCACATTCCAAGCCAGAGATTTGTGAAGGAAAACTCCTTTTGAACGGCCAAGAACCTCAAGTCCCCATATGAAATCCTTCCGGATGCTCTCGTTGACGTACAACTGCATTGGGGAATCCTTGCGTCCCTTGAGCTTCTGATAGAAGTTGTTGAGTGCAGGTCGAAGAAGGGGGTAAGCATTCAGCGCCCAGTTGATCCAGCCCGCAATCTGCCACCATGCTTTCATTCTTTCCTTCACCACCTTTGAGCTCCACCTCACCATCTCCTTCGTCAACCTCGCCTTTGCATCCTCCGGCAATGCGAATGACATGGCATTTGGATCCACCAAGATTCCGATAATAGGGAGGGGAGAACCGAATATCTGTTTCTTCTCCTTATGAGGAATTTTGAGCTCGTCCCATAGATTCAATAGAGTCGTTTGGTCTCGGGGGTACGATTTGCCGTAAGGTCCATACGGGAGCATGTCTGACTTCAGCCCACAGCCTGAAGAGTCATCCACATAGTTCCCCATGCGTCGCACGTTCTTCACATACTTTGCGATCCAAGCCACCAGGCTGTTCACAGAAATGAACAATGCTCCCAACGCAGAACCACCAAAGGCATTGCATCGGTCGATGTAGCGTTCTCCATCGATGGTGTTCACTTGCTTGATCTGCCAGTATGGATGCATAGGGATGATTCGATACGCCTCCGCCACATCTGACTTCCATGCTACTCTCTCTTCACCAGGTGCCTTCTTCTCCAAGTCCATCAACATCTCGCCAAAATGTGTCAGATTGTCCAACGGGTACCCAGTGACTTTATCATGGTCAACCATACTATTGAGAGAGTGACGACCATAACTTTGGTCGGTAACGAGACGAAAGTCGGTGGAATTGGGCTTTGGTACCGCATAGATGGGCATGCAGTACATTCCCGGCAGGAGTTTTCGTCCAAACAAAGGTGAGAAGCGATCTTTGAGTCTCTCCGTATTAAGCTGACTCCTGAAGAAGTTTGCTTTGGACTCGTTGATAGGACCACACCGGTATTCATCGTTGATTGAAGGGTACCCCTCCTTCCTTGTATCTGCCCAAGGCCAAAACCCTTCCCTTACGCCAACGCAAACGGACTTAACGAACAGCTGATTCGGATGGTCCTTGAGGTACGATTCAAAAACATCGACATTGATTGGAGTGACGATACGGAACAAATCTGGATAGTCTCGAATGGTTTTTGTTGCGATGGGGTCATCAAGTACCGATTGTGGAGGTCGCGAAAGAGGTTTGGCTGTTTCGGTCCACTCTGCAGTTGTAGGGGTAAAGTCAGACTCGGGATCCCACACGTTATATCGCAGATATCGTGGTGCCAGGCGCATCGCTTCACTTCTCTGACTTTTCGGGGCATTGGTGTTTGCCGTGTCCAGCTTTACCGCACGAGAGACAGGTGTGTTTCCAGTAGCACTCTCCTTCATCGAACTTGCATCCATCTTTGGTGTTAAACCTCCTACAGATGTCCCCTTTCTTCCCTCCACCCGACTTGCCATTTCCTCCGCCCGTTTTGCTATTGCCTGTGCGCTTTGAATTAGCGCCTGTACTTCCGCTTGCGTATTCGACACCATCGGCTTGGAGGATGGACTCGTGGAGAGCTTGGAACTTGTGGAGATCGGTGAGGAGAGTGTTCTGCCCCCCTCCAACGAGGTTACGAATGGCGCTGTCGAAGAGAATGACGCGGTGGTGGGAACTGGGTTGCTTGGCAGCGAAAAGGGACTCAATGTATTCGGTGTACGTATCCAGCTCCTCCTGGCGATGGGGGAAGAGGAATAAAATAGCTCGCGAGGCCCGCCTGAATGCAGTTGACCATTCGGAACCCGTTTTGACTTGTCGCTTTGCTTCAGCCACTGCAAAGACGACTTCAGACTCTCCCAAGCGTCCCTTTCGCTCATCATTAAGCTGGACACAGTGCATGGAAGAGAGGATTTGGTGGAGATCAATGGATTCCCCTCGGAGGATCCGATCCCATTGGGAGGAGGGTATTCCATCGGGAAGTCCAGTGGCCGTTCGAAGGAGTGTTTTGGTCCCGGAGAGGTCCTCACCAAACTTCCTGAGTGTTGCACAAGTTTTAGTGCAGCTTGAGCGTTGGAACAATCCAGGTTTATACCAGGGCATTTCGTCCTCTTGAGCTCGTCGCTTTCCTCCAGTTGGTCGTGCAGGTTCGTCATTGTCAGAGAGGTCTCCATCTCCGGAGAGTCGTTCCATGAGGTCGTCGACTTCTCCCCGAGTGCGCTTTCCTGGACCTTTGGACTGCTGAGCCGATTGAGAAGCGATACCTTTGGTCCCGGAGTTGTCGTTTGGCTGGCCTGAATCCGGCCTAGTAACGGAATGGATTTCGTCGAGATATGGGGTGAGAGCATTTCCCCTGACTTCGTCGGAGACCCCAACCCACTTGTCAAGCTCGTCGGTGACATTCGTAACCGCTTTGAATTTACTAAGGTTCTCTCCTCGAAACTCATCCATGACTGCCTCGATTCGTTTGAAAACTTGTTTTTCCTCTTCCGTGGAGTTGATAGCCTCGATAGGAGTATTGGAGGAGGCGTCATTGCTCATAATTTAGCTGAGGTACGATAACAGTGATTTATTTAAACAATAACGAGCTTCGTCTGTGCAAGACAGTAAGCTACCCGAGAGATAGAGACTCGGTAGTACCCAATACACAACTCACCTGGGGAAGACAGTGAGCGAATGAGAGAGAGATACTGGCAAGGAGCGAACTGCGGGTTCGCGATGAGCAGCCGCGCAGACAACTTAAGCGCTTAGCGCTTATCGTCAGTGGTTCGATGGGGTTTTCCTTGTCGCTTAAACCCTGGAGGATGTGTGTGGTGAGGCACCTTTCGAGAAGGCCAAGGGCTTGAAAGCAGTGATTAAATTATAAGGTTGGTAATGAAGCAAGCGTGTACATGCAGTAACATAAGGTCCAAAACAGACTCACGCATACCAATTTCCCATAGCACCTGAGAGATCAGCAGCGATGGAGGAGGCCAAGGGTAGCACCCCGCCAAAAGCTGCCGCAGTGGGAATGAGGTACTTGAGTTCCTTGTACACTGACGCTTTACAATGACCAGCGATAACCTGCACAATATCATAAGTCAAAGTCACAACAAAAGAAAAGACGAGATGAGAACATACCATCTGCTGATTTTCAATTGCTTAGCAACGTCCTGAGGGCCAGAGCCGGAAACCTCAATCCAAGTCTTCAAGAAAGGAGCTCAGGCAGAGAGCAGAGAGCATGGAGGTGATGTAGATGGCGATATGGATGGATGGATGACAAATATAACAACGGTAAAAATCAGGTTCATGGCATTGAGGAGACGTTCGCACCAGAAGGCCTCGTGGAGAGCGCGACCCTTGTTGTGCCAGGCGAAAAGCAGGTGGAAGAGGGATATAAGGGCAATGCCTTGAACTCGGAGCTGCGCCTGATATTGCAACGGATTTGCCAATGTACAAATTGGTGCCTGAACCGAGGCTGTCTCTGTTTCGGAGGAGGAGTTCATCGAGGATGGCGATAAGAGCAGCGACAATGAGTCGGATGATAAGGAGGCCGACACTGGCACTAAATCCTTGGCCCTCGGGCTGACCATCCAGTAAGGACATAAATGATCGCTTGTCCGAGAGAGAGATGATAAGGGCGAAGACTATGAAAAAAATTGTCAGCCAAGGTTGAGCAGGTGCACTATCCGCCAGGCAAGTAGCCCCGAAGGCGGTTACAATAAAATCCGAAAGAAACCCTCACATTCCTGAGCTCCCTTGAACAGAGCATGATCTTTCTTGAGGCCAAAGTCAACCAATTAGACAGCGAGCAGCTGCATGAGGCTACCGGCTACCGTGGCTAGACGCCAGAATGACACGCATCCAGTAGAGGGGTCGGACAAGTTAGACGACATGATGCAATAGTAAGCAGACTAGAAAAACAAGGAGGGTAATGGCGGTTCGTAGTATGTTTGGTTGAAAGGCACCCGGGGACTAAGTGAAGAACGTCCTGAGCTGTGGGATTGCTTCGAGTCCGACGTGGTCGAGATGTTCCCACAGTTGAGTCATTGTTTACCTCTCACGTGCCCATGGTTCAGTTTCGCTCCAAATACAAGCAAATGTGGTTCCTCCTTCTCTCCCTCAATCCCTCACTTGGACTGACAATTTTTAGGTGTCGACAGGACCTTTCGTCGAAGGTCTTTTGGGAGTACATTTACCTTGAGCGCCTTTGGGCGCTTGGTGGGTGGTGGGTAGGCAGAGCTCGAACTCGAACTCGAACTCGAACGACTGGTCGATGGTCAAGGTAGAATGGACAGTCCGCCTCGAGTTGTCTTTGGACACTCGGCGACTTGTTTTTTTTGGGGTACATGTATCTCGAAATGACTGGTCCATCCCCCCACCTTGAGTGTCTTTGGATGCTTGGTGGCTTGTTTGAAGAGATGTGAGTATCTTCAGATACCTGGTGGCTTGGAATGACCGGTTGACAGTGGGAAGGGCAGTTCACCTTGAGTGTCTTTGGATACTTGGTGGGAGGGGTACATGTGGCTATTGGTCAACACGAACGACTGGTCAGCGGTAGAGATCAACGGTAGAAGGAACAGTCCGCCTTGAGTTGTCTTTGGACACTTGGCGACTTGTTGTTTTGGGGTACATGTATCTTGAAATGACTGGTCCATCCCCACCTTGAGTGTCTTCGGACGCTTGGTGGCTTGTTGAGGGAGGGTACATGTGGCTTTGGTCAACACCGAGAAGAATAATTCACCTTGAGTGTCTTCGGATACTCGGTGGGTTTATGATAACTTCGACACCAGTTCATCTTGAGCGTCTTTGGACACTTGCTTTGAGTGGGGGTGGCAGGTGTGGGTGCTGGTGCGGCTTTGAATGCTGGGTCGGTCAATGAAGGTGGTTAACAGTTCACCTTGAGTGTCTTTGGATACTCGGTGGCGGCTTATTTTTTGAGCTGGAGTGTGGTATGAGTGTATTTGGATACTTGGTGGCCTAGAGAGAGTGCATGTGGCTTTGAGTGTCTTTGGGACACTCTGTAACTCGTTTCGAGTGGGAGGTTGAATGGGGTGTGTGTGGTGCAGGTGTGGCTTTGAATGACTGGTTGGTTGGTTGATGAACAGGGAAGAACAGTACACCTTGAGTCTTCAGATTCTCGGTGGCTTTGTGGGACTATGTCTTTGCAGGTATGTATGTATCGGCATGGCTTTGAATGACTAGAAGATTATGCTGACCATTCTCCCATCTAGACTCTAATACCAACCCCAGTGCCACTTTGTCCATTATTTGTGTGGAGCAAAGTTGGGATTTAGGGCACTGGATTGGAGATGAAGCCGCTGAGTTTGAGCCACTTTTGGCGGTCCACCTTGAGTATCTTTGGATACTTGGTGACTTTTGAGTGGAGTATATGTGACTGGTTGATAGTGGAAACAGCAGTTTACCTTGAGTATCTTTGGACACTCGGTGATTGAGTTTTTTTCTATTAACCATGAAGGTTTGAACAACTTGTTGGATGGGCCAGGCGTCGACTTACCACATGACTTACCATCACGGCCGTTGCCGGCTACTGAAGCGTTACACAGTTACACAGTCGGTTTTGCAGGCAGTGCGGGATATAAGTCTCGTAACTTGTTGATGAGTTCACCCCCTTGATTGTCTTTTTTATATATTTGGTTGCTTTTGAGGGGTGTGTTGGGCAGTGTGCTTTGTGAGGCAGTCCTTGATACTGGTTTTTTAAAAAGATATGTGTATTTCTAATGACTGGACAATCACCATCTTGAGTGTCTTCGGATGCTCAGTGGTGGTGGCTTGTTTTGGAGGGGTATGAGTGTTCTGCAACTGAGATTCTGGGATCTTTAGATGCTCAGACTGGGGAGGAAGACATTTGGTGATTAGTTGGGTATGAGTGATATGTCACTTGTAGTTCAACCTGAGTATCTTTGGACATTTGGTGTTAAAGGGGTATCTATTGTACCTTGAGTGTCCTTAGATACTTGATCTTGTTTTTAAGGGTATCTAATGACACTGGGTTGATCCTCATCTTTTGGATATTTGTTTATATGTGGTTTAAATCTTTATTTTGCAAAGCGTGAGCCACGCTCTTTCCTCTTTCCCGCATATCTTTGGGGCAAATCCAAAGCGCCAACCGTGCGATTTATCTTCTCCTGCATATTTTTGGGGCAAATAAAAGGCGCAGACCCTGCCGCTTTTTCATGCCTCTGCGTTTTTGGGGCAAACGCAAAGCACGGACTGCCCTCTTTGCTCTTTCCTGCGCATTTTTGGGGCAAATCCAAACCTCGAACCTCGCGATTTATATTTCTGGGGCAAAAATAAAAGACCAGACCATGCCGCTTGCTCTTCTCTGCACACTTTTGGGGCAAATATAAAGCGCAGGACCGTGCCGTTTGGACCGAGCTGCTGATTCTGGGGCAAATATAAAGCGCGGGCCGTGCCGTTTGGACCGTGCCTGCTCGTTCTGGGGCAAACAGCGAGCGCGGACGGCGCGGTCTGGACCTCGCTGCCGACTCTGGGGCAAATGCGGCGTGTTCTCAGCGCGCTTTGAGGGCGCGGTGGTCGTTTGCCCCGGAAACCGGGGCACGGTATCGTGGGCGTGATACCGATAGCAGATACCTAGGTGGAGACAACTAAGAATATATGAGAGAGTATATGTACTCGTCTCGGAAGAGTGAGTGCGCTTACATGAGCTTCTATGAATGAAGTAAATTATTCTACTACCCAAAAGTGTGAAAAGAAGGATACACTCACTGAATAGGAAGGAGTGGTCGGAATATCATTATCTAAATTAGAGGTTGCTCAGATAACATGTGAGAGTACATCTACTCGTCCCCGAAGAGCGCGTGCGCTTGCATGAGTTTCTGTAAGCAAAATCAAATCTTCTACTACTCAAAAGTGCGAAATGAAGGATACACTCATTGAATATGAAGGAGTCGTCGGAATATTATTATCTAAAGTGGAGATTGCTCAGATAATATGTGAGAGTATGTCTGCTCGTCTCAGAAGAGCGAGTCTGTCTGCACGAGTTTATATGGATCAAATGAATTCTTCTACTACCCAAAAGTCCGAAATAAGATGTGCACTCACTGAATATGAAGGAGCCGTCGAAATATTGTTATCTCAACTGGAGATTGCTCAGAATATATGTGAGAGTATATCTACTCATCCACGAAGAGCGAGTGCGCTTGCATGAGTTTCTGTAAGCAATATATATTTGTCTACTACTCAAAAGTGCGAAATAAGAGATAGAGTCACTGAATAGGAAGGAGTGGTCAGAATATTATTATCTAAAATAGAGGTTGCTCAGATAATATGTGAGAGTATATATGCTCGTCCTCGAAGAGCAAGCTTGCTTGTCCGAGTTTCTATGAATGAAATAAATTCTTCTACTACTCAAAAGTGCAAAATGAGAGGTGCACTTACTGAATATGACTGAGTCATTGAAATATTATTACCTCGACTGGAGATTGCTCAGAATATACATAAGAGTACATCTACTCGTCCCCGAAGAGCGAGTGCGCTTGCATGAGTTTCTGTAAGCAAAATATATTCGTCTACTACTCAAAAGTGCGAACTGAAGGATTCACTCATTGAATATGAAGGAGTGGTCAGAATATTATTATCTAAAGTAGAGATTGCTCAGATAATATGTGAGAGTATGTCTGCTTGTCCCCGAAGAGCGAGTGCGCTTGCCCGAGTTTCCATGAATGAAATAAATTCTTCTACTACTCAAAAGTGCGAAATCAGACATGTACTCACTGAATATGAAGGAGTCACCGGAATATTATTATCTAAAGTGGAGATTCTTCAGATCATATGTGAGAGTATATCTACTCGTCTTCGAAGAGTGAGTCCGCTTTCCTGAGTTTCTGTAAGCCAAATATATTTTTCT
>Ga0247742_10000589_pt1 | contig 28585 bp, 23 predicted proteins | sample UWRJL208509C2_FD_180944 | JGI IMG/M metagenome (GOLD analysis project Ga0247742, IMG submission 180944) | Plant litter microbial communities from Arlington Agricultural Research Station in Wisconsin, United States - UWRJ-L208-509C-2 | ecosystem: Environmental > Terrestrial > Plant litter >...
CGAGGGCTTCTTCGTCGTCGGCTATGAGACGTCATCGGCATCCCCTTCTAGCTTCGGCTCACTGGTGCTCGCAGCGTATCGCGGTGCCGATCTCGTCCACGTCGGAAGCGTCGGGACGGGTTTCAAGGAGGCCGAAGCCATCCGCTTGCGGAAGATGCTGGACAAGCTGTGCTGGAAACGAAAGCAGCCGCCCCTACCCTATTCCGGTAATGCCGATATTGTCTGGGTCGAACCGACGCTGATCGCAGAGATCGAGTTTCGCGCATGGACGGCGGACCGGAAGCTCCGCCACGCATCATATAAAGGATTGCGGGAACGCCAGGACAATGCCGACGTCTATCGGTTCGACTAGCGAAATCAGCGCCATGCGCTAGATTGTCCTTCATTCGAGTTCACGCGGAGTAGATAGCCTGCAATGTGCAATCTTTATCGCATGGAAGATAAGGACTGGGTCGCGAAATGGGCTCAGGACGCCGAGAGCATGATCAACCTGATGCCGGCCTACCAAATGAACCCCGATCAGATGGGGCCGATTGTCCGCAATACCGCCGGCGGGAAAAAACAATTGGTCCATGCGCGCTGGGGCTTGCCCTCCCCGCGTTTCGCGCTGGAGAAGGCGGCCAAAGCCAAGGCGGAGAAACTTGAGGCCAAGGGCAAGCCTTTCGATCTCGAAGAACTGATCCGCATGGAGGCAGACCGCGGCACGACAAATGTGCGCAAGCTCAGTTTTCCGCACTGGAAGCGATGGTTCGGTGTCGAAAACAGGTGCCTCGTACCTGTCACCAGCTTCGCCGAGCCGGATCCCGCCAGCCAAGAGGCAGGTGGTAAGGTTCCGAATGCGTGGTTTGCCGGCGACGAGGAGAAGCTGCTGATGTTCTTTGCCGGCATCCATGTCCCGCAATGGCAGAGTGTGCGAAAGGTCAGGGACGGCGTGACCACCGATGATCTCTACGGGTTCTTGACCACAGATCCCAACGACCTGGTGAAGCCGATCCATGAGAAGGCCATGCCGGTCCTGTTGCTAACGAAGGAAGAGACCGACGTCTGGATGCGGGCGCCCTGGGAAGAGGCCAAGGAGCTGGCCGGTCCATTACCCACTGACGCGCTGATAATTTCGTCCCGTGAACCGTACGGATCCACGATCGTCTTGAAATCCGGAGAGCCGGTGGAACAGGGCAGTCTGCTTTGACGCCTGAACTCAGAGCTTGAATGCATCGGAAAACGAAAAAAGCCTGCCGCGGGAGGAGGTGCGGCAGGCCTTTCGAAAGAATTGAACAACGGCTGGGAGGAGGAGTGCCGCTGTTCCGTCGGGCGCCCCTTGGGAGGAGGAGTGGGTCGCCCGAAACTCGAAGCTCTGCGGGAGGAGGTGCATTGCTTCGATGATCTAAAGATACCAGAGCCTGCCCCGACCGCCAGCGCTCAGATCACAGTGCAGCCATGCGCATGTTGCAATGCAATATAAATCCCGTGCTCCTTTTTCGACCATTATTGGCGAGATGCGGCTTTCACTGTGCTGTGCTGGGCTCGAAACCGAGAACGAAGTCGACCACCTTGGCGGAGGACATTTCGCACGGCTTCAATGTCGGCCCAGGTCCAGCTAATAGATAGAGGTTGAAGCTGACGATATCGGCTCCGCCAAGCTCCTCGCCATAGAGCCATGTCCGTTTGCCATCCTCCGACCGCTTGACGGTCACGCCCCACGGTCGATTACTAAAATGCCCGTCGACATAGCCTTCCGGCAATCTGGCAAGCGCGTCTTCGAACGTCGCCAGAATTGGTGGTGGTGTTTCTGTGCAGGCGGTCATGGTGCCAGGCATTCGTCGCAGATCCCGCAGCCGTCGTCATCCATCCTCGATGCCGGACGTAGCTTTCGACAGCATGGACATGTCGTTGCATCCCGTGCGCGAGTTTCATCGCGGTCCGGCGGAAGAATTTCGATGCAGGCTTTCCACAGCATATCGGCCGCGCTTCGGTACATGGCGATGCTCCAATTCGGTGTTATACCAGAGATAGTAAGTCTCAAAGGCTACACAAGCCGAAAGAGATCGCTTTCAGCGACGACCCGATCCCAATGCAGCGCCCTCCAACGCGGTCGGCCCTGGGCTTGTTCGCTGCATGAGGTCATGGGTACTTTACCAGGTCGCTATCCACAGATAACGTCCGCGCCAGGGCACGCACACGGGGAGGATGTATGGCGCGAGACTACAAGCGTGATGCCATAAGGCTACTTTTCCTTCTGAACGCTGGCAAAGCTGCGAACCATGACGAAGATATGGTCGGTGCTTATCCGCATGTCTTCGGCGGCGAAAAGCGTCTGCAAGCCATGGACTTCTGGATCCGCTACCCCGACTACCTAGCGCTTGAACTAATTTCCCAGCACGAAAAAAGCGGCGACATAGCCAAGCTCGAGATAGCTAGGGCGATATATGATGACGGCGAGCCGTCACTCCGTACGATTCCAATGCTGCGGAAGCATTTCGGCGCCTACGAGCCCCTCGACACCGCGTTGGCAATACTCGAATGCCGAGGTCTGGTGAGGCCAGAGCGGCGAAAGACCGCCGTCGGGCATTCTCATTTCTTTTTCTTGACCAAGAAGACTGAGGAGTTCTGCAACGAGGTTGCGAAGGAATTCCCACTGCTCGACTGGTACCGCGCCCGCGCCCTGTTAGTAGTCGAGGTCGCCGGTCCCCGCCGTGGTAACGAACTCAAAACGGTCCAGCATTCGACACGACAGTATCACGACACCGCCATCATGAACTACATCCCGACTATCACGGACCTCGTGAAGTCCAAGCTCGACCGGTTCGGAAATCCCGCATGATCAACACGGACATCAATGCCTGGTACGACGCGATCGCCAAGAAAGCTGGCGTCAGCAGGGACAACGCGAAAGAGGTGCTCGACCGGAACTCCGTCAAGCCGATCATCCGGCCCGCCGTTCCGCAGCGGGTGCGAATACTGTCGCTACGATTCACCGGAAAGAAAGCCGGAATTCTCAACGATGAGATCGACTTCGAGTGGAAAGACCTCGGACCTGGCCTGCATGCGATCGTTAGCGACAGTAATTTCAGGGGCAAAACCACGCTCCTGAGATTCATGCAGCTCGGACTCGTCGGGCGCAGCTCCCTGGCGAAAGACATGGAGCGCTGGTTCGACACGATGACGCTGCAGTTCTCGGTCGACAACGACGTTTTCGAGACCCGGATCGAGGACTTCCACGCCCAACGGGGTACTTTGGTGCAGTTGAAGAACAGCCGAGAGTTCGTGGTATCTGCATTCCAGGATGCTACGTCTTTCGAGGCGACGATGGAGACGTTCTTCTTCGACAAGCTCGGGCTGAATGCAACCAGAATTGTCATAAATCAGAAGGGTAAAGACGTCGCCCAGGATCATGGCTGGCTATGGCTCTCGTCGGTCCTCGCTATCGACCCGAACCCTGAGAACATTTTCGGTGACAGCCCTACGGGAATCGGGGGCATGGAAACCTATCTGATGCGGATGTTTATCGGTCTGCCTTGGGTGGGAACCCATACGACGATCAAGGCAGCGATCAAAGGAATTGGCATTCAAGACGAGCGCGCCGGACAGGCCGCCGCACGGAGCCAGAGCGCGGCGCGGCAGCGGCTGAGCGAACTGGAGGAAGAGCGGGAGAAGGTCGGCAAAAGGCTTGCCGGACCTGATCGGGTCGAGGCGGTCGTGTCCAGGGAACGGGCCGCCATCCATCGGTTGGCGGCGGTTTCCGCCGAAATCCATGCCCTGACTCGAAGGCACGCCGATCTTACGTCTGACCTGTCTGCTGCCGAGGAGGCCATCACCCATGCCGTGCGAGAACGGCATGGCTTTGACGAGGCGCAACAAGCCGGAGCCGTGTTCCGGCTATTGCGTCCAGAATATTGCCCCAGCTGCGACGAGGTTTTCACAGAGGGCCTTCGGGAAGAACGGCAGCAGCACCATGATTGCATCGTCTGCGGCCGTAAGGAACCCCAGGACGAAGAAGACTTAACGGGCGTGCGGGAAGCGCTTGTCGAGAGGGAAGACGACGCCAAGAGTCAGCTCAGCAAACTCAAGGGAACACAGAAAAAACTAGAGGGAGACCTGAAGACTAAGAAAGCGGAACGTGAAGACCTCGAGACCGAGCTCAACAACCTGCAGAAGGAGATCACCGCCTCCGAAGCGCCTACGGTAGCTTGGCAGGAGGCGCTAAAGCTAGACGCACGGATCGAGGAAATCCGTCGACTGACCGGCGGCGAAGCTCCGACGCAAAGCGACGATCTAAAGGTGCTCAACGCCGCCGACACCGTAACGACCTCCTTCTTTGCAGACGAGCAGAAGGCGATCTTGGCGGACGTCGCGATTGAAGCGACGAAGTTCGCCCGGTCCTTCGGGATGATCATGCTCGAGAGCATCGAATTCCAAGGCACCCGTATGAAACTCCGGAAAGCGGGCGGGCAGCAGTACTTCGGTGATTGCCAGCCAGGAGAGCGCAAACGCCTCAAGATCGCCACTGTCCTCGCGATGTTGCGCGTGAGCGAAGCCCGAGGGGTGGGCCGCCACCCTGGCCTACTTTTCATCGATTCCCCGCGTACTGACGAGACGGTCGATGACAACGTCTCGGAGATCGTAAAGGGCTTGGCCGCGCTCTCGGACGAAATGCCGTACGTCCAGGTTTTTGTCACGAGCCTCGCCGTACCGGCGGTCCTCGAGCATGTTTCTTTTGATAATGTAAGAAAGTCTCGCACAGACGAATGGATGTGGTGACAAAGGCAGATGTCTCTCGATAGCGCGTTAATGAGCTTCCTGGAGCGGGACGAGCCGTATGACACGGCATCCTTCGGTGGTCTCGACAAACTCCTGCTTAGGGGACGTGAAGCGGGGGCATCGAGCGCGCCCGAACTCTTCTTCGATCTTGTCGCACAGCACCGCGCAGAGCGCCCCGTCCAAGTCGACTCCTTCCTGGCTGACCTTGTAGAGGAGACTACTTCCGATGTCGCTCTCCTAGAGCTCAGTGCGCGCTTCGCACGTCAACCGGTCCTCACGCTGCAATCAGTGAAGCGGATTTTCAAGCGCTTCCTTTCGCTTTTTGAGGATCGCTCAAACAGCCGATTGACCAGGACTGCCGCCTTGAAAGGCGCCTATCTAACGGGGGCGGGTCATGAGCGTTTGTTGAGCCAACTAAGCGCCGCCATCACGGCGATCGATGACGAAAGCGAATTGGCGATAGTCTCGTACGCCGCGAGGATCGCGGGGCTAGTGCTTGCGACACGCGATGAACGCGGGCTAGTCGAATTTCTGCACGCTTACGAAGCCTATCCTGAATGCGCCGACCAAGTGAAGCTAGAGCTAGGTCTTCTGTCGCTCGGCAGAGCCTTGGCGACCACGAACGCAGATAACGCGATGTCGGCACTACTCGTCGCGCGCGATCATTTTGCCGGGTCGGCCAAACTGCGTGATAGCCGCTACGAGGCCAAGAGCTTTGCGTTGGCGATTGATCTCATGACAAGTTTCATGAAGTCCCAGGACGTAATTGGCTTCCAGGACACCGTCGCCGAGTTGGCGGAGGCGGCGTTTGCCTACGATGCCTATGTGACGCAGATCGATCCCGATCCGCTGCTTGGGCACGTGGCCGCGCAAACGTCCGCCTTCACTACACTGTCCATCCGCCTGTCGAATTTGGCTAACAATCTGACCAAGCGAACATGGCTTCACGCTGCAGCGGTGATCAACGACCAACTTCTCTTCGCCTACAACGCCAGCGCCATGGTATTTGGTTCTCGTCAAGGAGTAGGCATCGAGTTGCTGATCCGAACCAAGATTGAGACGAACCTCGTTGAGAACCACCTTTTCATAGCCGCGATTCGGGAATGGCTTGCGACCTATGCCGAAGGTATGGACGACAATCTCGTGGCGGACATCAGAGCGTTTGCGGAGCGATCCGAGGACCCTACAGAAGCGGAAGCCGCCAGCCCCTCGGCCTCCGCCATCCTCGCTCGGGCGGCACAGAAGGACGGCTTCATTGAATTGGAGGATCTTCTCCTGTTTCGGATGGAGAGGGCGCGTGAGCGGACCACCCGATATATTATCGAGGCCATCCAGGCGATCGACAAGGCCTTCGTCGGCCTGCCGGACTTCCAAAACTCAGAATACAAAGCCGGGTTCATGGACCTCGCTCATGGTGTTCTGTGTTTCGCCGAAGATCGCCTGAACAGCTCTTACGAGCAAAATCGCCAAGCGGGGTATCTTTTCAAACACGTGAAATCAAATCCGATCGAGAAAGACCTCCAGCAAGACTTCCACTCCTGGAGCCGCTCGCGGGGTATGGCTATCGACGACGAGGTTAAAGGAAAGGGCGGCGGGCGAGCCGACCTCCGTTACGTCCACAAATCTTGCGAGATCGTCATCGAAGTCAAACAAGAAACCCACGACGCCTCCTTCGAGGCGCTGCTTGCGGGATACGGTAGCCAGACCAGCCAATACCAGGTAACCAACGCGCGCTTGAGCGTATTACTGGTCCTGGACAAGACGCGACCGGGGGATGAACCTGAACATATCGAGCTCACCTACAGGCCCATGATCCTCACCAGAAGATCTTCAGATTACGGTATCCTAGTGGTCAAGATCGCCGCGATGCGCCCGAAACCCTCCGATGCGTCACGGTGATGTAGACCTTGCCAGTGCAATGGTATAGGGGCAGCTGCGAGGTGAACGACGTCAATTTCCACATCCCTCCGTGGTTAACTAGGTATGGCCCGCGGCGTTACGAAGTGCAGACTCATACGATTGCAGGAAGTCGTCTGCGGTCGCCACAAATTGCTTGAGGTTGAAACGTTCGCGCAGAATATCATCCATCGGATCGTGAGTTATCGAAACATACACACCGGCCCCACTCCCGCGCTCTAACAGCACACGTCGCGCATTTTCGTCTCTCAGCGAGTGACCAATGACGATTATCGGCCGATCTCCAATGACCTCTGAAATTTTACGCCAATAGCCGCTATCGCTGCGCGCCTTGATAGCGTCCTGCTCGGTCACGACCAAGCCCGACGGGTTACTGACAGATCCATCAAGCTGAAAGATCGTGACCTGCTCGCCTTCTCCGCGAGCATCTCTGCCAGGAGACTGAACATTGTACGGAATGCCCCGAGCGATGCAGGCACGCTCAAAAAGGTTGTCATAATTCGTCGTGATGATATGCCGGAAACTCGCCACTGACGAGAAATGACCCGCCGTTGGAACAACGCCCTGAACCACGTCAAACGCTTGTACAACCGTTCGTTCGAGCGCTTCGCGGCCCAAGCGGCGCTCCACCGCAAACGCGACGTCCGCAAAGCGATGTCTGGCCAGAATGCTCTCCCCGCCCAGGCCGAGCGATAGTCGCGAGCCGAAAAGTTCGACCATTACGCTCGCGGTAGGCAAACCTGCGGAGGCGGAAACGCCGGCTCCCGCAAAGAGAATAGGGTCTTCGCCCACAAAGCCTTCGGGGATCGGAAGGAGACCAACGTTCTGGGTATTACCAAGGCGCGAATACCCACGATTGGAAGTCCTGCGCGCCGCTGACTCTCTGAGAAGCGAGCGCTGAAACAAATCCAGGACTGCGTCGCCGACTTTATGTTCGAGCTGGTCGATCCAGTCAAACTCTTGCCTAAAGCGCCCAGACTCCCAGTTGCCGACTTCGCGGCGAAAAGCGTCTCGTCCTTTCGCGTCGGGGGTGTCCCTCGGCAAGTCGTAGGTCAGACGCTTGAAGAATGGTAGGATAGGCAGCCCAATCGAGTTGGCGAAGTCCGCCTCCATGTGGGTAACTGATCGTCCCTCCCCCGCTCCCGGTCCATCCTTCGGCACCCAACCATAGCTATCACCGCTAAGCAGGATGAAGAGATGCGACGTCTCGATTTCGCTGCGGATGGTGTTCCAACTTGACGTACCGTCGGGATGCATATCCTCTGCGTTTACGGGCTCGACGTTCAAGGAGCGCAGCCGGGCGGCAACAGCCCGACGAGCGTCGCCGAGATCCTTCATCGTACTGCTGATGAATACGCGCAATCTGCTCGACATTCCGCTCCTCCAGCCAATAGAAACAAACAATGCGCGAGAGCACCCTCAAGCACGATCAAAACATGCGAAGACTGTTCCACCGCAACCGGCTTATCCGAATCTACTCACGGCGCAAGGTATCGAAGAGGTCTCGCAATTCGCTATCAGAGCCCCGTGCCTCAAACGCACGCTCGCGATAATCGTCCATCATTGCGTCGGTGCGAGCATCATCTACAGCTTCCAACTCGTCGATTTGCTCTTCCAGCGCGGCCAGTTGTGATGACACATCAACGCCAAGGGTTTCAGAAAACCACTCATAGTCCTCAACAAGGCCCTTGTGCTCATCGAGGGATTGGCAGCCGCTGAGATCACTATCAAACTGCAAAGTGACTGAGTGAAACGCACGGATCAGGGCATCTTTTGCATGGGGAAAAGCAGGATCATCGAGATCGACTACACTAATCGTCTCGCGCAATTCGTCCGCTCTGCACCCGCCTGAAGCGGTCGCTATGATTGCTTTTGTGATGCGATACCGCAGATCGGCCAACCCTTTGATGTGCTCCCATGAGGCTCCTTCCAGCGCACGCAGCGCGTTTATGGCATCGTGCAGCTGAACTCTTTTTGTATGCCAGGAAAGCTCCATTTCCGACGCAGCCTCCTTAGTTATCGTGAGGAACTCGGCGCTCCGAAGTTTGTCGGTCAGATCAACGATCACAGCGAGTTTGTACTCGGGGGTAAGTTCAACGGCGTATTCGCCGCCCGTGAATTGAACGATCCGCCTGGCATCAGAGAGGCGCTGCTTTATTACCTGGGCGAAATTGCCGGTCATGTTTGCCAGCGCAGTAAAAATGGTCGGAGACGTCTGTGCCAGTTGCCAAAGACGTTCGACCTGGCTTAGGTCCACGGCTGCGAACATTCCATCGACGACATTTTCTGGTATCTCGCGAGCGACCGAGTTCATCAAATCGAGTACTGACGGATTCAAGACTTCGAAGTCGTTTTGACCAACGGGCCGAACGAAGGAATTCTTTACCGCCGCCATGCCTTCACGAAAATCACCGGGTCCGCGACGGAACCCGTATTTGCTGGCTCGATGCGCATGAAGGCTCTCGAAGGCTCTTTGGAGCATAGCCCCGTTCGTTTTTCCGCCCAAGGAAAATAGCGCCAGCAGCAGCGTACGACCAGCGTCAGTCAACTCTTGCTCGTAGGCATGCCGCCAGATTTCAGCCGGATCATGAAAAAGTCTCTGGACGAAGGATTTATATTGCTCGACCGGGACCTTACGCACTCTCTGATGGCTGGATAGCCATTCGATAAGGCGGGGATTGAATTTGTTGTGTTTGACGACCTCTAGGTAAAAATCGTCTTTCAACAGGACCTCGCGGTATCGGTCCGGCAAGTCACCGAAATAGATATGGTTATAAAGAATTTTTGCGCGTTCACGTATGCTGTATTCACTAAGCGGCATGACAATACGGTGTGCCTCGAGACCGGCGTTTCTCAACCGCTCAGAGACACCGATGCCTTGGCGCCAAATGTGTTCACGCGTCGTCAAGATCAGCCGAGAATTAGGACTAGATCGCACGAGCGCGATGAAATCGGTGATCGCACGATCTTCATTTTTCAGAAAGAACCCTCCTCGGTCGCCCGAGAAGGTTGCTCCGAGAAAATCGTCAAAAGCAAATATCTGTAGTTTCTCACGCTCGAATATGCGCTCGCCCTCCGCGATATCGCGGCGAATGAAGTTGCCTTCCCAGCCACTGTTCATGTGAGAATAGGCGATCATGTCGGCGAGCGTGGTTTTTCCAACGCCGGGCGGGCCGGAAATGATAAGAACTCGTTCCTGGTTAAGGATCCCGATGCCTTTCGAATAGGACGTGCTCGGAACATAGCGACGCACATTGGCGCTGATCTTCTCGATCTGCAGCCTATTGCGGACATGCTGTTCATTATTGAGGACCCTGTCAAGAACGGCCCTGCTGCCCAACCAGAGCTTCACGGTGGAATGGTGAATGTTCGGGTGGCGTTCCAGCAAGTTGTTGATGTCCTGCTGCCCGAAGATATCGGACGGTGAAAGAAATGACGGGCCGACTGTTTGGACAATCTCATCTTTATTATGGGCAGACAGCGGAAGAGAGGTCGCAAGAACATATCGGCTCGCCTTAAGAGCGCTAATCTTTGCAGTCTCTCTGCTTAGTTCGCGGAGCAGCCCGGAAAAGCCCGTTTTAATAAAACGTTTGGCCTGGATAATTATCTGCGCTTGGCCTTTCGCATACCGCAGATCAATGCCCCGATCCTTTCCTGCTTTGAAGCTCTCGATACGTATCCCCCATTCAGCCTGAAGGAGGTCTCGTACAAGCACCTCGAAATCGTCGCTTGAAAGCTCGTGAAAATCATAATCGGTCAATTAGATTCGATCCTTTGGTCACGACACCCGCGCCGATCCGCTCATTGCCCCACCCCCTCGGAATACCGTTTGCGGAAGCGGATCCAGCGTTTCTTGCGAGACAATCGCAAAGCTTCCTTGTGAAGAATTGCCGATTGTCATCCGTCTGGCAGTGTCAGCGCCCGCAATTGGCAAGCGTCGACACAACATGTCTGCGAGCGCAGCATCCTCGACCGCAACGATCACCTGGCGGCCGCCGCTCACCAGCTGCGCTAGGAGCTCGGCGAGGTGCACCGTTCTAAAGTCGTCAACGTGCTGCACCGGGTCATCAAGGAGGATTGTCCGCCACCGGCTCCACGCCAGTGACAGGTTAATCGAGAGCAGAAAAGCCAAGCCTGTTGCACGACGTTGACCGCTGGAGAATAGAAACTGCGGATTGAGGCCCTCTCCAACCCTTAAACTGAGAAAGCGCCGAACGTCGCCGCGGATCGCGTACTCGATATCGCGCCAATGGTGATGGGGTCTCAGGCGCTGATAGAGCTCGGACATTAGCGGCAGAACGCGATCAAGGCGGCGGTCGAGGGTCTCAGCCCCGGCACGCCGAGCCGCATCGAACAATGCAGCGGCTGTTGCCTCAGCCTTTCGCGATCGGCCCGCTCGCTCTTGAGCTCGTAACAAGTTCTCCTTTGCTGCTTGCAGCCGGCCTAACACCGCATCGAGCTCACTGTCCTGCCGCAGGGTGCTCAAGATTCTGATGTCACGATGCAGTCCCTCGAGTGAGGTGATGAAGTCGCGTCGACGATCCGCAGCAGCTCCCGCCGGATCGTTAGCAGGAAGATCTAGTTTTGTTCGGCTTTCATCGAAAGCCGCCGTTTGGTGTGCGACCGCTTCAACCCGACCGGAAATCGCTGATAGTTCAGATCTCAAACGGTCGACGGCTTCAGCCGCAACCCTTCTTTCTTCTTCAGCATTCGCGAGCTCACTGGCTTCGGCGTCAATTTCCCGCGCAAGTGCAGACATTTTTTCAACGCCAGCTGAGAAGCTTTCGACTGAGTGGCTCTCTCCGCACACCGGGCACGATGAATGAACAAGACCCACGCGCTGGCCGAAGGTTATGAGATGCACAAGTTCGCGCGCCTTGGCAGAAAGCTGCGTCGATTGCCCATCGCTAAGGGGTGGTAACGAAGCAAGGATGGCCTCAGCTGCCGCCAAATCAGATTGTACCGCTTGTTTCCGTCCCTCAAGCTGTTCGGCCTCCGCGGTAACGGCCGCCATGGTCGCAGCCTGCTGTTGAAACCGACTTAGAGCCTCCACCTGGCCTTCACGGGCCGCTACAAGCTCGCGCGCCCGCGCAAGGAGAATGTCCGGTGGGTCGGCTGAATTGAGTTGCTGACCTATTCTCGAGGCCGCCTCCGAAAGTGCTTGATCGCCGGACAGTGATAGCCGGATCTCGTCCGCGCGCCGCTCAAGATTGGAAACTTGTTGGGATGCTTCAGCAACCTCTGCTTTGGCGCCATCGAGCCTCTTCTTAGCGGCCGAAACAAGTCGGTTGGCCCGCGCGATCCATTCGTCTGCGTCGTTTGCGCCGATTGCCTGCCGGAGCATCGCGTACCGCTCTGTTTCGGAAAGATCCAAGCTGAGTCCAGCAATATGCTCGTCGCGAATGATGGACGCCGCGCACAATTGATGCAACGCGTCTTTTGGGGCCTGCTCTTGATCGACGAATGATTGTTCGATGAGCTTCAGGTCGGATGGGGACGGTCCCTCCAGCACCGACCGGCGCAGGGTAAAAAGGTTTCCGTCCTGCTCGAAAGACACTTCCGCGAAACCGTCAAGCATATCGCTGCCGTAACCAGTCCACCAGAGATAGTGACCGACCGCCTCGCCCGCGGCTTTGGCGTCTCCGTACTTGGATATCCTCCCGGTCAGTACGAACTCGATCGCATCGAAAATAGTGCTTTTGCCGACACCATTTCGACCGTCGATAACCGTGAAACCCGAGGCGAAGTCGAACCTCACCTCATCCCGATAACCGCGAAACCCGCGCAGCCTTACAGATTTGAGCTTCATTGCTCCTCCAACAGCCGGACGAGCTGTTCTTCGTCGCTAAGGGATAGAAATGCATCGACCACATTTGCGGGAAGCTCAGTCGTTCGCTGCCTAATCTCGTCAGGCATAGCGACGGGCTGAAGAACAGGAGCGGCCCGCAAGGGCAGCAGAGACAGCAACGCGTTGCGCGTATCCTCATGGCCTCGGATCCCTGCGCGCACAATTTTTCGTGTCCCCGATAGATCTTCCTCAATCTCGGTCATGGCTACAGACTGAACATCGGTGGCGGGTACGTCGCAAAGAAGGATGATATAGGTGTTCCAAGCTTTCGGGCCCGCAGAGCGGAGTTGAAACCGCCGTTCTCCGGTAATCTTGCTAGAGTCCTCATGCCAGAGGGAAAGCAATTGCGCCGGGTTATCATATACTAGGAGAAACCCAAGAACGGTTTGCGACTCGAAAGCTATCGCACGCTCAAGGCCAGTCTCCCGGTCGATCGAAAACTGTGCATCGATGAGCACCTCAATCGCACTATCCAAAAGGGCTGTCACTCGAAATACTCCTGTTGCGCTGCTTCTCGCGTCATCCAGCGACTGCTTGCCCCACGGGCGATTGTTCCCGTCGGAGCCCGGGCGACGTTCGCTGGTAGACCTAGATCCTGCGCGCCTACCGCAACGACCACATCCGGCGCCACTGCCGGCGCTATTTCACGCGCATACCGTGCCTCCACCTTATGAAGTGCCTCATTCGCGGCTCGGATAACACGAAAACGGTTGCCATCGAGCACCCAATAAGAGCCATCAGCAATGGCCCCTAACCGGCGAAGCTGAAGAATAGTTAGGCCGACGAGTGGCTCTGCATGCGGTCGCCGTGTGACGATTGGCTTGAAGGGCTCGCATCCTAGCAAGTCGCGCCGCACTTGCCATAGCTCTTGATTCAATATCTCTGGCGCCTCAAGCAGGTCGCCGCTCGGCTCAGCGTCATAAATGTCCTGGTACAAAGCAGCACCTTGGACAAACGCCTGTCGGATGAAGCTACGAGAATACTCCTTTCGCAGGCGATCCAGAAACTCGTCACCAGACGCCCTCAAGTGGAAATTGCCGTTCGCGCACCCGTCGCCCAAGGCAGCCAGAAAAGGCGCCTTCGCGACAAAATCGGCGGACGCGACAGGGTCGACGATCAGGATCCTTGCCGGATTCACGGCACCGAGGGCGCTCTCAAGGACTGTGTTGAGGTATAGCCAGTCGGTCGAGTATCCGATAATTAACAGGTCGCGGTTGAGCAGCTGTTGGGCCAGCCATTCCGCGCTATGGCTTATCCGCGATTGGACAGGCTCGGTGGCGATCTGGCTCTGGGTCCAAACAGTATTTGGTCGATCGATTGTCCAGCAGCCATGGATCTTGAGCAAGGGCGAGACCGCCATCGGAGCTGCCGCCGCCGCATGTCCATCTATACCAACGAATACCTGGCCGAGGAGGTGGTGGCCGGCCGTTTCGATCAAAGTGTCGACGTTGGTGGTAATCCCCAGACGAAGAGCACCGCAGAGCAAGAGATCCGCAGTGGCAGTATGGCCGGCATTTGGTATCCCTGCGAACGCGTGGTTGTCGATCAGGTTGGTTAGGTAGACGGTGGAAAGCTCGCCTCTTTGAAAGAAAAAGTTGGCTTGCTCTTCGATATCGGGCGACAGCGGTGGCCGAGTCGCGCCATGCTGCATGTCGTATTTCGCTTTTGCCTCTTGTGCCAGCGTCCAAGCACTCGGGAGGCTACTGGGCGGAGCCATCGACAAACCGGCGCCCAATAATACAACCTGGCGATCATTCATCACGCCGTCTAAGGCATATTCAACCGCAGTGGCTAAATCGATGTTTTCCAGCATGTTTAAAGAGTCTCCTGCCGCTCACCATCTTGCATGGAGTGGCGTTAAAGGCCAGAGATGATCGACTCAATACTTCAACAGCACTACTTCGAATTGCGGTCTGTCATCGCTCCAAGAATAGACGTTCTTAGGACGTCCATTAGCGCCTGTTCGCCTTGTGCGATGACGGAACTCGCTGTGCCCCGAAGAGCCAGCGAAAGACCAGAATTTTTCATGCAATCAAAGAAGCGCCATTACCGACTTGTATGGCTCGGCCTCAAGATTGAGTGCTGCGAGCTTTGCTTTAAGAAGTCCGCGCAGATCGACCCGCTGGTCTAGCACGGCCCGCAGATCGAATCCCTCCATCAGGAAGATCGTCTTCTCGGGGTTCTGCTTGAGAAGAGGAATGACGTTATCGGACCAGCCGTTGATCGATAAGAAGAGCCCCATTGTTTGTCGTCCCGACCGGGATACCTGACCCCAGAGTCCATCCAACTGGCGGATATCAGCCAGGCGTTGACGCCAGCGGCATTCGACAATGTAGTGCCAGCCGTCGAACTCGAACGCCGCATCGATTTGCTCTGCGCCTTCGTTGCGACGGAACGCTCGATGGACGGGGATCGAATGAAGGTCAAATACTCGATTTAAGAGGTCCTCCAATAGATAGCCGCGCTGCTGATGATTCTCGGAAGAAGCTATGTGGTCAAACTGCGCAAGCAGCAGAGCGCTCTGTTTTGCACGTATATCGCGTTCCTGCCGCACACGATTCCGCTCAGCGGCTTCCAGCTCAGCCTTCGCCTCGGATCGAGCCCGATCTTCGTTTGCTTCCAAAACACGGCAAAGTTCTAGAGCTTTCTGAACAACTGCACGCGCCTGATATTCATTTTGGGCGAGATGAAACGAGGTCCAGTCCGACGCAATAGCGATGAGGTTCCGGATTATTTCCTCGTCCTGACCAGCCCCTGCAAGTTCTTCGAGCAAGACAGCGGCCGCATCGCGTTTTGACCTTTTGCTTCCCGTTGCTGGATCGCGATCGGTCAAAAATCGTTTGATCAGCTGTTCAGAAACGCCAGCCCTGCGCAGCAGCTGGTCGGCAGCTGTCTTCTTTACATTGACCAGCGTCGCTATCACCTCGATAGCCAAACGTTTTGCATCAGAGTCTAGGGTCATGTCTCGATCCGGCGATCAATTCTGTCAGCAACCAGCAGAGTTTCCATTTTCGAATAGTTGCCACTCCAGTAAAAAGATATCCAGCCCTGTTTTTGCGATGATGTAAGTGACTTTAGTCCTGATCTCACCCGGCTATTTATAGTAAGCCCCACGCCCGAAACCTCCCCCTCCCCGTCATCTCCCGCAGGCCCAGTTCCAAAACGATCCGCCGCGCCGCCTGCGGCGTTACGTCGAGCGTTTTCGCCACCATTCCGGCCGACACCAATGGTTTTGCCATCACCAGCTCGACCAGCTCCGGCAGCTTTGAAGACGTGCGCCGCCCTTCCAGTTTTCGCTCGAACAGCGTCCGGGCGAGCGCGAGCCGGTCATGCTCTTTCATGCCGATCTCGGCGGCTGCCAAAAGCCCGTGGGCGATGGCGAGCAGCCGCGTCTCACGATCGCGATGGCGGCGCCGATCGACGGGGATGGTTTTGAGGCCGAGATTGATGGCGGCGAGATGAGCACCGGCGGTGATGCCGGCTTCCCGGAGGATCGAGGCGGCGAACAACCGGCCAAGCCAGGGCGCGTGCTGCAGCACAGCCAGCTCATTCCAGGCATCAAGGGCGATGACGGCCCGCAGCACCGCCGGCACGTTTTCCGCCTGGCGCAGCACGCCACGCCATTCGTCGAGCCGGGCATCCTCGTCCCAGTCGAGATCGTAAATCATCGGGTCTTTGTCCTGAACGATGCCACGGCCGGGTCGTTTGGCAATCTCGATCGCAGCCTCCGATCGCGCGAGCACCGCATCGATGGCGGCAAAATCGACGCCGGGCAGATTTTCGGCCTCGTCGTTATCGTCCACCTCCCCTTCTCGATCGACGGCAGGCGCAGGTCGCAAGATGCTGGCCGGCTCTGCCGCCTCGGCGCCGATCGCACCGGCGTCCGAGGTTTGTCGCAAAACCCGGATACCCTCAGCGGACAGAGCCCAGTCGACTGACTGGCCAGAAATCCGTCGGCGGGTCCTCAACACGTCGCGGGCGATGGTGAGTTCGTGGGTTGGGGTGCGGGTATCGCGAAAGGCGTCGTGGAGGACGAGGTCTTCGAGGTGGACCAGTTCGCCGTCGATCCACAGCGAGGCGCAGGCGTCGGTGAATTGGGACCGTTCGAGGAAGCCCGCGCCGACCGGCGAACGGGCAATGCGCTCGTCGAGACGGGCAAGCGCGATGCCGGCGTCCGAAATCGGCCGCAGCAGGGTGTGGATGGGCAATTTGGCAAGATCGTAAGGCATTGAAATCATGGTAAATGACTTGCTAAACGAACTCTATATCAAAATTACTGTTCCTCACATCGTATGATCGGGAGTCGGAAGTTTAACCATCGATAACCACCGCTTATCGATGGTAGTTGATTTCGGGCCGCAAATCACCCAGAATCGCAGTCAGAACACGGTCCTGGAGGCCAGCTAGATCCGTCTCTTTGGAGCGTCCATGGCCAAACCGAAGAAATCGCTGACTTCCGTCGATCGCCGGGCTGGGGAACTCGACACGATCGCTTCCGTGCTGCCGATCGAACGCCGTGACGAGCTCGCAGAGCTGCTGACCGACCAGGACATAGAGACCCTGAAGCATCTCGTTGAACGAGGCATGGGCGACAACACGCTGAGGGCACTGACCTCTGATCTGGCTTATCTCGAAGCCTGGGGGTTGGCTGCGACCGGAAAATCCCTGCCCTGGCCGGCACCCGAGGCGCTGTTGTTAAAATTTGTCGCGCAGCATCTGTGGGATCCGGAAAAGCGCGCCGTCAATCTCGATCACGGCATGCCGGCCGACGTCGACGCAAGTCTGCACACTCAAGGATTTCTAAAGTCCGCAGGTCCGCATGCGCCGGCGACCGTGCGCCGCCGCCTGGCCAACTGGTCGACGCTGACCAAATGGCGTGGCCTTGATGGCGCCTTCGCCTCCCCTGCCCTCAAATCCGCCATTCGTCTCGCCGTGCGCGCGGTCCCGCGTCCCCGGAAACGAAAGAGCGCCAAAGCAGTGACCGGTGACATCCTGGCAAAGCTTCTGGCAACCTGCGCAACTGGCAGCCTGCGGGATGTCCGGGACCGCGCTATCCTGATGGTCGCCTTCGCCTCCGGCGGCCGCCGGCGCAGCGAGATCGTCGGATTGCGCGTCGAGCAGCTGACGGAGGAGCCGCCGATCGAGGTCGCCGACGGCCCTCCCCTCCCCTCGCTCACCATCCATCTCGGCCGGACGAAAACGACGAGTGGTGAGGAAGACGATGTCGTCTATCTCACCGGTCGGCCGGTCGAGGCACTCAATGCCTGGCTGGCGGCGGCAAAAATCGACAAGGGCAGCGTGTTTCGGGGGATCGGGCGTTGGGGCACGGTTTCAAAACGGGCGCTCGATCCGCAGTCGGTCAATGCTATCCTGAAACAGCGGGCGGAGATGGCCGGGTTGGAGCCTGGGGAGTTTTCGGCGCATGGGCTGCGATCGGGATATCTGACAGAGGCGGCGAATCGCGGCATCCCTCTTCCCGAGGCGATGGAACAGTCACGCCATAGATCAGTTCAGCAGGCCTCAGGTTACTATAACAGCGCGACGCGAAGGAGCGGGCGGGCAGCTAGGCTGCTGTGAGTGGGACATCAGCGTCCCATAAACGGCCATACATTTCTACTTACGCGTTGCGCTTGTCGCCATTCACCTCGCGCTTTTTATGAGCCGCCTCGAACACTCCCTTGGCTGCTGCTGGAATCGCCGATGGAAAACCAGGCCGCGTGTCCCTCAGCTCGGGACATCTCACTGCGGAAGCTGATTGGACTTCATCAAGCGGGATAGCCGGCGTAGGCAAACGATTGAGGCTCAGCACGCATTCTTTCGAACTGAACCTGCATGTGCGGCTTCTCTACCCCCGGCGTTGGCAGACAGCAGAGGCTATAGGTCCGTCCATTGCCACATGGGCACGGACCATCTTCTGCACTTTCAGTAAAGAAATGATGCGGATGACGTGTCGTTGACCATTCAACTTTCCATCCGTCCATAGGTGAGACAAGGCGATCGGAGATGAAATCCACAGCAGCGTAGTCATATTGGTCAATTTTGTTTCCGAACTCATCGGATACAAAAGGAACCGAAAACTTCTGCACCGGGTCAGACACCAGCGACACCCCTTTCGGCTCCATATCTTGAACAATCCCGAAGCAAAGCTTCCCCTCGTACACCTTCCCTTTGCGATGGCCGCAATCGCTCCAAGGGGTAAAGTCAAGTCCGCAAATGCTGCAGATCTCGGCCTTTACGATGATCTCGGGGCTAAAAAACACATGGTACGGGAAGGCAGCCTGCCAAGCCGTGACAAGCGTTTGCACCTTGCGCGCCACTGGAAGCAAGTCGGGAACGAATGGATTTCTGATCAGGTTTTCGATATCTATCTCAACGCGTTCCAGCCCGCACCAAGCGCGGTAGTGTCGTTTCTCCCTGATGTCCGTAAATGCTTGCAAATATCCGGTCAGGATAGAACTAAATGTCTGGCAGAACCAAAGATTGTTCGCATCAACGGGGCTGGCTTCATGCCGCTCGCGGAACAAGTCCACCGCTTTCGAGAGCGCTTCGAACTGATCTGCTCGAGACCGTTCGAAATGCTCATGCCAGAAGTCGGCCAGATCTGACGGCTCAGGGCCTCCCATCATTGCCTCGATGTCTTTGGGGTTCGCCCATTGCCCTTCGGCAGGCAGCGCTTAACCTGCTCTTCGATCTCGGCAATCATGACTTCAGGAGGACCCTTGTATTTAACGGCGATACATTTGCCACCAGATCCTTCCACAATCAGTTCCATCTCGACTATGCTGGGTTTGGTGTCTTCCGTTATCGACCGGTCGATGTGATTTGTAAGCAGGCCAATCACAATTGGCAGCAATATCTGCGAGCAGATCAGCGTCGGAAGACGCCAGTGATCCGAGTACAGCGCAATTTCCTCGTACTGAGCCCGTTCGACAGCAACCACCACCGAGTGGCTACCGGCAGCCGCCCTGAGGTCCTTGATGAAGTCAGCGGCTCCCTGCGGAAAGAGCTTGTGGCCGTCTTTCAAATCTACCCATGGCGCGACGAGTACATCTGCGGCAGCGACTTCATCGCGCCGGGCAGCATCAATCCACGGCTGGGTGGCCCAGAATGCCCTTGAGCGGTCTGTTTCTTCTACCACAAGGCTGAACAAGGTTTTGCTGATTGCCATAAACGATCCCTAAATAGCCGCCTGCGTCCATCTATCCGCGCTGCGGCATATTGTTCGTACTCTGCCGACAAATGGGCGGTCTTTATTTAGGAAGAGCAACCGCGAAAACCACGAGCTTCAACAACATTTTTCTCGCCCAGCAGGTCTTTCTACCCGACTTCGATAGCAAGAGCTCCGTCGCCCCACCCAACTCTCGTTGTCTGCGGGGAATTGCGATTCAGGTCACCGGATCGGGACGGTCGGAACGAAGGGAGGCAAACATGTCGCGGATACCCTCCTCTGAGGCCGGCGAAAGCGTATAGGAATCGATGTTGTTTACTTGGCTTCCCCTGCGTTCGCCCCTTTCTTCATATCTTGAATAGGCCTCGCGAACACGGTCCAGCATATTGCCTACCTCTACACCGAGGGTCCTTGCGAAAAGCTCAAGATCCTCTTCCAGGCTTTGCAGATCGTCGCTGTCGTTACAGTTTCGGACCTCTGTTTCGATCGTTTCACCGAACCCCCTGAAGGCCCTCTGGAGGCGGGCCTGTATGGGGGCATTTTCCGGTCCCTCCAGGTCCACGACCCGGATGATCTCACGGAGTTCATCTGACCTACATCCCAGTTCGGCTTCCTGGAGCAGTCGTCGTTCCACCTCCGCTTCAAATGAAGGATTCTCCAGCATTTGCCATGAAGATCCGCGGAGCGCCTGCAGAACCTCAGCACCGTCGTTGATAATCGGAGCGCGCTCCAACCATTCTGCCTGGAGTGAACTAATCAGGTCTTTCACCAAGTGAAGCATTTCCGGGGTGCGAATTCCATTGGCCAGCGGAATTATGCGTGCCAGCCGTTCCTCCGCTGACCAGCTCGATCTGCCCATGCCAGTCGTGAACCGAACGATCTTGGTTTCGGCCAGAACCACTCTTCTTATCGCCCGAACCACATCGGCGCCTGCCGTCGTGATGGCCGTCTTAAGGTCGGCAATCTCGCGATCCGCAAGCTGCCAGATGCGCTGGATCTGAATGTAATCGACCGCACCCACAATCATATCGATCGCAACTTCTGGCGACTTGCGAATGACTGAGTTGACAAGGTCGTTCACGGAGGGGTCGAGCATCTTGAATGACTGTCGTCCAGATGGCTGGATGAACGCGTTCAGCAGCTCAGACATGGCATTCGACCAGTCTTCCGGCCGTCGGGGAAATCCCCAATGTACTGCGCGCCTTTCATGGAGCTTCTTGAACGCCACCTTGAGGGTAGCGCCATCTGTCCTGCCGTCGAGGCTATACAATGTCAGGAGGAGTGAACGAGCCGCATCACTGATTTGCTGCTCGTACGCGTGCATCCAAACCTCGGACGGATCATTCAGAAGACTGAGAACGAAGCTCTGGTACTCGTTCACCGGATACTTCCGAACACGGTTGAAGGTGGAGAGCCACTCGATGAGGCGGGGATTGAATTTTGGGTGTCGGACAATCTCCAGGTAAAAGTCACTGTCGAGCAATTGGTCTTTGTAGCCCGTGGGTAGGCTGCTGAAGTACACGTGATTGTAGAGGATCTGCGCCCGCTGGGTTACCGAGTAGTCGCCCACGTGAAGCGTGACTTTATGGCTGTCGAGCCCCGCGTGCCGCAGCCTTTCCGACAGCGTAACACCCTGGCGGAATATGTGTTCACGTGTCGTAAGGATAAGCCTCGCGGTCGGCGAAGCTCGTACCATCTCTATGAAATCGGTAATCGCCCGATCGTCATTCCTACCAGTGGCAGATAAACCATCTCCGAGGAAGGTCGCTCCCATGAAATCGTCAAAGTGGAAGATCTGCGCAGTGCCTCGTTGGAATAACTTTGCGCCCTCCAAAATGTCTCGACGGACGATCACAGGCGCCCAGCCGCGCTCCAGGTGGGCATAGAGGAGCATGTTGGCCAGAGTCGTCTTCCCCACCCCTGGTGCACCAGAAATGATGACAACTCTGTCCGTGTCAAGAATGTCCAGCGCCTGCTGATAGGTGTCGCTGCGAACATGTCGACATATGGTCGCATGCACCTTCTCGACATGAAACTCTGTCTGAGTGACGATCTCGTTATTGAGCAGCTGGTCGAGCACCCCGCGGCTTGCCAGCCAAAGCTTGTAATGTTTCTTCTCGATCTCCGAGTGATCGGCAAGCAGGTTGTTCAAGTCCTCCTGTCCGAATATATCCGATACGGCCAGCTTTCCACCAAACAGGGCGGCTATGTTTGACTTGTCCGCTTTCGAAAGTGAAACTGAGGTGGCAAGGACGTAGGAACTCGGGTTAAGTTTATTCAGCTTCGGGACTTCCTTCTTAAGATCACGAAGCAGGCCCTTTATACCGGTCCTGAGGTAATGTTTGACCTGCCCGATCAAGTTGCCCGCGCCTCGCGCATACCGGAAGTCGACCCCTTGATCACGCCCCGTCTTGAACGTCTCCAGTCTAACATTCCATTCCGCTTGAAGAAGATCTCGAACCAGAATTTCAAGATCATGCGGTGAAAGCTGGTGAAAATCGTAAGTCATCCGTTCCTGCCCATGCAATATCCGGCGCCATCAAAGTTGCCAGCCGGAAACTATCCAGTTTTTACAAGCCCGGTCAATGGCTTAGAGGTCATCAAGAGAGCGGCTGTCATGCCGATGCTCTTCTCGGCAAAGAGTTTGCCCTTAGCTGCGCAAACAACATCGGACCAAGCGAAAACTCCCCTCGCCGCGCCTTCGCCGTCAAATCGCGAAGATACCCGCCGGCCGAGTTGATGTGGCCCGTCCGTTCAAGGATGCAACCGATCGCGATCGCCGCACCCGCCTGCCCCAGGACTTCGCAGGCTTCCTCGTAGGCTGACGGGCTGACGCCCAACATTTGCCGGATGGTCACCGCGGCTGCCATCATCTCTCGCCAGCTACTGATCGAGCCGCCGGGCCCATATGCCGTGATTTCCGGGCAGGCACGCACAACCATCGACAACGGGAAGACTTCCGGTTCGCCTTTCCGCTCGGCCCGCTTGGTTGGCTCGGATCTTTCGCCCTGCTTCTTTTCGAAGCTAGGTTCAAGTTCATTGCAAGATTCGGTATTTGAATTCTGTATGTGGCATCGGTTTTCGATGCCATTGCCATCGTTTTTTTCGATTTCTTCCTGTGTTTCCAGCATGCTGGACACTTCGTCGTGCAGCAGAGTCATCTCATCTAGGCTTGCTACCAAGTCCTGCAGCGTCGGACGGCGCGCGAACCTCCCCACGATCTCGACGAAACAATCTTCGGCCGCAACCCAATCCCCCGGAAGACCCTCTTCCATCCCGACCGTAATCAGCTTGCGCACATCTCGACGGACAATGGTGAGGCGGTCCTTCATGGCACGAAACCGGCGCTGCTCGGCGGCCACGTCCTGCGCCAGAGCTGCGAATTCAGCGGCGCGAGCGAGCAGGGGAGCAAGGCTGAAGCCGTAAGCATCCTCGATGGCGCCTTCATCACCCTTGCGGGCGTAGCGCTTGCCGTTCGGACTGTCCTTGCGAATGATGATGCCAGCTTCCACGAGCACGCCTAGGCACTTGCGCAGGGTCGTTCCAGCAATGCCGTTTGCCCGCGCCGACAGCTGAGCGTTCGAGGGGAAGACGATGAGGTTATTTTCGCTTGCGAGCTCAGTGATCGGATAGAATGACAACAGGGCATTAAGGACGGCCAAGGCGCGATCCTGCAGTCCAAGGCGTGAGCGAGCATCACCGACGTCACGAAACACGCGCCATTTATCGACAGATCGCTTGGCTAAATCCTGCTCAGTCTTCATTTGTCGCTTGACCAAGGCAAGCGTCATCGACCGCCGCCCAAAAGGCGTCGTGATATATCCCGTTTCCATGTCCTTCACCTTTCACAAGGCAAAGAAAAGGCTACGCCGGTGCGGCGTTGACTCTTGACTGTGATTCCGGGAAGTGCGATTCTCTAAGCGACCAAACTGAGAGAGGCCTTCTGGAACACTGTTTCGGAGGGCTTTTTCTTTGCGCTAACGATCCTTTCTTCGTCTCATCGCATCTACTCCTTCATCTTCTTGAACGAGGCGTAGATTTCTGGGAGCACCGACATCAGGTAATCCCCGAAATCCGGGGCGGCCTTTTTGTCGATCATCAATGTCAATGTGCGTTTGTCTTGGCGGAAGCTCGCAGCCCTGACGCCATCGTCGGCTTGCCAAACCTCGGCTTGAACCTTTTCCTTCTTCACTTTTTTGGGCGCCACCGCCTCGAAAACGCGCGCAAAGCGCTCGTCGGAGGGAAGGGCTTTCACTGAGCTCTCAAACAGAACCACGCGCGCTTTGTCGATGGCACCATCCTTGCCGAGCCGTGCGGCAAGTTCACCCCAACGGTCGCGACCTGTTTTGGGAGCGGCGCCAATTCCACGGATGATATCCGTTGGCAGCTGCGTCGCTGCCTGGATGAGGCGAGACAAGTTGCTTTTGTCGACAGCGAGGGCGCCCATGATGACGGACCGCTGAAATCCCTTCGCCTCGAGTTCAGCGGCATAAAGCGCGCGCTCTATAAACGACAGGTCCTGCCGAGCGCTATTTTCCTGGCCTTGAGCCAATACGAGCTCGTCGTCAGTCATCGTCCTGACGGCCGCTTTGATCTGGAGGCCGGCAGCCTTAACCGCTCGAAGCCGCCGCCGTCCATAAGCGATCTGATAGCGCCCTTCGATGGATGGGTGAGGCCGAACGAGGATCGGAACCTGTTGGCCGTTCTCCCTGATATTCCGGGCGAATTCCTCGAATTGCTGTCCATCCTCGTCAAGCCGATCGGTAACGGCCGGCGCGTCAATGAGGTCCGGATCGAGATCCGTCAGCGACTGGGATTTCAGCAGTTCGATTGAGCGCGAGACAGCACCGATCGCCCCACGGGGCGAATATTGGGGCGTAATATTTTCCGGAGCCGAAGGATCAGTATCTCCGCCATGGGATTTCGGGCCGGCGAGGTCGGATAGAAGGTGTTTTCTAGCCATTTTGCGCTCCTCTCTCCGTATCTAAAAGATCGAAACCATTCAGCATTTCCAGGCCGTTAGGTCCAAAGTTTCCGGCCGGCAACTTTTCAGCGTTGCAGCAGCTCGTAGCGGTTACCTGCGACATCATTTCCGACCCCAAGATGACTGAATCAGCTGCTCGATTTCGTTGTTAACGTTGTCGAGCGATTCCATTGCCCGATCGTAGGTCGCTCTCGTGAACTGATCGCGGCTGACCTCGTAGAGTGTCTGCTTGGTGATGCCGGCGTCTGAGATCGCCGTGCTCTTGAGCATGGGGTGGTTCAGGACATGGTCCCCGAACATGGTCCGCATGAACGAAACCATCTGGTTCTGCGGGCCATCGCCAGGCTCGTAGCGGGTTACGAGATAACGCATCCAGTCGTAGTTCATACTGCCGCCGGCATCGGCTACGACGCTCAGGAGCTCAGAAGTCATCAGAAGAAACTGACACATCGACATGACGTCCAACATCTGTGGATGGACGGTAACAAGGACAGCAGTCGCCGCGCATAGTGCCGAAATCGTCAGGAAGCCTAGTTGCGGCGGGCAATCGACGACGACGACGTCATAATCGTCGGCAACCGACGAGATGGCGTCATCCATGCGCGTGAAGAAAATATTCTTGCGATCGTTGGAGCCGAGCACCTTGGCGGTATCATGCTCGAACTCCATGAGTTCGAGATTTCCTGGCACAAGGTCGAGGTTGGTGAAGTAGGTCTTCTTGATGACCTCCCTCAGCGATCGACGCTCACTATCGTATCTTACTGCGCCGTAGAGGGTCTCGTTGTCCTTCACGTCGAATTCTGGCTGGAAGCCATGGAGCGCTGACATACTGGCTTGGGGGTCGAGGTCGATCGCCAGAACCCGGTAACCGTTGAGAGCCAGATATTGTGCGAGGTGCGCGGCCGTTGTCGTCTTGCCGGATCCGCCTTTGAAATTCACGGCGGTAATTACCTGCAGATGCTCGCGGCCAGTTCTCCTTGGAGAGTATCGACGGTCACCCTTGCCATTTTCGTCAAGATACTCGCGAAGAGCCTGGATGGTCTCGACTGAGTAGGAACGACGGCCGTTTGCGCCCACTTCCGGCTGTGGCCCTTTTCCCTCAAGTGAGAGATGTCGAAGGTAGCCATCATTGACGCCGATAAGTTTGGCAGCCTCTGTCGAGGAGAATGAGCGCAGAGTCTTGCGAGCTTCCGGGGGGTAAAGCTTGACCCGGTGCTCGTGCAGAGCGCCGGACAGATCTCGCGCGTGCGCTGCTATCAGTTTATGGATAGCTTTCTGAAGCTGGGCGGGATTCTCCACGACGTCCTCTCGTACACACGGTAATTTTCGTAAACACAGCGATTTACCGTGGATAAGACACCCGATTCCATGATGGTTTGCAAGATATTTAAAGTTAACAGGCCGTTAACGGGAAGGTGGCCAAGAGCGGCAATCGAAACAAAAATCCGAATTATTCCCAACGGTTAAGCGTGCCATCCCGCCAATTCGTTCGCGCTATGATCTACTGTGAATCCTACAACGCGAGCGCGACCCGTCGATGTCAAATCCGAGGAATTGGCACTGAGAATGATCCGGGAGAGACGCGACTCACCCTGAGACGATTTGTAGGATTCTACAACTGCACGCCGATTCCGATCTGTGCTGATTTCCCCGCCGTCAACAAACGACGGGGAAATCCATGCAGATTCTCGCATTCTCGACACCACGCACAATCGAGGAAGCCCATCTTCTCCATCGACAACATCGGCTTCGTGCTCGGGTGTTTTCCGACCGCCTGGGCTGGGATGTCACAGTCACGGACGGCTGCGAAACAGACGGCTTCGATGCGCTGAGGCCAACCTATGTTCTGGCACTTTCAAACGCCGGCGATGTCGCAGGCTGCGCCAGACTGCTGCCGGCGCTTGGACCGACGATGGTGGCCGACGTCTTCCCATCGCTTCTTCCATATGGTCGGCTCGAAGCCAACGCCGCGATGATCGAGAGTTCGCGCTTCTGTGTGGACACTACACTGAAAGAGGGGAGGGGCGACGGTTCGGTCCACGAGGCCACGTTGACCATGTTCGCGGGGATCGTCGAATGGTCGATCGCCAATGGGTTCACCGAGATCGTGACCGTGACGGACCTCCGCTTCGAACGGATCCTTACCCGGGTCGGCTGGCCGCTTCGGCGCCTCGGCGACCCGAAGCAGATCGGCGTCACGATGGCGGTAGCCGGAACACTACCCGCTGACGCTGCGATTTTCTCCAAGCTTCGGCCGGCGAACTACAGATCCGCAATCTCTGACCGTCTTGGCCGAGCAGCTTAGGGCCGCGCGATGACACAGCTTCGTTCCCACCCTCGTCTCGTCCGCAAACTTCAGGAAGCACTCGGCGATCAGCTCTGCGTTGCCCTGGACGACTGTACTGTCGTGGAAATCATGCTTAACCCGGACGGCAAGCTTTTCATCGAGCGCCTCGGTCATGGGGTCGCACCAGCCGGCGAGATGTCGCCTGCGGCGGCAGAGATGGTCATCGGTACTGTCGCTCACGCTCTCCAATCGGAAGTAGACAGCGAGCAGCCGATCATATCCGGCGAGCTTCCGATTGGTGGCCATAGGTTCGAAGGCCTCTTGCCCCCGGTTGTTGCGAGACCAGCATTCACGATCCGCCGGCGCGCATCACGGCTGATCCCGCTCGACGATTATGTACGCACCGGGGTGATGACTGGAGATCAGGCGGCCACGATCCGCAGTGCGATTGCCTCACGCCTCAACATCATTGTCTCTGGCGGGACAGGATCGGGGAAGACAACTCTTGCCAATGCAGTCATTGCCGAAATCGTAAAAGCCGCCCCCGACGACCGTCTCGTCATTCTCGAAGATACCGCCGAAATCCAATGTGCCGCCGAGAATGCAGTCCTGCTGCACACCAGCGATACGATCGACATGGCGCGGCTCCTCAAGAGCACCATGAGGCTGCGTCCCGATCGAATTGTCGTGGGCGAGGTGCGCGATGGGGCTGCGCTAACGCTCTTGAAGGCCTGGAACACCGGCCATCCCGGAGGCGTGGCTACAATCCACTCGAACACTGCGACTTCAGCACTTCGCCGGCTTGAGCAGCTTACCGGTGAAGCCAGCCAGCAGCCTATGCACGAAGTCATAGGCGAGGCCGTCGATCTCATCATCTCCATCGAACGAACGCCAAGGGGCAGACGGGTTCGGGATGTCATCCACGTCGAGGGGTACGCCCATGGCCGCTACCAGCTTGAAGCCGATCAACTCACTGAAGAACAGGAAGCGCTCGATGTCGCGTAAACCAACCGTCCTGCCGACCATCCTTTGCGCGGCGTCCATGATCATGGCCACCGCGGGCGCAGCCATGGCCAGTTCCGGTGGCGGCGGCCTCCCATGGGAAGGGCCGCTCCAGCAGATTCAGGAATCCATTACTGGCCCGGTCGCGGGCTACATCGCTCTCGCGGCCGTAGCGATTGCGGGCGGCATGCTCATCTTCGGGGGTGAACTCAACGATTTCGCACGTCGCTTGATGTACGTCGTCCTGGTTGCCGGCATCCTCCTTGGCGCCACTCAGATCGTCGGCCTGTTCGGGGCGACTGGCGCGTCGATCGGAGTAGCAAGCGACCAGCCCGCCAAGGAGCCAGCGACAGTTTCGATCACATCCCAAACCGCGGGGGCTGAGATTCATGGCTGAGTCCCTGTCCGGCCTTCGGCGCAATCGCATTCATCGCGCCCTTTCGCGGCCGAATCTGCTGATGGGCGCGGATCGGGAGCTGGTGCTGCTCACGGGCCTTGCGGCCGTAATCCTGATCTTCGTGGTGTTGACCATCTACTCGGCGATCGTTGGAGCGGCGATCTGGATCGCCGTTGTCGGCCTGCTGCGAATGATGGCCAAGTCCGACCCGCTTATGCGGCAGG
>Ga0247742_10000590_pt1 | contig 28545 bp, 47 predicted proteins | sample UWRJL208509C2_FD_180944 | JGI IMG/M metagenome (GOLD analysis project Ga0247742, IMG submission 180944) | Plant litter microbial communities from Arlington Agricultural Research Station in Wisconsin, United States - UWRJ-L208-509C-2 | ecosystem: Environmental > Terrestrial > Plant litter >...
ACAAAAATCACCTGTTCCCATTTTTGATGGAGATATGGTTCGTCAAGAACAAAATATAACTAATAAGCTTTTGACAGCGAAAACGCACACAAAAACAATTAATTCCTTTGAAGAGCTTAAAACTATTATTGTTGATGATTTTAAAACTCCTGTGACTATCGAATCTTTTGGTGCGCGTAGCGATGAGAAAAAATTCACGGCATAAAAACAGGTAGATTTTGTTATACTTAATACATGTTTGAGATTAATGCTATCCTTCTAGTGTTTGTGGCGCTGACTATCTCTGTTGTTTTCTTTTTCGCAGGTAAACAAATATCAATATTTTTTGGTCTTATTAAACCTATAGTTTTTGGTGTTGTAAGTATTTTCATGTGGTTAACTGTTTTAGCGGCTCTTCTGCTTTTGGGCATTATTCGTATAGTTTAAAATAATCCTTCTATGGTAAACTTGATTTATGCATATTAATTTACCTTTAAGCCCCCTCATTCCTGTGGTTAACAAATATTCTACTGGATTTCATAAATCAGTAGAATCAAAAATCAATACGAGTGAAAACTTTATTTCCTCCCCGTTTGGCGCTTGGTTGCTTCTTGCTTTAGTGGCTAAAGCTTCAGAACAAAAAAAGTATGCTAACACCCAAGAAAACCTTGAAGAGTATTTAGGGATGCCAATAGATGAAGCTTTCAATTATGCTTTTGAGTTACTTAATACAACTCCAGAAGTTATTAATACGGCTGCTGCGTTATGGGTTGATGAACTTTACAGTCGTTATCCTTTTATCACCGAATGGTTAGACTCTTTCAAAGATGGTGTCACTTTTGATAAAAAAATCCCTTCTCAGGCGGTTCTTGATCAGTGGGCTTCTGATGAAACATATGGTTTAATTAAAGAGTTCCCTCTTGAGGTGAAGCCAGATACTAAACTTATTATCGCTACCGCTATCGCTACAAAAATTTCTTGGATTAAAGAATTCACTTCTGTGGAAAATAAGGATTTGGCAATATGGAACACTAAGCGAATTCTAAAAGCAGACGATGACCATAAACAGTTCCTAGCAAAGACTGAAGATGGTTTATTTGCTGTCCATATTAACCGCTCTCCAGATAATTTATCTGTTTTCTCTGTTATTGGCGATGAAACTTTAGATGCACAAGTTGTTCTTGATAATGCCCATAACATTATTGAAAGCTATCTTGCTAGAACTTTAACACCTGTAAGCTTATTCGATATTGATTCTAACTCTTTCATTAAGATAAAAGATGGTAAAAGAGATCAACAGATTGGTATGCCTGTTGAAGATATTACCAGCTATATCCCCTCTTGGGATGCTAAAAGCGAGATGAATCTAACTGACAGTAACGGGTTCGAGCATGTTGGGCAGGCTTTCATTAAAAACACTGATGTTGGTGGTGAGGTTTCCGTTGCCCAATCTGCTGTAGCTTCCTACACCCGTACAGGTTTTGAAGCTGCTGCTGTCACCGCTATGATGTTTAGGGCTGCTGGTATGCCTAGATTTGGTGAGGTTGATTTCCGCCATGCTGATGTTCTGTTCAACCACCCTTATGCTGTTATTGCTGCGTATAGCCGTACTTCATACTATGATGAAGAGAAGCCAACTCCTGAAGATTACATTTGGAATGGATTACCCATTTTCACTGCGTGGATTAAGAAAGCCAGCGAGTCAGATACAAATGCCGTTTGATACAAACAGACCCCCATATAAGAAAAGGAAAAGCAGGTTTTACGAGGAGCCTGAGCAACCTTTAACTGAGGAACAAACTAAACGCGTTCTGAAGAAAATGGAAAACATTTGTGTTTGGTATATTAATAAAAGCCGCAAAACGCGTAAAGAACTTCATGATAAACTTCGTGAAAGACGTTACCCTCAGGAGTTTATTGAAATTGTTTTAGATAAACTCGAAGCATCAAAGGATATAGACGATGCAGCTTATGCTGAATATTTTGTTTATAGCCGTCATGAGTATGATCGGTTAGGTAAACGTTCAATCGAGAATAAACTAAGGATGAAGGGCGTATCCTCAGATATCATTGCTGAAGCTACAGAAAATATTGATGAGGATGAAGAATATGAGAACGCTAAATATCTTGTTGAGCGTAGGCTGAATTCAACACGCAATCTGGAGCCACAGAAAAGACTAGAACGATTAGCTCGATTCCTTATAGGAAAAGGATATGATTTAGGTTCAGCTTTCAGTATCGTTAAAGAAGTTATTGCTGAAGCAACAGAAGCTGAAGAGGCAGAGCAATCCGAGCTTGAATCACCTGATTTTACTGATGAATAGAAGCTTTATCCTTCATAAGCTTTCGGAACTCTTTGACATTAAAAGGTTTTAGCTGTCCCTCAATTAGATCTTTGACTCTTTTCCTGTTGTTCTCATCAGAGACATAACCCATATAAGAACTCATCATATCCTTTTTATCAAATTTGCCTTCAATAACGAATTGTTCAGAAAGTACGCTTTGAACAATCCTATTAATGCGCATATTATCTGTCGGTAGGATAAATTTATATTTTGTAAAATAATCACCAGAGATAAGTTCACGTAAGGGGTCGATTACGGTCATAACTAATGATTGTAAACTTAGAGTTCTTGAGCTACGAAGGATACTATCCCATTTTTTACTGCGAGCTTCCCATTCCTTAGCACTAATACGCTTAGGACGGTCAGTATTATCCCAATAGTTATACTCTTTAATACCATCAAACTTTTTTAAAGCTTTAAGGGTATTATTTGAACTGTTAACAAGTATGAGAATCTCATTAGTCTCAGGGTGTCGCATGAAGCTAATTTTAGCGTTACGATATTTGTAATCGTTAGGGTCTTTTATATCCTGACGCTCTTGACCAAAATATGCCCAGTAAAGGTCATTAAAGGTTAATGCTGGGTAATCTTTTTCTGATTTATCAGAAAAACCTTTAATGCCATAAGCTTTATATACACCATTGTTTATTGTGAGAAGATCATAGCGATAAACAATATCTTCAACAGCAGAAGAGGTGATCTCAGAAAGAATAATAGGAGCTAAATATTTACTCAGTCTTTCTTGGAGATCAAAGATATCAACCCCGGCAGGAGCTATGAAACCTGTGTAGATTTTAGTTGACATTATTAATTAGATTCCTTTGAAGGTTCTATTGTATCATTTTTAACCTGAACCTGTCAAGGCTAATTGTGGTAAAATTGAATTTAAAGAGAAGGAAAATAATGGGTTATTACAGCAGAATCCACGGTAGTTTAAAACCAATCCCGTGAGCTAACAAGAGCAGAGCTACGTCATATAAGAGATTTTTCTGAAAAGAACGATATTAACCGTTGGTTCCGCATGGATGATAATGATGTTATAAATTTTGGAACTGGAGAGTTCTCTAGCCTTAATGAGAACTTTGAAAATATTCTGGTGGAACTATTCTCTTCCGCCGAGCTTGAAGATGTTAAATATGATGGCGTTCTCACCATTGAAGGTGAAGAAAACGATGACATCTGGCGTATTATTTTTGAAGACTCAGTAGGTTATCGTTTAGATCCTGTTATTGTTTGGGATGATAATAAGAAAACACTAATCCTTAATTAGAGTTTTTAACAGTAACTGTTGTGTCTTTTGATATTCCCGCATTTCCTTTAACATCAACTGCTACTACTTTAAATGTTGTAGTTGTGCCATTGGGAGCTAAAGTTGTATCAATCTCCACAACCCATGTATCTCCTCGTTTCCATAAAGGAAACTTTCCTATAGCTGTATCTAAATAAACTTCTTCTATCTTATTCGGGGCTTTTACTATAGCCACTAGAGTATATTTATTACCACTTACAACTCCATTATTTTCTGGTAATTGTATTTTTACTCTAGGAGCGTCAGGATTGCTAATACTTCCCTCTTCATGTTTTATCAAAGTAAAACCATTAGGTAATGACTCCCAAGTTAGTCTAGCTATCATGTTCTGGCCATGAACGCTTGGATGAAAATAATCAACAGTAGAAAGTTCATCCAATGTGAATTCATGATTGAATAAAGCATTATTATCAAACGCGCAGTTTTCTGTTTCTGCGCAAACCTTTTCTATAATACTGTTAAAAGCTATTATTCTTTTTTCAACTTTATCTCTTCTTATCTGGTCAATAGTATGATTACTAGTTGGGTTAGCTAGCATACTTTGACAAGTACTCCCCGCAGCCCATTGTTTAAGAATCTCAGGGTGTGTCCTACCCACTGCCCACAAATTTTTTATATTGGGTATAGAAACAACAAAAATTTTGGTTTCAGGTAATTTGTTTGATAAAATATTTATGGCTTCTTGAAAACTATTCTCAAAATCAGCTTCAGAAGTCATCTGTTCTACCGTTTCAGTACAAACATCATTGCTACCTATAAGAATAGTGATATATTCTGGAGATTGAGAGGTTGTTAGGGTGGCCTGTCGGGGTAAATCTTCAACCGTCATAAAAGATTTAGAGTTGTTGTAAACTTTAATGGTTGTATCATTTGTCTGTTGATCTTGCAATCTTTGAGCATGAGAGTAAACATCCTCGACTGAACCAGTGCTCCAACTATATTCAGGACAGTTATCCCAAGGTTTACAGGAATCCGCCGCTTGAGTGATTGAGTCTCCCATCGCAGCTATTGAGTCAGCAGGTAGCACAACAACCCGAGGGGGCAAATATTGGCCTGACCCGGTTAATGCTGTTAAACAGATTATAAATAATAATGTGAGTAGTAAAATTTTTTTAAACATAAATTAAGGTACTTTCGCATGCTTAGTAAATATCGGTTATCTTCCATGTCTTCCTTAAAGTTATGGTAAACTTCAGAGAAGAAACTAATAAGGATTTTATTAATATGGCAATGGAAAACCCTGCTGATAGTATGCGTGATCACCTGATCGGGCTTACATTAATTGAAGCGATTATCAATGGTGATAAAACAACTCGTAGAACCATTTATGAATCCATACCTCGTAATGATCTTATTAATGGGTTGTCCATATTGTCTTTAGTTCTTTTAGATATGAGTGCTACAGCTAAAGATATTTCTAAGGTTGAGCTTTTAGAGCTACTTCGTTCAACTGCTTTAGCGTCGAAAACATTAAATAATGATTAAACCACGTATATGGGAAACTTATAGCCATGAGTATTCTCAAGGGTTCACACATTTCGGAACTCAAGCTAAATTGAAATTTTATGACTCAAAGAATGACTCCGTAGCTGTTCGACTTATTGAAGACCCTGAGGGTAACTATATGGGGTGGATACCAACTGGACAAACTGAACCTATTATGGTTATCCGTAAACATATTTTTGACATTCAATTCCCTGATGGGCATAAAGCTAATGAGCGTGATGGTAAGGGATTAGCAATTTCTCTTAGAGTAGAGAAAATCTAATTTTACTATCACGCTCATCGCGTTATATTATTTAAGCTACGTGGCTTCCAACTTTTTTACGAGCGATTCCACCTTTGAATACCATAAGAGCGATACCAAGAAGAAGGAATCCACCCATTGTTATAATCAATGGCTGGAACTCAGTAAGTTCATCAGAACCAGTATTAGCTAGTTGCTTAACATCACCAGAAGGTGTTGTTTCTGCGGGGATAACATAATCAGAAAGAACAACCTCCGGAGCGCCATCAACACTTAGAGCAATACGAACTGTTTCTCCTGCTCGAAGAGGTAACTTGGTTGTTCCATCAGTTCCTAAATAGTAACCCTGAACAGTTATGTCATATTTACCAGCTACAACTGCTGAGTTATCAACAGTGTGTGTTCCTAGAAGTTCAAAGTTACCTGTAACACCTTTAGTGTAGATGCTTAGAACATTTGTTTCGTTAGCATCAAGGTTTGATAAGCTGAACGTTGTCCCAGCTAAGAACATTGCTGCGGTAGGTGAAGCAGGGGCATATACACCAGTAGGATCTGCTGGGATGGGTGGGGTGATACCGGGAACAACATAGGTTGTTAAGATTGCTTCAGCACCACCATCAACAGTTAATCTAACCTGAACAACATCACCTTCATTAAGAGGAGTTGTTGGTGTTCCGGCGTAGAAAGCTGAAACGTTAATGGTCGCACTACCACCGACAATGTTACCAGAGGCGATTGTTGATGTTCCAACTTGTGTGAAGTTCGTTGGGTCAGAAGCAGGAGCCGCGTAAAGATGAGCTACGTTAGCTTTAGTGCTATCCAAATTTTCTATAACATATGGCGCACCAGTCTGTAGCTGAGCGGCTGTAGGGTTAGCTGGATTAAAATCACCAGTTGGTGTTACCACAGGTGTTGTAGGTGTTGCTACAAGGAATGTTGAACCAATAGCATTATTGTTTGAGAAACCAGCACCAGAGTAAACATGAACAACAACCGCATCACCAACAGCTAGTTGGGCTGAAGTGTCAAGATCGCTGAAACCGAAAACGGTTGCTGTGTATGTGTCACTAGTGAAAGCTGATGGTTGAATATATTCACGTTTAATAACAACAGATTGTCCACCATTGTTAGCACGAGCAACACTAGTTTCAACAAGGATCATTTTATGCGTATCAAGGTTTGAAATTGAAACAGGGATTCCTGTTGTGGCTGCTTGCTGAGGAGTGTATGTCCCTACTATTTGAACAGCAGGTAATAGACCTGTTGAGCTTCCTGTAGCTGGAACCTTATAAAGATAAACATAAGGAACCACGGGGTTCCCATAGCTTATGGTGAAACGAATATAATCACCCGCTGCTAAAGGTGTAACACCATCGGGTTGTGTGGCTGCTTGAACAACTAAATTATGGGTATCATTACCAGTTACAAGAACACCATAATCACGGTAGGTAGCAAAAGTATTAGGAGCAGCGGCAGTAGCTGTTTCAGCAATAACACTAATAGGTGTACTAGGTTCAATACCTTGGATAGTGAAAACTGCTCCAGCTTGTCCACCGAGAGGAGCGGTAAGTTCAGCTACTCCGGGGACATCTTGGAATGAGTAAAGAAGTTCAGTGCTTGGGTTAGCTGGTGCCGCGTTAGCAATTCCAGATCCGGTGGCAACTCCACCAATGATGAGTCCTACGGATAGCAATGAGGCTACCACTTTTGGCATACGTTTAGTCATAATTTATTTCTCCAGTAAAGATAAGATAGGTGTAAAAGATATAAAAAATATGCTTTCACTCCTATTTAGTATCGGTAGGGCTGGAGAAAAAATGTAAGAAAAATTAATTACTTTTGAAAAAGTTAACTCTTATACAAAAACTATTTATGTCTCTATATAAAAGGAACTGAACAATTTTTGGACACAAAACCGATAAATATTTATAAGCTTTATGAATGCTCGCTAGATATTTTTATATAAATTTAAGTTAGGAAATGGGAATGGATTTTACATTAATTAATGGTCTAATAGGTCTGGGGATTATTATTATAATAATTGTCGCTATTGTGCTTTCTTTCACCCAAAATCGCAGCAACCCTAACCGAGTGATGGTTAAAAGTAATAAACCTAAAAGATAATTACTTAAATTTATAAGCCTTGAACAGCTAAATCAATCAGTTCACGGATGAAACTATTAGCTTCTTCCTCATCCGCAACAATGCGAGCACCGATAAGCCCTGACCATAAACGTTCAGCTTGTGTTTCGGCTATAGCTGGAGTTTCGCATTCCCAAATAAGAGCGATGATGTCTTCATTCATTGAGATAATGCCTGTCTCATCCACTCCAGTTTCCCATTTGAAACGACGAATCATCTCAACGTTCAACTTGATTGTGTTGATAACAATGTTAACAGTCATTAGTTCTCTCCTAAATATTTACTCTTCTAAGTTATCATACATTTAAATGAAATACAATTTTTATTTAAATGTATGAATTAAAACAAAGCTGGGGATTGAGGATAAATAATTTCTTTGGTGATAGGGTTTATCTGAATAATTTCTTTATGTTTCTGTTTCGCATATTTCACACAAGCAGCCGTTCCACCCTCTAAGCGACCATTCCATACAGCAATTAATTTATCAGATTTATCTACCATATATTTATTACGATTATGATAAACCCAAACCCCCGCATAATCATAATCGGGGTCAACTTCAATTACTTCTTTAGCATGCTTTAAAACCCAATTATATAATTCTTTATCAGCAACACGGGGCGCATGCCCAGCCCAAGGGCGAGCGGCAATATATGGAATACTTAAGTCATGGGCTACCATAGCAGAAAGCATATCTACACCAGCAGCCATACCTTGATAAATAGTTTCAGGGTTTTCCTCTTTGAATACATTAGCCAAGGCTTCGCGAACCCACTCAATATCATCCAACTGTTCCGGACGATGACCTGTTATCGCAAATATTGTCATACCACAATTATACCATTCTTTGATGCAATAGTTAGGGGACAAGGAAATCCACCCTTGTCCCCTAACTATTCATATTTTAAATTTACAGACCATACTTAGTTCGAGCGAATGAAGCATAACTGCGAGCAGGCTTTCGTGAAGGAGCAAGCGAAATACCCGCAAAACTATCCGCAGTGCCTCTATAAGAATAACGGTTCCCAAGCTTTGAGCCTTCTACCGTCACCACATAATAACGCTTATCCGTTGTCGGGTCATATCCAGCCGTGTATTCCTGAAGAATATAATCATCATTCGTAGCAGGTTCCGAATTATCGCTAGAGTGGAAAAGATCCCAGATTCCACCACTTTGAATAAAATAACCCAGACGCAGATTAGCATAATCCTCGTTAGTTACATCGAACTCATCATTACCCTTAAAATAAGGAGCCTTACCATCAAGGACAGTATAATCCTTGAGAGAGCCATCATCAATAAACGTTCGCAGCGCTCCAGAGACTTCGGTGAGTGTAATCTGGTAAAGATCCTCACCTGAACTATTAGTAAGCGCCATCTTCTCCCACTGCGGGTTAGTCAGAACCTCATTGGTTCTATCATCTCGCAGAATATCTGTATCTACTAGAGCAATAATCTGAGTCATTAGCGTTTCCTTTCAACATTTTTAGTATAACTTAGAAACTTAGGAAAAGCAACAAACGTTAGGTATGTTGTATGTCAAAACCTATCGCTAAACATCCGGATGGAAGTAATTGTTATACAAAAAATTGTAAAATTCGTCAAGTAAACGTAACCAATGCTGGTAATAACGTTATTGACACTGCGATCCATCATAATGATATTAATTCCTATCTTGAAGAAAGAGAAATAGCTATGACCCTTCAGCCTAGAGATGTAAAAGACTTTGAATTAGTGGACATTGATGAAGGGTTTAATGATCGTATGGCCGCTAAATTTAGGGAAATTCTTGAAACCCAAGGTGAGGGTCGTAACATGCGTTCACCTTCAGAGCGATATATACAAGATTTTTCCGATTCAGTGACGAATAATAAAAACGTCCCTGAAGATGCCCCTAAAATATTAAAAACATTAACAGATAATGATGCGGCTATTATCGCTGATGACAGTGAACCACCTATCAGTTGAAATCTTTTATAAGATACAATTGAGATATGTCTATTTCTTTCTATTTTTCAGGTTTTGATGTTCTGGATAATTTCTCTGCGCATATTTTAACTATTCGAGGGGTTCGATATCCAACGGTTGAGCACGCTTATCAAGCTACCAAATGTTCTAACCCTCAAGGAGCAGAAGAGATTCGTAATGCGATAAGCCCTATTGAAGCTAAAAGGCTGGCTAATGTTGTATGGGCGGCGTATAAATATGAAGATTGGGATTCTATAAAATTGGATGTGATGGAGGATCTCCTTCGCTTAAAATTAGATCAACATGCTGATGTCCGTGAAGCTTTGATCCTGTCAGCAGATGAATTAATCGAAGAGGACTCTCCTACTGATTATTTCTGGGGGAAAGGGTCAACCGGCGAGGGTGAAAACAACATAGGTAAACTCTGGATGAAAATAAGAGAGTCATTATAATAAAGTCAAATAAGGAAACCCCGACACATAAGATAATGTGTCGGGGTTTCCTTATTTGTTGCGTCTAGCTTTCATTCTGGCGAGAATCATTCGCTCATCTGGTTGAATCCAAAAATGCATACCAGCAGAAGAGGAATACATCATGCCATGACCATTTCGCTCCCAATCACAAACAGCACAACTGTAAGGTTCTGGAAACGCTTTATCTTTTTTATCTGTAGTGGATAACCACATACGCAGATTATAACTCGTAATCATGAGTAACTTTCTGCACCAGCCGCACCATGCGACATTTAAATACTATCAAAACTATTTAAAGTTTGTCAAGTATAAATCTCAGAATTACTTATCCCAACCCGGAAACTGCCATTTGGCTTGCGCCTCCGGGAGGAACTCAGCAGCAACACGCCCAGCATATCCAACATGGATAAGATTCTCAAAACCATAAAACTTTTTACTGAAATCGCAAATCCCAATATTGTAAACGTAATCATCAATATTAAACGCCTGCTCCAGAGAAGGAATATCAAAACTACGTTCACTTTTAGCACCGTTAGCTGAAACTGTAATGAACCATCCACTTTGGTTCACATCAACAGTAAAAGAGGTTTTATCCCAGTTGTAAAAATCCCTGTCAACAAACCAGAGCTTAAAAGTTCCATTAAGAGGAGCATAAAATTTTTCGGCAACTACAGTACGGTCAGATTCGCTACTACCCCAAGGTGATCCGAAGAAATGCCAACCATCCGCTTCCAACTGCTTCAGGTAATCGAAAGCGACATGGTTGGTGGGGATAGCAATTTCAGTACGTGTTTCCATTTCGTATGCTCCTTTTAATAGTTTCGTATAAAGTAAATGTAAACATACTCCACTGACATTAAAAAGTCAAGAAACCAAACATTGTTAATTTAAGTATATTACAAAAATTAAACAGAAAGCATATCTTCTTGATTTAACTGAGTTCCTCTAGCAAGTATTTTAGAATCAATATTTTCCATAACGCGAACTTCCTCACGTAAAGTTTCATGCCTTGAAACAACCTCCGGTAAAGGAATCTCGTGAGCATAGGTTAAGAACTCCTTCTCAACATTAGTTAAACGTTTAGAGAACTGCGGATCTTTAATTGCTGCGAAAAATTCACTCTGCTTAAGCCCTAAACTATTTAGTTCCTGATCAAAATCTGTGCGCTCCATCGCTTCAGCCCAGAATGTTAGAACACCAAAAGAAGCAATCCTTTTCTCCTTAGTGTTATCCTTCCCAAATTCTTTATCAATAAGAGAATCCATAAAACGAGTTAACATCTGGACTCGCATAATGCGAGCAGTTGAATATTTTGCTTGGGATTGTTCATAATTTTCGATAACTTCAACAAAAGAATCCGTTGGAGTATTTTGTTGACGCATGTATTCATCTTCCCATGAATAGAAATCTGCTTCAAGTTCAGCTAATCCAGATTTAGTTATGCTGTAATTCATTTCAGCTTCCGCAACAGCAAGATTAGCATCAAAGTAATTGGATGCTTTAATGTCTCTAGGTATAGCTTCAATAGCCGCCTGTAGCTCGCCTAAGGCTCTAACAGATGACATTGGTGTTAGCCCTTGGTTTCCATGATAACGACATGTAGAAGGGTTTTTAGCTTGGCATTTAACTACGGTATTCATATTACATGTCTAACAATTTTTTATTGTTATTAACGAGAGTTCGCCATAATTACAGCCACAATATCCCAAATTAGCAATGAAGCTGAAAGTAAGAACAGAACATTCATAACAACTTTTTGTATCCACAAAAATTTAGTGGCATTCTTTAAAGTATTTAACCCATAATATTCCAACATGACATATTTTTTGGAGAAAATAATTATTCCATCAGCAATAGCAAGTATGGGGATAAGCAGAACCATGAAGAATGAAGCATAGAACCATATTGCTCCTCCGATTTCACGACTAAAAGCAAATAGGTTTGTTACTAATAATGTGGCAACAGTAATAAGAGCTATTATATTCAATACAAAAGCTATTATTTGAGTGGGATGTTTCCCTATTATAAAACGTTTATCCTCTTCAGGAATATCAGAGACAGAAAATGTTGCTAAGTTCTGTTTAGCTTGATTTAATCTAACAACATATAATACGATCCCTAAAAGTAAATAGAGTAGAGGGATTAATAAAAATAGGGCGATTATCATTTTTTATATATCGGAGTTAACTATTTGCGCTTCTGAATTCGTTTTTTAGCTTTTGTAGCAACTTTTTGGTTACTAGCTCGTTCTTTATTCTTATCACGAGCAATAGCGGCTTGTTCTCTAAGTAAAGGCCGTAGTTCGCGCATAGGAATTTTGAATTGTTCAGCAATTCTCATCATAACATCGCTGGTAGTTTCTGTACTTTCTGTGTATTCATCACTAAGTAATCCGGGTGAGCTACGCTTAGCAGCACGATAAGCTCCATAAATGCGTTCAGGGGATGCTTTAGGAACATATGTGCTTTCATATTTTTTACCTGAACCTATTTCTACCACATTAGAGGTTATTTTAGGTAGCATGTCTTTCTCATATGATTTAAGATCGTTAATTCTCATACGTAAGTATGCAGCATGTAAAAGCTTGCGTTCACGGCGACGGACTAAAGAAATAATTTCATTCTTATTCTCATCCGTAGGATTAATCTTGTTTTCACTGATAGCATCATAAATACGATGGGTACTTGGGATATTATCCGCTTTAATTTCTTTTAAAGTTTTCTCTAAATTCCCGCGAATACCCTGTGCGATAAACACCGCATTATCAACACTTGTTTTCTCTGTTTCGGCTAAAGTATTTAAAGTTCCTCTTTGCCATGCGCGATGTGCTTCGGCAGCTTCTAAAGAATTTCTGATCTCATAAACTTTAGGGAATGTAACATCACCTTCTGTATATTCGGGTTCATCATCGTCTATGCTAATTTTTGAATAATCACGAGTTACAGTTTCATCTCCCGCAGCCGCTAAAGCTTCTTGTAAATTGCGGATACCGTCAGGAGTAGCGTTATAAGTTAATTCGGATTGCTTAAGTTTAGCTTCAGCTTCACGAAGATCTTGTTGAAGCACGCCAGCCACCATGTAAAGAGCGTCAAGCTCCCCGTGATTGTTACCCCAATAATTCATAACTTCATCGTTAGCTTCATCATATTCAGCATTCAACTGGGTTACCTTTTCGGTTAACTTCTCAAGCACCTTCAAACTATCAGGTGAGCATCTTGGGCCGGGTTTTCTTTCGCACATACAACATATCTAACAGAAAAACACTTAAGGTTTAACGTATTTAAAAAACCCTAAAGTTTGATCATCTGAAGGTATAACTTTTAAAGGTTCCCAACTTTTACTTAAATCAATAAGATGCTTATCAGGCTTCCATTGCCAACGTTCTCCATCATAAGAACAAGCAGCATCAATAACTCCCAACGCTAATTGGGAATTGGAACCATATAGCCCGCTAGACCATGCTCGGTTAGCTTCAACCACTAACCATTCATTAGTAACCATGTTAAGCGCAACATCTAACGTACAATAGGTTGGGAAATTATCGCCACATGAATCAACAACAAACTGGGCAAAAGTTTCGGCTTCGCTTTGTTTAGAAAAATCTATGTCCTTACTATAGCCAACACCGTGAACTTTATAAGGGCTACCTGTGATGACTTGTCCTTCTGCGATGAAGAAACGATGTTCGAAATCAATATTCAGGATAGATTCTGTCCATTGAAGTTCAATACCGGAAGAAAAATTATTTTTGTCAAAAATGTTTCTTACCTCCGCATATGTGTATGTTTTAGCTGGCATATCATTAATTTTTGCTTCCGCAGCTTTAACCCAAAGTTTCCGTTCACCATAATCAGGCAAATCGTGTATTGTGCCACCAAATATTTTTCGCCCACTTAAGTTAATATCAAGTTCTGGTAGCCAACTACTTCCGGGTGAACATAAAGTTTTAGCTAACCCAATGTTCTGTAACTGTAAAGCATAAGCTCCACCCATCCAATAAGAAACTTTATCGTATGAGTTCAGATTGGGTATAACTTCCCCCAAACTAAAAAAGAGGTCTTTATTTTGAAGTCCAGAAATTAATGAATCAACTAAACGCGTTGACCCACCCATAGTTAAGATAGCTTCAGTCATCCTTGATACTTAAACCAACCAGTGTAACCTGTCGGAGCTTGAGGAAAATTCTTTAACATACTCTGAAGGAAAGGCAAAACTTTCTGCTGCTCAGGATAGCTGTTCTTATAGAAGTCGCTTCCCCACCATGCCATATCGCCATCCCAGCAGGCATGAGGGTTACCGCCGTAACGCCCATCACATAGCTGGAAGAAGTCTTCAATAGTCCATTCTCGCTCAAGGCTTTGTCCGGGTAGATCGGTGCTGTAACCAGACAAGGTTCCAATGAAAGCTGCTAGTTTACCGTTGTTACGCTTACGGAACCACACCGCATCTAGAGTGTAGGAAAATCCTTTAAATTCAATCCCGTCATTACGCACACTCTCGCGGGTAGTTACATGAAATGAATTAAGGTCAATCGCATAAAGCTTCTTAGAAGCAGTAAAATGTGATGATACAAGCATAATTCTCCAAAAGTCTTATAGATAATCTATTCTACCATATTAGATTTAGGAAAGCAACATTAGCGAAGCTTATAAAAGCCGATACTTTACTTATGAGTAATTATCCTCCCCAGCCTCCACAACAACCCTACCAACCCCAAGGCCAACCACCACAACCGCGTTCTGATGTCTGGGCACCAGAGTTAGGTATGTATGGTCAACCATCACAAATGCCTCCATATCCCGGCCCTAAACGAAACCATACTCTTCTAATCGTTCTTCTTTCTATCTTCGGTGGAGCAATGCTTATTGGGGTGCTCATATTTGTAGGACTTGTAGCTTTTGTGAATAATGCCAACAAGACTGATTCAACATATACTGGCTCCGATGAGACAAACCCAAGTAGTTCAACTGATACATCAGCTTTAAGTTATAAATATGGTGAAACAGCAACTGAAAGAATCATAGGTGTGGATGTTTCAGGTATCAGAACTGAGATGGGATATGTTCTTCTCCAAAACGGTAACACAGCTTACGCTTCAGATGACAGTAGCTGTAACATTATCGTTAATCATGGGTTCGCTCCTGACGAATGGGTTAATACAGGTAATGATGAAACCGCAACGGAAGGATTACTTAACGAATACCTCCGCAAACTCGATCATTCACCTTTAGAGAATCGCGATTTTGTTTATGTAGATGAGGATGGTAGTCAAGGTATCGCTCCTACTAAATATTCTGAAGCGATGATTGATTATGACGGTAATGGTGAACAATACAGTGGAACATACGCTCGCGTTATATCTGGGGCACCAAAAATTGTTGTGACAATAACAGTTTTATGTAAAACTGATTCTGAACTTCAACAGGCTACCGAGCAGGTAGAACAAGTTGTTAAGTTCTGGCCAACAGAAGCTAAATACTAAACTTATAAAGAAGTTAAAGAAGGAATTGTAACTTTCTTTGAAAGAGTAGAAACATATGATGTTAAATCATCCTTCCTAATAGCAAGGTAAGTGGAGTTATCTCTAAGAGCGGTATGCTTCAAAATCTTTAACGCAAGAGCTTGTTCATTTTCTTTAGAAGGATCTTCATGAAAAATAGCAATTTTACGAGTTATTTCCTCTGAAGTAGTCTCCAGATTATCCTCATTAGCTTTAATCATAGTAGAAAGTTCATCGTTAAAAACCCCTGCTATAAATAAAGCCTTCTCAGAAACTACTTTTTCAGCTTCATCTAAAACTTTTAATACTTTTGTCTGCCACTCACGATGCTCAACCGCACTCTTCAGTTTTTTATTTAATTCAAGTTTCTTAGGGATTCGAACCTTAATATAAGGTAGTGTATGAGTTTCTTCGTCTAAAGGGGCGGATAGCACAGCTAGAGATTGAACACGAACAGAATCTCCGACTGTGCTTAATAAACTAGTCAATTCTTTAATACCTTCAGGAGAGGAATCATAATCAAACTCAGCCTTAATAAGGTTTCTTTCAATAAGAGATTTCTTTTCTTGTAGAGTAGAAGCTAACTTATCATAATCATTAGGGAAATATGTATTTCCTGTTCGCTGTCTTTCTTCATCAGCGTTATCAAGTAGCTCTCTGACTTCTTTAGAAATCTGTTCAAATTTAGTTTTAAGATCTTTAAAAGATTTTAAAGTGTCGGAGGAGCATCTTGGGCCGGGTTTTCTTTCGCACATAAGGTATCTCTAACTGGTTTTAAAACGGAACAGGAATATCATCACTAGGAATGAAATTATCTTTAACTGCCGCTGCTTCACGAGCTAGTCTATGTGATTCACTTGTTGAAATCCGGTGCTCATAACCATTATTCACAATAGTTAATTTACCATTACCTTCTATACTTTGGTAACCTTTGGAACCTTTTCCCGGAACAATGGTAACCTGAGAGTTGTCGGCAGTTGTTGTAGAAATTTTCTTCTCATCACCAACAATGACTGTAACATTTGAGTCACCATAAGTATGAATAACATTACCTGAACGGGAATCAGCTTCGACAATAACATTACCAGAACGAACATTTAAAGTTCCAAAACCTGAACGGATATGGATAAGAAGAGGGCGACCATCAGTAGGGGCATTAACCTCTAAATCATCAGGTAGAGTTTTGTAATCTAAAACAACATAGCGAACAGATTTGAAACCACCGTAGTTTCTATCCCCACGAATATTTTTCACAGCAGCACGAGCTTCAGTGACTGTTTTAGGAAAAGAAATCATAACAGGATGGTTAGGGGCATATTCTGTGATGACCCTACCGGAATCATCACTTATTCTATCATGTAATGTAGAGACATGAGTTTTATATACGTCCTGTTTGAACTCATCCATATCTTTAATAAAAGCTGGGCTAGTGTCTGAACCGCCAGTATTAATCTGACCGTGAGTTTTACAATACTCACCTATTTTGCGTCGGCATGGTCTATTTGAAGTCATACCTTATATCTAACAAAAAATTAAAGACTTAAATCTTTATCTTTAATTTTACCTGAGGACATAAGCTCCCTTAAGCGTTTATATTCTTTAAAATCACGAACGGGCCACATCATACGTAGAATACTTTCATACCCTTCAAGCTGCTGACGTTCAGTTAACCCGTCTTTATCAATAGTTTTATCATCATAATCTTCATAATTAAGAAAACTATCAGGATACCATGCTAGTTCCAGTTTTTTGGGCGGTAAGGCTCTTATAAGATCCTCTCGACCAGCTTTACGGAGGATCATTATTCTAACTTTCCTTACCGTTGCTCTAGCTTCCTTCTCCCATTTATGAACTTCATTCTCAATCTCCTCAGGTATGGGTTTAAGAGAAGCAATCTCATCACCTCGACCTAACTCGATAAGCATTTTCTCTCTTAACTTTCTGGCTTCACGACGAACCTCAAGTTTAGTTACTTTACTCATCTGCTTTTACCTCCACTTAAAGATAACCCACTAGTATCTGGCTGGTAATACCTTAATTTATTAGCTAAATAGATAGTATGTTCATTGCTGTCTGACTCAATCTGTTTATTAACTTCTTTGCTAATGCTATCCAAAGTATTCTCTATAATCATTAATTGCTTCTGAGTATTGGAATGAACTGTACGGCTTAACTTTGTATTAGGATTATCCTTATACACTTTTAAAGTTTTATCCAAATCATTAGTTAGTAAATTATTGAAAATAAACTCTTGTTCAGTATTAAGCTTCTTCTTATGATAAAACTCATTAACTAAAGTTAACAAATTAACAACTGAATATAAATCTTTTCGTAATCCACGAGGAACCCATTTAGCTTCAAAAACTTTATCTGAGTCTGACATAAATTTTTGTAAGATAGTTTGTGGTGTTATTTTTTGTTTATATGGTTTAGGAGCATAACTAGAATAAGGAGCGTAGTTACTGTAGGAGGCCCATTGAACAAGTTTCGTGATTAAGAATATAAATATTAGAGGAGCCGCTACCATTAATAAGTAGGGTAATAAAGTTGCGAAAGCTTCCACCATTACAGAAACCGCTGAATTGGATGAGAACTCCGAGTCTAAGGGGGTTATTTCAGCGAAAAATATTGAAGGTAATATCATAATCAAATAATACCACTGAATAACATATGGACAGTATATAGATTAATTATTATTTGTTGATGATTCTGGAAGAGCATTAATTTCTATTACATCAGCTAACCATCGAAGCATATTTGCTGTATGTATATCTGGTATAGCATGTATCACATGATGTGACGCAGTGTATGTACCATCTGCTGCTAGTTGGATGCTAATACAACCAAGTAGCTCATTTTCTTCAGGAATCTCTAAATCAACATTAATATTTTTAGGCATAAACATTCTATCGACACGTAACATTACGCTAACGATAGAAATTTCCCAGCAAATATCCAGCTTCTAAAACAGATACTTTTTATTGAGGGATAAATAAGATATTTATCAAATTTTTTAATGAGTAAAAGAAACCAATTTTTCATAGTATTACTAGCTTTAGGGATAGCGGCAATAGTAGTTGTTTTCGGTGGAGGAGGGGCGAAACCAAACACTCACATAATTCAGCCCTTACAACAAACTGCGCAAGTAACCAAATATGACTTATAAATCATTTAAAATAGCGTTAACAGCTTCTGTCCTTTTAAATATTTGATGGGAAGCATTTATACTAGCAATTAACGCTGTATTTCTTTTACTCTTCTCTTGAGTAATTATTTGTTCCGCCTCAGCTAATCTTTTAGATAAAGTAGCTTCTTCCTCTGGAGTGAGAGGTTCTCCAGCGTTTTCAATAATCATAGTTTTTATCCTATCATTTTTTATTCTAAAATGTTATACTGAAAGTAAGACCTTTAAAAGAAGTGTGGAAAATATGTCGGCTTTAGAAAACCAAATCAAAAAAATAGCGACCGATCTAGCCTACGACAATTGGGATAGGATGAGCGGTTATGGTCTTTACCATGCTTCACCACAAGTTCAAGCTAAAGAGATCGAGAAAGCTGAAAAAACTGTCCGTAGTTGGGCTGAGAAATTAACCAGTTCAATTCGAGAAGATGAGAAGAATAAAATTATTGATTGGCTAGAGAGCGATATTGTTACTACTCAAATAGCGGAGACTTGGTTCTCTGCTGGTGATGAAACCCGTAAATTTTTAGCAGAAACATATAGAGAAGCTCCGGTAATATGACAGATGAGTTTGCCCCTATTGACGATGATGATATTGAAGAGATCGCGGTAGCATGGATGAAGCATTTAGGGTACAGTGATGCTGAGATTGAAGAAGCTGAGAACCTAACTTGCCAGAAAGCTGGCTGTAAATACATTCGTGGTTACGGATATAACCACGAAGATTATTGGGGTAAATCTTTACATCCTATTCAAGATGAACTTCTTTTAGCTGCCGAAAATGCTTTATTTGTCATTGACGCGTTAGCCAAAAAAGGCAAACTCAAATAGTAATGGCTCAACCTAGAACTAAAGGTTGAGCCATTACTATTTGTTAATTTTAATACGTTGAAACGCTAACTCCGTTAGACTCGATAACGTTCGGATAAACATAGTTACCAACTACGCTAACGTAAGATCCGGGAACCATGTGCTCTGCGACTAATTCAGCCTCATCCTTGGTTTCATGCTGTGTCTTCACAACAAACACGACCGGCTCAAGCTGGAAAACCTCGAAAGTAACCATGTTCTGCATCGAAGTTACAACAGCGATTTCAACCTCAGTTGAAATATAACGACCGTTCTCGCCAGCGTTAAAGGTAACATCAGAGATTACCTTACCCTCAACCGAAAACTTCCCGTTACCAGCAGGGACAAGAGGAACCGTAATAGGAACATCATCATGCTTCCCGTTCTTCCACTCACGAGAAATACTGTTCGCCTTAACAGTTTCGATTACATCCGCAACCTTTACCGTCATAGCATGATTACCACTAACATGGATACGAGAAATCTGCTGCCCATGAGCTTTATCCCCGAAATCAATACGCACAGGAGGGTTGAGATTAATTAGCATAGCCGCACGCTCGACATTCTTAGCGTTCTCACCATGAGCATAGTTGTTACCATGCCAGATTTCAAAATCAACATCATGCTCAACACATAGGTTAACCATATAATTAATATTAAACATACTTTTCCTTTGTTCTAAGTCAGGAATTGCACCTGATGAGTAGTTACAATAAAACTATCACAATTTTAGATGAAAAGCAATGAATAAACTTTGCTATTATCCAAAGAAAAATATATCTAATACCATATATTATTTTACGTAGTAGCTGGTTTAAAAATGTAAGAAGTCAACCCGGCGTAAGATTTGAAATAACCGGGAATACATCCATAACCTTCAACCCACCCACCAAGGGGGCTAGCTGGAGTTAAAGTACAGTAATCCGCATCAGCCTTAGCGTAATCAGCAAAAGTAATATCAGCTTCACTCTTCTTAATAACTTCGGTAGAAGGCAAGAAAGAAGAATAAATCATAGGACTCTGGTATTGGTAATCCAAAACAAACATACCGTCTTTGTATTCCGAATAATTACCAGCAACAATCTCCTCATTAGAAGCACCATCATTAATGGGAGGATCACCTAGCTCAACTGTTCGGCTTAACGCAAGAACTTTAGGATCGGTAGAATCATTCACATAACCTTGAGAAACATAATAATCATTTATAGTAGTAAGTGCAGTCTGAGCGGCTTCTTCATTAGCAAAAAATACTGAACCGTAAGTAACAAACTGCAACATATCTTTAGAAGTAGGTAAAACATCAGAACCAGTTCCGATGACAGTTCCATTCCAAATCCCGGAAATTTCAACTTTTCCTTTAACGGCTTCAAGCGCTGCCGCTGCTTCACTAACTGCTTTGCTTACTTCAGGGGCAACAGCAGCAGGTTCCGCTGCGCTACCACCATAATATAAATATGGATCAGCCGAGACAGTAGGAGGCTGATCCCCCTCAACTATCTGTTCACTTGTTTCGCCTTCTTCAGCAACAACTCTAGCATCTCTTAAAACAGGTAGGGCATACACCCAGACAAGAGCAAAGACTAATACGACTGCTCCAGCGACTAAAAATCTGGGTCTAATTCCTAAAAATAGTTTACGGGTTTCATTGGTATCAGACATTACGGGTTCCTTCAATATAAATCACATAGTAGATATCGCACCAAAAAGAGATTTTTAGTTCAAAATCCTGAAAAATCAGTACTCGAATGAATAATCTGTATCATATTTACCATACTCTATGAGAGACTCAGATAAAATATCCATCTCTTTAGGGTCTAATAAAGTAATCTTATAACGTTTCTTGAAAGTGTATGATTTGCCCTCTGTTAAGTTACCAGCTTCCGCTTCAGCAGCTAACCACGTTCGGAAAGGACGGCTCAACCCCCAGATGAAATTACCCGCTTTTAGATTCTCTGGTTTAGTTAGAGGCTCTTTATTATGTAAAAAATATGGCATTAAACGTAATTCGCCACGAACGACCCGTCCCACCATAAAACGAATTCTTTTATCTCGACCCACATCTTTACGATAAGCTAAGATTAGCTCTTCAGTTTCAGTAACTTGTTTAGCGTTGGAAACACCATAACGAATAACAGAACCTTCCACTAAATGTGAAGGTAATAACGTAATTGAACGGTTCCCCATAAAAATCCTTAATTAGTTTACTTATTAGGTTATCGACTAGTTAAGGGTCAAAAATTTAAATAATATAACTTTTTATTCAGGATTTTCGTCATAATCTTCATCATCATGCAACTCTTGCCAACTTTGAGAACTCTTCAAAGCTTTAACTAATCCTTCAGCTAACGGTAGAGTAGAATCGACCTCATCAACTTGAGATAGTACAACCCAATAAGGGCTATTACGATTATAATCCGACCCTAAAGCAGCGATAAATTTCTTATTCAAAGTTTCACTAAATTTATATAAATTTGTCCCATCCGGAACGTTAATTATACAATCTATAATAGTTTCCCAGTCTTCACGAGAGCCAGTCTCTTGATAAACTTTAGCTATAGCTTTCATAATAAAACCTTATTTCTTTTGGAAGGATACTTATAATTTTACCATATTTGAAGCCACTACAGCATGATATGAGGGGTAACTGATCATACCTAAAACAGGGTCATCATCCGGATGGATTTGACCCCAGCATTCACGGAAAAACTTTGTCATAGCATTATAGCCCTCGATTGTATATGAAGATCTAGGGGTTATTAGATGTCTACCATGAAGCGCATTTAACGCACACTCAATTTCCCGGATGAATCCAATATCTCTGAAAAAATTCGTAACGGCTGAACGATCATTCACATAATCACTAAAAATGAAGTTGTAGTTTGCTAACCCTTTAGTTCTCGCGGCATCAGCCCCAGCTTCATTTAAAAGATGTAGCCTAGCCGGTTTATGAGCTTTAGCCCTTTCGATGAAAGCTAAAGCTTCATCATCATTCTCATCATTAAGTTTATCAAGAATATTTAAAACATGATAAACGCTTCCACCATATTTATAAACCAATGGATAAATAATTTTCAGCCATTCATCAGGCGCGTCTTTAACCTGCTCATACTCATCCTCAGAGAGGGCAAATTTTAAATCATTCTCACGATTCAGCCCACCTCGGATAGTGAAAGAATCTATCATTATTTAATTAGATTCCTAATTCGCTCTTGTAATTCAGAGATAGTCTCTCTAGCACCAACGAGTTGTGCTCCTCGACTGTTGTTATCATTTATTAGGAATTTGACACTATCTGCTACATCGCCAACTTGAGTTGCGGCCCAGTCAGCAGCGCGCTGACGATGCTCCACAATAGCCGGGTCAGCTTCAAATGTTTCTTGTAGGCGAATGACTTCACTCTCAAGTTTCTCAATTCGACTAACAGCTAATGTGATAAGGTTCGCAACCAGAATGTTTCTGTCATGCTCCTCGCCGCTTTGTTTGAGGGCGGTGAAACCATACCCATCAGCAAGCTCAATAAGTTGCTCAATTAAATCATCCATAGCAGTAAGTATATCCCATTACTGCCATAAAAGACAGCAAATAAAAATCTTCGTTCACACGCATTTTGATGCTAAACTGTTGGTATGATTCTTTCAACTATTGACCCTATTGTTCTCGATAACCAACCTAATTTTTCTGGTGTTGGATGGCTTGCCCTTATTTTCTTCGCTTTAGTTATCACAGGGATGATTCTTGCTATTAACTTAGGGGTCAGGTCAGAGTATGTTAAGAACCCAAGAACGCGAAATAAGTTAAGGTTAACTGTAGCTGGCCTTATAGTTATAGCAGTGGGTTCTTTTGTAGGTACAGTAATGTCAATGATGGCTTTCATGGATGAAGATAACGCTCCTACTCGACAGAACCAAGCTGAGTTAATTGTTTGGGCTAATGAACAATATGGTATTGATTTAACAAAACAGGAAGCACGCACTCTTTATTATGGTGAAGAGATTCTGTTCACCACTCCAGCAAAAGATCGTCTACAATTACAATTACAACCTGTAGAAGGTAAAGATAGAACCTACTTATTATACGTTGTAGGTGCTGAAGCTCCATACCTTGGTACCGAATAATATATAAAAACTTGCTTTCTTCTAAACAAACTGGTAAAATTAATGTAATAAGTAATTAACCAACAGTTTCAGGAGAGAATCATGGGTTACACACACTATTGGCGGGGTTGGGTTACCTTCTCTGAGTCCTTCATTGAGGATGTCCAGACCATTATCACGCATTCTGGCGTGAGCATTTGCGATTGGGATGGCGAGAACAGTAAACCCGTTGTGGATGATTCCGAGATTCGTCTTAATGGCGATGACAGCGAAGACGAAGGCTCACATGAGAGCTTCCATCTTTACCCCGGAGTTAACCACCGGACTTTCTGTAAGACCGCACGTAAGCCTTACGATGTTGTTGTGGCTACCATCCTTCTCCGCGCTAACAACCTTAACAACTCGTTCAAGGTGGAGAGCGATGGAAACTGGGATGAGCAGGAATGGATCAACGCTCGTGATCTTTACTTCGCAGTTTTCAAGGAAGTTGCTATCCGCCCCGAAGGTATTCGCCTTCCTGCTGTTACAGAGGATGTTGTAGCTAGCAATTAAATAAGTGTTTCTGTAAGTATGGCCCTAACAGTTTTCGAGTTAGGGCCATACTTATTTTCGTTAGATATAAGCTATGTTATCTAAGCTACACATCCAAACAAAAGGCCAGAAAGCTGGCTCATGGGTGAGTTGTCACGCGTTATACAAATGTCGGAATGGTGGGTTACATATTCAGAAAAGTGCTTTAGATAACGCTCAAGCATGGTTTAAACATATTGGCAAAGAGAAGGAACTTTCAGATTTTACTGAGAAAGACATCCTTATTTTCCTTAAGCTCCACCCAGATGGTACCTTTGAAGCCCCCAACAACACCGAAAATTTTAACCATATTATCTTACCTGATTCTTCCCTTTTAGCAAATAACAGAGTGCGTAGAGGATTTAATGATGCTGAAAAAGGTTCCGACCTTCTTAAACAGTTAGATGTTGAAGGTGCCGCTTTTCATGCTTCTCTTTCAGAGGATGAAAAAATGTCTATAAGAACATATTGTGGGCATTCCTACGGAAATATTAACGCTTACAATCGTGCTGGCCGCGAAGGAGTCAAGCATTACTTGGAAACAAACTATGATCAAGCATTTAGTCCTTTACTTGAAGAAACTATTGACACCTACGTTGGTTATGCTGAACGGGACATTGGGCATTTAGATAGAATCTTTGACCGTTACAAAAGACCTAACTCTAATAATAGAGTTCTTCATCGAGTTGTTAATATCCCCAAGGAAGAACGAACTAACTATGATGCTAAAACATATGTTGACGCTAAATATAAAATTGGGGATACAATAACAGAACCTAGCTATATGTCAACGACTGCTGATTCCGATTATGTTCTGTCTTTTGGTGGTCATGAACCACAGAATGTTATTGTATACGAAATATTAACTAATAAAGGTATACCAATTCATGATCCTTCTACTTTCAAAGGAAGCGTTGAACAAGCTGAACGAGAAGTACTACTTAATCGTGGTAGCAAATTTAAAATAGTTAACATCACTGAAGCTAATTATAAGTCAACATATCCTGAGGGTAAACCAACAGGTCATTCAGCATATCATTACGCTATCCCACAACATAGATACACCGTTATACAAATGGTTGAAGAAGAGTAATTAAAACTATTTACCAAGTCATATCGACAATATAGTTATGCTTAGGGAGAATACCATCCCGGATAAGTAAGGTAAGAACCCATTGCCACGGGATGAGATTACCATCATAGTTATTGTAACTGTTGTTTTTTGTGAAATCGTTTTTAAGGTAAGCTTCTAAATATTCGTCCCAGTTCACAATATCGCTTAGTAGATCCTCATACTCCCAGATTGGAAATGTATCATGGGTGTCATTACGAATAGAATCATCAGAACGAAGAGTCTCATAAGGTAGTTTGAAATAATCTGCGGCTAATTCGTCAATATCTGACCATGTTATTTCAATATATGGGACTGGGGTGAAGTCGATTACCATTAGTAGCTTTCTAAAATAGAGATATATCTATTATAGCGTATTTAAATCAAAAAGACAATAAAAGGCTTATAAGTTAAGGGCCAGACGGAACTAACACGTCTGGCCCTTAACTTATAAAAGATTTGTTTAATCTCTGCTGATGAAGAACTTACGGCCTTCCTCAGGAATACCAAGAACCTCAAACATGCCTGCTTGAATCTCCTTAGGCTGACGCAGAGCAAATGCTACTGCCTTACGATAAACCTCAGCATAAACAACAACAGACTCACGACCCCCGTAAACATAAAGGAATGCAGCGTCAGTAAGGTTAGGAGCAACCTCCGGAACTGCCTGAGCAGTAGGAGTTTCAGTTCCTGTTGCCATAATATTTCTCCAATAAAAATAATACAATATTTATATTAACTTTAACCTGTAAAACATCATAAGTCAAGTAATAAACAAATTGACTTCTACAGCATTATTAAGTAAACTTAGAAAAGTAAACATAAATATTTATGGAGAGATAATGACTACAGTTATTGAAGATAGAGTCAAGATCTCTAACCTTGTTGAAATGGTAAAAGTTCTTGATCTAATGATTGACCCAAAGAATCGGTTTGTTGGGATGCGTTTTGATTCACAATTAAACAGCAGGGTAATCATCGAGCATGATTACATTAGTGTCCTCAATGTTATGGGTAATGGGATGATTCTACTTATAACTGTTGGTGATGAACTGATTACTCATGCGAAGAACCTTTATGAAATAATCCCAATCACAACAACTGATTAGGTTAATGTTTTTCAGCAAATAAGCTTGAACGGTCAGCCCCATACGGATCAAGCTCGCCTGAATTTAGAAGAGCAACATATTTTTGAATATTTTCATCGGTAGGCCATTCTCCGTCAGCTACAGCGTAAGCGGCACCTAATTGATTGTCTTTACAATAGTTAAAGCCAATGTAGGAATACTCTTGTAACCATAAACCTTCAGTTTGTGTTAAACAATCAGCGTTAGTTTCAAGATGTTCAAAGGTTGCAACGGAAGTAAAGTTTTCACCTAACCCCGGTGTGTTTGCCGCCAGTTCATTATTCAGACGTAAAAAATTGTAGTAATAGATAGCGCTTTGAATAGGATTCCAACGGTTAGGGTAACCACCGCTAACTTCAGCAACTAAACGTTTTTGTAGAACATGAGAATATTCATGAGTTAAAATATAGGCTAGAGTGTTAGTGTCATAGTAACCATCCTCTGCGCTGTTAATATAAATGTTAGGAGCAGCTTCCCCAACATTCACATAACCTGTAGCTTCGAAGTTTAGCCCGATTGCTCCGTTAACTTCAACTGTGTTTGCGGCGACAATGTTAACACTATCATCCTTAACAATACGATCAAATAAGGCATTCTCGTCAACGCTGGACTCTCCACCTAAAGAAGGAGTTAAAAGGTCAATAGCTAGGTTGTTTATGAAGAAAACACCGACGATTGCTATAAGAATCCAACCGATTTTTGCTCTCATTTACACACCAATAATACTATTTCTCTGGAAGAGAACCCGCACACACATACAGGATTTTTGAAAAACTAGCTCCAGCTTAACATAAAATTAAATCAAAGTCAATTTTATAGTTTAGTATCTAGGTTTTAGTTGTTGTGCTGGAGAAGGGAACTTAGGTTCAGGTGCTTTATTACGAGGAGAATACTCTGGTAACTCAAACACTGCCTCAGGTTGCTCTTCCGCAGTAGGATAACCAATAAGGACAACTTCTGGCTCTTCAACAACAGGTTCAATAAAGACAGGGGTGACATCCTCAATTATATCTTCCACAGGAACAGCTTTAGATTTTGTTACTTTTTTCACTATCTTTTTAGGATGTTTATAGCAAATTCCATCAAAGAATTCAGCAACAAGCTCTGTTGGTGTTCGGTCGGGTTTAATAGAAATAGGTTGACCTTTAACACCAATGTTTAAGGGTTTAAGGGCAGGGCGAGGAGGCAACCCAGTAGATTTAGAAGTTGAAGTAGCCATAGTTTAAATATCGGTTCCCATTCTTATATGAAAAGTATAGATAATATCTAACACAGATAGTATGAATCATCAAAGAATATTATTTGTATCCGATTGATTATGTTATGAGCATTATAAAATCAATCTCTGCTGGTTTTAAAAACTATGTCAATTTTGGGGGATATTCGAGCAGGCCAGATTTCTGGTGGTTTTTAGGTTTTAATTTTCTTATTTACCAAGGTGCACTTTTGTTAGGTTCAGTAGTTTTTCCTAATCACGATATTTATGAGGATGGTTTAGGATCATACTTACTAGCTCAAATGTTCTCCTATATCGTTATAGCAATTTTCTTTATCCCTATTCTATCAAATGCTACTCGTCGTATCCGTGATGCTGGCTATAACCCTTTATGGATGCTATGTCTGCTTATTCCTGTGGGTTTTGTGTATATTCTTTGGTGCTGTGGACAGCCAAGTATAAGAATAGGGATTGATAAGCCAAAGCCAAGTAATAATGGGTAAGTGTAACCAAAAAAGATAGTTTATCCGATATATTTTCATGTATGTTTAATATCTAATATACCTGATAGGAGTAAAATGAATTTCGGTCAAGCGATTGCCGCTGGTTTTAAAAATTATGTCAATTTTAGTGGACGATCCACCCGAAGTGAATACTGGTGGTTCTTCTTATTCTTAGTTTTACTTGGATTCGTAGCATCCATCCTTGATACTGTACTATTCGGTGGGAACCGTGCTAGTATTACTGCTGATGGTACTTACCGTGCTGGATTTAATCTACAAGTATTCAGCACTATAGTATCACTTGGAACATTACTTCCATCTTTATCTAACTCTATCCGTCGTCTTCGCGATGCTGGTTATGCTTGGACGTACATCTTCTTCGCGCTTATCCCATTCGTAGGTGGACTTATCCTTATTTACTTCCTAGCTCA
>Ga0247742_10000592_pt1 | contig 28462 bp, 35 predicted proteins | sample UWRJL208509C2_FD_180944 | JGI IMG/M metagenome (GOLD analysis project Ga0247742, IMG submission 180944) | Plant litter microbial communities from Arlington Agricultural Research Station in Wisconsin, United States - UWRJ-L208-509C-2 | ecosystem: Environmental > Terrestrial > Plant litter >...
CACAGGCTTTCTGAAATTATATACTAAAGCTCTTCCGGTCCAGGACGCACCAAAAGTGGCACCGAAATTCTCTAAATACTGTCTTGGTGTCAATGGGGCGCTGCTAAAAACCTGAAAAAATTCAAGTACCATTTCAATGGGATCCCCAGACAGATTCTGTAATAAAATGGTATATATGGCTGTCTATGAACATAATATGATGGTAGGGTAGCCCTCACAGCGCGATACAAGGCCAAAATACGGAAAGATTAGATTTTTCCAAAACGGGGTGGTCAGAGCCAAATCGACTTCCATCCGATTCTTCGCACGTTTCTTGCCACGAGAACCGACCTAAAACCGGCTCCAAAAACGACATCAAAACGGCCAGAATCGACTACTCTGACCTCCCCTAATGTGATTATCGGCTACGGTCTTCTTACCATTCACAAATGTGCAAACACCTTCGATGCAAGATTTTGGACCACTGTCATTTGCGTCATTTCGCGTTTAGTTGGTGTCGAGTGAAAATTCTTACTTGAAACCTGACTATGAGACAGAAGGCGTCAGCGAAAAATTCTCAAGAGAGTCAATGAAGTAGCTCACCCCACCGCATTGTTCCCCGAGAGATGCACCAGCAACGGCTACTAAGTAGCCGGCAAATGTGGTGGAAACAGCTGAGGCAAGGACTAAGGTAGGCTGAAGTTTCATGTCGAGGACGGACCGCTCAGATGACCAGACATCCTAGGACTTGTGAAATCAATAAAGATTTTATACGCCTTGCAGTGCGAAACTCAACGAAGCGCGGAAATTTGAGAATGGTCATGCTCACCGATACACTATGTCTCTCGACAGCGAAGTCTAAAGGAAAAGCACCGGCGTAATCCCCGGTGGCTTAGCTCATGAACATGACCTACCTAAACTTCCAATATCAATTCACGGGGTAAGTTTTTCGTGTATGTGACTGTCAGAGAAGTGTCGGTGGGATAATTGGTTTTTCCGAGCTGTACATCACCTCCTGTCGCAGGAATGGAGGCGGTAGTGTGTTTTTTCATTGTTCGTCATGCCGTTCATATACCTCTGATAGGGACATTTTATAGCTTTACTCCCCGCTCAATCCTCGGTTTTGGTGGTAACTGAGGATGATGGCCGTGCAGCGTATGCCAGTAGTTCGTTCGTCCCGTGGTACTCCAATAACAGCTTGCTGGCACGTAAACGCGTAAACCCAGCACATGGGACAGAGAAGTGGAATTTAGGTCATAGAACACGGTGTAGAGATGGAGCATGGAGCTAGATACCAGATCCAAAGCCAGAAAGAACCCAGAGCTTGAGCCTGATAGAGTCCGAGTCAGAAAAACAGCGAGAAGTAGACGACGGTCGCAGCGAAAGTCAGTGATAAAGAAGGAGGGCCACGAAATGGAAATGGGCTGAAGCGTCGCCTGCCAAGTCCCAGCGAACCACGAACCTCGAGCCTGATTCTGACGCTGGAAATAGTGCGTGTTATCATGCAGTGGTTCTAGAATGTGTGGTCGATTGACCTGCTCAAAACCATATCGCAACGCATACAGTAACCCTATTAATGACACTCGACATACGCCCGATATGGCGACCCAAAAATTTCAAGGCTGAGAACATCTAACTGCTTGTGAAAGTTGAAAATCGAGACATTGTGCGCCGAAACCAGGCTGCCCAGATTTATGGAAAGCCCACGACTGAGGCGATCTATTGGGACAAGAGGACCTTGGCATATTCTCCCAACACCAGAGCAGAAGAACAAGATTCAGGGCTTGAACGAATGACGAACAAAGGGCGAGGCCTCAGAAGATCTCACTACTATATATAATAGAACATCTGAATGCTTAGTTTCGTGTTGGCTGGTATTAGGCAAAAATGAAACACACCTGTAGTTGAAAACTTGAGCGCTTCAGTCAACCCCCGTTCCTAGCTCTGGGTCGGATGTAGGTGATCAGATATCAGCTTGCACGTATACAAACGCGTACATAGAATAGAGAACGTAGAACGCTCACCTGATTCTGCGAGCTCGAGGGCGAACGGGCAAATCACCCTGCTGCTACTGCTGTTGTAGGAAGACCATTAGAGACTACACCGATGGAACGGATAATGGTGTCACGGCTTCGCAGGTTGGACGCGTCACTCAGATTCCAGATTCCAGATCCTGGATATACACCGTTCTTGAGACTGGGTTCAAGTTGACGAGTCAGAGTGAGAGGAGACACTCGCAGTACTAGATCCTGATATCGCAACTGGACGAAGGACATGTCAGGCGTGTTTGAGACAGGAGGTGCAGAGCTCTGAGCAGGAAGGGAGACCGCCTGAAGCCTGACATCTCAACTTGGACACGTCAGACTGAGAGACGTTTATGGCCAGCTGGCTCTGATATAAAGCCCTGGCACATTGACACTGGAGGTGCAAAGTCGACGTGGTTGGGGTGTCTTCCGTGTTCATCCTGATACCGTCTTGTCCTACCTCTATGGAAGTGTACAAGTCGGGTCGAGAGGTTAGCGGCCGCGACGCGTTGTTCGTATCCTGTGGCCAGTTCTCAGTCATGTCACCCTGCACAATGTGGGAGATATAGAAACTGTCTTGATCCAAGGCGTGATTATAGTTACTTAACACGTCGACTGCGGGGGTCAGTCGCCGAGGCAATAGCAATATTCGATGATGCGGCCGGGATAAAACTATTTGCAGTGCCAGTGCCGATGGTTGACGATCACAGCGGGTCCGAGCGCGCCGGAAGATAAGATAAGATTCTTGCATCGCCAATTATGCAGAATGCTGCTTCGGAGGAGTTATCGTCCGGACGCAACTAGCATAAGACGAGGGGTTCCTTATTTTCAGTCTTATGTTACTAATAAGTACGGCCACTTTCCATTGGATCAGCTTTTTTCGAGTCTCGACGTGTTCAAGTAAGTTGGAGCACCAGACGATTTGAAGCTGGCGTAACGCAAACACCATGCCGTGAATGCAGAATAGACCCCTTGAGAATTTGTGTTTGGAGTTCGGTGAAGCGGTGATGTCTCTTCCGGTCATGACAGGGTTGCCTTTTGACGACGGAAAACCTGGCCCAGTGAATTACCCAATTGCAACAAAAGGAATTTCAATTCAGCATGTCTGCAGAATCTTCCATTGGCATATATTTGATGAATTTGCTTCCGTAACGCAATCGTGCCATCTCGTCAGGGTCAAAACTCGCGGTCATCAAGTCTGAGGGCCACATCCCAGGGGACAAAGCGGGCAAGCAGTGCTAGCTTATCGTCTTTGTACCATTCCCAGCTCATGAGATGAATCCCATTGCAACAATGGAAGACTTGCTGTAGATACACGGTGCCACATCTTTCGGAAGTCATATAAAGAGCTCAGCAAGATTCTGTTAATCCTCGTCCCTCACTCCCTGAAAGTAACAACCATATCTTCAAAAAACCCCCATACACCCTTCTCAAAATGTCCGCCGATCCTAGACACCAGGTCATAATGACTGCCCTCGAAGAAGCTTCCAACACTTTCCTTCAAATGCGGTACGTTCCCCGGCGCCTCTCCACTCACAATCAATATATTAACTGAGCCTCTCTAGTGCTACTACTGGAATCTCAGATTACTGGAGACATTCCAATGTCATTCGGCGCAACCAACTCGTTGCCCGAGCACGCGACACAATTCTGTCCAACTGGCACCCCGATGCCGTACCCGGAACCCCAGCATGGAATCAGCACTACAACGGTCTTTCGACTTGGGCTCGGGAGACGTTGAGGGTCATCATCGTGCGTCCTTATAATACGATATCTTATATTCCTCTTGGCCCACATATTACACATTACACAGGACCGCCATATGAACTCGGGCGACTCCCCAGCCGCCTCGGATAATGAAGGACATCTCCGTATCGCAAAAAAATCCAGCAAGCATCGCCGACCTCGGGATGACGGAGACGATGGGGTATTCAACATGTCCCCTTGAGCAAGGTGGGGGTGGGTACTCGACGCTGAAAAGCTCGAGGACGAGCGACATTTAACCCTCTCATATTCAATCTCCAACCTATCCTATACGATCATATGTACCATATTGCCAGTATCCATTTTAGACACCCCTTCCAATCTTTTATACCTGCATCGTCGTTTGTACCATAACATCATCGTAGCATCCTAGACGCGACACGCCCAACAACTCAGTTCTTCTATCACGCTACTCACTATGGGAAGTTTAAACTTAAGCACTTAAGCATACTGTTGAATTACCGGTTTGATGTGGAAATTTAGCCTTCACGGACCCATAGTATTAGTGAGTAAGTGCCCCATTCAGAATTACCGGCACTATCATCCTGGTTTTGCCTGGTGCCTTGCCCCTGGAAATATGTAGTCCGAAATGGAGCTTGAAATGTATTTAGTATCATAAAAATTTATGTCGGGTTTAAAGCCATCTGGAGAGTCGCCAAGCGGCCACTGCTGGCAGCCAACTATTGTAGGACTCGAAAAATGTAATAGAAAACTTTCAAACATATTTACTTTCTGGTGCCCATTTTACGCAGTCAAAAATGTAAAGTTGTACCAAAGTTATCCTGCATGAGAAAAAGCGATCAAAATGATGGCATGTTTGAAGGATTTTGGAAGGATTTCTGGACGCAGACAATAGTCTGGTGCCAGGGTTATCCAATAATTTTCGTCGAGAATGCCCGCCACGATCTTTGACTCGGGAGGCATCGAGGGTCACAATTGTGCGATCTTTATCATATCTCACTTTCAGAAAATATTGGCTTACCAAGGCGTTACAAAGAACCGGCATATGAACTCGGGCGACTGCCCAGCTGCTTCGGATAATGAAGGACGTTTTCAATTTGTGAAAAAGTCAGCAAGCACCGCCGGCGCCGGGATGATGGAGACGATGGGGTCTTCAATATGTCCCCTTGAGAAGAACGTGCATTCGACCGCTGAAAGCGAGAGAGAGAGAATTATCCCTCCCTGACGCCCAATAACTCAATTATCTTATCACGCTACTCATTTCAAGCTTCAGAGCTCATGCCAACCGTAGATTGGTTTGATGTGGAAATTTGGCATTCACAGTAAGTATTACCCCTAGCAGTAGTGTTCCGTGATAGATACTATAAGTTAGTATAACTAATGTACTATTTAGCATCATAAACGAGATGATGGCGGGCAGTGGAAAAGAGCAGATAGGGGCTTTCGTTCAACTCTAGTAGCATTTCTACATATATACAATGGGTCTAAAATGATAGATATTCTCATGCTCCAAAATTACTGGTAAACGCGGACAGCACCAATGTTGAAAAAAGCATTTGAGAATGATGATGGATTGCTCTCAACCTGCTGCTGGCAGGTCCCTGGACATCCTGACTGACCGTAAACGCTACCAGCCCAGTCGCCGCCTGTAATATTATTTTTGAGAAGCTCGTCTGTGTTAAAGTAACGAGGAACATACATAGTGTTAAGTTGATGATGATGTTGTTGTCAGAGAAGTATTGTGGGATATTACAGCTGGTGTTCGGGAAGTAAGCTGCGGGTGTGCCCTGATTCTCACAGGATCAGTCATCTAGACACAAAAGTAGGCAGTATCACGCACCCAGTTATTTGGGTTTACCTGAGAGCCGCCGTTGCGAACCTCAGCTGGGACATTGCCGTCGTTTCTTGACCAGAACCAGACTTTCAAGTATGTAGGCGTGCGCTCTAGGACATACCATCCACCTCCATTGTTGTTGAAAGTAGGTCCATAGCTGTTTGCAGTGGGCATTCTAACACCACAGCCAGCGTTACCGTTAATCAGATAGTTACAGTCAAGCTGAGTCGAGGTGCTAGGGACAGGAGAAACTTTTAGATACATGATTTACATATGACGATAGATATTACTCACCCGGTTTGAGCGCCTCCTCCAGGCATTGTGCATCCTAAGCGGAGGAGAAGATAATTCATATGTGATTAGAGGCGATGATTTCCCACTTACCTGGTAGTGTGTGTAATGTAGCGGCGTTTGGCCCTTGATCATTAACGCCTTCCAAAACATCAACTTCGCCTCCTGCAGGCCAATTACTTTCCTTTGTTTCCCAGATAGCAGGCCATGTTCTTCCAACTACGATTAGGTTCTGTTGGGCCCAGTATAGATACGATCAGGCTTACCCGCATCCTTGAGGCATGTGGCGCACATCAAATCTATATATGGGCATTGTCAAGAAAACATTTCGACGTCCCTGAAATTTATGGAAGACATACACAGCAACATGTGTGGTATAGGTCTTCTTGCTTCTAATGCGGACAGAGTTACGCAATCCACCCGAGCCCAAAGTCGTCTTGAAATCAGTTCGGAGGATGAAGGTGTCCGCAGACGCATAAGTTAGATTTTGGGCTTTGGAAGTGGCTTGGTCGACGTAATTACTGCAAGATAAAGTCAGCCAATATTAAGGGATATCTTGAACAATACTACGTACACTCGACCGTTGGTTGGATCAGATATTCTTTGCCAGTCGAAGGCGCTGTAAAAGGCATTCCCGACGATGTTGTCGGCTAGAGAGTATGTCGTGGCTATCGCCGGAGCAACAGAAGCGAGAGCTAGGAATGCAGAAGACACGAATGTGGCTTTCATGTTGCTTAAATAGTGTATCGACTAAAAGGTTATTGGAGGGGAGTTTAGTTGTCCGGATGAGCAATCCCTCCTCTTATTGAGACAGGTTTTATAGTCAAAGCCAAGCCGTCGTATTCGGTTTCCATAATACATATACACGAGAGGCTCCGCACCCCGCACGTACGAGAATTTTTATGTCCCTCATGGCCTCAGCTTCGAGGATCTGTGATGCTCTAGCGAGCTACTGATCACCAAGAATACCATGTCCCGACAAGGCCACTGCATGATGGGTAGACCATCCGAATGCGTCAAGAGTATCACTAGCCTCAAGTCTCGGGATCGTGAGGATGACCTCAACCTCATGGACATGGCACTCAGCATGATGCGTGCCTATGCGGCACTGATAACTTGATTAGGGAATGGTTGTTGCGATGCCGACTAAAGAAGAGCCTTAAGAACAAGAGGACGCCGTTTCTCGCATAGAGGCTGATAGACGCAGCCACAAGACAGAATCGATTGCATATGTGCAACGAGACTTCGTGAGTATTTCTGGCAGGTGATCTTTTTTAGAGCGACGAGCAGATGAATTCGGATAGAAAGTCAAGCCAGAAAGAGAGCTGATGTGGCACGATAGCCCAGAAAGACGCATCGGCGGTTGCCAACGGCAAATGTAGACATGCTTGTAGATTACCACGACCCCATAATCTCGACCCCACTCTCTAGTCTTACTCGTCTTCATCATGTTGCGCCCGCCGGGAGGTTGTTACGACCTCTACATCCTCACAACAACGGGACCTGATATCCGGTAATATCCGTTTCGAGACAGCCGGCGTTAAAATTCAAATTATAAGCTTAGCATAAGTACTAAGATATATACTACATTCCCTTCGCCCATCCGCAAACTTTGATACTCATAGTAAAATTACATGTAGGAGCTCGAGGCACTATATGCGGTACGCCGATGAGGGTTTCATCTTTCACCGGAAATAAGTGGTCAAGGAAATGATAAAGCTTAGTCTTACCATGTTCCACTCATCAAATACTATCTTGTAAATTGTATATCCCCGCGACATGCAAGTGAACAATAATACCCTAAACTGGCGAGAAAAAAAGAAAAAAAAATTAAACATGTAAAAGAAATATCCCAGGCAAATGACGATGATTCATGGGTCCAATGTTGTGTAGTAAGTCAAAGCCTATTTCGAAACTCAACAAGAATATATCCATCCCCAAGGAACGAATGGTTGCATGATGACTGTAGAATCTACGGCACCAAATTCGGCAATAGTATCACCAGATGCGTGCCGATGAACAGATTCTTGGATTTCGGCACAGTCAAGTGGTGCAACATCCCACAGGTAAGCGCCCTACGTAACAAATCTGGGCCAGTCGCGGCTGAGACCCTGAATTCCATCTGTCAAGTTTCCGATAATACGGTCGTACTGACTCGTACAGATCTGAGATTGGACAAGTCCCAGCTTAGAGGTGATTTCCTGGTGAGGCCTCGCCCTCAGGAAGAATATGGCTTCAAATCTGCCGCAGGATCACAGCATGTGAACGAACAATAGATGAAGACCCTAGTGAGGTGCGTGTCAATAGTCTCATCGCGAAATCCTAGGTTCTTTGTCGCGTTGGCGGCAACCAACTCCGATCAAAGAAAGTCCCACGTGACTTGATCGCGTCCAACGCGACTTCCAACTTGAAGTTGCACAATGCAACTGCAAGCATCACTTACTCAAGTTTATCAGCTGACACAAAAGCAAAATTTACATTCAGTGTTTTATATAAAGTAGCAGCTCAAAGGATTTGACGTTATCACAGACAGTTTATTTTTGATACATTTCAGATTACGAGTCCGAATGTAATGAGGAGTCGTCCTTATAAGACGGGTGTCCTGCCATTGGATGTAACGGCTAAGTAGCCGGCAACGGCCGGACGCATGTGAATCTGTTTGGCTATTGTCCAGATTAGGATATAGACGCGCACGCCGGGCCAGCCAGCTGCAGGCTGGCGACGAGTGGTGAAGGCAGTTGAGATATCAACAACACTCTACAAATACTGTACCAGTTTTTATTTATTTATTATTGGACTCGTTCCTGCCATGCCTTGCAATGGCCCAATTTTCAAGTAATGCCTATCAGTCCTTCAACTGCTTAATGGCAAGCACACCGGTATTCTTATCGATGGATATCTTCAGGTTGGTCTCGCGTTTGAGGGTGCTCAGGTCCTGCTCCCAGAGGACTGGCCCAATGACTATATCTTGGATTATTGTGGATGCTAGTCAAAGTGAGCCATACAATCCAAACGACTTATGAGACCTCCTTACTTTGGACGCTGACTGCATATATCTTTAGTTTTGGAGTGAATTCCACGACGATGGAACTAGCTGGACTAGAAGATTGTAGTTAGCAAAGAAAAATTCAAAGGATAATGACACAACCGACCCAATGTCCGTGAAAATAAGCACGGGCTCGACATTCTCTCCTGCTTTGTCACAAAGTCCCTAAAAAAAAAAAGGCAGTGAGATGCAAGCCTCTTCTCTGCACCAGATAATCGACGGTGACACAAAACTCACTATGCCAATATCTTCTTTAGAATCGGTCGCGTTCTTACATTCCATTACATTAGGCTGTCCATTTCCGGCGAGCTTTATTATTGTCCCAGAAGGGGTGGAAACGAGCTCGCAGGCACTTCCATTCTAAACAGCAAGCAGTCAGTATGGTCCACTCACTAGGCGTCGGGTGACTCACTTCACAAAGTTGCGACGATGAGGAATGAATGATGTTTCCTTCTTTTCTCTATCCAAATCTCTAATTCAATCTATCGTTCAGTAGTATTCTCAGACCATACCTGTGGCGTAAAGAAGGCTGTATGACCAGTATATTCAACCGATGCTGTGGCGACCCCTTGGCCGTTGATCTCCAGCAATTCTGAAAGCAAATGGTTAACGGAGCGTATCTCTACGCTATAGCGTAGACTCACTCCAGCACATCTTTTGTAGATCATTGAACGAGGACGGATCTGCCGGAAGTGAACCGAAAGTCAACATGAGATCCACTTGTTGACCCAGGTCGTGAGCGGAGAAGTTGAGCGTTTTGGCAGGATTAGCCATCTTGATAGAATAATGAGGATGGGAAGAAGTCTTCGAAGTGGAATTGAATGCTCTCCAGGGTTTCCCTCAGCTTATATGCCTATTTCCTAACGTCACATCTTGATTACAGGATAGCTGTCTGATCAACTATGTTCCTTGGCGAGTTCCTTATCTATGATTGGAATATAAGTCAACGTCCGAGTCAAGCGGCATTCTATATATTTGGTGGACATAGTGAGGCATCAACGCATCGGCACTTGACCTAGGCCGCTGTTCAGCTGCTCGTAAAAGAAGACTCGTCAGGACCCCTGTAATCCATTGATTAAACCCTTGTGGCACTGAACGGTGGTAGAAGTGTCGATATACACACACAAAAAACATACCGCGACAGCGAGAGCACTCCTTACGGCCTACCAACAACTCTTATACCCAACCCATCACCCGCCCTGGACCGGAAGACTTGGAAAATGCAACCTCGGGAACCTCAGGACACTCATGCATGCGGAACCAATGAATCATAGTGAGTCTCCCACAAACGCGACATATGCAACATAGACATCCCTCTTCTTCCGCTCCCCAAGTCCCTTTGTGACCAGGTGTATACGTTTGTATGTTTTTAAATTAGAGAGCGTAAATAGTGAACAGAGTAGCAATCACTCCCCGCATGTATAAAGACTGTAGAGGCTATAAAATGATTCAAAAACAAAACAAAAAACATACCGCACATTCAACCACCTTAACCATGGTGATTCTGCTGAAGCGAGGTACAAGTTCATGATTTTTTAAACCAAGGCGCTTACTCCGATACAGTGAGCGCTCAGCGATCGGCGCTTAGAACCGGATAAGGCATCTAAATAAGCGCCAGCCACAGGAACATCATTTCTTTGCTATTGATAGCTTGGAAACGTCAAACCCCGAAGCGCATATCACATGAGCAAAGTTGGGTAAGTAGGATTTTGAGGAAGTTAATAAAACTTTGGCCGTTGAGCGGCGTTGGCACGAGTTACCTGCAGGTAATTTATGGTACCCATGCCCAGTCATCATGAAGAAGCGAGAGTGTGTGATCGTGTCGGAAGTAGCTTATCCTCACCTGATCCAGGAAGACTCGGACACCATGCGTCAGATTTTAATTTTAGCCCTCGTACTAGCCGGCGCTTCGAACGCGCCAAAGCACACTATTACTTGCATCGGTACATTCAATGCACACCTTAGATAGAGGCAGCATTGAAAGTCTGCAAAGGCCGCCAATTGCTTCACGGCTCACTAGCACTTGTCGTCTCAGCCCTGAGATGACGAGTCTGATTCGACCGCCCTTCCGGCTTATTTTCCGACAGGGCGTTTACCAAACCAACCATATGCTCATGATGCCAGCAAATGCCAGCCAACATTCCTCCACGAAATATGTACACCTTGGACCAGAAACGTGATAGAACCATTTCCGGTCAGGTGGCAGGCCTTCTAGGCCGGTTCTTATGTCGTTTTTAGCGTGGTTTTTACCTCAAACGATCTGCGTGGCACTGCAAATGCCCGAGAAGTTCTATAAGTACACTCGCTCCAATGAATGAAATTCGCTTCGCTCTCTTCGCCTACTCTCAAGATGTGGCCAAGAAGCAGAACTTCAGCGCTGAGTGCGTTCCTCACTGTCGCAATCCTCCAGGCTTCAGTTCTCGCCACTGTCGTCGATCCCAGCGTTCTCGACGCGTGCCCTGGTTACACTGCAACGAACATCAAGATCAAAGCCAATGGCCTCTCTGCTAATTTGGTTTTGGGCTCCAAGGCATGCAATGTCTTTGGTGAAGATGTGAAGAAGCTGTCATTGAGCGTTGTGTACGAAACCAGTATGTTCACGTCTCTCTCCTGAACGCATGAGCTAAGCTTTCCTCAGACGAGAGGATTCACGTCAAAATTACCGATGCATCTTCTGTACGGTACGAAGTTCCCGAGTCAATCTTCCCCAGACCCTCCAGCAAAGACGCATTGGCTCAAGCTGCCGCCATCCGTTTCAACTATACCACCTCTCCTTTCTCTTTCTCTGTTTATCGTGCATCAACCCACGAGGTTCTGTTCTCGACGGCCAACCACCCCATCATCTTCGAACCCCAGTATCTACGCGTCAAAACGAACCTCCCAGCTAACGCCAACATTTACGGGCTTGGGGAGCACACCAATCCGTTTCACCTTCCGACGGATAATACCACAATTACTCTATGGTCTCGGGACGCGTATGGTATCCCCACTGGCACCAATCTCTACTCGAACCACCCAGTATATTTCGAGCATCGTACGACTGGCACTCATGGCGTCTTCTTGCTCAACTCTAACGGGATGGATGTCAAGCTTACGCCCGGTGCTCTCGAATACAATATCATCGGTGGCGTTCTTGACTTCTACTTCCTTGCTGGCAGCGAGACAGACCCCACTGCACTCTCAAGGCAATATGCCGAGATTGTCGGATTGCCAGCAGAGGTTCCATATTGGTCCTTCGGTTTTCACCAATGCCGATTTGGATACCAAAGTACGTCTTCCTCACTTGTTTGTAGGTGCTAGTGTTGATGTACCTTGTATAGGTTTCGTTGACGTTGCGAACGTTATCTCGAAATACGCAGCTGCTAACATCCCACTGGAGACTATGTGGACGGACATTGGTTTGTTACATTTTCTTACGAACTTTTTTGTTCCATTCTAAACCCTTTCAATAGACTACATGGATCGCCGCAGGATTTTCACCGTCGACCCGAACTACTTCCCGATGCCCAGGATGAGAGAGATCGTTTCCTACCTCCACGCCCACCACCAGAGGTTCAGTGAGTCTCCAACAGCCTGTGACGACTTAACCAATAAATTAACCCATCTCGCAGTTTTGATGACGGATCCTGCTGTTCCCTACCAACCAAACGCTGGTTATCCACCCTACGACCATGGACATGCACTTGACGTCTTCCTGAAGGCCAATAATGGAAGCGAGAGCTTAGGTGTTGTCTGGCCCGGTAGGTAGCTTCCACGAAATCGAAGGTTATCGTATGCTAACGACTATACAGGTGTCACCGTCTATCCTGATTGGTTCCACCCTAAGATCCAGAAGTGAGTAAGAGTCTTTGAGAGTGTCTCGTAACCTGATATTGACGTCTCATCCAGTTACTGGGATTCGGAATTTAAGACTTTCTACAGCCCAGAAACTGGCCTTGACATTGATGGTGCATGGATTGACATGAACGAGCCGGCGAATGTGAGTTATCTGTCTTGATTTCTGTTAAGGACTGTTTTTCATCATTGAATTCATATAGTTCTGCAACCTCCCTTGCGACAACCCCTTCGAACAAGCTGTCGAGCAGAATATGCCCCCTCCCCGTACAGCCCCTGCGCCTGACCCCAACACGCCGATCTTCACCAACACAAGCGGCCAACTGACGAAACGTGACCTTCTCAAACCACAGTATGCTATCAATAATGCCGCTGGTGCTCTTTCCAGCAAGACTGCCTTTGTAAGCTTCTTGATTAACCCATACCCATCGTAAACTGACAACGCTTTGCTCAGACGGACGTCATCCACGCTAACGGACTCACCGAATACGATACGCACAACCTCTATGGAACTATGATGTCCGTCGCAACCCGCAACTCCCTCCTCGCTCGTCGTCCAGGCAAGAAACCATTCGTTATTACACGCTCGACGTTCGCTGGTGCTGGAGCGCACGTTGGAAAGTGGCTTGGTGACAACTTCAGTACTTGGGAGAAATACCAACAGTCGATTGCCGGCATGCTAGGCTTTGCATCGATCTATCAAGTCCCGATGGTTGGAAGCGATATTTGTGGATTTGGTATGTTTTGTTGATCGATTGACTCGAGTAGCACTAACCACTGCGTGTCATGTAGCTGGTGATACGACTGAGAACCTCTGCGCGAGGTGGGCTACGCTTGGGGCCTTCTATCCCTTCATGCGTAACGTACGTGGTATCAGGCGTTGACTTCATCGTGATATTGACATTCCTTCGTCTAGCATAACGCAGATACCTCCATTAGCCAAGAGTTCTATCTGTGGCCCAGTGTCGCTCAAGCAGCTCGCAATGCCCTTGATATCAGGTATGTGCTTGTCAGATCGAGCCGCTGTTTACCGCTCACCTGTTCTCTAGATACCGTTTGATGGACTACATCTACACAGCATTCCACCAGTCCCACAAAGACGGCACTCCTCTCCTCCATCCTGTCTGGTTCAAATACCCCAAAGACGTCAACACATTTGGCATTGACCTTCAATTCTTCTATGGTGACTCAATCCTCGTCTCGCCTGTCACCCAGGAAGGTGCTACTTCCGTCTCTATCTATCTTCCCAAAGATATCTTCTACGACTTCGTGACACTTTCACCTGTCCAAGGAACTGGATCTACTGTTACCCTCAGCAACATTACCTTGACTCAGATCCCAGTTCACATCAAAGGCGGTGCTGTCCTCCCCTTGCGTGCAAAGTCGGCGATGACCACCACTCAACTTAGGAAAACGGATTTCGAGTTTGTCGTTGCACCTGACCTTCACGACGAAGCGTCAGGTAACCTCTATGTCGACGATGGCGACTCAATCACCCAAAAATCCACAACGGAGGTATCAATGAGGTACAAGAGCGGCACTCTAGCGGTGACTGGCCAGTTTGGCTATGCACTTGGTGTGAATGTGTCCAGGGTGCGATTCCTTGGAGTCAAGAAATCGCCGAAAGCCGTCATGGCGAATGGGAAGGCTGTTCTAGCATCTGGGTATTCATATGACTCGACGACGAAAGTTTTGGACGTTACGATAGGGCAGCCGTTCACCAAGGGCCTCACCGTACAGTACCTCTAAAGGTCCATCAGGGATACTGTCCCCATTGGAAAATGAGAATCGTACTTATGTATATCACTCTCATTGTGTGGCAGTCGTATGGCTGAGTAAGTTCAGGAAGTATTGCACTCCCGAATCAAAGCTTCAGTTTCTGCGTGTTCAAGTTGTAGTACTATGCTGATAAGTTCGGTCTCTTTGGTCAACCAGCGCAGCGACTTCCTCGTCCTCTTCTCCCGCGATTTCATCCTCTTTATCTAAGCCTGCGCCGAGTCCCACGTCGTTCTGTATCTGGATTTAAGATATGACGAAGAAGATACCGCAGAAGGTCGCCAGCATGTGCATTTTTCTTGGGGAAAAACTTTTCACTCGATCTCGTATACGCGCTCAATTGTTCCTCAGAGTCGAACACTCTGGCCCTACCCGGGGCATTAGTGACAAGGTCCACTAAATTGACATGAGTCCTCATCACTATCTGTCGGACATGATAATTCAGGACTCGAATCATGGGTTATGTAGGAACACACCTGTCTGCATTCTTTCAAAGTGTTCGGAATAGGAAAAATTCCCAGTCGATTGCAAAGCAACTGCCAAGACGCAATATCGTTGGCATTGGTTCCGTATTTACTGTTGAATTTCCGGACTAGGGCATCCTTGAATGATTTATGCGCCTTCTCTCTCTCTCTCGCTCTTGCCTTTTCTTTCTCCGTTGCTCTCGCCTCTCTCGTGGTATCACATTGACGCCAGCCGAAAAATTTGCACATGCGATAAAATTCTGAGGTCGGAGACTTATTGGGATTGTAGGCGAATGGTGGGTATTGGGAGAAGTACGCCTCCAGAGGACAGGGAGCCTTAAATCCTCTGAAAGGCATACCAGTAAGGCCAAAATAGTGAAATCCTCTTCGCAGCTGTGCGAAGCTGGCGGGAGAAAGCATCGTGCAAGTGGGAGGGGATCAGGCAGAATGATGGAAAGAATCTTTCTAACATTGGGTGATATTTATATGAACACGATGTAGGCGTCAAACAGAGCCAGCAGCTCAAAGGCATGGGCCGCGTGTCATCTGCGTGTAAATACGGCGAATCGGCGATGAACGTGAAGCCTCAACGTGAAGTGTGCTTCACTTGAATATGCATGAGGGGATCCTCGCCCACTTCTTGGACCACCACAGGGAGTACGAAATGCCTTAGTGATACATGAAAAAGTGGATTCCAGGAGCATTCTGATTGGCTCCAATCGATGGCCGGCTCCCGCAGTCCATGTACACTTCTGACGAAGGCCACACATAATATAAAGCGTCTTAGTACATGGTATCGCTGCAAAATTTCGAGAGAGGGCAACGGCGAAAGAGCGGAAGGGTATAGGTTGAGTTTCGACAAAATAACTATTTAGATTTTAGACGGGCGCTTAAATCCATGATCGACGAGCCGAGGCCTACTCAGCCGCCATGAAAGGAGGGTCATCATTACTATCTTGACTCGTTGCTCAAACAGCGCCGCGTCTCTTTCGTCCTCCCCTGCCACGATTTCTTCCTACCCCACGATTTCTTGCTGCCCCACGATTCCCTTCTCCACGATTTCCTTCTCCACGACTTCCTTCTCCTCCACGATTTCCTCCTCTCCCGCGAATTCCCCTTCTTTGTTCACGCCCCTGCCGACGAGTCCCTCTTTCTAAACTTGGATGGAGAATGTGACGTAAGAGGTGCCGCAGAAGCTCCCCCGCGTATGCATTCTCGCTGGGGAAATATTTTCCACTCGAAATGGTGTAGTTGCTCAATTCTTGCTCGGAGCTGAACACTGTGGCCACACCGTTGTCGACAAGATCCACTAGGTTGACATGGGTCTCCATAACTATCTGTTGGGTCAGAATGTTTAGGGCTTGGAAAATCAATTATCTAAAGCAACACACCTTTCGGCACTCTTTCAAGGTGTTCGGAATGGGGGCAACACCCACTCGATCACAGAGCATCTGCCAAGATGCGAGATTGCCGGCATCGGTTCCGTATTTCGCATTGAATTGCTGCGTGATAGCGTTTCTGAACGCTTCGTGTGCGTCTCTTCTTTCAATATCCTCTCGATCCCAGTGGAAAAAGTCACACATTCGATAAAATTCTGATGTCGCTGGCCTATTCGAATTGTAGTGGAATGTTGGGTATTGGGAGAAGTACTCCTCCAGAGGACCGGGAGCCTGGAATCAAGAAATAAGCCAGCTCGTGACGCAAATTCACGCGGACGACGTACCGCACTGGTAGAGGACGGCATATCGCAAGTCAAAGGGACCGCTGGGAGGCTGGGTGAAGAAAGGAATCGTTCAATCATTCAGCCATATATGTGTGAAAACGTGGCGGGCGTCAGATACAAACTCAGAAGATCAGTTTGTCACCTGGGTGTGATGGTGAACGTAAGGAAAGCCTGAGTTACGGAAGCGTCGGAAGCCATAGTCAATTCAATCCTATTATAACGCCATGAGGTGTTCTTGGCCAACTTCCAACCCGTCGCAAGGACCGCGAAAGACCGCACTGACGCAGAAAGAGCGGATGCCAAATTGGCTTCAATGCCTCGGAAACACCTAGCGCTACCCTAGAATCCACATCTGAAGGTGTGCGAAACGTGTGATTTTGCATACTTTGCATGCAATCACTCAATTATCCACAAAGTACCAATTTTCGGTCAAATGTCGGTTGAATGATTCAGACGGGCGCTTAAATTTAGGTTTGAACTACGACTTTGCTTCATCGATCACTTGTCTTCAGTGGATCCATTCTTGTTTCCGTGGGGTCGAGAGAAGAGGCCCTCGGATATTGGAACATACCCGAGGGTCGTATTTTTATCAAGAGAAATCAATGGGCCCTGACCATACTGTGCGCGGTCTTCGTAGTTCAACAAGTATCATGTACTAGGTAATCAAACAACAGAATGCTTCGATAGATACAACAAAGTAGGCGGTAAATTCAGAAGCCATACAAAAGAGGAAGTGCCCATGAAACCTAGTTAGGCGATTCACAATGGCCTCTCGCATCTTTATGGACTCTCGTCGTACTCAAACGCCTTCCCGTACCCATAGCTCATTCCATTCTGTCCTCCACTCTTGAGTGATCCAGCGCTACCCAGGCTAAAGCCTCCGGCACCACCAGCTTCGTCATTATCATCTGCATCCGGGTCTTTCAACCAGCCTTCATAATCAACGTCCCTTTCCAGCAACTTATCAACTTGGTCAACTTGTGCCGCAACAGCACTCTCGAACTGCGAGTTATACGCTCCGAATCTGTACGGGGCGGATGAGGATGGAGGGCCAACATTGCTGTTCTTCGATGAGGCACCTGGCTGGTTACTCAAAGATGCAGGAGTTGGTGTAGGTTTATACACACTCTCCCAGCTATCCGTGCCGGCCACCTGACTCAGACTGTCCCTGTTTCCTCCTGAACCAGGTGGTGGTTGATTTGACTTGGAAACGAACGGACCACGCCCGCGTTCGAAATTTGGTTGAACCTGGGTAGAAGTAGCTTGAGGTCGGAAAGACAGGTCCAACGGGCCATCGATGTCGTCTGCCAGCTCGTCTTCTTCCTCCTCGTCAGAGTCGGCGATGGACGATAATGATTTCGTAGGCGAGGCAAGCTCCAGCTCAAAGTTGTCCCCATCTACAACAACTGGGTCGACATAGCCGACATCGAGGTCCATGTTGTTGATCTCGGCGTTGACGTCCATAGACAGTGGGTTTAAGTCACTATCGAGATCCTGATGAGCGTCATGGGGGACTCGATTGACACCAACGGCATATGGGTCCACAATGATCAAGCGGTTGTCGGCTGTGACTATGTTCCCGATGGGATCCGGTTCTGGAGCAGCTTGAAGCGGTTTCGATTTCTCTTTTCCTTTCGCTTTCTTGGACTTCTTTTCACTCGCGAGAAGTTCCGTTAAAGTTGGTAGCTTCGTGTTCTTCGGTGTTGTGGGAGAAGCAGGGAGCACAGAAATTGGAGGCAGAGCAAAAGCAACAGGTAGATTTGGGTCTCGGCGGCGGGGTGTTCGTGGGGTGGTAGGAGCAATGTTAGGAGAGTTTGCCTTGTTCCGCGAAGGAGATGGCGGAGAAGTAGGGAGAGGTAACGTGCGTGCTTTCTTGACCGTCCTTCCATCATCAGCAAGGCCTGGAACTCGGGGTGACTCCAGAACACGTTTCTTGTTCGCGTTTAGGCTTTCGCTCGTCGTCACGCCCCCGTTCGAGCTGTTGTTGTTTGCATTGGAAAGAGGCTTGTGCGTTACGGCCATTGTGGTTACAGTGTTTGTTTGTCGCGTCGGGGTTGTAGGTTCAGGTATCGCGGGTAATGAAGCAGAAGTCTCCAGCGGGGTAGAAAAAAGATCGTATCGCCCAGTTTTCGCGATTTGCGGAGACGAATGATGAAATGAAGAAGTGGACGGTTTGGGTGCAGGTTTCATCGAGGGGGAATGAGATGACGTGGGTTTCGAAGATGTAGGTTTCGGAAGGGAGGTGGCAAATGGATGCAAGGCCCAAGCATTGATCAGTGGAGCGATCGGCGGCTCAGTAGCCGCTTTGGAAGATGTCACAGTGGTTGAAGAGGGTTTCGCAGATGGTTTAGGTGTCGATGTCAGCAACTGGGAGGCATGGAAAGAATCGGGACGAAATGACTATCCAAGGAATTAAGATCAGCCGCTTGTCAGTTATATCAAGGTGCAAGTACTTACAAGGTCGGGAAGCTCAGAAATATCCCGAATATCCTTCGTCAATGCTGCATTTGCAGCGGAGCCTGACTTTTTCAGGCTCTGATTATTTGCGCTACTCCTGAGATCGACCTTCTCCTTAGCCTTTGGGGATGTCGGAGGACGTACGCCATTCGAAAATTTGGAAGTCCCAGCAGAAGGTTTACCGTTGACCACGCTTTGTTGGCTTGGACGCTTGACAACCCCAAAGCCAAACGGTGCAGTGTCCTTCAGAGGGTCAACACCAGATGAAGAGGTTTTCACAACAGGTTTACTTGGAGCTGCGGTAGCTTTGTCTGTGGCTCGGCCATTCTCCTGTAGAGCTTTCTTGCGGTTATTGGCGTCGCTGGCGACCTTGGTATTGGTAGTGTCGTCAGAGGTGTACGAGACAAGCGCATTGCGGACAACCTCTGAAGAACGGGGTGCATCACCATCTACGGAGTCATCGACGATCTCCTCTTCAATTCCTGGTTCAACGTCGACCCTCCTTTTCCAGCTCTCGACCTTCTCCTTGACCCTTCTCTCTTGGTTAAACTTCCGCTCCCATTCCTTCCACTCTCCTTCCGACTTGGCATTCAGCCAACCTAGGGAGTGGCCCTCTAATTGCTCCGGCGTCTTAACATCGGGTCTTGCCCCAATCCAGCGTCCACGGCGTCCGCTTGTAGATCCCATTTGGAGAAGCCTGCTTAGAAATGCCCACTTTCCATCGGCAGGATTTCCATCGGCGTTCACCCATGCCTCCTTCACGCGTTCTCGGAGAGCGTAGATTCTGTGCTCCTGATCCTCATGATCTGACTCGGAGAAACCAATGCGTGGAGGTGAAGGTGGCTCATCGTGCATTACTTTCGCCAGAGCTTCGTATTTCTTGGATAGTTGTTTGATATACGCGGCATGCTTTCCAAGAGGTCCGATTGTGAATGTTGGGGTTGAGCACAAGGGTATCGAAGGGCCTTCAGAAGACGAAGATACAGGTTTCGGGGCTGCCTGAGCTCTCCTAGATCTTGACATACTAGAGAACAGAGCAGAAATCCTATATTTCCTGTGATTATGGTCTCCTCCAGGAATTTATGCCACTATGGGCAGCACCCGAACGCTGCGAGAGGAGATGGTTCAAGTTCAAGTTCAAGTTCAAATGTCGTATTAGGTTAGGGTTAATGAAATCACGTGCCGTTGCTGGTTTAGCGGTCCGATAATCCCGCATGCTGCCGAGATGATGAAAGCGGACGGCCTCTTCGCAAAAGACTTGCATGTCCCCCGCATCCCTTCCATCGCTGAGCTCGAAATCACCCATGGGATCCATAAACGATGTCCCTCTGCATCTTCGCGAATCACCCTCTGTGTTGGCGCTCGCGCGAAAGCGCCTATCCCCAGGGCTTCTTAGTATGCTGCAGGCAGCCCAATAGTAATTCGTTTCTGTGTTTTTCTATATGCGACGCTGATACCCCAAAATATAGCACCCGCATTCTGCGCCGCCCCATAGCGAACTACTCCGCATCTTCAAGGTCACCCCCCAAATCCCCCGTCAACGTTCGCTGTATGACTTCGTCCCGAGGTGCCTCAGGCTCAACCGTCGGTTCAAAAGTCATTGAGATCTTATCTACTACTGGCGGAATCATCGCGCTTTTCTTGGTTCTGGACCACTTTCATGTTGATTTCCTTCGTGATCCTCCCTGGTGGCAAAAATCGGCACAGACGGAGCAGAGAACGAAGGAAGTCATGGCTGGAGTGCTTCACCACAAGTTCGATTTTGCTCTGAACGCACTCTCACATGATCACAAGACCCACATGAAGCACAAGAAATCGGGCATTTCCCGAGTTGATGGTGCTGTTCTTCCTTGGTACGCCTACCTATTCAATCTTCCTTTATAAGAGAGCCAATATATTATTTTTAGCGTGACTCATTCAGATTACATACTCACCCATGACTGCAGCACTCTCCAGTCTACCTGGCCCTTATCTGTCGTGGGCATCCACATGGGTCACAACGGGCCTATTACCGCGCAGGCAACAACCAGCTTTCTCGCAGAAATGCTCTTGCAGTATCTCTCGACTTCCAGGCGTTCATGGACAGACTTTCTGACGAAGAAACTACTAATTTCACACCAGTCGAGAGCGAGTCAAAATCCCAGCAAAAACTCTCTGGCGCTGCGATTGACTCAATCATCAAGGCAACTTTTCTTTTTTTAGACGATCATCTTGTCTATCGTTTTCCTTCACTAGCACTGGGAACGACTGAAGCCGAGTACAAGAATGCAATTAGGAAGCCGGTCACATCCGAGGACAAATGGGCCAAGACAATATACGATGTACTGGATTCAACCGGTGGCATTATCGAGGAGAAGAAAGTGCCTCACCAATGCACACCTCGGTACTCAGGTGCCCGCGTCCTTCTTGGGATCTTCACCAATGCCGACCGCACACTGCACATCGTGCAGACGGGCGAGTCGAGAGCAGTAATCGGAAGACGTATTCCCAAGTAGTCCTCGAGAGATTTGGAGCATCGATACACCTACGAGGTCCTCTCAGCCTCGACTTATCCATCCTCAACTCCTCAATCCACCAGCGACACGAATCCATCAGATGGGCCCGCGCTTCTGAGGAACACTCGCACACCTGGATGGGCATTTGGCGACAGTGCATTCAAGTGGACTTCGGACGTGCAACGCAAACTGTGGGCCAAATATTTAGGCCACCCACCTAGTCTAGCGGAAGATCTACAACCGCCTCCCTTGAAGACACCCACCGCCGAACCACAGATTACCAGGTTCGAGGGCATGAAGAAAGGCGACTTTGCCGTCCTTGCGTCTGACGGCCTCTGGGACAGCTTGAGTAGCGAGGAAGTTGTGGGGCTTGTTGGAAAGTGGGTGGAGGAAAAGCGTACCAAGGCAAAATTGGGCGAAGCTTACAACTCCTCCGAATTGCCAGTCGTTTTCCCGGACGATTATAAGGATACCAAGACGATACACAAGTTCTGGGGGAAAGAGAAGCGGTTTATATCGGACGAGAAGGATGGAACTAATGTGGCGAGACATCTGTTGCGTAACGCGATGGGAGGTGCGGACAAGGAGTTCTCTGATGCACTCTATCGCATTGAAGGACCAAGGAGCCGGAAATTTAGGTGATTTAGACTCTTTTTTGTGATATAAACGCTGACCGGTTGTCGTTCAGAGACGATATTGCAATACAGGTGATTTTCTTTAGCTAATGTTCAGTATGCAGTCCATTTGTAAAGTTAAACGCACCTGTATATCCCTACTCTACACAACTATCACCACGATGGTGTACGCGCAAATTAAACACTTCTAAACCTTATTCTTAAACACTGAAAATATGGAATCTGGTAAACGGACATAAGACTCGGTAAAGTCTCTTATTCCCGGTGCGATCATGTGTCCTTTATACACGTGCATCTTTACGTTACGTTCTATTCCTCTAACTTCGATGTCCGAGCCTACAGTTCCCCTCTGCTCATTCCTCGCACAGATCAATAGTTCTGGCAGAATCTCGACGTGGATTGTATGCCAATCTACAGGACCAACCGCAGAAGTGATTCGTACCCCTCCTTAACTTTTGACGCACGTCGAGTCATATCTTGAAAGCAAGTCATTATTTAAACGCCCGAGACTAGCTTTCATTAAACTTACTGTTCACGACCATCAAGATGCTGCGCCAACTACCGAGGAAAGGGCACCATCTCACTTTCTTACGCTCGCCATTGCGACACCATGCCGATAACACTTCCACAGCCATGGCGCGCACTTACTCGACGGCGAAGAGCGTTCCAACCAGCAAACGAAACCGCCTATTCATATTTGGACTAGGCACTGCAGCTGCCTTTGCTATGCTCTCGTCATCCGATCATGCGATAATCCATGACGATTCTGATAATCCACCTCAGGTCTCCCCCAACCGCCGACCTAAAGGCAACCAAAGAGGCAGCCATTTTGATCTCAAGGTCGTGCCGACAGATTTGCTATCTCATAAATTGCCTTTTGAACTTGCTCTTGAGCTTGGTTCCGACTCTGCCACCCCAGGCACTCAGGAGTCAGTCTCAACGGGAATATACAGGTTGGACACTGTCCAGCTGGCGGCGTGGGTTTTAAACGCTCTTTTCACACACAAAGCGAACTAATTCACTACTCCAGAAACACTCCTCTTGAGGATTGCATGCAAGCTGACGCCGCCGTTTTCTCTCCATCTTTAACGTATTCGTGTTTCGGTGTTTACGACGGTCATCTCGGAGGACCCTCCACGGCAGCGACGCTGAAAGGCCACCTCACACAGGTCCTAAAGCTCGCTCTTGCAGATCTCTATTCCCATCACTCGCGGATATCCTCAAAAACAGGAGTTGATATTGCCAGTGGTTATTCCTTCCAGGAGCGCCCACAGTCCAAGGATCCCAATGTTGGCAAATCACAAAACCCGAAGCCACCTGGAGATGAAATCGATGCTGTCATTAAAGGAGTGTTTGTCGCACTGGACAACGCCCTCGTTCACCGTGCTGCACAGTACGCCCTGGGATTGAGCCAAACTGAATATGACGCTTTGCAAGGTTCCCGTGGAAATAATCAACAAACCACTTCCCCGTCCAACCTCGAATTCATGAAACATATAGAGGAGCTATACACTCAAGTTTTGATTCCGAAGGCTTCATCGTCGAAACCATCCCGCGCTGAGGCAACCAACGCCCTGGCTAACGCGTACGCCGGCTCTTGCGCTGTAGTGGCCATCTACAACAACTACGAACGCAACCTGCGAGTGGCGCTAACTGGAGACTGTCGCGCCGTTCTCGGGCGACGTGTCCCAATTGAAGAGGCTTCCCAGGGTACTTCTTCGAACAACGATCATCGCTACGTTTACGCAGTACACAAGCTCACTTCCGACCACAGCCCCAAGAACCCGGCTGAGGCTGCCCGAGTTAAAAGCCTCCACCCAGACGAACCGGACCTCCTCAAGAACGATCGCTACCTCGGATGGGGGCCTACTCGAGCTTTCGGTGATGGTGTCATGAAGTGGTCTATCGCGATTCAAAAGCGTCTGTGGGAAGAGTGTCTCGGCGATCGACCGCGCAAGGAGGAGATCTACAAAACACCTCCTTACTTCACCGCCGAGCCGGAGATAACGTCCTTTGAGGATGTTCGCAGGGGTGACTTTCTGATTCTTGCTTCGGACGGGTTGTGGGACTGCCTGGAGAGTGAGGAGGTCGTTGGTCTAGTTGGGAAGTGGCTCGAAGAGAACGGAAAGGCAGAAGTGATCAAAGTGGCAGGCAAGGGGGAAACGGAGATCATTTTACCGACCAACCTCGCAGTCCAGAAAGAAGGGCCGATTAAAGTGCAAGGAGAGCGGGAGAAGGGAGGTACTGTCCGACCAAAGTAAGCATCACTGTCGATTAGAGAGGTACCAGTCTGACATCTGTTCCATCGAACCATCAAGGTTGGAGACGTCGTATCTTCCTTCGGATTTACCTGTTATATATCCAGAGGGGTACAAAGACAATACTGAGAATTATAAGTATTGGCGTGCTGAGAAGCGTTTCATCACCTTGCAACGGGAGACAAACGTCGCTCGCCATCTCGTGCGCAACGCGTTTGGAGGGGCGGATCAAGATTTAGCGGAAGCGCTGCATTCAACGGGCCCATCTAGGAGGAGGCGTTTCAAGTAGGTTTTCCCGTCAACTTTGAGATGGAATTATGTCTCATTGGCACACTCGTATTGCTAGGGATGATACCAGCGTTCAGGTCGTGTTCTTCGAGTGACCTACCATCCTTCCGTTGGAGGTTTTTAAAACTCGGAATTATCGTACTTGTGATATACACTGGCGTCGTCAAAGAGATCTCTGACACAGCGCTTCAGCTCCTATCATCGCAATCCTGTTGAACAATTCGAGTTTTCAACAGTGGCTTTCATAGAAATTGATAAAACGGCCCTACAAAATTCTCAACTTCCCAGTCCTGGGGATCAAAATATTATGGTAATCAATGTTGCGCTCTGGATTCACCCATCCCTCCTCCTCCTCCGATTCAGTTCGCGCAACCTTTCGACAAAGATGAACGTCATAAATCTCACATCTGCTATGTGTTCCCCAAGAGGAAATATCTCCAAGGTAGGCGGTCGTGATTCATGGAAGATCCCAAGGTGCCGACGATGGAAGATGGCTACGAGATTCTTGTTTGTGCCGGTGTTGAGATACAACTTGGAAGAAATTTGTGAGTTATAAAATGATAGTGCTGAAAAGTATTGATTACCTCTGGTCTATCCGAGAACTTCCATGAATAACTATTTCCATCAGGCCCAATAAACCGTCGTTTACTGAAGCAAAAAAATTAAGTCAGCACACCGTGCTAAGTTGAGTCGAGCAACGTCGAAGAACTCACGTGGACCTCTCAAAGAAAACACCTTGTTCGAAAAGCTCATGTTCGCTATACGATTTACCGTTATATCGAATTATAGTCGGACTCCACGAGTGAAAATCAATCTCTGCAAATTTGAAGAACCCGCTCCGTCTGGATGATCCAGAAGACAGTACCTGACCGTCCTGATTAAACAGTGCGTCAGGAAGAGGATCCGGAAGGTCAGCAACTGTGCGGTAGATGACTGTCTGTGGACTTCCGAGCCTCCATGGGGATATGACGCTGTATATGACTTGGCCAATCTCGGTGCTGTAGGTGCCGTTATTGGTTGAATCAGAGAATGTTGAAGTAGGTGTGAGCTGGAGTAGCATGGCGTTCGACGGGAAAGAGATAGGAATCAGTGACTCGGGGTATATGTACTATATGTACTACTTTATGTAAGTATTCCCAGAAGTAGAGGAGTTTCTCCGTCTGTACTCCGTGGTGTGTAAAGCAGGAAGAACTTCGAACACTGTAAATAATTGGCCATCGTAACTCATGCAGGAGGTCCAGTTATTGACTGCATGATGCTGGACGCTTCATCCTCGTTCCCTGTAGCAAAAGCGGTGAGTATATATGCTGGAGTAGAGCAACCGGCAAAAAAAATCAAAACTCCACGGACCATGGAGCGCAAGATCTCAATATTCAATCTCAGTACGTATTCATGATCAAGATAAGATGCCCGTGAAACCCTTTAGAAGACTAGTTCTCAAGTGCCAAGAGCCTTAACTTTATTGCATCCCTCACTGGTCAATCACTCTAAATACGACCAGGATCGCCTTCCGCCTTGAATGCACGGATGGTGAGCGGTTTCGGCTCCCGTTTGAATACCACAAAACGCCTAAAAATCCAGAATTGCCCGCATCAAAAAGCAATTAGAGATTATTTTTTTTTTCATCATTCAGTTATGAAGAGGTTGACCAAGCACCCATAAATTTCAGCCTTACCGACACAGACTTCCTGGGCACCGAAAATTGGCATCGATGATCCACGAGCAAGCCGAGCGCTTAAGTATTCGATTTTTTTGACTTGCAACCAGGATCGTTTCAGCGGTTTATATATATTCACCCTGGGTAAGGCATTCAATTTACGCTGCCCAACCTTATGGTTCTAATAGCACCATTAACGTCACAACTTTGCGGGCGCTTACTTGTTGTCCCATACACCCCCGCCGGGCTGTTGACCCGCAGTTTCAGAAATAATGATGAGGGCCAGAGGATATTAATCTCGAAATTTACCGGCATAGATTTTCATGAAGTTGATACGCACCCCAAATTTTAAGAAAAGGTTTACTATTGTTGAGATCAGGATTGACCCGCTAAACGTGGCTCTCATGGAAATTAACAAAATAGGCTTACAATATCCCCGACTCCTCCGAATAGAAATATTATGGCAACCAATATTGCACTCTGAAATAATTCGCGCTCAGAATCCTCCTGCTGCACTCGCCGACCCCGCCGCCCCCGACCCTGCATCTATTGCGCCATCCTGATTCCTCCGGCTGACTTCGCGCAACCTTTCGACAAAGATGAATGTCATAAAGATCATGTCTGCTATGTGCTCTCCAAGAGGAAATATCTCCAAAGTAGGCGGTCGTGATTTATGGAAGACGCCATGATGTCGACGATGGAAGATGGCTACAAGATTCTTGTTTGTACCGGAGTTGAGATATAGCTTAGACGGAATTTGTGAGTTATGATATGACAGTGTTAGAAGCTATTCCTAGTCACCTCTGGTTTGTCCGAGAACTTCCATGAATAACTCTGTCCGTCAGGCCCAATAAACCGTCGTTTACTGAAGCAGAGAAATAAATTTAATATACAGTTACGGTGCTGACTTCGTCATACAGATTAAGGACACTCACCTGGACCTCTCAAAGAAACCACCTTGTTCAAAAAGCTCATGCTCGCTGTACGATTTACCGTTATAGCGAATTATAGTTGGACTCCACGAATGAAAATCAATCTCTGCAAATTTGAAGAACCCGCTCCGTCTGGGTGACCCAGAAGACAGCACCTGACCGGCCTGATTAAACAGTGCTTCAGGAAGAGGATCCTGAAGATCGGCGACTGTGCGGTAGATGACTGTCTGTGGACTTCCGAGCCTCCACGGGGATTTGACGCTGTATACAACTTGGCCAGTCTCGGTGCTGTAGGTGCCGTTGTTGGTTGAATCAGAGAGTGTTGAAGCAGGTGTGAGCTGGAGTAGCATGGCGTTCGATAGAAAGGAGGTAGGAATCAGCAACTTGGGCTATATATTTACCCCACCTTTTTTGCATGCTCCAAGATGAGATAAGAGGGTTGGAACCAGGGCGGTGCAGCATAGCTATTAGAGCCAGGTAGAGGAGTTGCTAGGTCCGCAGTCTACGACATGTGAGGCAGAAGAGCTTAGAGCACTCCAAACGACTGGCGATTCTCATTGATCATTACTGAAGCTCCGCTATCCGCGCTGTAGTTACTTTCTGGACAACCTTGTTTTCTTTACATAACAAAAGCGGTGAGTGGACGCTGAAGTTGGGTAATGGGGCGGTGTCAATTGATCACGCCCACGGGTATGGAGACGCACTGCGCAACCAAGATAAGATGGCCACGAAACCCTTTACATATTCCACAAATCCCACTTGAAATCAGGGAGCTGTGAGATGGCCCACTAATTGGGCGCGGTGTTCAAATCCGATGCTGAACGTTGACCTCGTTAGTCTTCCCGAATTTTGTTGAAGGCCATCGCAGTATCATGTACGTTTTGCCATCACCACTGGCAATCAATGTTGGCGACCAACAAGTACTGGGTACCGCCTAGGACTGACAATATTAGTTTCGAAAAAGGTCATTTAAATCGTCCGATTCATTGACCAAGCTGTCGAATGGCCGTTTTACGGTCAAACCAGAGCCAGTGAAGAGAACGA
>Ga0247742_10000593_pt1 | contig 28457 bp, 31 predicted proteins | sample UWRJL208509C2_FD_180944 | JGI IMG/M metagenome (GOLD analysis project Ga0247742, IMG submission 180944) | Plant litter microbial communities from Arlington Agricultural Research Station in Wisconsin, United States - UWRJ-L208-509C-2 | ecosystem: Environmental > Terrestrial > Plant litter >...
ACCCGGCCAACTACGGTTTCATCCCCAACACCCTGGCAGACGACGGTGACCCCCTCGACGTGCTGGTCGTAACCCCTTACCCGGTTACCCCAGGCTCGGTTATCCGCGCCCGCCCGGTCGGCATCCTGAACATGACTGACGACGGCGGCGGCGATGCCAAAGTTATCGCAGTACCACACGACAAGCTGTCCCAGCTGTATGTCGACGTGAAGGAGTACACCGATCTGCCACCGCTGTTGCTGGAGCAGATCAAACACTTCTTCGAGAACTACAAAGACCTCGAAAAAGGCAAATGGGTGAAGATCGACGGTTGGGGCAACGCAGACGCCGCCCGCGCCGAGATCATGAAGTCGGTCGCTGCCTACAAAGGCTGATACCGCTATTCGCTCTGAAAAAGCCCCGATTAAACGGGGCTTTTTTTGTGGGAAAAATATAAACATCCGGCTACTTTAATAAACATATTTACAGCAATTGTTTAACTAGCTTAATCAACTAGCAGAATAGTCCTGCGATAAGGAAACACCTACATACAGCAACTCAACGCATGGTTTATTTGATCTGATTTTACGGCCAGTAAACTCTGCGTTTATGAATACATCAGGTGATCGCTTAAGAGCGCTATTACGGGAAGTTCATCTTTCCGCTTCCGACTTCGCCAAGAACCGCGATGTTACGCCTCAACACGTAAACAACTGGTTCAAACGCGGCGTCCCCATGGGCCGGCTCAACGAGTTCGCAGAACTGCTGTGCGTCACCAGCCGTTGGCTGCGCACAGGCGAAGGCCCCAAACATCCACCCGCCAACTACCTGCTGGAAGGATCCGATGCAGACACCTCCCACCGTATCGCCCGCGAGACCAGCGGCAACTACATCACCCACCCGGTCTCGGGCCCGGTAAAAATCGACGTGGAGATCCCCCTCCACCCCACCTTCACCTCGACCGAAAGCATCCGCCTCTCCCTGCACACCCTTGAAGCCATCGGTGTAAGCCCGGAGCGGGCACTCGGGGCCTACATGGTCGGCAACAGCATGATCGACATCATCCAGGACGGAAGTACCCTTGCCATCGACTGTGGCCGCAAACAGATCATCGATGGCGAAATCTACGCGGTAGAGCACGACGGAATGCTGCGGATCAAATACCTCTACAACCGTCCAGGAGGTGGCCTGCGGATGCGCAGCCACAACAGCGCCGAGCATCCGGACGAGTTTTTGACCTATGAGCAGCGGCATGAGCAGAACTTTGAGATTCTGGGTTGGGTGTTCTGGTGGGCGACACTGAATAACCGCCGCCCGCCGGTGCCGCTGGATGAGCATTTATTGGGCTACGAAGGCTCTAAATCGGATCCGGAGCTGGGAAATTGAGGCGAATGTGGGTATTATCCGCCGCACATTTGGCAGGGGGTTGGCGTGAAGCCGGTCCGCCCTGCCTGGCGATGCGGAGGAGTTCCCGCTGATGCCCCTTATCACCTGGGTGTGAGCCTGGGTGAACGATTTGAAGGCTGGTGAGGTTTACCAAAAATAAGCTGAACCAGTCCCCGAGAAGCCGGCCACAAGCCGGCTTTTTAATGCCTGGAAGAAATGCGCTACACCTGCCAGGCATCGAGCTATTTGAGAACGCGCCAACCGCTCCAAGGCACGCAAGCCGTCTTTTCCATCCTCAGGACATTCGCCTGATACGTCGCTAAAAGCCCGTTCCAAGAACACGTTTCGCATACCTGTCGTTACCAACGACATGACATCAAGACGTGTCGCAGAAATCAAAATATAGCGACACGTAGTGCACGCATGTTTACACTGACGCCACGAAAGGGCGCCCTGATGAGCCCCTCTTACCTTTAGACGGATAAGTCAAAGACCGAGCCCCATCCATGACCGCATCCCACCTTCCCTGGCAGGCTGACAAGCCCTACAACCAGCTTCCCACTTTGCCACCGGCAACTGTTCTGGAAACCCATGCAGTGCTCAAACGCTGCATTGAGGCCCGCACAGCCCTGGCCGAATTGAAGCAAGCGGCTGAGCTGATCCCTAACCAGACAATGCTGATCAACACCATTCCATTGCTGGAGGCCAAGGACAGCTCAGAGATCGAAAGTATCGTCACCACCACGGATTTGCTCTTTCAGCATGCTCAGGATGGAGATAGCCACGCAGACCCAGCGACCAAGGAAGCACTGCGCTACCGCAAAGCCCTGCAGAAAGGTTATCAATCGTTGGCCGACCGCCCACTCTCCACCGGTACTGCAGTCGAAATCTGCCGCACGCTTAAAGGCGTGAACATGGATATACGCCGGGTGCCAGGAGTCCAGCTAGCCAACGACCGAACCGGCGAGATCATCTATACCCCACCGGAAGGCGAAGATCGCTTACGTGACATGCTCGCCAACTGGGAGCGCTTCCTGCACAACGAGACCGACCTGGATCCATTAGTACGTATGGCGGTTAGTCACTATCAATTCGAAGCCATTCACCCATTCACCGACGGCAATGGCCGTACCGGGCGAGTGCTCAACACCCTGTACCTGATCCAGGAAGGCCTGCTGAATCTACCGATTCTCTACCTTAGCCGTTACATCATTGCCCATAGAGCCGATTACTACCGCCTGTTGCTTGATGTCACTCGCGAACAAGCCTGGGAGCCTTGGCTGCTGTACATGCTCAGCGCTGTGGAAGAAACAGCACGCTGGACTTGTGCAAAAATTGCCGCTATTCGCAGCCTGTCCGAGCACACCACCCAGTTTGTTCGTGAGCAGTTGCCGAAAACCTATTCCCGCGAGCTGGTAGACGTCATTTTCGAACAGCCCTACTGCCGCATCAGCAACGTCGTCGACAAACAGATTGCCCAGCGTCAAGCAGCCTCCCGTTACCTCAAAGAACTAGTCGCCATCGGCGTTCTGCAAGAGGTTCAGGTTGGCAAGGAAAAGCTCTTCATCCATCCCAAGCTGATGCAGTTACTCACTCGCGACAACAACGACTTCAAGCCATACGCCTGAGGAGACCGCTTTAATCCATGGCGATCGTCTGCCGGGATTTCCGCCCCTGAGCCAGGATGATGAGCATTTGGTCAGTAGATCGCTGACCAAATGCATCGCAACCTCAGCGTAGGCTTAAGGTCCTCACCTCGGCTGCAAACAGTCCAGCGCTCGATCCACCACCACCTTCGACATTTCCACCAAATGCATCACCGCCCGCTGTGCGCCATTCAGCGGCTCGGTCGACGCCTGGGCGGTCGCCACGGCGCAATGTAATAACTCGGCAGCATGGGCCAGGGCATCTTCGAAACTCAGTTCGTCATCGACGGTAAACGGGTTGGGTGAAGGCTGCGCGTCCGGCGCTTTAAGGTAGTGATCGATCACTCGACGCGAGGCATCAGTGTCGCGGAGTAAGGCTTTATGGAATGCGGGTGGATCGGGGGTAACTTTGACCATGGTAGAACTCCTAGCAGTGAGTTAAACCACTAACCTCTCGCGACTAAACGATCAGAAGGTGGCAGCTGTACGCAGGTTAGTCGACCGGCCGCTAGGCTCCGGCGCACCCGAAGGTGCCCTGCGCACAGCCACCATAAAGTGCAGGCGATAAATACCTGGCTTTGAGATGGCGCTGTACGCCTAGCGTTGTCCGGGCGACTAAACCCGATCACTGAATATGCAGTGACGGAACGCAGACTAGTCGCGGGATTTTGCTGGCGCAAGCGCTTGGAATTCTCTAGGAAACGTCCTGCAAATGAAAGGGATCAGTCTTCCTGGCCATTCCCAATCACCGCCTCTTCTTGACTCTCCCCCTAAGGTCACACCTCACCCTGAACCCCCAACTTTCAGGATCCCCACCACCATGAGCCAACGCATCCTGGTCATCCTCGGCCACCCTTCCCGCACCAGCTTCTGCTCTGCCCTCACCGACACCTACATCACCTCGGCCAAAACCGCCGGTCACGAAGTGCGCGTCCTGCGCCTCGGCGACCTGACTTTCGATCCCATCCTGCACAACGGCTACAACCAAACCCAACCCCTGGAACCCGACCTGCTCAACGCCCAATCCGACATCCTGTGGGCCAATCACCTGACGTTTGTCTTCCCCATCTGGTGGGGTGGCATCCCGGCTTTGATGAAGGGCTTTATCGACCGAATTCTCCTGTCTGGTTTCGCCTTCAAATACCGCAAAGGCAAAGCCTTCCCCGACAAACTCCTGAAGGGCCGAACTGCGCATTTGCTGGTGACCCTGGACACGCCAGCGTGGTATTACAGGTGGTTCTACCGCATGCCCGCGCTGCATCAGATGCGCAAGACAACACTGGCGTTTTGTGGCATTCAGCCGATCAAGACGTTGCTGTTCGGGCCGGTGTTGGGCTCTACGCCAGCACAGCGGGAACAGTGGCTGAAACAGGCCGGCGCACTCTTTGGGAAAAGGACTTTTCATGTACATCGGCAAAGCCGCGCAACTGTCGGGCACAACCATCAAAGCGATTCGTCACTATGAAGCCATCGGCCTGTTGCCGCCGCCGCAGCGGGAAGGTCGTTATCGATTTTACTCCACGCAAAGTGTCGAACTGCTGACGTTCATCAAGTGCGCCCAGCAGTTGGGTTTCAAGCTCAAGGAGTTGCAGGCAATTCTGGGTGGGCATCACGGTGATGGGCTGCCCTGGGGCCTGGCGGACAAGGCGATCGCCAACAAGAAGCAGGAGTTGGTGCGGCAGATCGAGGCATTGCAGAAGATGCACGGGGGATTGGTCGAATTTGAGGCCAGTCTCAAGGATGCTCAGGGCCAATGCACCGCACCACTGAAAACGCCACTGCCGTCAATGAGCTGAACCGCTGTTTTACGTAGTACCGGGCAGCGGCTCGGAACAGAAAAAGCTTCGCAAGTAATGGAGTGGTTTCCGGCCGCACTGGGAAAGGTCCACTTCGAGCGCGATTGGCAATGGCGTGCTGGCGGGAAGTTGGACGGCGATTACCGGCGTGTGGGACGCCATCAAGCAAGCGCAGGAGATCTTCAAGGACGCCGGCAAGCTGTTTGAAAGCCTGGGGGCGACAGCCAGCGAATCGATGGAGCTGGCGAGTACTGCGCCAAAGGTTATGGAACAGGCGATCCTGCTGGCCAGTGATGAGGCGGCGCTGTACCTGATGTGCGCATCTGACTGGACAGTGAGCCGAATAGCTCACACAATCGGCTCACCAAATGAGCCGAATAAGCCTCCTATTCGGCTCACGCACAGAGCATGCCTCCATGGATCAACCGAACTGGATCTGGCAACAACCCGACTGGCCGCACTTTCACTGGCAACCAGAGCGCCTTGCAGCGTTGTTGCGAGAGTGCACGCAGGCGCAAGGAAAGTTGCTGGGCATGCTCGGTTCGGTCAGCCAGGCCCAGAGCTCAGAGAATGAACTGGATGCGTTGCTGCAAAACATTCTGACCTCCTCGGCAATCGAGGGTGAGCAACTGAATGTGGGTTCCGTACGTTCCTCTTTGGCCCGACGCCTGGGCCTGGAGCAATTGCAAGACGGCTCAGTGAGCCGACGCAGTGAGGGTCTGGCTGACTTGATGCTGGACGCCACGCAACAGTTTGCTCAACCGTTTACCCTCACCCGTCTATTTAACTGGCATCGGTGGTTGTTTCCCGCCGAGGAGGCCCGCTTTTCCACCCACGGCTTGAACGTAGGCGCGCTAAGGGGGGATGAGCCCATGCAGGTTGTGTCGGGACGACTGGACCGACCCACTGTGCATTTCGAGGCCCCACCCCGCCAAGGGCTAGAGCAGTCGCTGGACGATTTCATCGAATGGTTTGAAGCCAGCCGGAATCATGCGGCCCTTGACCCATTGCTCCGCGCAGGCCTGGCGCATTTCTGGTTCGTCACCCTGCACCCCTTCGATGATGGCAACGGTCGTCTGACGCGGGCTATTACTGACCTCGCGCTTGCCCAGGCGGAGAACCAGGCGATCCGCTTCTACGCCATGTCGGCAAGCATCCTTGAAGACCGGGCAGGCTATTACCGTGCACTGGAAACCAGTCAAAAAGCCACGCTGGATGTCACCGATTGGCTAGAGTGGTTCCTGCAAACGCTGCTTCGTAGCTTGCAGCAGGCCATGGTGCGGATTGACCGGGTGCTGGGCAAAACCCGCTTCTGGCAGCAGCATCGGGACCACGCACTCAGCGCCGAACAGACCAAAGTCTTGAATCGCCTGCTCGACGGTGGCGAAAAGGGCTTTGAGCACGGGATCAGCGCCGCCCAGTATCAGGCAGTGGCCAAAGTGTCCAAGGCCACGGCGACCCGACATCTGGCCGATCTTCTGGAAAAAAACTGCCTGGTTCGGCTACCCGGCGGCGGCCGCAGCACCCGCTATCAAATCAACACTCAAGGCGATTGATTTTCAAGGCAAATCCCCCCACTCATTTGCCCCAATCCCCCATGTCTGCTAGTGTCGCGCCGGTTTACCGTCTACCGGAATAGCCGCCATGGCCCGCAAAAAAGTTGCACTCGATTTCGAACAATCCCTCGCCGACCTGCAAACCCTGGTCGAGCGGATGGAGAACGGCGAGTTGTCGCTGGAAGACTCGTTGACCGCATTCGAGCAAGGCATCGGCCTGACCCGCGACTGCCAGAGCGCCCTGGCGCAGGCGGAGCAGAAGGTCCAGGTGTTGCTGGAACGCGATGGGGAGTTGGCCGAAGAACCTTTCGATGCGGAACAGCCTGAATGATCGACGCTTATCAGGCCGGCAGCCAGGCCCGGGTCAATGCTGCGCTGGAACCGCTGTTTATTGCGCCCAGCCCCGAGCTGAACCGTCTGTATGAGGCTATGCGCTACAGCGTGATGAACGGTGGCAAGCGCGTTCGCCCGTTGCTCGCCTATGCGGCCTGTGAAGCCCTCGGCGCCCAGGCGGAGGAAGCCAACGGCGCCGCCTGTGCGGTGGAGTTGATCCACGCTTACTCCCTGGTACACGACGATTTGCCGGCGATGGACGACGACGATCTGCGTCGCGGCCAGCCCACTACCCATAAAGCCTTTGATGAAGCCTGCGCGATTCTCGCCGGTGACGGCCTGCAAAGCCTGGCGTTCAGCGCCCTGCTGGACCCGCGCCTGAGCAGCGTCAACGCCGAGATCCGTCTGCGCATGGTTACCGCGCTGGCGCTGGCCGCAGGGCCTGCCGGCATGGTCGGCGGCCAGGCGATTGACCTGGGCTCGGTCGGTTTGAAGCTCGATCAACAAGCCCTGGAATACATGCACCGCCACAAGACCGGCGCGCTGATCGAGGCCGCCGTGCACCTCGGCGCCCTGGCCAGTGGTCGTGCCGAAGCTGCGCAACTGGCGGCGCTGCAAACCTACGCGCGGGCCATCGGCCTGGCGTTCCAGGTGCAGGACGATATTCTCGACGTTGAAAGCGATACCGCGACCCTCGGCAAGCGCCAGGGTGCTGATATCGCACGGGACAAGCCGACTTATCCTTCGCTTCTCGGGCTGGAAGCCGCCAAGGCGTACGCCCTGGAGCTGCGGGACCAGGCCCTGGATGCCCTGCGACCTTTCGACGCGGCTGCCGAGCCACTGCGTGACCTGGCGCGGTATATCGTCGAACGTCGCCACTGACAACAGCGGCCTTTTCCACCGCATATCAGCCAAGTTCGGCGCTCTGCGTGGGCAGTTTGCGATGCTTGAGGTAAACTGCCGCCTCTTCTATACCTATAACGATTCGCCTGATGCCCACGACGTTTCAAGAGATTCCCCGCAAGCGCCCGGCCACGCCCCTGCTGGACCGTGCCAACACGCCAGCCGGCCTGCGCCGCCTGGGTGAAGCCGAGCTGGAAACCCTGGCCGATGAGTTGCGCCTGGAATTGCTCTACACGGTCGGCCAGACCGGTGGGCATTTCGGTGCCGGCCTGGGCGTCATCGAGCTGACCATTGCGCTGCATTACGTATTCGACACTCCGGACGACCGGCTGGTGTGGGACGTGGGTCATCAGGCCTATCCGCACAAGATTCTCACCGGACGCCGCGAGCGCATGGCCACACTGCGCCAGAAGGATGGCATCGCCGCCTTCCCGCGCCGCTCCGAGAGCGAGTACGACACCTTTGGCGTCGGCCACTCCAGCACCTCTATCAGTGCAGCGTTGGGCATGGCGATTGCCGCCCGCCTGCAAAACAGCGATCGCAAGGCGATTGCGGTGATCGGTGATGGCGCGTTGACCGCCGGCATGGCCTTCGAGGCGCTGAACCACGCACCGGAAGTGGACGCCAACATGCTGGTGATCCTCAACGACAACGACATGTCGATCTCGCGCAATGTCGGTGGCCTGTCGAATTACCTGGCAAAAATCCTCTCCAGCCGCACTTACGCCAGCATGCGTGAAGGCAGCAAGAAGGTGCTCTCGCGTCTGCCCGGCGCGTGGGAAATTGCCCGTCGTACCGAAGAATATGCCAAGGGGATGCTGGTTCCCGGCACCCTGTTCGAAGAGCTGGGCTGGAACTACATCGGCCCGATCGACGGCCATGACCTGCCAACCCTGATCGCCACCCTGCGCAACATGCGTGACCTTAAAGGCCCGCAGTTCCTGCATATCGTGACCAAGAAAGGCAAAGGCTTCGCCCCGGCGGAAGTCGACCCGATTGGTTACCACGCGATCACCAAGCTGGAACCGCTGAACGCCCCGGCCGCCGCGCCGAAGAAGCCCAGCGGGCCAAAGTATTCCGGTGTGTTCGGCGAATGGCTGTGTGACATGGCCGCCGCCGACCCGCGCCTGGTGGGCATCACCCCGGCGATGAAGGAAGGTTCCGACCTGGTGGCGTTCAGCGAGCGTTTCCCGCTGCGCTATTTCGACGTGGCCATCGCCGAGCAACACGCGGTGACCTTCGCCGCGGGCATGGCCTGTGAAGGCGCCAAGCCGGTAGTCGCGATCTACTCTACGTTCCTGCAACGCGGTTATGACCAGTTGATTCATGACGTCGCGGTGCAGAACCTCGACGTACTGTTCGCCATCGACCGTGCGGGCCTGGTGGGCGAAGACGGCCCGACCCATGCCGGCAGCTTCGACCTCTCGTACCTGCGCTGCATCCCCGGCATGCTGGTGATGACCCCGAGCGACGAGAACGAACTGCGCAAGATGCTCAGCACTGGTCACCTGTACAACGGCCCGGCGGCTGTGCGCTATCCGCGGGGGAATGGTCCGAATGCGGTGATCGAAAAGGACCTTGAGCCTATCGAAATCGGCAAGGGTATCGTCCGCCGCCAGGGCAGCGGCGTTGCCTTGCTGGTGTTCGGCGTGCAATTGGCTGAAGCCTTGAAAGTGGCCGAGAAGATCGACGCCACGGTGGTAGACATGCGTTTCGTCAAGCCACTGGACGAGGCCCTGGTGCGCGAGATCGCCGGCAGCCATGAGCTGCTGGTGACCATCGAAGAAAACGCCATCATGGGCGGCGCCGGTGCGGCAGTCAGTGAGTTCCTGGCGCGGGAGAATATCCTCAAGTCGGTGCTGCACCTGGGCTTGCCGGATGTGTATGTCGAGCATGCCAAGCCGGCGCAGATGCTGGCTGAGTGCGGGCTGGATGAATCCGGGATTGAAGCTTCGGTTCGTCAGCGCATGGCCCTGCTGGGCCTGTAGAAACGCGATTAAAAATGTGGGAGCGGGCTTGCTCGCGAAGGCGCTGAGTCAGTCGACAGATGCATTGACTGACACTGCGCCTTCGCGAGCAAGCCCGCTCCCACATTTGTTTTATGCCAACTTCAAATGCTACGGACAGCCCATGAACCGCCTTCGCCTCGCCCTGCCCCTTCTGTTACTGCCCGCCACCGACCTGCTCGCCGACAGTTTCGAACGCGACCAAGCCCTCAAGCTGCCCGACGTGGTGATCAGCGCCAACCGCCAGGTCCAGGCGCGCAACGACAGCAGCGCCGCCAACACCGTCTTCACCCGCGACGACATCGACCGCCTGCAACCCACAAGCGTGACCGACTTGCTCAGCCGCGTGCCCGGCGTGCAGGTTTCACAGGCCGGTGGCCGTGGCAGTCTGGCAAGCGTCTACATTCGTGGCACCAAGTCGGCCCAGAGCCTGGTGCTGGTCGACGGCCAGCGCATCGGCAACTCGACTTCCGGCGACAGCAACCTGCAGCACCTGAACATCCAGCAGATCGAACGCGTGGAAGTCCTGCGTGGTTCGCGCTCGGTGATCTACGGCAGCGATGCGATTGGCGGGGTGATCCAGATTTTCACCCGGCGTGGTAACGAGTCCGGCCTGCAACCCCGCCTGCATGTGGGATTTGGCAGCAACCAGACGTGGGAACGCAGCCTGGGCTTGTCCGGCGGCGATGCGCAAACCCGCTTCAACCTCGGCGCCAGCCTGGATGACACGGCCGGAATCAATCGCACGTACGACTCCTATCCCAGCGACCGTGACCATGACGCCTATCGCAACCAGGCCATCAGTTTCAGCCTGAGCCATGCCTTCAACGATGACCTCGAAGCGGGTGTGAACGTGCTGGATAACCGCGGCAAAAGCGAATTCGACAACCCGTTCGGTCGCTTCGATTCGACCACCTTCCAAAGCTTCCAGCAAAAGCCCTACACCCACTTCACCGTGAGCAGTGTCAGCACCTATGTTGACGCGCGTATCAATGACACGTGGAAGTCCCGGCTGGAAGCGGGCCACAGCGAAAACCGCGAAGAAACCCGGGACAAGCTCAGCACCGAACGCAGCGTGTTCAACACTTACCGCAACTCACTGAATTGGCAGAACGACCTGACCCTCAATGAGCAGAACAGCCTGATACTGGGCGGCGACTGGTACGAGGACCAGGTCAACAGCAGCACAGCGTTCGCCGAAGACAGTCGCTGGAATCGAGCGGCGTTTATCCAGCACCGTTTTCAAGCCCAGTCCTTTTCCACCGAACTGGGCCTGCGTCGCGACGATAACCAACAGTTCGGCGGCCACAACAGTTGGAGCGGCACCTTCACCCTGCCGCTGAACCCGGACAATGATCTGTTGCTGAGCTACAGCGAAGGCTTCCGCGCGCCTACGTTCAACGACCTCTACTACCCGGACGAATTCGGCTTCAAAAACAGTAACCCGAACCTCAAGCCCGAGACATCGAAAAGCTACGAAGTGCAATGGCGCAGCCAGCTCAGCGACAGCAGCCGACTGGAAGCCTCGCTGTACCGCACCGATATTCAGGATGCGATCGTGTTTGCCAGCAACGGCCCGCAAAACGTCAGCGCCGCACGCATCAACGGCTTCGAGGCGGCGCTCAAGCAAGAACTGTTCGGCTGGCAAAGCAGCCTCGCCGTTGCATTGATCGACCCACGCGACCGCGACACCGGGCGCACACTGGCGCGTCGAGCCCGGCGCACCCTGAGCCTGGACCTGGATCGCCAATTCGATCAATTCGGCGTCGGCGCCAGCTGGCAAGCGGTCAGCAGCAGCTACGACGATGCGGCGAACCAGCAACGCCTGGGCGGGTATGGCTTGCTGGGGCTACGGGGCAGTTGGGCGGTGAACCATGAAGTCACGCTGGAAATGAAGCTCGATAACCTGCTGAACAAGGACTACAGCCGGGCGCTGTATCAGTATCAAGGCCAGCAATATGGCTATCGGGAAGAAGGCCGGGCACTGATGGTCGGGGTGACCTGGACGCCGGAACTCTAAGTCGTCTGCACCGGCCTCATCGCGGGCAAGCCCGGCTCCCACAGGGGACCGTGCTTATCCAGACGACTCGGTCAAATGTGGGAGCTGGCGTGCCTGCGATAGTGGTCTCACAGCCCCGGAGCAAGAACCTGACACAACCGCGCCACCGCTTCCAGCATCTGCCCGCTGGGCCGTTCCAGGCCCTTGTCAGGCACCAGCAGCAAATGCCCGTTCGCTACCGCCGCCACCTGGGGCCAGGCCTTCCAGGCATCCAGCTGCGCTTGATCGCCCGCCAGAATCACCTCGGGATTACGCTGCAACACCGACTCAATGCTGACCTGCGGTGCCGGTAATTTCAGGTCATCGAACACATTGCGCGCGCCGCACACACTCAGCGCATCGCTGATGATCTGCCCGCCACCCACGGTGTACAGCGGCTGGTTCCACACCTGATAAAACACCCGCAACGGCTCGGCCCGGTGATAGCGCGAGCGCAACTCGGCCAAGCGCTGACGCAACTGCGCGGCCAATTGCCGGCCGGCGTCATCCCGCCCGAGTTGCCGGGCAATGGTTTCGACCTGTGAGGTGAGTTGTTCGAGGCTGTGGGGTTCGGCGACAAATACCGGGATGTTCAGGCGTTGCAGCTGTTCACGCTGGCCCGGGCCGACGCTGCCGGGCCAAAGCAGGATCAGGTCGGGCTTGAGGCTGAGCAGCCGCTCCATGTCCAACTGCCCGTAGTTGCCCACAGACGGCACGTTCGCCAACGCCTGTGGCCGCTCGCCGCCATCCAGCAAGCCCACCAGTAACTCGGCCGCACCCAGCTCAACGACGATTTCAGACAAGGAAGGCGCAAGGCTGACCACCCGCTCAACCGCCGCAGCCTGGGCCGCGACTGCCAGCAACAACACCGCCAGCCAGCCGCGCATCAACCCAACTGGCGCGGGATGCGGTAGAGGTAGAACAGCACCAGGGTCGACAATGCCAACAGAAACAGCGGCACCGCTTCCAGCCCGACAAACACCGCCAGCGCGCCGACCCAGGCCGGCAGTGCAGCCACCAGCAACGCCACACGACGGCGGGCCGCGAGGGTGATCCAGGCAGCCGGTTCTTCAGGGGTATCGAGGGCTTTGCCGGTGGCGATCAGCGCGTGTTTATAGCCGTGGAAGTAACGCAGGCTGACAAACATCGAGGCTACGCCGGCGATAAAAAACGGCATCGCCAGCACGGGCAGCAAGGGCTCGGCCTTGCCAAACACCAGGTTGATCACAAACAACGGCACCAACGCCAACGCCAGGTATTGCCACCAGTTAAACGACAGTCGCCGCTTGACCTGGCCGCGCGTCACGCCCGGTCGGCCTCGCCCTGGTGCTCGTTGCCCATCATGTGGTCGAGCTTGCTGGCCTTGGTGGCCAGGTAGAGCTTGTTGTGCGGGTTGTGGCCGGTGTGCAGCGGCACGCGCTCGGCGACGGTGATGCCCATGTCGGTCAAGGCTTTGACCTTGCGCGGGTTGTTGGTCATCAGCCGCAGGGATTTGACGCCCAGGTGCTGGAGCATCGGCAGGCAGATCCCATAGTCGCGCTGGTCAGCGGCAAAACCGAGGCGCTCGTTGGCTTCCACAGTGTCGGCGCCGCCGTCTTGCAACTCATAGGCGCGGATCTTGTTCAGCAGGCCAATGCCACGGCCTTCCTGACGCAGGTACAGCAACACGCCACGGCCTTCGCGGGCGATGGCCTGCAGGGCGGCTTCCAGTTGCGAGCCGCAGTCACAGCGCTGGCTGAACAGCGCATCACCGGTCAGGCACTCGGAGTGCACGCGACCGAGGACCGGGGCACCGTCCGCCACGTCACCGAGGCTGAGAACAACGTGTTCGCGCCCGGTGGCTTCTTCAAGAAAGCCATTCATGGTGAACGTGGCAAAAGGGGTTGGCAGCTTGGAAGCGGCGACGAAAACGACGGGCACCTTGTGCTCCTGATTTCAGATTTCACAGGGGAGGGATTGTAACAGTAGGTTCCTACAGACGCTTAAGCTGAATTATCGCTGATAAAGATCAATAGGTTCGATTGGCCTTCAGCTTGGTTCTATGCCTTTCAGAAATGTTGATAGCCACGAATGGCCGGCGTGACGTCCTGGCCAGACGCATCCAGCAGGGTAACGCCCTGCCCCGCCTCGACCCGGCCGATTACATGGACCGGTACACCGGCGGCCAACAGCGGCGCCAGTTCGGCGGGCGGCAAGGTGAACGCCAGTACGTAGTCGTCCCCCCCGCTCAACGCTGCCACCCGGGCATCCGCCTCACCGACGAACGCCAGCAAGGCGGCGGACAACGGCAGTTTTTGCTGCTCGATCAACAAGCTGACAGCCGACGCCTTGGCGATATGCCCGCAATCAGCCAAAAGGCCGTCGGAAATATCCATGGCAGACGTGGCCTTGCCCCGCAACGCCAAGCCCAGCGCCAACTGCGGTTGCGGCGACCAGTAATGGGCCAGCAGTGGCTCGACGATAGCCGCCTCCGCCGTGCGCTGCCCCAGCACCAGCGGCAAGGCGCCCGCTGCGTTACCCAGCTCACCGCCCACACACAGCAAGTCGCCAGGCCGCGCGCCGCTGCGGGTCAAGGCCTGGCCCGCCGGCACCCGGCCAAACACGGTCATGGTCAGGCTCAGCGGCCCACGGGTGGTGTCGCCACCTACCAGAACCACGCCACAACCCTGCGCCATGGCGTTCAAGCCCTGGGCATAGCGTTGCAGCCAATCGGCATCAACCGTCGGGGTGGTGAGGGCAAGGGTAAACGCGAGGGGATTGGCGCCCATGGCCGCCAGATCGCTGACTGCCACGGCCAGCGAGCGCTGGCCGAGCAGAAACGGATCGCAGGGGTCGGCAAAATGCACGCCGGCCACCAGGGTATCGGTAGAAATCGCCAGCTGTTCCCCGGGAGGAACAGCCAGCAAGGCACAGTCGTCGCCAATCCCCAGTGCAATGCCTTCGCCGCCCTGCGCACAGGGCGCGGCGGCGAAGTAGTTGCGGATCAGCTCAAACTCGCCCATTGCGTCAGCAAGCGCCAGTTAGCGCTTGTACGCCTTCACTTCGGCTTCACGCAGGCGCGGGGCCAGCTTGTCGAGCACGCCGTTGACGAACTTGTGACCGTCGGTGGAACCGTAGACTTTCGCCAGTTCGATCCCTTCGTTGATCACAACGCGGTAAGGCACGTCGACGCGCTTGAGCAGTTCCCAGGTGGACAGGCGCAGTACGGCCAGTTCAACCGGGTCCAGCTCTTCGATCGCCAGGTCCAGGCACGGCGTCAGTGCAGCGTCGATCTCGGCCAGGTTGGCCGGAACACCGTGCAGGATGTCGTGGAAGTAGCTGGCATCGGCCGCGCTGAAATCGTTGTCGACGCGAAACTGCGCCTCGATTTCGTTCAGCGAGGTTTTCGCCATGTGGCGCTGGTACAAAGCCTGGGTCGCGAGCTGGCGGGCCGAACGACGCTTTTCGCTTTTCGATGGCTTGCCGGCGTCTGCCGGGCGCGGGTCCTGGGGGTTGAACTGATCGCTGTCGTCGCTAATCACTTGGCCTCCAACTGCGCCAGCAGGCTGACCATTTCCAGGGCGGACAGGGCAGCTTCAGCACCTTTGTTGCCGGCCTTGGTGCCGGAACGCTCGATGGCTTGTTCGATGGAATCAACGGTCAGCACGCCAAAGGCGACCGGCACGCCGAACTCCATGGACACCTGGGCCAGGCCCTTGGTGCATTCGCCAGCCACGTATTCGAAGTGCGGAGTGCCGCCACGAATGACCGCGCCCAGGGCGATGATCGCCGCGTATTCACCCTGCTGTGCAACTTTCTGCGCAACCAGTGGAATTTCGAAGGCGCCAGGAGCGCGGATGATAGTGATGTCGCTTTCGCTCACACCGTGGCGAACCAGGGCATCCACGGCACCGCTTACCAGGCTTTCAACCACGAAGCTGTTGAAGCGGCCAACCACCAGGGCATAGCGGCCTTTGGGGGCGATGAAGGTACCTTCGATGGTCTTCAGGGTCATTCGACAAATCTCTTAAAGAGCCGGGACGCGCTTAGTGCGCGCCCCTCAGTGATATTTGAACCGCGAACAAGGGGCAAACAACGCCGGCCTTTATTCGGAGGGCACGTATTCTACTACTTCCAGGTCGAAACCGGATATGGCATTAAATTTCATTGGCGCACTCATCAGGCGCATTTTGCGTACGCCCAGGTCCCGCAGGATCTGCGAACCGGCCCCGACGATGCTGTAGGTGGTCGGTTTTTTCACCGGCGCGTGGTCGGCGGTTTCGCGGATATGCGCCAGCAGAACGTCGCCGTCCAGCGGATGGCCCAGCAGCAATACCACACCGCTGCCGGCCTCGGACACCGCGGACATCGCGGCCCGCAGGCTCCAGCGCCCCGGCTGCTTGACCATCAGCAGGTCGCGCAGCGGGTCCATGTTGTGCACCCGCACCAGGGTCGGCTCTTCAGCGCAGATGGTGCCCAGGGTCAGGGCCATGTGCACGTCGCCTTCCACGGAATCGCGATAGGTCACCAGGTTGAACTGGCCCAGTTCGCTGTCCAGCGGCTGCTCGGCAATCCGCTGAACGGTACGTTCGTGGATCATCCGGTAGTGGATCAGGTCGGCAATGGTGCCGATCTTGATGTTGTGCAGCGCGGCAAATTCTTCCAGCTCGGCGCGACGGGACATGGTGCCGTCGTCGTTCATCACTTCGCAGATCACACCGCTCGGCTCGAAACCGGCCATGCGCGCCAGGTCGCAGGCCGCTTCGGTGTGGCCGGCGCGAGCCAGGGTGCCACCCGGCTGGGCCATCAGCGGGAAGATGTGGCCAGGGCTGACGATATCTTCGGCCTTGGCGTCTTTCGCGGCAGCGGCTTGTACGGTGCGGGCGCGGTCAGCAGCGGAGATACCGGTGGTGACACCGGTAGTGGCTTCGATGGACACGGTGAACTTGGTGCCAAACCCGGAACCATTGCGCGGCGCCATCAACGGCAGCTTCAACAACTCGCAGCGCTCGCGGCTCATCGGCATGCAGATCAGGCCACGGGCGTGCTTGGCCATGAAGTTGATGTGTTCCGGCTGGCAGCACTCGGCGGCCATGATCAGGTCGCCTTCGTTCTCGCGGTCTTCGTCATCCATGAGGATGACCATCTTGCCTTGGCGGATGTCTTCAACCAGTTCTTCGATGCTGTTGAGCGCCACGCGGCACCCCCTTGGGTCAGGATTTAAGGTAGCCGTTAGCGGCTAAAAAACTTTCAGTGATGTTCCCGGCGGGCCCTTGAAGAGAGTCAGACTCTGCGGCCTTATCGCCCAATAGAAGGCGCTCCAGGTAACGGGCAAGCAAGTCCACTTCCAGGTTCACCCGGCGACCCGGCTGGTACGACGCCATGATGGTTTCGCTCAGGGTGTGGGGAATGATGGTCAGTTCAAATTCGGCGCCATTCACGGCGTTCACCGTCAGGCTCGTGCCGTCGACGGTGATCGAGCCTTTGTGGGCGATGTACTTGGCCAGCTCTTTCGGTGCGCGAATGCGAAATTCCACGGCACGCGCGTTTTCGCTGCGGGCAACCACTTCGCCGACACCGTCGACGTGGCCGCTGACCAGGTGCCCACCGAGGCGTGTGGTCGGGGTCAGGGCTTTTTCCAGGTTCACCGGGCTGCCGCTCTTGAGGTCGTTCATCGCGGTGCAGTCCAGGGTTTCCCGGCTGACATCGGCGGCAAAGCCGTTGCCAGGCAACTCGATGACGGTCAGGCACACACCGCTGACGGCGATGCTGTCGCCCAGTTTGACGTCGCTCAGGTCGAGCTTGCCGGTTTCAACCAGCAGGCGTACATCGCCGCCTTTTGGGGTCATTGCACGGATGCTGCCGATGGATTCGATAATGCCGGTGAACATGCCGTTCTCCTGAAGACGTGGCGCAGGCCGGGAATTATACGCTCGCTGATGGCAGAGGGATGGCAGTGACTCTCCAGTCATCGCCAACAGCGCGCATTTCAGTGATCTTGAGTTGGGGGGCGTCGGCCAGTTTCTCAAGCGGCCAGTCCAGCAAAGGCCGGGCGGCAGAGCCAAGAAACTTGCCGGCGACGAATATCACGTACTCGTCCACCAGCCCTTGCTGGGCGAAGGCACCCGCCAGGCTTGGGCCGGCTTCCACCAACACTTCGTTGACACCACGGGCCGCCAGGGCCACCAGCGCGGAACGCAGGTCGACCTGGCCGTCGACACCCGGCACCACCAGGCACTCGGGGCCTGTGGGGTACTGGTTGTCCGGCGTCACGCAGGTGATGACCAGCGCGGGGCCAGCCTTGAAGAACGGCGCATTCAGCGGCACCCGCAGGCGGCCGTCGATCAGCACACGCAGCGGCGGACGGGACATCGCCAGGGCGGTGGTTTCTTCATCCAGGCCCAGTTCGGCGGCGCGCACGGTCAGGCGAGCACCGTCGGCCAGCACCGTGTCGGCGCCGGTCAGCACCACACTGGCCTGGGCACGCAGGCGCTGCACAGCGGCACGCGCGGCCGGGCCGGTGATCCATTGGCTTTCGCCGTTGGCCATCGCGGTGCGACCGTCCAGGCTCATGGCCAACTTGACCCGCACAAACGGCAGGCCATGCTCCATGCGCTTGAGAAAGCCCGGGTTAAGCGCCCGCGCTTCGTTTTCCAACAAGCCGCTGTGGGTCTCGATCCCGGCCTGGGCCAGGCGGCGCATGCCACGCCCGGCGACTTCCGGATTCGGGTCCTGCATCGCTGCCACCACACGGGCCAGGCCGGCATTCACCAAGGCATCGGCGCAGGGCGGTGTGTGCCCGTGGTGGCTGCACGGTTCAAGGGTCACGTAGGCCGTGGCGCCCCGGGCTTTGTCGCCCGCTGCCCGCAGGGCATGGACTTCCGCATGGGGTTCGCCGGTGCGCACGTGCCAGCCTTCGCCGACAACCTGCCCGTCACGCACGATCACGCAGCCAACCCGGGGGTTGGGGTGGGTGGTGTACAGGCCCTTGCGCGCCAGTTCCAGGGCACGGGCCATGTAATGGGCGTCGAGTACCGCTTGTTCTGCCGAAGGTGGGTTCATTCTTTTACCGGCTCACGGGCCAGGCGGTCGATCTCTTCGCGGAACTCGTTGAGGTCCTGGAAGCGTCGATACACCGAGGCGAAACGGATATAGGCGACTTCGTCGAGCTTTTGCAGCTCGCCCATCACCAGTTCTCCAACCACCAGGGATTTGACTTCGCGCTCGCCGGTGGCGCGCAGCTTGTGCTTGATATGCACCAGTGCCGCTTCCAGCCGCTCGACACTCACCGGGCGTTTTTCCAGGGCGCGCTGCATTCCGGCGCGCAGTTTTTCTTCGTCGAAAGGCTGGCGACTGCCGTCGGTCTTGATCAGACGTGGCAATACCAGTTCGGCGGTTTCGAAGGTGGTGAAACGTTCACCGCAGCCAGAGGCCAGGCATTCACGCCGGCGACGCACCTGTTCGCCCTCGGCGACCAGACGCGAGTCAATGACCTTGGTGTCGTTGGCACCGCAGAAGGGACAGTGCATGGTGGCAGGCAACAAAAAATGGGAGGGCCATGGTAGCGCATCCCTGTGGCAAGACAAGCCATAGCCTTTACGGTATATAGGCTGACTATTATGTTTCATATTTTTTAAGCCACGGATTTTGTCCTTTCTGGAGCCGTACATGCAGTTACGACCACTTGTTTTGCTCACGTTGCTCGGTTTTCTGGTCGCCTGCAGCAGCCATGCTCCAAAACCTGCGGCGCCGGCTCCGGCACCGCAACAAGAGAAAAAACTGCCGGGTGTGGAAGAAGATCTCGGCCCGCTGCCCGCCTACCAGCGTGAAGTCAGCGGCCAATTGAACGGTATACCGGCGGGTGCCGAAGTCGAACTGGCGCTGCTGGTGATCGACGACCGTTCGCGCCCGCAACAACTGCTGGCAAGCAGCGTGCTGATCGGCAACAACAAGCCCCTGGCCTTCCGCCTGCGCTTCAACCCGCAAGCGTTCCCGGCGGGCGGGCGCGTTGAATTGCGTGGTCGCGCCAGCCAGTCCGGCCAGTTGATCCTGCACCTGCCGCCGGTGCGCATCACCCAGGCGATCACCCAGACCACCGGGCCGCTGCAACTCGTTCCCGCACCATGACGCCACCGCTGGACCTGCAACGCGCACTGAGCGAACTGATCGGCGACGCCCAACTGGTGCCCTGCCCGCTGCCGGGCACCGAGTTGTCGCTGTGGTTACTGGACGCCGACAACATGGACCGCGCCTTCAGCCCCGAAGAAACCCGGCGCATCCTGCATGAGCCGCCGTACTGGAGCTTTTGCTGGGCCAGTGGCCTGGCGCTGGCGCGATACCTGGCGGCCAACCCCGAGTGGGTCGCGGGTAAGCGGGTGCTGGATTTCGGTGCAGGTTCGGGTGTTGCCGGGATTGCCGCGGTAAAGGCCGGAGCGCTGGAAGTGGTGGCGTGCGACCTGGATCCGCTGGCCCTGGCTGCCTGCCGGGCGAATGCGGAACTCAACGGCGTAACACTGGGCTATTCAGAAGACTTCTTCACCGAAGCCGACCGGTTTGACCTGATCCTGGTCGCCGATGTGCTGTACGACCGGGCGAACCTGCCGCTGCTGGATCAATTCCTGACACGCGGCCGCGAAGCGCTGGTCGCCGATTCCCGGGTTCGGGACTTCCAGCACCCGGAGTATCAGCGCCTGGGTATCCTCGACGCCCTGACACTGCCCGACCTGGCCGAGCCGTGGGAGTTTCGCAAGGTGAGCCTGTACCATTCGCGGCGATAGTCGCGCCTATCAAACCCGCAAATCTCCAGTAACAGATGGGCTAAGACAGTCTTCAGCGTAGCGTGGAAAATGGCCGCCTCTCGCACGCTACCTGGACGACCAAACGGTATGCCAAACCCCCGATTTGCATCCGTCGCCTCTTGCTCAAAAAGCTTGCAAACGTTACCGCTACTGCCTAATCTTTGCCGCAATACACCCGCCATGCCTCTGGTCGCGCAAGTGACTAAGCACAAATTGTGCGGGTTTTTTATTCCTGGCGTTTTTTGGGCATGAGAACGTTCGACAAACCTGCCATTGATGTCCCCTCCCAGATAGAACTGCTCAAACAACGTGGCTTGCTCATTCAAGATGAAGCTCGTGCGCAGTGTTTCTTGCAGTCCGTCAGTTTTTTCCGATTGAGCCCCTACATGCGCCCTTTTCAGCAATCGGGGGATGTCGATCATCGATTTCGCGATGGCACAGGTTTTCGTCAGTTAACTCGACTCTACGATTTTGACCGCAGGCTTCGATTGTTGAGCATGGATGCCATTGAACGCGTGGAAATAGCGACCCGCTCGATGATCAGTAACCATATGGGGCCCAACTATGGCAGCCATTGGTATACCGATATCGGAATGTTTCAACAGGCATTTGACCACCAACGCCTACTTGCAACATTGCAGTCCAAGCAATGTGCCGCTATCCGAGACTATGAGCGCGAATGCCTGCGAATAGATCGACTGCAAGCCGATAGCGGTCGCAAAGCGCATCTCAAACGCCAGAGAGCAAAAGAGAGTTACGCCCGACACTACCCCACCACCTATGACCAACCACCACTCATGCCCGGCTGGGCAATGCTGGAAGAACTCACACTCGGCGACCTGTCCCATCTCTACAAAGGCTTGGCCAGGGATTCAGACAAGAAGGCTATCGCCAGACGCCTGGAACTCCCCGCCCCTTTGATGCAGTCCTGGCTGCACACCCTGACCACTATTCGTAACATCTGCGCACACCATGCGCGAATGTGGAATCGAGAATTGGGCATTCGCCCAGAACTGCCCAAAAAAGCCAACTTCCCATGGCCCAGGCACCTTGTTCATCCGGGCACTCATGCCCGTATGTTCGCAGCACTCTGCATCCTTAATCACCTAATGCATAAAGTGTGTCCACACGCTCAGTGGGACCGGCGCCTGCATCAACTGACTGAAGACTTTCCCGATGTCAGCCTCAAAGCGATGGGTTTTCCTCAAGACTGGTACCAGGACCCTTTCTGGCATCCTGTACGCGCTTAATCGCGGCATAGCTTCCGGTCGCCTCCTCCAGTCTTTATAGTTGCCCCATTCCTGCTTTCTTCGAGATTCCCCATGAGTGAGCCCACGCCGTACATCTTCGATGCCACCACCGCCACCTTCGATCAGGCGGTGATCCAGAACTCCTTCGAAAAACCCGTGCTGGTGGATTTCTGGGCCGAGTGGTGCGCGCCGTGCAAGGCGTTGATGCCGATGCTCGCGCAGATTGCCGAGAGTTATCAGGGTGAGTTGCTGCTGGCCAAGGTCGATTGCGATGCCGAGCCGGACGTGGTCTCGCGCTTTGGCATTCGCAGCCTGCCGACCGTGGTGCTGTTCAAGGATGGCCAGCCAGTGGATGGGTTTGCCGGTGCGCAGCCTGAATCCGCCGTGCGCGCGATGCTGGAACCCCATGTGCAGATGCCACCACCGGCGGCTGCCGATCCACTGGAGCAGGCCCAGGCGCTGTTTGCCGAAGGCCGTATCACCGACGCCGAGGCCGTGCTGGTCACCCTGCTTGGCGAAGACAACACCAACGCCGCCGCGCTGATCCTGTACGCACGCTGCCTGGCCGAGCGCGGTGAACTGGGCGAAGCGCAAACCGTGCTCGACGCCGTCAAGAGCGATGATCACAAGGCCGCACTGGCCGGCGCCAAGGCGCAGATCACTTTCCTGCGCCAGGCCGCCGACCTGCCGGACGCCGCAGACCTGAAAGCCCGCCTGGCGCAAAACCCGCAGGATGACGAGGCGGTGTACCAACTGGCCGTGCAACAACTGGCGCGCCAGCAATACGACGCCGCGCTGGATGGCTTGCTCAAGCTGTTCATCCGCAACCGCAGCTACAGCGAAGGCCTGCCCCACAAGACGCTGCTGCAGGTGTTCGAACTGCTCGGCAACGATCACCCGCTTGTCACGGTGTACCGCCGCAAGCTGTTCGCCGCGCTGTATTAAGCCTTACTCGATCCAACTGTACAGCGGCGTATCCCCGCCGCTGGCTACCTTGACCTTGGCGCTATGGCGCAGGCGCACCAGCAGGCGCTTGCCCGCCGAGGCGCTGCCGGCCAGGCCTTCCAACTGATCAAGCAATTCCAGGCCGTTGAGTTGCCCGGCCTTGCGCAGTAAATCCTGGGCGGCCTGCCACAGGCTCTCGTCCAGGTTACCCGCCGCCGGCGTCACTACCGGTTCCACACTCGGGGTTTTGCTGGCCTGCAACTGCGCGCCCAGCCGGGCCCAGTCGCCGTCATCCAGCTCCAGGGTCAAGTCCACCGGCAGGTCACCGACGGTTCCACGAATTCTCAACATCGCACTTACTCCCGCACTTTTCTGACGAGCATGCTCCCACGCGTCTTGCGCTACGCCAAGCAGGCGGTCAAACTCCTCGCAAAATTGTTATAAGATCACATAACAAAACTTTCATCTTTGTCCGGGAGCTCCACCATGCGCCGTTTGCTGCTCGCTTTGCCGTTTGCCCTGTTGCCACTGGCCATCGCCCAGGCTGCCGACGAGCACGACCATGATCACGAGCACGGCAGCCTCGGTGCCCACGAACACGGCGTGGGTCGCCTCAACGCGGTGCTCGACGGCCAGGCCCTGGAGCTGGAACTGGACAGCCCGGCGATGAACCTGGTGGGCTTCGAACATCTCGCCACCACCCCTGCCGATAAAGCCAAGGTCGCCGCCGCCCGTAAGCAACTGGAGCAACCCTTGGTGCTGTTCAGCCTGCCCAAGGCCGCCGGTTGCGTGATCAGCACCCAGGAACTGAACAGCCCGCTGTTCGGCGACAAGCCTGAAGCCGACCACGATGAAGACGATGACGACCACGCCACCGATGGCAAAGGCGCCGCCGCCCACGAACATCACCACGACCACAGCGAAATCCACGCTCACTACCAGTTCACTTGCGCCACGCCGACCGCCCTGAGCAACCTCGACCTGACCCAGGTGTTCAAGACCTTCCCCGCCACCCAGAAAATTCAGGTACAACTCATTGGCCCGAGCGGCCAGCAGGGTGTGGAAGCGACGGCCACAGCAGCCACCCTGAAATTCTGATGTAAACACCACACTGTAGGAGCTGGCTTGCCTGCGATGCAGACGCCGCGGTGCTCCAGAAACACCGCGGTGATGCCATCGCAGGCAAGCCAGCTCCTACAGTTGATCGGTGTCATCATCCAAATCGAGCCAGACCACTGACCTCCCTATGACCCAAGCACTTATCGAACTGTCTGACCTGGGCTTCAATTGGCCCGGTCACCCACAGTTGCTGGACATCCCGACGTTCCGCCTGGAGCCGGGGGAAACCCTGTTCCTCAAGGGCCCCAGCGGCAGTGGCAAGACCACCCTGCTGGGCCTGTTGGGCGGTGTGCAAAAGCCCAGCCGCGGCAGCATTCGCCTGCTGGGCCAGGAGCTGACCGAACTCTCGGCCGGCGCCCGCGACCGTTTCCGGGTCGACCACACCGGCTACATCTTCCAGCAGTTCAACCTGTTGCCGTTTCTCTCGGTGCGCGAGAACGTCGAGTTGCCCTGCCACTTTTCAACGTTACGGGCGCAGCGGGCAATCCAGCGTCACGGCAGCGTCGACCAGGCTGCCGCGACCTTGCTCGCCCACCTGGGCCTGAAGGACAAGAGCCTGCTGGAGCGCCGCGCCGACTCCCTGTCCATCGGCCAGCAACAACGGGTGGCCGCTGCCCGTGCGCTGATCGGCCAGCCGGAGCTGGTGATCGCCGACGAGCCGACCTCGGCCCTGGACTACGACGCCCGGGAAGCCTTCATTCAGTTGCTGTTCGCCGAATGCCGCGAAGCAGGCGCCAGCCTGTTGTTCGTCAGCCATGACCAGAGCCTGGCGCCGCTGTTCGACCGCAACCTGTCGCTGGCCGAACTCAATCGCGCCGCCACGCCCGCAGAGGTTTGAGATGTATTTGTTTCGACTAGCCATGGCCAGCCTGGCTAACCGTCGCTTTACCGCGATCCTCACCGCCTTCGCCATCGCCCTGTCGGTGTGCCTGTTGCTGGCGGTGGAACGGGTACGCACCGAAGCCCGCGCCAGCTTCGCCAGCACCATCAGCGGCACCGACCTGATCGTCGGCGCGCGTTCCGGCTCGGTGAATTTGCTGCTGTATTCAGTGTTCCGCATCGGCAACGCCACCAACAACATTCGCTGGGACAGCTACGAGCACTTCGCGGCCAACCCGCAGGTGAAATGGGCGATCCCGATTTCCCTCGGCGACTCCCACCGTGGCTACCGCGTGATGGGCACCAACGAATCCTATTTCGAACACTACCAATACGGCCGCCGGCAGAACCTGGAACTGGCCAGCGGCCGCGCCTTCGCAACCGATCCATTCGAAGTGGTGCTCGGCGCCGAAGTGGCCGACGCGCTGCATTACAAGCTCGGCGACAAGCTGGTGCTGGCCCACGGCGTGGCGGTGGTCAGCCTGGTCAAGCACGATGACAAGCCCTTCACCGTGGTCGGCATTCTCAAGCGCACCGGCACTCCGGTGGACCGCACACTGCATATCAGCCTCGGCGGCATGGAAGCGATTCACATCGACTGGCACAACGGCGTACCGGCCCAGGGCAAAGGCCGGATCAGCGCCGACCAGGCTCGCAACATGGACCTGACGCCCCAAGCCATCACCGCGTTCATGCTCGGTTTGAACAACAAGATTTCCACCTTCGCCCTGCAACGGGAGATCAACGAGTTCCGTGGCGAGCCGATGCTGGCGATCCTGCCGGGCGTGGCGCTGCAAGAGCTGTGGAGCATGATGGGCACGGCTGAAAAAGCGCTGTTCGTGATCTCGCTGTTCGTGGTGCTGACCGGCTTGATCGGCATGCTCACCGCGATCCTCACCAGCCTCAACGAGCGCCGCCGGGAAATGGCAATCCTGCGTTCGGTGGGCGCACGGCCCTGGCATATTGCGACCTTGCTGATCTTCGAAGCCTTCGCCCTGGCATTGTCGGGCGTGATCGCCGGCGTCGGGCTGCTGTATGTGTGCATCGCCGCGTCGCGCGGGTATTTGCAGGCCAATTACGGCCTGGACCTGCCGCTGTCGTTGCCGAGCGAATATGAATGGACTTTGTTGGGCGGTATTCTCGTCGCAGCCCTGCTGATGGGCAGCGTGCCGGCCTGGCGCGCCTACCGGCAATCGTTGGCCGACGGCCTGTCGATACGTTTATGAGGAAGCTGTTGATGCGTCGCGTCGTGCTCGCACTGTTACTACTGGTGGCCCTGCCCGTGTGGGCTGAAGACCAGCCCAAGGACCTGTCGTGGCAGGAGATGATCCCGCCGGACGCGCCGCCGGAAATCCCCAACATGAAACCGCTGCACGACTTGTCGGGCATGGCCGATGCGTTGTCGGTGGAGTCAGCGCCGGCCGCCAAGCAGGACCTGCCCAACGCGCCGGTCGTACAAAGCCTGGACGGTAAGCACATCCGCCTGCCGGGTTATATCGTGCCGCTGGAAGTCAGCGAAGAAGGTCGCACCACGGAGTTCCTGCTGGTGCCGTATTTCGGCGCGTGCATCCATGTACCGCCACCGCCGTCGAACCAGATCGTGCATGTGAAAAGCGAAGTCGGCGTGAAGCTCGACGAGTTGTATCAACCGTACTGGATCGAAGGCCAGATGCAGGTCAAACCGTCCAGCAGTGAACTGGCCGATGCCGGCTACCAGATGGATGCCGACAAGATCTATGTGTACGAGTTGCAGGAATAACCCGTGATTGCGCTTTCATTGAGCTGAGTCAAAAGCTCGAACGTTACGATCTTTACCATTGGACACAAGCAATTAATAACGTCCTTTGGAGCTCCCATGAACAAGTCCCTGCTCGGCGCGTCGCTTGTCGCGCTCGCCCTCGTCGCCCCTGTTGCCCACGCTCACGAAGCGGGTGACATCCTGATTCGCGCCGGTGCCATCACCGTCAACCCGAAAGCGGACAGCAGCAGTGTCAAGGTTGACCAGGGCCCGCTGGCAGGGACCAACCTGGGCGGCAAGGCGACCATGAGCAGCGACACCCAGCTGGGCTTGAACTTCGCCTACATGTTCACCAGCCACTGGGGTATCGAACTGCTGGCGGCCACGCCGTTCGAACATGATGTGAAGATCAAGAACACCGCCCTGGGCGCTGCCAACGGCAAGCTCGGTACGCTGAAGCACCTGCCACCGACCCTGAGCGTCGTGTACTACCCGCTGGACAGCAAGTCGGTATTCCAACCGTACATCGGCGCCGGTATCAACTACACCTGGATCTACGACGAGCACGTCGGCAGCCGCGCCGAGCAGGCCGGCTTCAGCAACTTCAAGGCGGAAAACTCCTGGGGCTGGGCGGCGCAGATCGGTGCGGACTACATGATCAACGACAAGTGGATGATCAACGCCCAGGCGCGCTACATCGACATCAGCACCAAGGCCACCGTGGACAACAACGCCCTGGGCCAGGGCACCCGGGCCAAGGTTAATGTGGATGTTGATCCGATGGTGTACATGGTCGGTATTGGCTACAAGTTCTAGGTTCTACCCAAAGGCCCTGTTGTACAGGGCCTTTTTTGTGAGGCTTCCCCTGGAGGCAAGCGCCAATCAGAAGCCAGGCACACGCCCGTGTGCTGCGAGTCAGGCTTCAGCCAGGAGCTGGCGAACTTCAGCAATGACCACGTCAATGTTGAACGGCTTATTCAACACTGCATTGAACAAGTCCGACCGCTCCATACCAATATGGGCCTGGGCTCCGCTGATCAGGATGATGGGCAAGTGATTGACTGCCGGTAGCGCGCGGACAGCTTCGGCAAACTCCTGGCCATCCATGACCGGCATCATGAAGTCGGTGATGATCAACGCTGGCCGCTCGCGCTCCAGGACCTCGAGTGCTTTCTGGCCATTGCTCGCTTTTACGACCATGTACCCCTCATCCTCCAGCGCATAGCCGAGAATGTCAGCGATCAAATACTCGTCGTCGACGACCAGGATGGTGGTCATGTCAGTTCAACCCGAATCAGAGACTTTGGACGTTGAGCCCGGCAGCGAAGAATCATTAGGGACCGCCAACGCATTTCTTGATGCCTTCTTCAGGTCAACGCCGTTTTCATGGATTACCACTTCAAGAAGCGAAGGATCGTAGAAGCTGTCTCGTACCTTAAGAATCGAAAGCATTCTTCTTAGTTCAGATTGAATCTCGAAGAAACGCATCAGCATCAGGTTATCGACAATACTGGAGAGGTCCGGGGTTGGAGAGCTGACCTCCGAACCAAAAACGTCACGCATCTCCCATGAGGCAAACACCGTTACGCCACGGGCACGAAGCTCGCTCATCAAGGCGCTGTAGAAATCAGTGATACGAGCCGGGTTTGTCGACACCCGGGTCATGCCGCTCAAGCTGTCGATGAACAGGCGCTTGATGCCCTTTTCCTCAACCATTTTCAGCAGCCGTGCGCCGAGACCATCGATCAGGCCTTCTGTGGTGGGTTGCCAGGCAATACTCAGCGCACCACTTTCTTCCATACCCTTGATATCAATCCCCAGCGATTGGCCTTTGAGACGTAACCGCTGCGGGCTTTCATAAAAACCGAAATGCAGGCCCGGCGCGTCCACTGTCGACTCTGCGAGAAACCTGAGCCCCAGCGTGGTCTTCCCGACGCCGGAAGGCCCCATGACGAGGGTAACGGAAGAGCTGTGCAGGCCACCGCCGATGATGGCGTCCAGCGAACCGATGCCGCTGGTGATACGCGTCAGATCGGCACTGTCAGGTAAAGACGGATGGCTGTAGAGGCTTTCCAGACGCGGATAAACCACCAGGCCATCGTCGGT
>Ga0247742_10000594_pt1 | contig 28441 bp, 26 predicted proteins | sample UWRJL208509C2_FD_180944 | JGI IMG/M metagenome (GOLD analysis project Ga0247742, IMG submission 180944) | Plant litter microbial communities from Arlington Agricultural Research Station in Wisconsin, United States - UWRJ-L208-509C-2 | ecosystem: Environmental > Terrestrial > Plant litter >...
GGCCGCCGCCAACGCCGATCCGCTGGCATACCGGCTGGCGCTGCTCAAGCACAACCCGCGCGCCGAGCACGTGCTCAAGCTGGCGGCCGAAAAGGCCAACTGGCAAGGGCCGCGCAACGGCGCCATGGGGCGCGGCTTGTCGGTGCAGTTCGCCTTCGGCACCTACATGGCGATGGTGGTCGATGCCCACCTGGTCGATGGCGAAGTGCGCGTCGAGCGCGTGGTGTGTGCGCTGGACTGCGGCGTGCCGATCAACCCGGACACCATCCGGGCGCAGGTGGAGAGCGCCGTCATCTTCGGCATTTCCGGCGCGCTGTGGGGCGACATCACCTTCAAGAACGGCCGCGTCGAGCAAAGCAATTTCCACGATTACCGCGTGCTGCGCATGCACGAGACGCCGCGCATCGAAACCCATATCGTCGCCAGCAATGAAGCGCCCGGCGGCATGGGCGAACCGGGCACGGCGGCGTTGATGCCGGCGCTGGCCAACGCCATTTACGCCCACACGGGCAAACGCATACGCAAACTGCCGATCGCCACCGCGCTGCAATCGGCCTGACAGGAGCAAGACCATGATTTCCCTACACATCAACGGCAAGACCAAGCAGGTCGAGGCCGCCCCGGACACGCCCTTGCTGTGGGTGCTGCGCGACGAGCTGCATATGTCCGGCACCAAATTCGGCTGCGGCATGGCGCTGTGCGGCGCCTGCACCGTGCACGTCGACGGCCAGCCGGCGCGCGCCTGCGTGCTGCCGGTGTCGGCGGCTGTGGGCCGGAAGATCGTCACCATCGAGGCCATCGGCGATACGCCGGTCGGCAAGCGCGTGCAGCAGGCCTGGGCCGAGATCGACGTGCCGCAATGCGGCTACTGCCAGTCCGGCCAGATCATGGCCGCCAGCGCGCTGCTGAAGGCGATTCCTAAGCCGAGCGACAAGGATATCGACCAGGCCATGTCCGGCAATATCTGCCGCTGCGGCACCTATCCGCGCATCCGCGCCGCGATCCACAAGGCCGCCGGCAATGGAGGCAAGGCATGAGGCGCCGCTTGATGCTGGCGCTGGCGTTGGTCGGCGGCGCGGCGGCTGCGGCGCAGGGCGATCCCGCGCTGTTCGATCCGGTGGCCAGCGTGGTGATGACGCCGCGCTGCGTCAACTGCCACCAGGCCGAGGCGCCGCGCCAGAAGGACATCGGCGTGATCCACGCCCAGCAGGTGGTGCGCGGCAAGGACGGTCACGGCTCGGCGGTGCTGCAGTGCGCCGCCTGCCACCAGGCGGTCAACACCGCGCAGGGCAAGGTGCCGGGGGCGCCGAACTGGCACCTGGCGCCGCTCAGCATGCGCTGGCAGGGGCTGGACAAGAAGGGCGTCTGCGAACAGATGCGCGATCCCAAACGCAACGGCAATCGCAAGGGCGGGGAGGCGGTGATCGAACACATGAAGACCGACCCGCTGGTGCTGTGGGCCTGGAATCCGGGCGCCAACCGCACCCAGCCGCCGATGTCGCATGAAGACTTCGTCAAGGTGCTGCAGCAGTGGGCGGACGCCGGCATGCCATGCCCGCGATAAGCGCTACATATTCACCGCGACCTTGGGCGGGCGCGGATGGCTGAGGAATTTTTGCGGCGACTCGCCCAGCACGCGCAGGAAGGCGCGCCGCATGCGCTCGTCGTCGCCGAAGCCGGTCTGGTCGGCGATGCGGGCGACGGACGAATGGCCGCTCTCGATCATCGCCTTGGCCGCCTCCACCCTCAGCTTCTCGATCGCCTTGGCCGGCGACAGTCCGGTCTCGGCCTGGAAGGTGCGGCTGAAATGGCGCTGGCTCCAGTTGACTTGGTCGGCCAGCTGCTGAATCGACAGCGGCTCGCGCAGGTTTTCCTTGATGAAGGCCAGCACGCGGCGGATGCGTTCCTGCTTGGCGTCGATCTCCACCATCGCGGAGAACTGGCTTTGCCCGCCGTGGCGGCGGTGGTAGACCACCATCGTGCGCGACACCTTGTTGGTGATCTCGTGGCCGAGGTCGGCGTCGATGATGCCGAGCACCAGGTCGATGCAGGCCAGCGAGCCGGCCGAGCTCCAGATCTTGCCGTCGCGGATGAAGATCTTGTCGGCGACCACCTTGGTGCGGGGAAAGCGCTGCGCCAGCGCGCCGGCGAAGGCCCAGTGAGTGGTGACGCTGCGACCGTCGAGCAGGCCGGTTTCGCCCAGGATGAAGGCGCCGGTGCAGGTGCTGGCGACGCGGTCGGCCTGGGCCGCCGCCTGGCGCAGGTGGTCGACCATGCCCGGGGACGGCGTCGGGATGCCGGTTTCGCCCGCCACGATGATGGTGTGGTAGCGGGCGTCGCCGAAGACCGCGGTGTCGATGCCGACGCCGGATTTGCTGGGTATCAGGCCGCCGCTCATGGACACCACGTCCACGGCGTAACTGCCCGGCGCGAAATGGTTGGCGACGCCGAACACCGTCAGGATGCCCAGTTCGAGGATGTCGAAATTGGGAAAGACGACCAAGGCTACTTTGGCTGTCATGGAATGCCCCTCTTCATGGTTGGACCGGCGCGGACTGGGCCGCCGCGCCATCCATGCCGTATTTTACGTGATATGGGCGTGGCCGCGCCCGCCGCTATCAGTCGAACCGGATGGCGCTGACGTCGATCGACACCACCAGCGGTTCCGGCTGGTGGCCGCCGTCGGCATCGCGCACGTAAATCCGGTGGACCGTGGGCACGGTGATGCCTTGCACCGTCACGTGGCCGGACAGGTAGTGCACCGCCGGCGCGTCGCCGCTGATGTCGACCTGGTAGTCGTGGCGGCGCAGCAGGCCGTCCTGCGAAAAGTAAAAAGTCTGCACCGGGCTGTGGGTCGCCAGGTCGGCCGGGAAGGTCGCTTGCAGGCGGCGCAGCGTCTGGCCGTCCTCTTGCCACGGCGATAGTTCGACCAGCGTGAAGCCGGGCCGGGCCAGCGTGAACGGCATCGTGAAATAGTTCCAGATCGCGTAGCCGACAAAATACGCCAGTTGCAGGTCGCTCCACGGCGTGTCGAGTTGATGCCCGGCGAACGACGCGCGCGGCGCCGAGGTCTGTTCGACCAGGCCGGCATCGCTTTCGATGGCGACATGCTCCGGCGAGACGGCGGTGCGTCGTCCGAAGGCGCCGAACGGGCTATGCGAGGTCCACGGCCGATGCAGCTGGATCGTGATGTCGACTTCATCGAGCATGCCGCCCTTGCCTTTGAGCGGCCAGATGACGCCGCCTTGCGACAGGTGTGCGGTCAAGGTGCTGAACTGGTTCCAGCGGTCCATGCCGCCGTGTGCCGCAATGGCGTGATTGAGCAGATTTTGCATGATGTGGGTGTCCTGGGAGTGTGAACAATGACGGAGGGACCGGTGATTATAGAATTGACTTCAATCATGAAAGAGACAGGAATCCCTCGCTTTGCGCCATGATGGACGTCCAAGCCCGCCGCCACCAGGTTCGCCTGATTTGCTAGGCGGACGCGGCCAAGCGCAGCTCTGCAGCAGATGCTCCCACACCGCTTGCACCACAGGGTGTCGCGGTCGAGGCGTCTTTTGACCAGCCAGAGCGTCCGCGTCGGCGGCGCGGGATCGAGCGCGCACGGCAACAGATACCCAACAAGGCGCAGATCATCGGCGCCTGCTTCACCGCAGCGGCGCTGCTAAGTGCGCGCCGCCACAGACGCGCGCCGCTGCTTGCGCCACCATGGGACAAACAACGACAGGATGCCCCATGGACTTTCCAACCCGCCATCTGCAGCAGCCGCTGCCCTACGACCCCTCCTATGAAATCCCGGAAGAGGGCGAGGCCGACACCATCGCCGGCCTGAGCGAAGCCATGCGCGGCATCGCCGCCACCGTCGACCAGGACACCGGCCACGCCCATCGCGGCGTGCACGCCAAGAGCCACGGCCTGCTGCGCGGCACCCTGCGCGTGCTGCCCAACCTGCCGCCGGATTTCGCCCAAGGCCTGTTCGCCAACATCGACGGCGCATGGCCGGTGGTGATGCGCCTGTCGACCACGCCCGGCGACATGCTCGACGATAAGGTGTCGACGCCGCGCGGCGTCGCGATCAAGGTGATCGGCGTGCCGGGCGAGCGCCTGCCCGACGGCGCCGGCGACGCCACGCAGGATTTCGTCATGGTCAACGGCCCGGTGTTCCTGGCGCCGACGGCCAGGCAATTCCTCGGCAGCGTCAAGCTGCTCGCCGCCACCACCGACAAGGCGCCGGGCCTGAAGCAGGCGCTGTCGGCCGCGCTGCGCGGCGCCGAAAAGGCGCTGGAGGCGGTCGGCGCCGAGAGCGGCATGCTCAAGGGCCTCGGCGGCCAGCCGCAGACCCACATCCTCGGCGAGACCTTCTTCACCCAGGTGCCGCTGCTGTACGGCCGCCACATGGCCAAGCTGTCGCTGGCGCCGGTGTCGCCCGCGCTGCTGGCGCTGAAGGACCAGCAGGTCGACCTGGAGCACAAGCCCAACGGCCTGCGCGGCGCGGTGGTCGATTTCATGACCGAGAACAGCGCCGAGTGGGAGTTGCGCGTGCAGCTGTGCACCGACCTGCAGAAGATGCCGATCGAGGATGCCGCGGTCGAGTGGCCGCAAGAGGACAGCCCGTTCATCGCGGTGGCGCGCATCACGGCGCCCGCGCAGGCGGGCTGGACCCACGGTCTGTCGGTGCTGGTGGATGACGGCATGCAGTTCAATCCTTGGCACTGCATCGCCGCGCACCGCCCGATCGGCTCGATCATGCGGGTGCGCCGCGCCGTGTATGCCGCGTCGGCCCGCTTCCGCGCCGAGCGCAACGGCGCGCCGCTGGCCGAACCGCGCAACCTCGACCAGTGGCGCGAGCACTGATCACGTCGACGATGACGCCGCTGCGGCGCTTGACGGCGAGCGCATAGGGCGCAAGCGGCGCTGCCAGAATCTATTGTGCGCCGCGATACATGACAGTTGCTACACTGGGCCTTTCTGTCCCGGAACCGCTATGCCATCCGTCTCCGCCTCCACCGTTGCCCATCCCACCGCCCACCAGCGCGCCTGGCGCTTCCTCGGCGCCGGCACGCCCATGCGCGACATGGTGGCGGCGTTTCCGTGGGAACAGACGCCCCTGGGCGGCATCGCCGACTGGCCGGTGTCGCTGCGCACCGCCGCGGGCGTGGTCATGCATTCGGTGCACCCGATGTTCCTGTGGTGGGGCGAGGCGCTGACCCAGCTCTACAACGACGCCTACGTGCCCTGCTTCGGCGAGGGCAAGCATCCGGCCGCGCTGGGCCAGGCGGGGCGCGAGTGCTGGCCGGAGATCTGGTCCATCATCGGCCCGCAGATCGAGGCGGTGCGCGCCGGCGGCGAGTCGCGCTGGTACGCCGACAACCTGGTGCCGATCTGGCGCAACGGCGGCATCGAGGATGTCTACTGGAGCTACACCTACACCCCGGTGTTCGACGAGGCCGACACGGTCGGCGGCGTGCTGGTGGTGTGCAGGGAAACCACGGCCCAGGTGCTGGCCGAGCGCCGCCGCCACACGCTGGACCTGCTGGCGCGCCGGCTGCTGGGCTGCCGCAGCGAGCAGGACGTGCGCGCCGGCCTGGTCCAGGCGTCGCGCGACAATCCGGCCGACCTGGCGGCGGTGTCGCTGCTGCGCGGCGCAGCGGCCCACGCCGCCGCCGACCCCGCCGCTGCCGATCCTGGCCTGGTGCTAGTGCGCGGCGCCGAGCTGCAGCTGTGCGCCGACCTGGCGCTGGCGTTCCGCGTCTCGCCGCGCCTGCCGCTCGACAGTGCGTACCGCCAGTTCCTGGAACAGTTCACGGCCGCCGTGTGCGCCACGCTGAGCCGCATCGAAAGCGACCGCGCGCTGGCCGAGGCGATGGCCGAGAGCGAACGCCTGAACGTCGACCTGAACCTGTCGTCGCGCATCAAGGATGAATTCCTCGCCATGCTGGGCCACGAGCTGCGCAATCCGCTGGCGCCCATCGTCACCGCGCTCAAGCTGATGAAGCTGCGCGACACTGACACGCTGCACGAGCAGGCCGTGATCGAGCGCCAGGTCGACCACCTGGTGCGGCTGGTCGACGACCTGCTCGACGTGTCGCGCATCGCCAGCGGCAAGGTCGAGCTGCGCAAGGAGACCGTGGCGCTGGCCGAGGTGCTGGACAAGGCGGTCGAGATGGCCGGCCCGCTGCTGGAGCAAAAGCAGCACCGGCTGCTGGTCGACGTGCCGACGGTGCGCTGGCACGGCGATCCGGCGCGGCTGGCGCAGGTGGTGTCCAACCTGCTGAGCAACGCGGCGCGCTACACGCCGGCCGGCGGCCACGTCACGCTGGCCACCCGCGTCAAGGGCGACACGGTGCAGATCCAGGTCACCGACGACGGCAACGGCATCGCGCCGGCGCTGCTGCCGCATATCTTCGACCTGTTCGTGCAGGGCAGCCGCCAGCTGGACCGCGCCAAGGGCGGGCTGGGCATCGGCCTGGCGCTGGTGCGCAACCTGGTGCAGATGCACGGCGGCGACGTCAGCGCCTACAGCGCCGGCGAAGGGCGCGGCAGCACCTTCACCCTCACGCTGCCCGGTGCGGTGGCCGCCGCCGCCCCCGCCGCGGCGACCGCCGTCGACGCCGCCGCGCCGCTGCCTTCCGGCGGCCTGCGGGTGCTGGTGGTCGACGACAACCAGGACGCCGCCGATTCGCTGGGCGAGCTGCTGGGCGCGCTGGGCTTCCAGGCCGAGGTGGCCTACGATCCGGCCCAGGCGATCGCCCGGGCGGCGGCCGCGATGCCGCAGGTGGCCATCCTCGACATCGGCCTGCCGGGCATGGACGGCTTCGAGCTGGCCGGCGTGCTGCGCGCGCTGCCCGGCGGCGCCGGGGTGAAGCTGGTGGCGCTGTCGGGCTACGGCCAGGAAAACGACAAGACCCGCAGCCGCGAGGCCGGCTTCGCCGCCCACCTGGTCAAACCGATCAACATCGCCGAGCTGCAGCGGGCGCTGGCATAATAAGGACTTCCGCCACCACAAGGACGCTACGTGACTTCAGCCCTGGAAATCGCCGCCAACGCCGTCATGGCCGTTTCCATTGTTTTATCCGGGCGCAACAGCCTGCATTCCTGGTGGCTGGGCATCATCGGCTGCGCCATGTTCGCCGCGCTGTTCTACAGCGTCAACCTGTATGCCGACGTCGCGCTGCAACTGTTCTTCATCGTCACCTGCGTCATCGGCTGGCTGCAATGGCTGCGCGGCGCCGGCGGCGCGCCGCTGCCGATCGCCCGCGCCCGCCCCGGCGCGCTGGCCTGGATGGTCGGCATCGGCTTCGTCGCCACCGCCGGCTACGGCGCCATGCTGCAGCGCTACACCAACGCCTACGCCCCCTTCATCGATTCGGCGGTGCTGATGTTCAGCGTGGTCGCGCAGCTGCTGCTGATGGGGCGGCGGCTCGACACCTGGGCCTTCTGGCTGCTGGTCAACACCGTCTCGGTGCCGCTGTACGCCAGCCGGGGCCTGCACCTGACCGCCGTGCTGTACGCGGGCTACTGGGTCAATGCGCTGCTGTCGTGGTTTTTCTGGCGCCGCCAGATGACGATGCAGTAGTTATCGACTTCGCGCGCTGCCCGTTCTATGATGGAATTTCCAATAGGAAAATAACGGGGACATCATGCAGTGGTTTTACGATCTGAAGATAGGCAAGAAGCTGTTGCTGGCGTTCGCGGTGGTGATCGCGCTCAGTTGCTTCGTCGGGCTGTTCGCGATCAAGCAGCTGGTCAAGGTCAACCAGGCCTCGACCGACATCGCCACCAACTGGCTGCCGGCGGTGCGCTACCTGGGCCAGATGCAGGGCTCGATCTCGCGCTACCGCATTTCCGAAGCCACCCACATCCTGCTGACCGAGGAGGCCGACATGACGGCCACCGACAAGTCGATGGCGACCCGGCTCGGGACGCTGCGCAAGCAGCAGGCCGCGTACGCGGTGCTGGTGTCCGAGCAGCAGGAAAAAATCCTCTACGCCGATCTGCAGAAGTCGCTCGACGACTATGTCGCCATCAGCGGCACGCTGGCGGCGCTGTCGCGAGAGGGCAAGAAGGAGGAGGCGCGCACGCTGTTCCGCGGCGGCTCCAACAAGCTGTTCCGTCAGATCAACGAGCAGTTCGACGCGCTGGTCAAGATCAACGACGACGGCAGCGTCGCCTCCGACCAGTCGGCCGGCGACACCTTCAGCCTGTCGCGCAAGATGATCATCGGTTCGCTGCTGCTGCTGGTCGTGGTCAGCGTGGGCCTGGCGGTGGCGGTGTCGCGCGTGGTCGCCGCGCCGCTGGAGCAGGCGGTGGACATCGCCCGGCGCGTCGCCGAGGGCGACCTGAGCGGCGACATCGCCAGCACCGGCAAGGATGAGACGGGCCAGCTGATGCATTCGCTGAAGGTGATGAACGACAGCCTGCTGCGCGTGGTCGGCGAGGTGCGCGGCGGCACCGACGCGATCGCCACCGCGTCGGCCGAGATCGCCAGCGGCAACCTGGACCTGTCGAGCCGCACCGAAGGCCAGGCCAGCTCGCTGGAGCAAACCGCGTCGGCGATGGAGCAACTGACCAGCACCGTCAAGCAGAACGCCGACAACGCGCGCCAGGCCAACCAGCTGGCGCAGTCGGCGTCCGGCACCGCCAGCGACGGCGGCAAGGTGGTGGGCGACGTGATCGCGACGATGGAGGCGATCAGCGCCGCGTCGCGCAAGATCGTCGACATCATTTCGGTCATCGACGGCATCGCCTTCCAGACCAACATCCTGGCCTTGAACGCGGCGGTGGAAGCGGCGCGCGCCGGCGAGCAGGGACGCGGCTTCGCGGTGGTCGCCTCCGAGGTGCGCAACCTGGCGCAGCGCTCGGCGGCGGCGGCCAAGGAGATCAAGGGCCTGATCGACGATTCGGTGCAGCAGGTCGACGCCGGCACGGCGCTGGTGCGCCAGGCCGGCAGCACGATGGACCAGGTGGTGGCCAGCGTGCGCCGCGTCAGCGACGTGGTGGCCGAGATTTCCGCCGCCAGCGGCGAGCAGAGTGCCGGCATCGAGGAGGTCAACCAGGCCATCGTGCAGATGGACGAGTCGACCCAGCAGAACGCGGCGCTGGTCGAGCAGGCGGCCGCCGCGGCCGCCGCGCTGCAGGAACAGGCGGCCAAGCTGGCCGGCGTGGTCAGCGTGTTCCGTCTGCGTTAGTTTTTTTTTGTATCCCCTGGCGGTAGGCGCTGGGGGTGACGCCCATGCGCTCGCGGAAGGCGGTGGCGAAGTTGCCGGCGTTGTTGAAGCCGATCAGCAGGGCGATGTCCTGCACGTCGATATCGGTCTCCCTGAGCAGCTCCTCGCCGCGGCGGATGCGCTCCTCGCGCACGTAGCCGAACACCGTCATGCCGGTCTGCTCGCGGAACACCTGCGACAATTTTTCCCGATAGGTGCCGACGCTGCGGGCGATCTCCGCCAGCCCCGGCAGCGCCGCCAGGTTGTCGGCCACCAGCCGCTTGACGGCGCTGACGGTGACGGCGTCCGGATCGTTGTCGGCTTCGGGCTCCGGCTCGGTGGCGGCGCTGTCCGACTGCTGCTGCGCTTGCTGGCGCCGCACCAGGTTCAGGTGCACCTGGATGCGCGCCGCCAGTTCGCCCGGCGAAAACGGCTTGGAGACGTAGTCGACGCCGCCGATCGACAAGCCCATGATGCGCTCCTCGTCGGCGTCGGCGCCGCTGAGGAAGATGACGGGGATGTCCTGGGTCGCGGGATTGGCCTTGAGCAGCCGGCAGGCGGTGTAGCCGTCCATGTTCGGCATGCGCACGTCGAGCAGGATCAGGTCGGGATGCTGCGCCAGCGCCAGCTGATACCCCTGCAGGCCGTTGAACGCCACCGACACCTTGTACGGCAATTCGCTCAGCAGATCGACCAGCACGCGCTGCTCGAACGCGGAATCGTCCACGATCAAGATCTTGCGCTGGTTACGGTCCAGGGTGGTCGGCATGGCTCAGCCTTTAAAACATGGTTGATAAAGTTTTATCACGCCCTGTTGCGTATTATGCCTATCTTTCAAATATTTTTAATAGTTTTCTACTCGTACAGAACTTCTGTCACTTGCAGCAAAAGCATGAAATTTCTAGATCATCAATAATGGAATTGACTGTTGAGCGAGAGCAATGTTGAGGCGATGTTGACGACATCGCAATGATTTCCTGGGGGTGGCATGACGGGCAAACGGGCGCGCAAGGGCTGGATACCGGGCTGGATCACCGCTTGCATGCTGGCGTTGCCGGGCGTGCCGGCATGGGCCGCCAACCTGCAGATCTCGCCGGTCATGATCAATCTGCGCCCGGGGCAGGGCGCCGCCGGCATCAGCCTGCAAAACCTCGGCGAGGCCGCCGTCTACGGCCAGGTCCGGGTCTACCTGTGGGAGCAAAAGGACGGCGACGACGTGCTGACGCCGACCCAGGACGTGGTGGCCAGCCCGCCGATCATCCAGATCGGCGCCAGGAGCAGCCAGATCATCCGCCTGGTGCGGCGCAGCGAGCAGCTGCCGGGCGCCGAGCTGTGCTACCGGATCCTGATCGACGAGATCCCCAGGGACGAGAACGGCCCCGCGGCGGGCGTCGATATCCGCCTGCGCTATTCGGTGCCGATGTTCGTGCTGCCGGCCGACGAGCGCGGCGCGCCCGCACTGGCCTGGATGGTGGTGAAAAAAGAGGGGCACTGGCTGTTGCGGGTGCGCAACAGCGGCAACCAGCGCGCGCAGATCGGCGCGCTGGAGCTGGCCAACGCCGCCGGCCAGCAGTTCGTGATCGCGCCGGGCTTGTTCGGCTACGTGCTGGCGGGGCGGGTGCGCGAATGGCGCCTGCCGACGCCGGACGACGCCGACCTGCACGGCACGCTGGTGGTGAAGGCCAACATCAATGCCCGCCCCGCGACCGCCAGCACCGTGGCCAGGGTGGACTAGTCCGGCATGTGGAGCCGGTGGATTTGCCTGATGCTGCTGACGTGGGCGTCGGTGGCGGGCGTCCAGGCGCAGACGCCGGCGGCGCCGCCGCCGCAGGAAGAAGAGCTTTTTCTGGAGGTAACCTTGAACGGCGAAGCGACCGGCCTGATACTGCGTTTTACCCGGGGCAAGACCTCGGGCTTGCGCAGCAGCGTGCAAAACCTGCGCGATCTGGACCTGGACCCGCAGCGCTTCGGCGTCGCGGACCGGGACGCGTTCGACCTCGACGACGTCCCGGGCCTGGTGTACGCCTACGACGCGGCGCGCCAGAGCATCGCGCTGCGCGTGGCCGACGCGCTGCGCGCGCCGGTGGCGCTGTCGGGCCGCGCGGTGCGGCAGAGCCGGCCGGCCGCCGTCACGCCGGGCGCGGTGATCAACTACGACGCCTTCACCCGGCTCGGCAAGGACGCCAGCGTGTCGCTGGCCAACGAGGTGCGCTACTTCAACGCCGGCGGCGTGCTCACCAGCACCGGCGTGTTCAACTACAGCAGCGCGCTGCACCAGTTCATCCGCTTCGACACCGCCTGGGTGCATGCCGATCCGGACACGCTGGAGACCTGGCAGGTCGGCGACCTGATCTCGTCATCGCTGACGTGGACCCGCGCGCTGCGCATGGGCGGCGTGCAGTGGCGTAAGAGTTTCGACCTGCGGCCCGACCTGCTGACCTTCCCGTCCGCAAGCCTGGCCGGCTCGGCCGTGGTGCCCAGCGCCGTCAGCCTGTACATCAACGGCGCGCGCCAGGTCGAGACAGCGGTGCCGTCCGGCCCGTTCGTGATCAACCAGGTGGCCGGCATCAACGGCGCCGGCCAGGCCACGCTGGTCACGCGCGACGCCGCCGGCCGCGCGGTCGCGACCACGGTGCCGCTGTACGTCGACACCCGCATGCTGGCCGAGGGCCTGACCGATTACTCGGTCGAGCTGGGCGTGCTGCGCAAGGGCTACACCACCGATTCCTTCGGCTACGCGCGCACGCCGGCGGTGAGCGGCTCGCTGCGGCACGGCGTCAGCGACACGCTGACCGTCGAGACCCACGGCGAGGCCGGTAACGGCGTGGTCAACGGCGGCGTCAGCGCGCTGCTGCGGCTGGGGCAGGCGGGCGTGGTCAGCGCCTCGGTGGCCGGCAGCGGCGGCGACGGCAAGGGCGGCCAGGCCACGCTCGGCTATCAATACCTGAGCCCGCGCTTCAGCATCGACCTGGCGTCGCAGCGGGCGACGCCGCGCTACAGCGACCTGGGCACGCGCGACAGCGGCGGCGGCACCCTGGCCAGCGACCGCATCAATTTCAACCTGTCGCTGTTCGGCGGCCAGGGCATCGGCCTGAGCATGGTCAACTTCCGCGCCCCGCGCGTGCCGCCGGCGCGCATCACGGCGCTGTCGTATTCGGCCAGCCTGGGGCTGGGCCTGTACCTGAGCGCCAGCGCCTTCCGCGACCTGCGCGACGACAAGGCGCGCGGCGTGTTCTTCAGCCTGAGCGGCTCGTTCGGCGACCGCATTGCCGCCAACGCCAGCCGCGGCCGGCAAAACGACGTCACCACCAACAGCCTGACCCTGCAGCGCTCGGCCGACTACGGCGGCGGCTTCGGCTGGGGCCTGCAATCGGTGCAGACCAACGGCGCGCCGCTGCGCCAGGCGCAAGTGAGCTACCTGGGCAACTACGGCCAGGTCAGCGCGCTGACGCAGGACGCGTCCGGCACCCGCAGCAACTCGGTCGACGTGTCGGGGTCGCTGGTGCTGATGGACGGCGGCGTCCACGCGGCGCGCCAGGTCGGCGCCGGCTTCGCGCTGGTGTCGACCGACGGCGTCGGCGGCGTGCCGGTGCTGCAGGAAAACCGCGTGATCGGCAAGACCAGCAGCAGCGGCTACCTGCTGGTGCCCAACCTCAATCCGTATCTGAACAACCAGGTCGCCATCGACACCGCGTCGCTGCCGCTCGACGCCCGCATCGCCAGCACCAGCCAGAGCGTGGTGCCGGCGCGGCTGTCGGGCGTGCTGGCGCGCTTCCCGGTGCAGCGCTACGAGGCCGCCAGCGTGATCCTGCAGGGCGCCGACGGCAAGCCGCTGCCGGCCGGCGCCGAGGTGCTGCACGAGCAGAGCGGCGGCGTGACCGTGGTCGGCTTCGACGGCGTCACCTTCGTCGATCACCTGGCGCCGCTGAACCGGCTGCGGCTGCATATCGACGGCGTGCGCTGCATCGTCGAGTTCGCCTACACGCCGGTCAAGGGCGATGCGATGCCGACCATCGGCCCGTTTGTCTGCCGGAGCGTGCAATGACGGCGCCGCTTTTGTCCAGGCGCTGGCTGCCGCTGCCGGGCTTGCTGCTGGCGCTGCTGGGCGGCCAGGCCCGCGCCGACAGCTGTTCGGTGGCGCAGAACGACATCGTGTTCCCCACGGTGAGTTCGATTTCCCCGACCGACGTCTACGCCAGCGCCAACTTCAAGGTCACCTGCACCTGGACCAGCTTTGTCGCCGGCCTGCTGTTCCCCAACGCCACTGTGTGCCTGTACCTGGGCGCCGGCTCGAACTCGTCGGCCACGGTCACCGCGCCGCGCCAGCTGGCCAGCGGCGGCAAGGCGGTCAACTACAACATCTACACCGACGCCAGCTATGCGCCGGCGAAGATCTGGGGCGGCTGGGCCGGCACCAGCACGCCGGCCAATGTGATCACCTTCAATCTGAGCAAGACCGGCGGGGTCGGTTCGCTGGTGCAGGACGTCAACCTGTTCGGCAAGCTCAACGCCGACAGCACGCTGGCCGCGCTCGACGTCGGACCGAACGACCTGGTGGCGAGCTCGAACTTCGGCGCCGGCAGCGTGCTGATGCGGTATATGTTTTTCCTGACCGGACTGGGCGATTGCACGCTGGGCACGTCGGTGGCGATGCCGTTCCAGGTGCGGGCGAACGTGATCAACGATTGCAATATCAACGTCGGCAGCCTGGTCTTCCCGAACAGCAATCTGCTCGCCAGCGACTTGCGCACCACGTCCAACCTGAGCGTCCAGTGCAGCAAGAACACCGCCTACAAGATTTCGTTCTCGGCCGGCCTCAGCAACAACATGAGCGCGCGCACGATGAAAAACACGGGGACAGCCGAAACGGTGTCCTACCAGCTCTCCAACACGCTGGACGGCGCCAGCCTGGGCGATGGGAGCGGCGGCACGGTGTCGCTAAGCGGCACCGGCACGGGCGGGACGTTGAATCAATCCGTCTACGGCAGGGTGCCGTCGCAAAGCACGCCGTCGCCGGGGGACTACAAGGACACGATCACGGCGACGGTGGTGTTTTGACGGCTTAGAAGGTGATGGTCCAGTCCTGCGCGGCGGTTTCGGTGCGGATCGCCATGCTGGTGTCGCTGGAGCTGGTGGCGGCGGCCTTGTCGGCGCCGCGGGTGATTTGATAGGGGGTGTTGAGCTGGCAAGCGACGGCCGGGGTCTTGGCGGCGCCGGCGGCGGTCGACTGCACGGTGCAGGACTCTTTGACCACGAAGCTCACTTGCATCGCGCTGGTCGCCACTTTACCGGCAGCGCTGGCAATTAGAGGCAGGCTGAACAGGACGAGGGCACATGCTTTGGCGGTAGTTTTCATTTTTACACACGTTTTTGAGGTGCGCAGCAATCGGTGATGGCCACGGGGAAACCAGAATTATCAAATCCGGAGTCCTGCGGGGGTAGCCAGCAAGTTCGCGAATTGATCTACAGGAAGAATTTTACCGTGGACCAACATTCTCGCGAATGTTCACATTTTACACGGAAATTTACGTGTGGAAACTTAGTGATTTTTGGAGAGTTTTGAGGGTTGTTTTCCGGCCTGTTTTTGCAGATGAAAACGGTGCCGGAAATTGGGGTTTTTCATAGGAGAAAGGTCGCTGAATACAACATAAACGAGGAGACGAAATTGACGCCTGAATATACACACATTGTCACAGTTGTTCCATCACCTAAAAAAGTCACACATTCTTGCATCTGACATGCAAGTCACCCTGGAAACTAGGAGTTCACAATGAAACATACCGATTTTGGCCGCATGCCTTGCCCCATCGCCCGCAGCCTGGGTAAAGTTGGCGAATGGTGGAGCATCCTGATCCTGCGCGACGCCTTCTACGGCCTGTCGCGCTTCGACGAGTTCGAGAAGAGCCTGAAGATCGCGCCCAATATGCTGACCCGCCGCCTGGCCGGGCTGGTCGAGGGCGGGCTGATGGAGCGGCGCCAGTACAGCACCCGGCCGCCGCGCTATGAATACCTGCTCACCAAGTCCGGCCGCGACTTCAAGCCGGTGCTGCTGGCCTTCATCGCCTGGGGCAACGACCACCTGGCGCCGGAAGGGGCCAGCCTGCTGGTGGTGAGCCGCGAGACCGGCAAGCCGGCCGACCAGGTGCTGGTCGACGCCAACAGCGGCCTGGCCATCAACGACGAGGACTATATGTTCGCGCCGGGGCCGGCCGCCAGCGACGTCATGCGCACGCGCCTGATCGAGATCAGCAAGCACGCCTCGTAGGCGTTCAGGACGCCGGTTGCAGCTGGGCGTAGACGGCGTTGGCCAGTGCGGCCAGCGCCGGCTTGTCCAGGCTGGCGGACAGGGCGTAGCCGAACTGGCCGTCGATCCAGTAGAACACGCCGACGTTGCCCTCCTGCGCGAAGCGGAAGCCGGTTTCCCGGCTGTGCGTCTGCTCGGTCGAGACATACAGGGTCAGCCGCGCGCCGCCGGCGTCGCGGTACATCAATTGCGCCACCGGCCCGCTGCGGCCGGGCAGCAGCCGTCCTCCCTCCAGCGCATAGCCCTGGGCCTGCAGCTGCGGCGGCTTGAGCGGCGCGCCCAGCCGTTTCGACAGCCAGGCCACCAGATGCGCCTGCTGGTCGGCGCCCACTTCGACCGGATGGCGCACCTCCGGCGTGTAGACGGCGTGCGCCAGCGCCGCGCTGCGCGGCAGCGCGGCGGCCTGCAGGTCGGCCGCGTCCGGCGTGGGCGTGGCGGCGTCGCGCGCCAGCCAGCCGGCGGCGCCGCCGGCCAGCGTCAGCGCCAGCATTGCGGCGGCGCGCAGCGATTGCGCGCGCCAGCGCGCCGACAGCCGATGCCGTACCTGCGTCAACGCCGCCGGCACCGGCTCGTCGAGCACCGGGTTGTAGCGCGCGCGCAGGGCGATATTGTGTTCGCGATAAGCGTGCAGCCGCGCCGCTTCGGCCGGATGCAGCTCCAGATAGCCATCGACGGCGGCGCGGCGCGACGGCGCCAGCTGGCCGTCGACCCAGGCTTGCAGTTCGGCTTCGGTTACGGGGGCGCTCATTTGATCACCTTCAGCGGCGAGGGCAGCGGCTGGCCCTCCATCAGCAGGCGCAGCCGTTCCCGGCCGCGCGACAGCCGCGACATCACCGTGCCGAGCGGAATGTCCAGCGCGGCGGCGACTTCGTCGTAGCGCATTTCCTCCAGCGCCACCAGCAGCAGCACGGCGCGCTGCTCGGGCGGCAGACGGCGCAGCGCGCTGTCCATGTCGCGCAGCGCCAGGCGGCCGGCGGCGGCGTCACCGGCGCCGTCGGGCAGCGCTTGCGACCATTCCTCATCGAGCGGCTCGGTGGCCAGCGCCGGGCGGCGCTGCTGGTCGACGTGCAGATTGTGCATGATGCCGAACAGCCAGGCGCGCATGTCGCCGCCGCGCCGCCACGAGGCCAGCTTGTCCCAGCCGCGTTCGACGGTGTCCTGCACCAGGTCGTCGGCGCCGGCGCGACCGCCCAGCAGCGCCCGCGCATAGCGGCGCAGGCGCGGCAGGCAGGCGATCAGGCGCTCGCTGTCGTGCATGGACGCGCTTAGTCCTTGACCACGTGCCAGATGTCCTTGAAGTTGTCGCCGGCGCGGTCGCCCGGCTTGGCGTCCTTCTTGAACAGGTACAGGGGCTTGCCCTGGTAGGCCAGCTGCCTGGCGCCGTCGTCGCGCGTCACCACCGAGTACGGCGCGGCGACTGCGGCGGACGCCGGCACCGGCGGCCAGGCCTCGGCGCACGGACCATTGCAGGCGCTCTTGCCGCTGTTGGCGGTGTCCTTGTCGAAGGTGTAGACGGTCATGCCGGCGGCGTTGACCAGCACGCCGTCCTTCTTCATGACGTCGTCGGCATGGGCCAGGCCGGACAGCAGCAGCGCGGCGGCGGCCAGGGTGTGCAGGGTTTTCATGGTCAGTCTCCTTTGTAGGTGGGTGGTAGAGGAGTAGACGTAAGGTAGCGCGGATTTATTCCGCGCGGTCGTAAAATATTTGAACATCAATACTGCTAGAATATAAATTCTCTTTACTATCAGTTACTTGAAAAGGGCGCATAGTGCCGCCCGGAATCTGTGGAATAATGCTGCAACAGCGCGGCCGCGCTGCGGTACACGGTAGAAGGAAGTCATTTGGTGGACATGTTTGCGCTCGACGAAGAGCTGGCGCGGTGGGATGCGGCGTTGCCGGAGGCAACAGGTTCGGCGCGCGTGCCGTTGCTGGCGGCGCTGGCCTGGCACACGCGCCAGCGCGACCCGCTGCGCGCCCAGCGCTTGTGGGCCGAGGCGCAGCCGCTGCTGGCCGCGCTGCCGGCCGCCGAGGCCGAGCTGCTGCGCGCCCGCGCGCTGCTGACCACCGCCGAATCCGCCTGGCTGCGCGGCGAACTCGACACTGCCCAGGAGCAGGCCGCGCATGTGCTGCACCTGTGCGGCCAAGCCGCCGCCGACCCTGCCATGACGGTCGAGGCCGCCAAGTGCCGCGTCGACGCCTGCTGGGTCATGGCGTGGAGCGCCAACGACGGCGGCAACAGCGCCGCCGGCGACAACTGGCTGGAGCGGGCCGCCGCCGCCGCGCGCGAGGCGGCCGACCCGGTGCGCATCGACATCATCGACGCCGCCGCCGGCATCTGCGACGCCTTCAGCGACTGGCAGGCCGCGCAGCAGCAATGGCGCGGCCGCTTCGACGCCGATCTGAGCGGCACGCCGGCCATCGCCGCCGGCTGGATCAGCGACTACTTCGGCACCTGCGCCTTCCAGCGCAGCGAGTACGGCCGCGCCATCGGCCACCTGATGCTGAGTTTTGAAACGGCGCTGGCCACCGGCCAGGTGCGCCGCGCCATCATCGTCGCCACCAACATCGGCAACGGCTTCACCAATTTGAACGCGCACGAGGCGGCGCTGGACTGGATGCAGCGCGGCCTGGACCTGGCGCGCCCGACCGGCTGGCCGCTGAGCATCGGCATGTGCCTGATGCAGACCGCCGAAACGCTGCGCCAGCTGGGCCAGCGCGAGGCGGCGCAAAGCCTGCTGCGCGAGGCGCTGTCGGCGCTGTCGCCGCTGTCCGGATCGCGCGCCTACGCGGTGGCGCTGGAATACCAGGGCGACCTGGCGCTGGACCTGGGCAACCACGCCGCCGCGCTGGAGAGCTTCACCCGCCTGGCCTCGCGCGGCGACGCCCTGTGCCAGAAGGACTTCCAGAGCAGCGCGCGGCGCGGCCAGGCGCACGCGCTGTCGCATCTGGCGCGGCCGGTCGACGCGCTGGGCGCCGCGCAGGGCGCGCTGGCGCTGGCGCGCGAGCACGGCGACGCCACCAGCCAGATCGCCGCGCTCAACGTGCTGGCCGACATCCACGCGCGCCACGACCTGCCCGGCCCGGACCTGATGGTCGCGCCGAACGCGGTGCTGCACTATCTGCTGCTGGCGCTGGAGATCGCCGCCACCATCGAAGGCTACACCGTGCCCGGATCGCTGCTCGACGCCACGGCGCGCGAGTACGCGGCCATCGGCGACTACGAGCGCGCCTATTCGATCGCCTTGCGCGCCAGCGCCTCGCGCGACCTGACGCACAGCCAGCAGGCCACCAACCGCGCCATCGCGATGCAGGTGCAGTACCAGACCGAGCGTGCGCAGACCGAGGGCGAGCACCATCGCCAGCTGGCCGCCGCCGAGGCGCAGCGCGCCGAGGTGCTGCAGCAGACCAGCGCCACGCTGGAGCACTTGAGCGCGATCGGCCAGGAGATCACCGCGCATCTGGACGCGGCGGCGGTGTTCCGCGCGCTGGACCGCCACGTCCACGGCCTGCTCGACGCCACGCACTTCTCCGTGTTCCTGCTCGAGCCGGACGGCCAGACGCTGGTGTGCGCCTTCGGCGTCGAGGCGGGCAAGCCGCTGCCGGCGGTGCGGGTGCCGGCCGACGACCCGAACGCCAATTCGGCGCGCTGCGTGCGCGAGCGCCGCGAGATCCTGATCGAACTCGATGAGGAGGGCGTGACGCCGAACCTGATCCCCGGCACGCTGCCGACATTGAGCCTGCTGTTCGCGCCGCTGCGCCTGGGCCAGCGCGTGCTGGGCGCGATGACGGTGCAGTCGCTGCACGCCAGCGCCTACGGCGAGCGCGAACGGCTGATCTTCCGCACGTTGTGCGCCTACGGCGCGATCGCGCTGGACAACGCCAGCGCCTACCGCCAAGTGGCGGCGACGCAGCACCAGCTGCTGGAAAAGAACCTGGAGCTGGAGCAGGCCTACAAGGCGCTGGAGGAAGTGAGCCTGACCGACCAGCTGACCGGCCTGCGCAACCGCCGCTTCTTCCTGCAGAACGTCGATGCCGACGTGGCCATGAGCCTGCGCGGCTACGACGCCGGCCAGCATCGCGAGCTGACCGAGTGCGACCTGCAGGCGCCGAAGGACCTGGTGTTCTTCATGGTCGACCTGGACCACTTCAAGGAAGTCAACGACCGCTACGGCCACGCCGCCGGCGACATGATCCTGGTGCAGATGCAGGAGCGCTTGCGCGAGGTGTTCCGCGAATCGGACTACGTGATCCGCTGGGGCGGCGAGGAATTCCTGGTGCTGGCGCGCGCCACCCACCGCGACGACGCGCGCGTGGTGGCCGAGCGCATGCGCCGCGCCGTGGCCGAACGCGACTTCGAACTGCCCGACGGCGGGCGCCTGGCCAAGACCTGCTCGATCGGCTTCGCCTGCTTCCCGTTCCTGCCGGAGCAACCGCGCCTGCTGTCATGGTCGCAGGTGGTGGAGCTGGCCGACCAGGGCCTGTACATCGCCAAGCGCTCCGGCCGCAACGCCTGGGCGGCGCTGTACAGCACCGAGACCACGCGCGCGGACGGCGTGTTCCCGCGCCTGATGCAGCAGCTGGACCAGGCGGTGGCCGACGGCGAGGTGACGCTGCTGACCAACCTGACCGGACCGCTGGTGCTGGGCGGCGAGCGTCGCCGCGTCGGTTTGTCCAGCGATCTCGAAATTGGATAAATTCGTGGCTCAATCATGACGACCAAAATACGCTGCAGCTGGGCCAATCCGCTCAATCCCCTGTACCTGGAATATCACGACACCGAGTGGGGCGTGCCTTGCCACGACGAGCTGCGTCTGTTCGAGATGCTGAACCTGGAGGGGGCGCAGGCGGGCCTGAGCTGGGAGACCATCCTCAATAAGCGCGAGAACTACCGCGCCGCCTTCGACCAGTGGGACGCGAAGAAGATCGCCGCCTACGATGCGGACAAGGTGGCCGAGCTGCTGTCGAACGCCGGCATCGTGCGCAACCGCTTGAAGGTGGCGGCGGCGATCACCAATGCGCAGGCGTATCTGCGCCTGCTCGACAGCGGCGGCAGCCTGGATAAGCTGCTGTGGTCCTACGTCGGCGGCAAGCCTATCGTCAACGGCAAGGGACCGCGTCCGGCCAAGACGGAGTTGTCGGACCGGATCTCGAAGGACCTGCTCAAGCTGGGCTTCAAGTTCGTCGGCTCGACCATCGTGTATGCCTACCTGCAGGGCGTGGGCATCATCGACGACCATGACCCGGCGTGCTTCTGCAAAAAGGCGCGCAAGTGACCACGCGGCGCGTGGTGCTCGATACCGCTTTCGGTGTCGGGCGGTTCATGGCCGAGCGTGCGCGCGGTGGGCGTTTGCACTATCTGGGCATCGCGGCGCGCGTGCCTGCGGTGGACGATCCCGGCTTGCAGGCCTTGTGGCCGTTGGATGTTCCAGGTTTTCACCGCATCGTGCTGGACGAAGGCCGCGTGGTGCTGGACTTGCTGGTCGGCGCGCTCGAGGCGGTCCTGCCCCAGATCGATGCGCGCGTCGATGAATTTTATATCGCCGGCGCGGCGCCAGCGTCTTTGGCGCGCGGGCTGGCGAAGCTGGCGGTGCAGGGCGCGACCTTGCACGCGCAGGCGCCTGACGAGGCGTTCGTTTGGGCGCTGACGGCGGCGGGCTTTGTCTGCAAGGCGGTCGACGGCGGGACGGATGTGAGCGCGGTGTATCGGAGCCGCAAGCCGCAGCCTGCCGCGCCGTCGCAGCCGGACCGGCGCGCGATCGTGATCGGCGCCGGGCTGGCCGGTTCCGCGGCGGCGCATCGCCTGTGCGCGAACGGCTGGCAGGTGACGCTGATCGAGCGTCATGCGCAGCCGGCGCAGGAGGCTTCGGGCAATCTGGCCGGCATCTTCATGCCGCTGCTTTCCAAGGACGATAATATCCCGACGCGCTTGAGCCGCGCGGCGTATCTGTTCGCGCTGCGCGAGTGGCGGCGGCTGGGCGGCGTCGGCGCCGCGTTCGACGGCGCCAGCTGCGGCGTGCTGCAACTGGCGCGCGACGGCGCGCATGCGAAGGTGCAGCAGGAAGTGGTCGCGGCCTGGGATTATCCGCAGGAGTATGTGCGGTGGCTGGACGCCGCGGCGGCCGGTGCGCGCATCGGCGCGGCGACGCCGCATGGCGGCTGGCTGTTCGAGCGTGGCGGGTGGTCGCGGCCGGCGTCCTTGTGCGAGGCGATGCTGGCCGCTTGCGGCGAGCGCTTGCGGCGCGTGTTCGCCACCGAAGCGATGGTCTTGCAGCGCGTGGACGGCGCGTGGCAAGTGCGCGGCGACGACGGCGCCTTGATCGCGCAGGCGCCGACCGTGGTGCTGGCCAGCGGCGCCAGCGCGGTGCGCATCGCCCAAGCCGCCGAGCTGCCGCTGTCCGCGCTGCGCGGGCAGGTGACGCATCTGGCGGCCGATGAGGGGGCGCCGCGACTGCCGCTGGTGGTGTGCCGCGAGGCTTATGTGACGCCGCCGGTCAACGGCATCGTCTGCGCCGGGGCGACCTACGACAACGATGACGATCCGGCGTTGCGCCCGGCCAGCCAGCTGGAAAACCTCACGCGTCTCGCCGAGATCATCCCCGGCGACGCGGTGGCCGCGCTGGCGGCGACGGCGCCGCTGGCGGGCCGCGTCGGCTTCCGCTGCGCCGCGCCGGACCGCCTGCCCTTGGCCGGCGCGCTGCCCGACTATCGCTCCGCCGGCCGCCTCGAACGCCTGCGCGACGTGCCGCGTCATCCCGGGCTGCATTGCCTGCTCGGCTACGCCTCGCGCGGCCTGATCTGGGCGCCGCTGATGGCGGAACTGCTGGTCTCCCAGCTGGAGCACACCCCGCCGCCGCTGGAAGCGGCGCTGGTCGAAGCGCTCGATCCCGGCCGCTTCCTGCTCAAGCAGCGCCGCCGCAGCCAATAATCGCCGCCAGTCCTGTTGCGTTCGCGCAAACGCTGCGCGTTGGCCTTGCCATGGACGACGGGCTATAATCCATCCTTGACTGGAGAACAACGATGGATGAAGAAGAAGCGCGGCAGCACGAAGGCTCGCCCGAGCTGTTCATGTTCCTGGCATCGACCGTTCATGACATGAAGAACTCGATCAGCGTCCTCAGTGGCACGCTGGAGAACCTGCTCGCCGTGCCGGCGTCCGCCCCCAGCGCCGAATACGGCCAGATGGCGCAGATGCTCTACCAGACCAAGCGCCTCAACGACAACCTGATCCAGCTGCTGGCGCTGTACAAGGACGTCGGCAAACCCGGCTATCCGTTCGACCCGATGCCGCGCAGCGTGCGCGAACTGGTGGAGCAGGCCACCGGCCAGGTGCGTATCCTGCTGCAGTCGCGCGGCATCGCGCTCGACCTGGACTTCGCGCCGGACGCCATCTGGACGCTGGACGAAGACCTGATCATCGGCGTGCTGGTCCACGCCATCAACAACGCCATCCGCTACACGCGCGACCGCATCCGCCTGTCGGTCAAGATCGACGGCGACTATCTGGAACTGCGCGTGGAAGACAACGGCGACGGCTTCCCGCAAGCGATGCTGGAAGCCGGCATCAGCGCGATGGCGGTGCAGCGCACCAGCGTGAATTTCATCAGCAACAGCAGCGGCCTGGGACTGTACTTCTCCAGCGAGGTGGCGAAGATGCACAAGCATCGCCAGCGCAGCGGCAGCATCGCGCTGGAAAACGGCGGCACGCTGGGCGGCGGCTGCTTCGTATTGCGGCTTCCATGACGGCGGCCGGAGCGCTCGACATGATGACCGCCACCGCATCGCATCGCGGCGCCGAAAGCGTGGTCGATTGGGCGGAGAAGCGCTATCTGCTGGTCGACGATTTCGTCGGCATCCGCCAGCTGCTGCGCGAATCGCTGCGCAACCTCGGCGCCAAGCACATCGACCAGGCGGCCAGCGGCGGCGAGGCGATGGTGCTGCTGTCGAAGACCCGCTACGACGTGGTGCTATGCGATTACAACCTCGGCGACGGCAAGAACGGCCAGCAGGTGCTGGAGGAGGCGCGGGTGCGCAACCTGATGTTGCCGAGCAGCGTGTGGCTGATGGTCTCCGCCGAAAAAAGCGTGGAGTCGGTGATGGGCGCGGCCGAGCACCAGCCGGACGCCTACATCATCAAGCCGATCACCGAGGGCGTGCTGCTGACGCGCCTGAACCGCGTGTGGCAAAGGAAGCAGATCTTCCGCGAGATCGACCAGGCCTTCGCCGACAAGGACTACCTGCGCGCGGCGCGCCTGTGCGAGGAGCAGATCGCCCACAACCCGCTGCACGCGATCGACCTGCTGCGCATGAAGGCGCACCTGCTGCTCAAGAGCGGCGACCCGGACCAGGCCGGCGCCGTCTACGAGAAGGTGCTCGAGGAGCGCGACTACAACTGGGCGCGCTGCGGCCTGGCGAAGATCCGCATGGCCAACGGCGAGCTGGAAGCGGCGCGGCTGATGTTCCAGGCGGTGATCGCCGACAACCGCTTCTACATCGACGCCTTCGACCAGCTGGCGCAGTCGTTCCAGCTGCAGGGCAAGACCGAGGAAGCATTCGACGTGCTGGGCAAGGCCGCCAAGCTGTCGCCCAATTCGGTGCCGCGCCAGCGCGCGCTGGGCAACACCGCGCTCAAGCTGGGCAACATCCCGGTGGCGGAGAAGGCCTTCCGCAAGTGCATCGAGATGGGCGAGTTCTCGGTGATGAAAACGGTGGACGCCTACCTCGGCCTGGCGCGCGTGTGCGGCCAGAAGAACGACGTCAAGGAAGCCATACGATTGCTCAACGCGGCGGTCCACCAGTTCGGCGGCGACCAGGTCGAGCTGCGCGCCAAGATCACCGAGGGCCTGGTCTACCACGAGAGCGGCGACTACCGGCGCGCGCGCAAGTCCGGCGACGAGCTGGAGGTGATGCTGGCCGACGAGGCCAGGCAGCGCCCGGACGCCGCCACCTGCCTCGACATGGCCACGCTGCTGTTCGCGGTCGGCGTCAAGGAGGCGCCGGTGGGACTGCTGTGCTACGTCACCCGCAACAACCATGACAACGTGCCGCTGCTGGAGGAGATCCAGAAGATCTTCGACAAGGCGCGCATGGGCGACGAGGGCATTGAGCTGATCAAGGCCTCGCGCCAGGAGGCGGCCGACATGATGAACAAGGGCGTGCTGCTGTGGAAGACCGGCAAGCTGATGGCGGCGGTCGAATGGATGCGCGTGGCGCGCAAGGCGCTGCCGCACAATATGCGCATCCTCTTCAATTCGGCGCAGATACTGATCTCCTATTTGCAGCAGGTCGGCTATGCGTCCGACCTGGCGGACGAGGCGATCGGGGTGCTGATGCACGTCGACGCGCTCGCGCCGGGGCAGCCGCGCTTCGCCCAGCTGATGGAGCAACTGGCCCTGCTGGCGCCGGTCTCCGGCGTGGTGGCGGCGGCCGCCGCGAGCGAGTATGAAGCGGCCAACGGCGCCATTCCCGGCGCCGACGCGCAGTGACGGATGGGCGCAACAGGCGCTTGTTTCCGGATCGGCAAATGATTACACTGGATTTCGGCGCGGCCCTGTCCGCGCCTTGGTTCGCTGTCAATATTGAGAGCAAATAAAGGGCACGAAAAATATGCGCGATATCGCCAAGGAAGTGTATGCGAAGATGAAAGTGGGCGCGGTGGCCTGGATCCGGCCGATCGCCGCCAAGGGGGATACCCTCGACAGTTTCCAAGCCGCCCACGACAGCGCCAGGCTGCTCGAAGAGGAGGGCCTGATCGATATCGAGAAAGTGCAGCGCCAGGCCGACGGCCTGATCGACGCCATCCGCATCCAGCGGCTGGCGTAGCGTTCCAATTACGGTTTTTGCGCGGCCGGTTTGACCGGCTTGGCTGGCGCGCGCTTGGCCGGGGCTTTCTTCGCCGGCGGCGGCGTGGTCGCGGCGGCCGCCGGCTTGGCGGCGCCCGCCGCCGCGGTCGCGAACTTGGCGGCGGCATCGGCCATCATCGTCTCCGACACCATGGCGGTCGATACCGCCTGTTTGAACTGGTCCTGCAGCAGGTTCCACCATGCGGCGGGCGCGGCCATCTGCGGATTGGCGTCGGCTTTCGGTTCCGGCTGGGCGTCGGCCTTGGGCGCCGCGGCGGCCGGCGCCGCCGGCGCGGCGGCCTGTTCCTTGTCGGCCTCGCGGGCGTGGTGGAAGAAGGCCGAGGCGTAAGGATTGGCGTCGAAGATCGACTTGTCGCTGCCGCCCTGGTTGACCGCCGCGGCGAGGCTGGCGCCGACCGACTTCAGGGTGGCGATGGTGCCGCGTTGCACTTCCAGCGCCTGGATGCTGCCGCGCAGCATGCTCATGTTGAGATTGAGCCAGGCCTCGACCGCCTTCAGGTCGTTGATCTTCTTGTCCAGCTCCTCGACCGAGAGCGTGGGCGCGGTCAGGCCGGGCACGCTCATGCTGCCCCACAGGTTCTTGACGAAGTCCAGCGTATCGGTCATCACTGCGGCGCCGGGCATTTGCGAATTGGCCATGAAAGTCTCCTGTGGGAACAGCATTCAGCGTAGCAGATATCGGCGGCGCATTCAAAAGATTTTGACAACATTTCTTCGGCGCGGCGCGCGGGCGCGGTGCGGCGCGGCCGAACACGTTAAACTAGCGGCCATGACGATTGTTTCCTTCCTCCTCCAGCGCCGGCGTTTGCTCGTCCTCGGCGCGGCCACGCTGGCGCTGCACTACGCGACGATAGACTGGATCGGTGGACGGCTGAGTTCGGAATCGTCGCGGCCGTCGCCGCAGCCGCCGGCGCTGATGAGCGCGCAACTGCGGCTGACGCTGCCCAAGCGGGTCGAGAGCGCGCCGGAACCGGAGGTGGCGCCGCTGCCGAAGAAGCCGGCACCGGCCAGGCCGCGGCCGATGCGGCGCGAGGCGCCGGCGACCGCGCCGGTGACGACGCCCGTCAGCCCGGGTCCGGAGACGGCGGCCAGCGACGCGTCGACGGCGATGGCGGCCGTGGTCGCGCTGGCCGGCGAGGACATCAATGTCGGCCAGACCGGCACGCCGGCCCCGGCTGTCGCCAAGGCCGAGGGCGTGGTGCAGCTGCCGGCCGAGCTGACGCAGAACCTGCGCCGCTACAAGGTCGACCTGCCGCCGTCGGCCAGCTTCGAGATGACGGTGGCGCGGGTCGACGCCGACGGCGCCAAATGGAGCGGCGCGGCGACGATGGCGTGGCATACTGACGGCGGCAGCTACCGGGCGTCGGTGGAGGCGGGGGTGAGCCTGCTGGTGACGCGCCTGAACCTGCTGGTGCTGCGCAGCGAAGGCGTGATCGACGACTACGGCATCGCGCCGGTGACGGCCACGGAAAAGCGCGCGCGCCGCGCCGAAACCGCGACCCACTTCAACCGCGACGCCGGCACCATCAGCTTCTCGGCGTCCGAGCGCAGCTATCCGCTGCTGGTGGGCGCGCAGGACAAGGCGACGGTGCCGTTCCAGCTGGCCGGCATCGGCCGGGGCGACGTCAACCAGTTCGGCGGCGATATCGACATCCAGGTCGGCGAGGAAAAGGAAGCGACCATCTTCCGCTTCCAGCTGGTCGGCGAGGAGGAGCTGGAGACCAAGATGGGCAAGCTGACCACCTGGCACCTGACCCGGCCGCCGAAGCCGGGCAGCTACTCGTCGCAGCTCGACATCTGGCTGGCGCCGGGCATGAACTGGTATCCGGTGCAGATCCGCAACACCGAAAAGAGCGGCGCGCTGACGACGCAGACCGTGTCCAACATCACGATGAGCCAACCCGGGAAATAACATGAAACAAATCACTACCTTGTGCGCGGCGGTCCTGTTGGCCTGCATCCCGCCGGCGTGGGCGGCGGACGACGCCGCCGAACACCCGAGCATCAAGCGCCCGACCAGCATGCCGCCGTCGGCCGACCTGAGCTACACCATCAGCGCCAAGCAGCACGGCCTGACGATCAACGGCACGGCCAACGTGCAATGGCGCGCCGGCGACGGCAAGTACAGCATCGCCACCGAAAGCCGCGCCGCGCTGTTCGGCAAGATCCTGGAGAACCGCAGCGAAGGCGCGATCGACGACTACGGCCTGGCGCCGCTGAGCTTCACCGAAAAGCGCTTCCGCAAGGATCCGTACACCACCAGCTTCAAGCGCGACAGCAAGACCATCAGCTTCAGCGCCGACGACGCCGTCACCTATCCGATCAAGGGCGGCGAGCAGGACCGCAGCAGCGCGCAGTGGCAGCTGGCGGCGCAGGCGCGCGCCACGCCGGACAAGTTCAAGCCGGGCAGCGAGTGGCAATACTTCGTCGCCGGCCGCCGCGACGCCGAGCCGTGGATCTTCAAGGTCGCCAAGACCGAGGCGGTGAAGATCGGCAGCGGCGAGGTGCAGGCGGTGCACCTGATCAAGGCGCCGCCGGCCGACAAGGAAGGCCAGCAGGTCGACCTGTGGCTGGCGCCGTCGCTGGACTGGTACCCGGTGCGCGTCATGTTCAAGGACAACGACGGCGACTTCGTCGACCAGACGCTGGAAAAGGTCGTGAAAAAGTAGGCGCCTGCTATACTGACGCCCCCGCGATGATGATGCTTTGTTGCAATATCAGCAATCGCTGGGGGGGTCAAGTCTGTCATTCGGACACGAGCTCAACCGCTTAGCGGTTGAGCTCGTGTCCGAATGACAGACTTGACCCCCCTGCGTACAGAATGGCAGAGAATGATTGAACCTATAACAAGTGATGCGGCGCCCGAGGCGCTGGATCAAGAGCAACAGCAAGACAGCCTGCAGGCGCACTTCCAGCCGAACATCTCGGCCGACGAGATCGAACAGGTGTACCACCTGAAGCGCGCCCAGCCGTTGCTGCAAGTCTTCACGGCGCTGTTCCACGGCGGCTTCGACGGCGTCCTGGTGCGCCTGCTGGTGCTGCGCGAGCTCGCCCCGATACCGCCTCGT
>Ga0247742_10000595_pt1 | contig 28315 bp, 27 predicted proteins | sample UWRJL208509C2_FD_180944 | JGI IMG/M metagenome (GOLD analysis project Ga0247742, IMG submission 180944) | Plant litter microbial communities from Arlington Agricultural Research Station in Wisconsin, United States - UWRJ-L208-509C-2 | ecosystem: Environmental > Terrestrial > Plant litter >...
CACCACCGGCCGCGCGCGCAAGCGCGCTCTTGCGTGCTTTGCCCTGCACCTTGCCGGCGAGCCATTCCACTTCCAGGCCAAGAGGTTCGAGCCATGCACGGAAGTTGCGAAGGTGCTGTTCGGCGAGAAGTTCGGTCGGCGCCATCAGCGCCACCTGGTACCCGCTTTCGATCGCGGCCAGTGCGGCCAGCGCGGCCACCACGGTCTTGCCGCTGCCCACGTCACCCTGCACAAGACGCAGCATCGGGTGCGCGCGGGCGAGATCGCGTGCGACTTCCTTGGCGACTCGAGCCTGCGCCCTGGTCAGCGCGAACGGCAGTGCGGCGAGCAGGCGATCGCGCAGCGTGCCCGCGCTTTTCAACGCGGGCGACTTACGTTTCTTCACCGCTGCACGCATGCGCCGCAAGGTCAGGTGCTGGGTCAGCAGTTCTTCGAACGCGAGGCGCTGCTGTGCGGGGTGTGTGCCCTCCCCCAGCTGTCGCAGATCCACGTCCGGTGGTGGCCGATGCACATGGAGCAAGGCGTCGCGCAGCGAGGTCAGGCCCATGGGCCGGCCGATCTCCTCGGGAATCAGTTCGAGGCGATCGTCGGCGGGCAGATGGGCAAGCGCACGTGAGATCACGCTGGCGAGGCGACGCGGGCCGAGGCCTTCGGTCGTCGGATAGACCGGCGTCAGGCGCTCGTCGACGAGTACGGCCTCGTCCGCTTCGATGCGCTGGTACTGCGGGTGGACGATCTCCAGCCCCTGCGGGCCTTGCCGCACTTCACCGAAGCAAAGCAGCCGCGTGCCCTTGGCGAGCAGGTCCACCTGCGACTTGCGGAAATGGAAGAAGCGCAACAGCAAGGGCCGACCGGAATCGTCACCGATGATCACCTTGAGCTGGGGACGAAACCGGAAGCCTCGCTCCACGTGCTCCACGATGCCTTCCACTTGCGCGCGGTCGCCCGGACGCAAGTCGGCGATCGGGACGACGGTCGTGCGGTCTTCGTAGCGCAGCGGCAGGTGGAACCAGAGATCCTGTACCTCGCGCAGGCCGAGCTTGCCCAGCGTCTCGGCAAGCGCAGGCCCGACACCGCCAAGCGTCGTCAGCGGTGCGCGTCCGGGATCCGCCGACGGCGTTGCCGGCGTGGTCGCTGCGCTTCGGGCCACGGGTCGTGCCGTGAATTACGGCAGGACGAGGATCGCGTCGACTTCGACCTGGGCGCCCTTGGGCAGGCCCGATACCTCGATCGTCGAGCGAGCCGGGTATGGCTGCTGGAAGTACTCGGCCATCACCGCGTTCACGGCGGCGAAGTTGCCCAGGTCGGTGACATAGATGCCTACGCGGACGATGTCGGCCAGCTTGCCACCGGCGGCTTCAGCCACGGCGACGAGGTTATCGAACACGCGACGCGTCTGCAGGGTGATGTCACCCTCGACGAGATTGCCGGTGGCGGGATCGAGCGGAATCTGGCCCGAGAAATACACGGTATTTCCGGCGCGAACGGCCTGGGAATACGGGCCGATGGCCGACGGTGCCTTATCGGTGGCGATGGTGCTGCGGGTCATGGGATGTCCTCGGGGAATCGATCCGCTGAGTCTATCGCATGCTTTCTATGGGAGCCGATTCATGTGGGAGCCGCTTCAGCGGCGATAACCAGGTTGCGGCAAGCACCCATCGCCGGCACAGCCGGCTCCCACAGTGAATCGGCTCCTGCACAGGGCAGTCGTCAGAGTGGGTGGCGGTAGACGCCGCTGACCACGCCTGTGCGGCGGACGCGACGCATCACGTCGGCAAGATGCTTGCGGTCCTTCACCTCGATGGCGAACAGCAGCGTGGCGGCCGTGCTGTCGCGCTCGATGTATTCGACGTTCTCGATGTTCGAGCCGGCGTCGGCGATGGCCGCGGCCACCGTGGCGAGCACGCCCGGGCGGTTGAGGACTTCGATGCGCAGTTCGGCGCGGTAATCGCCCTGCACGTCGCGGTCCCACTCGATGGCGACGATGCGCTCGGGTGTCTTACGGAACTCGACGACGTTCGGGCATTCGACGCGGTGCACCACGATGCCCTTGCCCGACGAAAGGAAGCCGACGATCTCGTCGCCGGGCAGCGGATGACAGCAATTACCGAAGCTGAGCACGCCACGCTCCGCACCACTGATGCGGATCTTCTCGGCATTGTGCTCCGGCGGCGCCTGCGGATGACTGCCTTCGCGCGGGCCGAGCAAGGCGACGAGCTGCGTGGCGACCTGGTCGGCAAAGCGATTGCCGAGGGCGATCTCCGAGAGCAGCTCTTCGAGGCGCTTGAGCTTGGCGTCGTCGAGGAAGCGATCGAGCGCGGCGGCGGGCACCGAGTCGAGACTCAGGCCACGCGCGTCGAGGGCGCGATCGAGCATGCGGTGACCGAAGTCCACCGCGTCCTCGTGTTGCAGATGCTTGAGGTACTGGCGGATGGCCGTGCGCGCCTTGCCGGTAACCACCGCTTCCAGCCACGCCGGGTTGGGCACGGCGGAGGGCGCGGTGATGATTTCCACCTGCTGGCCGGAAATCAGGCGCGTGCGCAACGGCACCAGCTTCTTGTCGACGCGTGCCGCGACCGCGTGATCGCCCACGTCGGTGTGCACGGCGTAGGCAAAATCCAATGCCGTGGCATTGCGCGGCAGCGAGAAGATCTCACCGCGCGGCGTGAACAGATAGACCTCGTCCGGGAAGAGGTCGATCTTGACGTTTTCGAGGAACTCGGCCGCGGACGGCGTATTGGCCTGGCTGTCCGCCAGCGCGGAAAGCCATTCGCGGGCACGTGCCTGTGCGCTGTTCGCGGGACCGGAATCGGACTTGTAGGCCCAGTGCGCCGCGACACCGCGCTCGGCGACGGATTCCATCTCGGAGGTGCGGATCTGGATTTCGATCGGCGCGCCAAAGGGGCCGAGCAGCACGGTATGCAGCGACTGGTAGCCATTGCCCTTGGGAATGGCGATGAAATCCTTGAAGCGGGCGTCCACTGGTTTGTAAAGGCCGTGCACGGCGCCCAGCGCCATGTAGCAGTGCATCGCCGAGTCGGTGATGACGCGGAAACCGTAGACGTCCATCAGCTGCGCGAACGACTTGTGCTCGCCGCGCATCTTCGAATAGATGCTCCAGGCGGACTTGATCCGGCTTACCGCGCGACCGGGAATCTTTTCGGCAGCGAGGCGGCCTTCCAGCGCCATCTCGATCTTGGCCATGGCTTCGCGGCGATTGCCCAGCGCGGCACGGATACGCTCGCCGATGATGCGGTGACGATCCGGGTACAGCGCCTTGAAGCCGAGATCCTGCAGCTCGGCCTTGAACTTGTTCATGCCCAGACGCTGTGCGATGGGCGCGTAGATCTCCAGCGTTTCACGGGCGATGCGGCGACGCGACTCGCCGTCTTTCGCACCGAGGGTACGCATGTTGTGCAGGCGATCGGAGAGCTTGATCAGGATGACGCGAAGGTCGCGCGCCATCGCCAGCAGCATCTTGCGGAAGCTTTCCGCATCCGCTTCCTGTCGGCTGGAGAAACGCATCTTGTCGAGCTTGGTGACACCGTCGACCAGTTCGGCCACGGTCTCGCCGAATTCGCCGGCGAGTTCGGCGCGCCCGAGCTTGGTGTCCTCGAGCGTGTCGTGAAGGATCGCGGCGATGATCGTTTCGGCATCCAGGCCGAGTTCGGCCAGCACCTGCGCCACGGCGACGGGGTGCGTGATGTACGGCTCGCCCGATTTTCGTGTCTGGCCGTCATGCGCGGCGGCGCCGATCAGGAAGGCGCGGCGGATGCGCAGCACCTGTTCCCTGGGCAAGTACGCACCCACACGATCTTCCAGCGCCTGCACATACGGCGGCACCGATCCATCATCGACCACGTCGGTCAGTTTTTTCGCAGGGACGACTTCCATGGGAGGGTCTCGCGCCTCAGCAGGCGCAGCCTCCCGCGCGCGGCCTCAGCAGCCGCGCGTCAACATGCGCAGTGTTCCATTGATGACAGGGCCGACAGCGACCCGGAGTCATCAGTCATCCCCACCCTTCGAGAGGTCGTCGTCCACTTCCGTGGCGGCCCACTCGAGGGCTTCACGCTCGGCGCGCTCGCGGGCGGCACGGTCGATTTCGTCGATCATCTCGTCGTTGACGCGACGGTCGGCGATTTCGCGCAGGGCCAGCACGGTCGGCTTGTCGTTGGCGGGATCGATGGTCGGCTCGGCGCCCTTGGAGAGCTGACGGGCACGCTTGGTCGCCATGAGCACCAGCTCAAAGCGGTTGTCGACTACCTCTAGGCAGTCTTCGACGGTAATACGGGCCATTTCAAATCCTTGACAATAAAGACACTTCTGGTCGGGCAGTTTAGCGGGCCGGCCCGTTGGCTGGCAATCAGGGGAGGGGTATCATGCGCGGTTCTGACCAGGAAGGACGGGTATTAGTGCAAATAATAAAACCAAGCGGTACACTAAAGCATCGCCCCACCCGCAAAGTCGCCCCGATGCACCTGAATCTGATTTCCCGGATCGCCAGACCCGCTCTGGCCGTGTTCGCCACCGCCCTGCTTGCCGCGTGCCATATCGCACCGCCGCGCACGGACGACCCGAACGAACACTTCAACCGGAACATGTACGCCTTCAACGACAAGCTCGACAAGGCGGTCATCCGCCCCGTGGCTGTCGGCTACCGGAAGGTCACCACGCCGCCGGTGCGTACGGCCATCAGCGACTTCTACACGAATATCCGACTGCCGATCACGGTGGCCAACGACCTGCTCCAGGCCCGCCCCAAGCAGGCCATTCAGTCGACCAGCCGCTTCGTCGTGAACCTGACGATCGGCTTCCTCGGCTTCAAGGATCCGGCCAGCCTGCTCGGTATTCCGCTGGAAGACAACGACTTCGGCGTCACCCTGGCCCGCTGGGGCGTCCCCGAGGGCGACTACCTGGTCCTGCCCCTGGTCGGTCCGACCACGGTCCGCGACGTCTGGCGCCTGCCGGTCGACAGTTACTTCTTCGACCCGCTCAGCTACTACTCGCGTAACCACAGCTACAAGTACGGCCAGGAGTACATCCCCTCGGCCCTCTATCTGGTGACCCTGCGCTCGCGCGGCATCGACGCCGAAAGCTTCCTCGCCTCGGCCTACGACCCGTATGTGTTCATGCGTGATGCTTACCGCCAGCAGCGCCTGTACCAGATCTACGACGGCAGCCCGCCGGCCGAGGTCATCGAACAGATGCAGGGGCTGAACGACAACCAGGGTTTCGATCCCGACAAGTTGCTCGACGAGCAGCACAAGTGGGAACGCCAGAACGGCGAAAAGCCCGAGTAAGAAAAAAGGCCCGCAAGGGCCTTTTTTTGATTCGGGCTTTCGTAGAGCCAAAAAAAAGCTGCAACCGGTAAGGAACCTGCAACCGCTTGTCAGAGCAGGTTTTCTACTCCGGAAACGCGCGCCAGGGCCTGCAGGCCTTCGGGCGTGTGGGCCACCGCGAGCGTCTTGCCCTGGGTTCTGGCGTGCGCCAGCAGGGCAAGAAGCGTGGCGAGGCCGGCGCTGTCGGCGTGGGTAACGCCGCTGAGGTCGAGCGTGGTCTGGCCGCTACGGTCGAGCTCGGCACGGGCGGTTTCAAGCGCCCGTGCCGCTGTGGCGAACGTCAGCGCGCCCGACAGCCCAAGGCTGCCCGGCGCGGTGGTCGTCAGCGAGAATGACGCCGGAATCACTTCTGCGCGCCGGCCTTGGCGCCGCCGGTATCTTTCTGGATGTCGTCGATGGCCGCGCCGCCCTTCGATTCGAGATCGGCGGTCAGCTTGTCGAGGCCTTCCTTCTTGATCTCGGCGTCGACCTGGTTGCGGTAGTTGGTGATGTACGAGATGCCCTCGATGATCACGTCATATGCCTTCCAGTCGCCGCTGGCGCTCTTGCGGAATGCGTAGTCGACCGAGACCGACTTGCCGTCGTCGAGCATGACCTGCGTACGGACCACGGTGCGCTTGTTGTTGAGGTCGTCGGTGAACGGCAGGACCTTCACGCGGCCGCGGGTGTAATTGAGCAGGCCCTCGGCATAGCGATGGGTGATCGAGTTGTAGAAGGCCTTGGCAAAGCGATTGCGCTGCTCCGCCGAGGCCTTGCTGGCGTTCTGGCCGAGCACGAGGATGGACGCGTAGTCGATATCGAAGTGCGGCAGGAAGGTATCGTCGATGACCGCGATCAGCTTTTCGTGATCGTTCTTGAGCTCGGCCTGGTGACCTTCGATAGCCTTTGCGAGGTCATCCGAGATCGTCTGCACGATCTGCTGGGGCGTCTGGCCCTGGGCGGCCGACGCCGGAGCGGGCGCCTGGGCGAACGCGGGAGCGGCGATGACGCCGCCGACAGCGAGGGCGATGGCAAGGGAAAGCTGACGCAGCATGCGATGTCTCCTGGGTCCCGGCCTTATTTCTTGCCGGAGTTGTCGGGTTGGGTGCCGCCCTGGGCGCCACCGGATTTGTTGTCGCTCGGCGAGCCGTTCACGAGGAACTTGCCGATCAGGTCTTCAAGCTGGAGTGCGGACTGGGTAAGGATCAGCTGGTCGCCTTCGGCGAGGAAGGTCGGCGAGCCGCCCGGCTGGATCGCAACATACTGACTGCCGATCAAACCGCTTGTGAACACCGCACCGGCCGAGTCATCAGGTATCTGGGAGTAGCGCTTGTCGATCGCAAGGGTCACCGTGGCTTCGCTGCTGCCCGGCTTGATAATTACCGAATCGACGCTGCCGATCGGCACGCCGGCCATCTTCACCGCCGCGCCCGGCTGCAGGGCGCCGACGTTGGTGAAGTTGCCGGTGACATGGAACGTGCCACCCAGGCGATCCGGGGCGCTGCCGCCGCCGAAGAACTTGCCGATCATTTCCTCCAGCTGCTGCGCGGGGCGGGTCAGGCCGATCTCGCCGCCTTCCTTCACCGGGGTCTTGGACTGACCGAACTGGATGCCGACGTACTGGTCGCCGAGCAGGCCGCTGGTGAAGATCGTGGCCACGGAGTCCTCGGGGATGTCCTTATGGCGATCGTCGATGGACAGGGTGACCTTGGCCTCTTCCTTTCCGGGAACGAGGTCGATCGCCTGCACTGAGCCGACCCGCACGCCGGCGATCTTCACCGGTGCGCGGTTCTTCAGCTGGCCGATGTTGGCGAAGTGGGTCTGCACCGTATAACTGGAGCCCTGGCTGGCGTTGGCCACCGAGGTGGTCTGCGTGGCCAGGTAAGCGAGGGCGGCGAAGCCGAGCACGATGAACAGGCCGGTGCCGAAGGCATAGGAACGTCTCTGGGTCACGGCGCGATCCTCGAACGGGTAAAGAAGGAATGGACGGTCATGGCGGGTCTCCGGTGCCTCAGATCAGGAACGAGGTGAGGACGAAGTCCAGCGCCAGGATGGCGATGGACGAAGCGACCACCGTGCGGGTCGTCGCATAAGCGACGCCCTCGCTGGTGGGCGGGGTGGTGTAGCCCTGGAACACCGCGATCAGGGAGACCACGATGCCGAAGGCGATGGATTTGAGCAGGACGCCGTCGATGATGTCCTTATGGACATCCACCGTGGCGGTCATGTTCGACCAGAAGGTGCCGTTGTCGATGCCCAGCCAGGTCACGCCGACCAGATGGCCGCCGAACACGCCCATGGCGCAGAACACCACGGCGAGCAGCGGTAGCGCGATCACGCCCGCCAGGAAACGCGGCGCGATGACGTAGGCGATGGGATCGACCGCCATCATCTCCATGGCGTCGAGCTGGTCGGTCGCACGCATCAGGCCGATCTCGGCGGTGACCGAGGTGCCGGCGCGTCCGGCGAACAGCAGCGCGGTCACGACCGGGCCCAACTCGCGATAGATCGCGATGGCGACGACGGTACCGGTGGCCGACGTGCCGCCGAAGATCGAGAGCACGTCGTACAACTGCAGGCCGAGCACCATGCCGACGAACAGGCCGCAGGTCATCACGATGGTCAGGCTCATCGCGCCGACGAACCAGATCTGCCGGATGGTTTCGCGACCATGGCGGAAGCTGCGCGGGATGGCCGCGAGGATCGTCAGCAGGAAGATGCCGCACGCGCCGATCTGGGTGAGGCTGCGGACGACGACATTGTCATTCCTGGCCGTCGTCATGCCTTACCTCCTGGAAAACCGAGCGCCGTGGCGTAATCGCCTGCGGGATACTGGAACGGCACCGGACCGTCGATCTTGCCGCCGAAGAACTGAGCGGTCCACGGCGAACCGTCGCTGGCCAGCGTGGCCGGCGCACCCTGCGCGACGACCTTGCCGTTGGCGATGAGATACACGTGGTCGGCGACCTTCTGCACGGCCGCCAGCTCATGCGCTACCAGCACCGAGGTAATGCCAAGCGTGTGGTTGAGTGTGCGGATCAGCAGGAGCACCTGGTTGAGCGAGATCGGGTCCAGGCCGACGAAGGGCTCGTCGTAGAGGATCAGCGCGGGATCGAAGACGATAGCGCGGGCCAGGGCCACGCGCCGCGCCATGCCGCCGGAGAGCTCCGTGGGCGACAGCCGCGCGGCACCACGCAGGCCGACTGCCTCGAGCTTGTTGAGCACGATGTTGCGGATCAGTTCTTCCGGCAGCTCGGTGTGCTGACGAAGCGGAAAGGCCACGTTCTCGAAGACATCGAAGTCCGTGAGCAGGGCCGAGTTCTGGAACAGGTAGCCGATGCGCTCGCGCAGCTCGAAGAGTTTCTCGCGCGTGAGCGAAGGTACGTTCTGGCCGTCCACTTCGATCGTTCCCGCGTCCCCGCGCATCTGCCCGGTGATGTGCTTGAGCAGGGTGGTCTTGCCGGTACCGCTGGGGCCCATGATCGCAGTGACTTTGCCGCGAGGGATATCCAGGTCGAGATTGTCGAAGATGGTCTTGCCGTTGAGGACCGTGGTCAGTCCGCGTACGCGGACGATGGATTCGTCGGTCATGGTGCGAGAAGCTCCTCGATCAGCGCCTCGTGGCGGCGAGCCGATGCAGGCGTGCGCTGGCGGACGGCGCGAACGATCGCCTGGAGGTCCGCCAGGGCGTCCTCGAAACGGTCGTTGACGATGATGTAGTCGAACTCATGCGCGTGGGCGATCTCCTCGCGCGAATTGAACAGGCGGCGTTCAATCACCTCCGGCGCGTCTGATCCTCGACCGCGCAGGCGGCGTTCGAGTTCCCGACGTGATGGCGGCAGGATGAAAACGCTCACGCAATCCGGCTTTCCCTTACGCACCTGCCGCGCACCCTGCCAGTCGATCTCCAGGAGCACATCGGCGCCCTCGCAGAGTTTGCCTTCGACCACGGTGCGCGAGGTGCCGTACAGATTGCCGTGCACCTCGGCATGCTCGAGGAAGATGCCCTCGGCAATCTCGCTCTCGAAGTCCGTGCGTTCCACGAAGAAGTAGTGGCGTCCGTATTCCTCGCCCACGCGCGGTGGCCGCGTCGTATGCGAAATCGACAACGAGATATCAGGCTCGCGCTCGAGCAAGGCGTTGACGAGGGTGGACTTTCCGGCTCCCGAAGGCGCGGCGACCACGAACAGGGTGCCGTCGATCATCCGCGGGTCTCTGGTTGGGCGTGCATGGTTTCTCCCGGAGCCGGCATCGTGAGCTGGGCAAAACGCGATTGTAGCGAAGTCTCGCCTGTGGGAGCCGCTTCAGCGGCGAAAAGCCAACGGAGCGGCTTTGCCGCAGCCCCATCGCCGGCATAGCCGGCTCCCACATAAATCGCCGGCTCCCACATAAGAAGCCCGGACCTTCTAGAAGGAGGCGGCCGCCCCGGCATAGCGACTCGGCGAAACCCCGACAATCCGCTTGAACGCATGACTGAAGGCGCTCTCGGACGCATACCCGAGGTCCCTGGCCAGCACGGCCACGGGAACATTGCCCTGGCGCAGGGCACGCTCGGCAAGCCGCATGCGCCATTGCGCCAGATAGGCAAGCGGCGCCACACCGGCCGCCGCCTTGAACTGGGACGCAAAGATGGTGCGCGACATCGCCGCCGCGCTCGCCAGTTGCTCGAGACGCCAGGCTTTGCCGGGTTCCCCATGCATCATCCGCAGCGCCGCCGCCAGACGAGGGTCGGCCGCCACGCGGAGCCACCCCGACTGCAACGGACCGCCGGTCGACAGGTGCGCGCGCAGTATCTGCACGAACAGCAAGTGCGCCAGCTGGGTCCTCGCCATGCCCGAACCGGGAAGGTCGCCACGACTTTCCTCGACCATCCGGTCGAGGATCCAGCGCATGGTGAACGCCTCCGGCGCCGATCCGGGCACATGGATCAACGGTGGCAGGGCATCGTGGAGCATGGGCGCATACGTCGGATGCAGGCGCACGTGACCGCCGATCTGGAGCACGTCGTCGCCCTCGCCGAGCGCGACGATCGGTGAGGTGCGTCCGGCAAACACCTCGCGGGCGTCCGCGGGTGGCAAGGAGAGATCGCTCGCCAGGACAAAACCCTGGGCGGCGACGAGGAGCACCACGTCGCCGGCGTCCAGGCGCAACGTCGTCCCGCTGTCCATGCGCAGCCAGCAGCTGCCGCGCAGGGCGGCGAAGAACTTGAGCTTGTCCGGCGGGGGAAAGCGTATCGCCCAGTCGCCGCCGGCCGTGAAACCGCCTGAAACGACCGATTCGACATCGGCCAGCCGCAGGACTTCGGAAATCGGATCGTCAACCATAACCCGTACGATTGAGCATGAATGGCGGACTTTCAAGCATTCATCGTTCGGCGGTGCCGGCCTACCCTTGTCCGGTCCCTATGAGGAGAAGCCCCATGTCCAGCGTCCAGACCCCCATCCACTCCGGTTTCAGCATGGCCAGCACGGCCGACGAGGTGCTCGCCGGCATCGATCTCGCCGGCAAGACAGCCATCGTGACCGGCGGCTATTCGGGCATCGGTACCGAAACCACCCGGGCCCTCCGCGCCGCCGGGGCACGCGTCATCGTCCCGGCTCGCGACCTCGCGAAGGCGCGCAAGGCCCTGGAGGGCATCGACGTCGGGATCGAGCCGATGGACCTCGCCGATCCCGCCTCCATCGATGCATTCGCGCAGCGTTTCCTGGCGAGCGGACAGCCGCTGCACATTCTGGTCAACAGCGCCGGCGTCATGGCCATGCCGCTGACCCGCGATGCCCGCGGCTACGAAATGCAGTTCGCCACCAACCACCTGGGTCACTTCCAACTGACGGCACGCTTGTGGCCCGCCCTGAAGCGGGCCCATGGCGCCCGCGTGGTGTCGGTGTCGTCGCGTGGGCATCGCTTTGCCGGCGTGGATTTCGACGACCCGAACTTCGAGCGCCGCGAGTACGACCCGTGGATCGCCTACGGCCAGTCGAAAACCGCGAACGTGCTGTTCGCCCTGGGCGTGGACAAGCGTGGCGAGGCCGAAGGGATCCGCGCCTTCGCGCTGCATCCCGGCGCGATCATCACCGACCTGGTGCGACACATGAGCCAGGACGACCTGCGCGCACGCGGCGCCATCGATGAAGAAGGCCGACCGGTGGTCGATCTCGCGCGCGGCTTCAAGAGCGTGCCGCAAGGCGCCGCCACAAGCGTCTGGTGCGCCACCAGCCCTCAGCTCGACGGCATGGGTGGCGTGTACTGCGAGGACGTCGAGGTGTCGCCCATCCTGGTCGACGCCGATAACATGCCGGGCAAGGTGAGCAGCGATGTCGGCGTGCGTCCCTGGGCTATCGATCCCGTGGCCGCGGAACAGCTGTGGACACTGAGCGAAAAGCTGACAGCAGTGTCGCCGGCTTCACGCTGATCCATCACGGAAACGACGCGCCGTTAATGCATCGCGGCGCATCGTTCCATTGCCCCGCGTGAAGGATCCGCGACGGCCGATCGGACCCAGTGACACCCTCGCCCGCGCGGCAATTCGCGACGGGCGGGAATGCGAGTTCCGGCTCGCCAACCAGCTTTCGCATTCGCGCAGTTCGAGGCAGTCATGCGCATCGACAATCCCAATGGTTCCTTTGATTCCTATCCGTACCGCGTGCAGTTCGAGACTGTCCGCGATATGGCTAACGCCCGCCGCCATAACTGGTCACCCGGCTACTACGACACGGCCGAGGGCACCTGGGGGCGCCGTCCCGGCGAGTTAATCGACGTCCCGCTGGCCGATGGCGAGCCGGGACCGGAGCAGCGCGAAGAGTCGGAATCCGACCCGATAGACGCCAAGCCGAGCGGTCGCGAGACGGCGGACGTCTATTGAGACGATGACGGCGGGCTTGCCGCTGGTGAGGACTGTTTGTAGATCACACCACCCTTCATGACGAAGGCGACGTGGGCAAGCGAAGCGATGTCCTGCGTCGGGTCGCCGGGCACGGCGATGATGTCGGCGTCGAGTCCCGCTTTCAGCCGGCCGATGTGATCCTGCTGGCGCAGCACCTTCGCGTCGACCGCGGTGGCGGCGAGCAGTGCGCGAGCCGGGGACATGCCGTCCCGGACCATCCAGACGAGTTCCTTGTAGTTGTCGCCGTGGGTGAACACGCCGACGTCGCTGCCGTTACCGATCGTCACGCCGGCATTCATCGCCAGCTTGAACGCGCGCGCCGCCTTCTGCATGGACTCCGTCGGAGGATCGCCCGCCTTCCAGCCGCCGAAGTACTCCGACGTGGCTGCGCTCGCTTCGAGCGTGGGCATATAGGCGACGCCGTGCTGCTTCATCAGCGCGAAGACCTCCGGCGTACCGTCGTAGCCGTGTTCGATGGTGTCGACGCCGGCCAGCACCGAGCGGCGCATGCCCTCGGCCGTGATCGAGTGCACGGCGACGGGGAGGCCCATGGCGTGTGCCGCATCGACGGCCGTCTTCAACTCTTCCTCGGTGAACGTCGGCATCGAGCCCTTGGCCTTGCCGCAGTGGTAGTCGGCATAGAGCTTGATCCAGTCCGCGCCGTGGGCGGCCTGGTCGCGAACGGCGTCGAGCATCTGCGCCGTTCCGCTCACCGGAATGCCTCCCTGCGGAATGTCCATATCGTCGCGAAAGCCTAGCGGGCCGGGCCCGTAACAATGCGCGGCAATGGTGGCGCGCGTGGCGACGAAGAGATGGGGACCTGGAATCACGCCTTTGTCGATCGCGCGCTGCACGTCGACATCAGCGTAACCCGCGCCCTCGGTGCCGAGGTCGCGCAAGGCGGTGAAGCCGGCCATCAGCGTGTCGTTGGCGTGCTTCACGGCCTCTACGGTGCGAAAGGCCAGCGTTTCCTTCAGCACCTGGTCGTTCCAGGGCGTCTCGTTGTACGGGTGGAGGAAGATGTGTGAGTGCGCGTCGATGAGGCCGGGCAGGATCGTCATGCCTGGCAGGTCGATGGTCTGCGTGCCCGCCGGGAGGGCGATGCCGGCCGACGGTCCGACCGCGACAATCCTGTCGCCTTGCACGAGTACGACCCATCCCGTATGCGCCTGTTCGCTGTCTGCATCGAAAACGCGGTCGCCCTTGAGCAGCCACGCGTGGACCGCAGGCGTCGACGTGGTCGACGATTCCGCCGCCGACGTGCCTCCCACCACAGCAATACAACCCACGAGCGCGAACGCCCTGCCCCACCCTGCCAGCTTGCTCATGCCGCCTCCTGACCGATTCATGGCTGTCCCGGATGATAGGTCCGCTCGACGTGCCCCTGTAATTCCTCGGGCCAGAAATACACGGTCCGCAGGTTGCCGGTGGTGTACCGCTCCGCTTCGTCGTTGAAATGCTTCGACGACGGATCGCCACTTTCGCCACCCGCCGTGATCGCCCTCGCGTGTACCTTCTCGCCGAACTCCACCACCGCCACGAAGCTGTTCCCACTCGTGCCGTAATAGCGCTTCGTTCCCGGCCAGCGATGCGCGCCGAACGAAGCCAGCGAGCCCCATCGCGATGAGGTGAACGGCACCGGGATGCTTGCCCTGGCATCATTGAAAGGCTGCACGATGGTGCCGTCGATGCGCTGGAAGCGATTGACCTCACCCCAGGGCACGCCCCAACTGCCGAAGTCGTGCTCGAGACGGTCGGCGGCTTCGACCAGCGCGTTCAGGCGCACCTGCGGGCCGGCCTTCTCGGCCATGACGTCATACACAGAGAGAGCTTCCTGCGTATCCAGCTTGCTGGCCTTGTCCCAAAGGATGTCGCCCCAGAACACCGCCAGCGAGGTCGGCATCGAGGTGATGCCCCAGCGGTAGTCCCAGGTACGCAGCAAGGCGACGGGTCCGGCGAGCCTGCGCTTGAGCGGATCGGTCGGCGGCAGCGCGTCGTAATCGCCGATAAGGATCGGCAACTGCCGTGCGAACGCCGGGAGATAGGGATCGAAGGCGGCGTCGATCAGCGAGGCCAGTGTGAAGTCGTGGCGCCCGGTGAGCACACGCGTCGCATGCAGACCGCGGGGATTCTCGCCGACCGCATCCATGTAACGTGGGAAGTCGGCCTGCTTCGGGCTGTCGGGCCCTGCCGCCGAGTACGGCCAGTCGTTGGTATTGAAGATCCAGCCAGTCGGGGGGTTGAACAGATGCGGCGCCTTGTCCAGCGGCAACACGCCTTTCCAGTCAGTCGACGGATCGCTGCCGTCGACCGGCTTCGTGTAGTCGAAGCGGTTGTCGCGGTTCGGAATGAACTGAGGGTGCAGATAGGCGATGTTGCCCTTGTCGTCCGCGTAGATGGTGTTGTTGGACGAGTTCGCCTTGAACTGCGCGACTTTCATGTAGCTGGCGTAATCGTTGGCCGTGGTTCGCAACCAGCTCTGCTGCAATGCCTCGAGCGGCTTGTTCATCAGTGCGACAGCGATCCACTTGTCGCCCTCTGTGCGCACGATGGGTCCATGATGCGTCGCGTAGGTGGTGAAGTGGCGGGCCGCGCGCGAGCCATCGGCCGCGCGGTAGGCCACCACGATGTCACGCGATGCCACGGGGCGAAGCGCGTCGCCATAGCGATACGACAGTTTGCCGCCCTGGTCGACGATCGTTTCGGCAAACTCGTCCACGACATCGGCACCCGTGGAGGTGTGCATCCAGCCGATATGCTTGTTGAAACCCTGGTAGATGAAGAACTGACCCCAGGTGACCGCACCATAGGCGTCGAGCCCTTCGTCGCTCGACATCTGCAGTTCGGAGCGAAAGAAGAACGATGTGTGGGGATTGATGAGCAGGAGCGCATGCCCATCAGCCGTCAGCTTAGGTGCGATGGCGATGCCGTTCGAACCGGTCGGCTCTTCCCAGCTCGAAGGCGGCGTGAACTGCGCAAGCGCGCCTTGCGGATCCTTGCCGTAGAAGGCCTGCAGTCCCTTCGTCGACACCCGCTCGATGTCGCCACCGATGCTGCCTTCGCTGAAGCTGAGGGCCATCCAGGGTTCGAAATGAGTGATCACGCGCGGATGCACGTCCGGATGCGTGGCGAGGTAATAGTTGAGGCCGTCGGCCCAGGCGTCCATCAACGATGTCAGCCATCGTGGGCTGCGCGCGTACATGCCTTGCAGTTGCACCGGGTCGATGAAGAGTCTCTGGCGCAGATCCTGCCAGACGGCCGATTCACCCTCGGCCTCGGCGGTGCGACCGAGCGAGGTCAGGTAGTTGGTCTCGACGCGGTTGAAGTCGTCCTCGGCCTGGGTATACGCCATGCCGAACACGGCGTCCGCATTGGTCTTGCCGTGGATGTGGGCGATGCCCCAGTCGTCGCGCTGTACGGTCACCGCGGTCGCTTCGCGTTGCCAGCGCGACGTGTCGCCCGCGGCATGCGCTCCCGTAGCAAGGAAGAGCGCCGTGAGCACGGACAGTGGCAGGCGACGTGCGCGCATTCGATCTCCCCAGTCAATCGATTCGGGCGTGCTCCAGGCACGCGATGTCGCAGTATAGCCAGGGCCCGAAAGGTCGTGGGTTGCAGCACGGCGTGCGTTGGACCGATGATCGCTGAGCCATTGTCGGCGTGGGGACAGGGATAGGGCGCATGCGTGCAGTCGTATGGTTCGTCGGTGTTCTTTGGATGTTCTTCGCCTTGGCCGCCCACGCGTCCGATGGACAACCGATGGCGGTCACTCCCTGCGAGCTGCGTAGCGATCCGGGACGCTATGACCACCAGTTGGTCGAGGTCACCGGCATGGCTTCGCATGCCTTCGAGGAATTCGACTTCTCGTCGGGTCGTTGCGCCGATCAACCAGGCATGAGCGGCGGCCTGTGGCTTGAATATGGCGGCAAGCGCCAGTCGCGCACGGTTTATTGTTGCGTGGACTCGATGGGTCCGGACCGCGATGAGGACCTCGTCGTCGACGGACTGCCAAGCGAGCTGGTGGACGATGCGGTGTTCGAGCGTTTCGATCGTCTGCTCCACCGCCGAAACGAGAACGCCGTCTTCGCGACGATTGTCGGTCGTTTCTTCGCAGGAGACGAGTCGGCACAGAACGGATATCGGTCATGGGGCGGTTATGGGCACCTGGGATGCTGCAGCCTGCTCCTTGTCGAGCAGGTGCTGTGGGTAAAACCCGCGAAGTATGACCCTTACTCGAAGGACCCCGTCGTTGCGCCGACGACACCGCTTCCGCCGGTCGACCCGCGATTGCTTCCATCGGCAAAGTAGCGCGCAACGAATTTGCGAAAGTTCTCATGAAGACATTCGCGGACCACTCGTGTTGGCGTGTTGTCCGAGCCGATGACCTAAGCATCCGCTAGGCGGTCGCGCGGATGCTTGCATGACCGGCACGCCCCGCGCCGCGCGGCATCGGGAGAACCTTAGTATTGGCTTACGCATTTCCGCGCGCCAATGTCTCCGTCTAATGGTGTCGGACATATCGACAGAAGAACCTTTCCCTCGGAAAGTGATGCGCGACGAAACCTGCGCGAAACCCATCCCGCGTACGTTTCATACCGCCGAGCCCCAGAGGCGGAGTTTGTCGACATCCCCTCAAGAAATCGCGGGAGGCACTATGCGAATTCATTATCTTGTCACGAGTCTCGAGGGCGGCGGCGCCGAGTTCGTCATTCCCGACATCGTCAACGTGATCCGCGAACTCGGTCACGACCTCCATGTCTTCGTGTGCGAGCCTCGCGACCGCCTTGCCGAACCTCGATTGATCGAAGCGGGCGTGCCTTACACAGTGATGTCAGAACGGGAGGCGACGAAATTCGCCTGTGTTTACCGGTACGCGAAAGTGGTCCGGGCATCGCCGCCCGATCTGATCTGGACCTCGCTCAGTCACGCGACACGGGTGGGCCAGATGGTCGGCTCGATGTTCAACATCCCTGTCGTCAGTTGGAAGCACAGCGCCGATGTGAAGCCGCACATCCGCAGGTCGCAGCGTTCCAGCAAGTTATGGATCGCCGACTCGCAGGATGTCGCGCGGTACCTTGAAGCGTCCATGGGCGTCGAACACGAAAGGGTCGTCACCTGGCCATTGTTCAGTCCGGCGTCTTCGGATTCCCCTCTTTCCCGCTGGGACGGAATGGGCCCGTTACGTATCGGCAGCACCGGACGACTGCATCCGCAGAAAAACTACGACCTTCTTATCCGCGCGGTGGATCGGCTTCGCAGCGAGGACTTCGAGACGTATTCGAAGATCGAGGTTTCGATTGCTGGCGACGGCCCCCTCCGCGCCGAACTTCAAGGCCTGATTGCGTCCCTGGATTTGCATGAGAAAGTCAGGTTGATGGGCTGGGTCTCCGACGTTCCCGCCTACCTTCGCAGCCTGCATCTCTATGTTCAGCCCTCCGTCTATGAGGGCATGTGTATCGCCGCTCATGAAGCCATGGCAGCGGGATTGCCGGTGGTGGCCACACCCGTGGGCGAAATGCGCCGAAGCGTCCAGCCAGGGCGCACCGGCGTACTGCTCGAAACCGACATCGTCGGCGGTCTCGTAGCGGCAACGCGAGGATTCGTTGCCCGCCCGGCCACGCTGCGAGCCCTTGGCGAGAACGCGAAGGCGTATGTCGAGCGCACGATGGGTGCCGGTGCTTTCGCGCGTAACGGACGCGATGTGCTCCGGCGGATAGAGAATGACGTGCTCAAGGACCGACCCAGGGTACCGACAGCCCGCCGCCCGACGACGCCCGGTTATCAGCGGAACTGACCAGGCACGGCGAGCAGGTTGACATGTCCCCGGCAAGGATCCCTGGTCGACTCGCGGCAGACCACGCCCGCCAGTTTTTCATTGGCCATGCCGACAAGATAGGTACCGGCTGTCATGGGGACCAGAACGGGCCGTCAGGTGTCCGTGACCGAAACACCTCATCAAGGTCCTTCACCACGCGGCTGCGCGTAGCGACAGCAAACGCACGCACTCTTCGAGTTGCGCCACTGATGAAAAACGAAAATTCATTCCCTGCGATGCGACGCAGAGCACCGGATAACCATGGTGCGGCAGGATGCGTGGTGCGGGTGGGTCGCATACCGAAGCATCCCGCCACCCTTCATGGCCCTGCTCACGATGGACCCAATAGGCCATGACCTCGTTACGCCAGTCGTCGACGTACTCTATCCAGTGATGAGGCAACCGCCTCGTGTGCGCCACCGTTATTCAGCCTTCCGGGTACGCCAACGCATAATCGAATGCCGCACGGACCGCCGCCACCTGCGCATCGTTGCATTGCTTCGGCGTCGCGCGCGGGCTGTCCGGATAGACCTCGGTGGTCGTGACGTAACGCGCGTTGGTAATACCGGCACACAGGCCCAGCTTCTTCAGGTCGTATTCGATGACGCCGTGCGCGACGACCGGCGAACCAATGATCTCGTTGCGTTCGTCGGCGGGGGCGATGTGCGTCACTTTCGCGACCGCCTCGATGATCGCTTCCTGGAATTCCGGCTGGCGGTTGAAGGAGTCATCGACCAGGTAGAAGCCGTCGGGGATCTCGCCGGGTTCGTACTCCTTGCCATCGCGCGCCGCCACGGCAGGACGGAACTCCGACTCGTCCGAATCGGTGGTTTCGTGCAGGTCGATGTGCACCAGCACCTTGTCGACAAGCGGTGCGAGGAGCTTCACCAGCGCAGCCGACTCGGCGGCCGGACTGTCTTCACGGAAATTGCGGTTCGGATCGATCGCGTCCGGATTCCAGCGCTGGATGCGTTCGTAGGCCCAGGGGCTGACACAGGGCAGCACGAGCAGGTTGGCGCGGCCGGCATAGTCGTCGGCGTGGTCGCGCACGAACTGCAGGGCGCCTTCGACACCACTGGTCTCGTAGCCGTGCACACCGCCGGTCACCAGCAGGACGGGACGGTCGTCGTGCCAGTCGCGGCTGCGAATCGCGCACAAGGGGTAATTCCCCTCCGCGTAGTCCAGTACACCGTATTCGGTCACGTCGAAGCGCTCACGCAGCGCATCGATTGCTGTCATGACATCGACCGCATAGCTGCGGCTCTTCACCTGGCGCGATCGCCAGCTGGCGACTTCAGTAGCGCCCCAGGGCTGTCCGGGCGTGCCGATCGGGTACGAAGGTGGTGTAGTCATGAGCCGGATAGTAAACATTTTCGGAAGATCAGGTATTCATAAGCATTGCGGCTTACCCTCGGACCTTGGCGGCATGCCGGCCGCTGCAAGGAGGAGACGGGGCCATGGCACTTCGAACCTGGGCATGCCTGATCGCGCTGACCGTATCGGCCTCGGCGACCGCCGGCGGCGGGCCGCTCGGCATCGATCATCGCCTCCACTACGACAACAGCGGCATCTGGAAACGCAGCAACCAGAAGATTCTCGTCGGCGTGACCGCCGCGACCGTCTTTGGCGGGGCCCTTCTGCTGGGCGACAACGACAAGTTCGGCGACACGCTATGGCGTTCGGTGGATTCGGTGGTCCTGGCTAGCGCCACCACGGACGTCCTTAAGCTGGGCTTCCGGCGGCAACGGCCCTCCGAGACGGACGACCCGGACAAGTTCTTTTCCAGCGGCAAGAAGAACAACAGCTTCCCCAGTGGCGAGGTCACCCTGATCTCCGCCGCCGTCACACCCTTCATCGTCAATTACGGCGAAGACCATCCCATGGTCTACGCGCTTGCGCTGCTGCCCGCCTACGACATGGTCGCGCGCATGAAGACCCGGGGCCACTGGCAGACCGACGTACTCGCCGGTGCAGCGATCGGTACCGGATTCGGCATCTGGTCCTCGCGCCGGAACTCGCCTCTGATCCTCAGCGTGTTGCCGGGTGGATTCAGGGTGGGATTCATCAAGCACTTCGACTAGAGGGGCTGGAGCTCGTCACTCAATGTTCTGAACCTGCTCGCGCATCTGCTCGATCAGCACCTTGAGCTCGACGGCGGCGTTGGTGGTGCGCGAGTCGACGGACTTCGAGCCCAGCGTATTCGCCTCGCGGTTGAACTCCTGCATGAGGAAGTCGAGGCGACGGCCGACCGGCTCCTTCAGCGCCAGCACGCGGCGGGCTTCGGAGATGTGGGTGGCCAGGCGGTCGAGTTCTTCGTCCACATCGATGCGGGTGATCTGAAGCACCAGTTCCTGCTCGAGGCGGCCCGGTTCCACCGGCTGGCGCATGTCGGCCAGGCGGCCTTCGAGGCGCGCGCGCAGGGCGGCCTGGATCTCGGGCAGCCAGCCGCGCACATCGCCCACGATCTTCTCGATGCCATTCAGACGTTCGACCAGCAACTCGCCCAGCTTGGTGCCTTCGCGGCCACGGGTGTCGTTGAGGGCGACCAGCGCGCGGTCGAGTACCTCGATCAGGGCGCCCTGGAGGGCGTCGGCGTCCGTTTCCGCCTGGCGCAGCACGCCAGGGAAGCGGAGCAGCTCGGTGAACTCGATCGACATGCGCGGAAAGCGTTGCTCGAGGTCCAACGCCAGCTCGGACAGGCGCGCCAGCATCTGGCTATTGACCTGCAGGCCTTCGCTGGAGCCGGCTTCGCTGCGCAGGCGTACCGTGAGATCGACCTTGCCGCGCGACAGGTGGGCGCCGATCCGCTCGCGCAGGGCGCTTTCGAAGCTGCGCAGCTCCTCGGGCAGCCGGGGGCTGATTTCGAGGTAGCGGTGATTCACGGTGCGCAATTCGCAGGTGAGGGTACCGGTGGGGCCAGCGCTCTCGGCGGAGGCATAAGCGGTCATGCTGCGGATCATGGATGGCTCGCTTGCGCGGCAGGAAAGACCGCAATGGTAAACTGACCCACCGTCCGCGCCCAAATCAGGTTATCCATGACTTTTTCCCGTCCGAGCGGCCGCGCCGCCGACCAGCTGCGCGCCGTCAGCATCGAACGCCACTACACCCGCCACGCGGAAGGTTCCGTTCTGGTGTCCTTTGGCGACACCAAGGTGCTGTGTACAGCCTCGGTCGAAGAGCGCGTCCCGCCGTGGCTGCGCGGCAAGGGTGAGGGCTGGGTCACGGCCGAGTACGGCATGCTGCCCCGCGCCACCACCGACCGCACCCAGCGCGAAGCCGCGCGTGGCGGCCAGGGCGGTCGCACCATGGAGATCCAGCGCCTGATCGGCCGCTCCCTGCGCGCCTGCGTGGACCGCGCCGCCTTGGGCGAGCGCGTCATTACGCTCGATTGCGACGTCATCCAGGCCGATGGTGGTACCCGCACGGCGGCCATCACCGGCGCCTACGTGGCCCTCGTGGACGCCGTGGCCACGCTGACCAAGCGCAACGCCATCAAGCGCAATCCCATCCTCGGCGCCATCGCAGCCGTCTCCGTCGGTATCTATAACGGCGTGCCGGTGCTCGATCTGGACTATGCCGAAGATTCCAACTGCGACACCGACATGAACGTGGTCATGAACGACGGTGGCGGTTTCATCGAAGTGCAGGGCACGGCCGAAGGCCACGCTTTCCGCCGCGAGGAGATGGATGCGCTGATGGATCTTGCCGCCAAGGGCATCAACGACCTGGTGCTCGCCCAGCGCGCCGCGCTGGAGGACACCCCGTGACCGAGGTGCGCACCGCCACGGCCGACGATCTCGACGCCATCGTCGAGGTGCATCGCGCGGCCTTCGGCCGGGACGCCGAGGCCAACCTGGTCCGCCGCCTGGTGGCCGCCGGACGCGCCGCAATTTCGCTGGTGGCCGTGGACGAGGACGACACCGTGCTCGGCCACGTGTTGTTCTCGCCGGTGACCATCGAAGAAGGCGACGACGGCAAGTCGCTTGGCCTGGCGCCGGTCGCCGTACACCCGGATCACCAGCGCCAGGGCATCGGCCACGACCTGGTCGAGGAAGGCATCGGCGCCTGCTTCGTGCAGGACGCGCGCGCCGTCTTCGTCCTCGGTTCGCCGGCGTATTACACCCAGTTCGGTTTCGCCAAGGCATCCGCCCACGACCTGCGCGACGCCTACGAAGGCGGCAACGCCTTCCAGGTGCTGCCGCTTACCATCGATGGCCTGACCGGCTATCGCGGACGCGTGGACTACGCGCCTGAATTCGCGGCCGAGGGGCTCTGAGCGATGCGTCTCGTACTGGCTTCGGGTAATGCGGGCAAGGTCGTCGAGCTGGAACAACTGCTCGCCGGGAGCGGTGTGCACCTGGTGCCGCAAACGTCGCTGGGCGTGAGCGATGCCGAGGAAACCGGCCTGACCTTCGTCGAGAATGCGTTGATCAAGGCACGACATGCCGCGCGTGCCACGGGCATGTCGGCGCTGGCGGACGATTCGGGCATCTGTGTGGACGCCCTCGGCGGCGCGCCCGGGCTGTATGCCGCGCGCTACGCGGGCAAGCACGGCGACGACGCGGCGAACAACGCCAAGTTGCTGCACGAACTCGCCGGCCTGCCGATGGAGAAACGTAGCGCGTACTTCATCGCCGTGCTCGTGGTATTGCGTCACGCCGACGATCCGGCACCGCTGATCGCCGAAGGCCGCTGGCACGGACGCATCCTCGAAGCACCACGGGGCAAGGGCGGGTTCGGATACGACCCGCTATTCCTTCCCGCCGGTCACGACCTCGGCGCCGCCGAACTGGACCCTGCCCTGAAGAATCGCCTCAGCCACCGTGGCCAGGCGCTCGACGTGCTCAAGGCCCGTTTCGCCGAGCTGTCATGACCCTCGTCCCGCCGCCGCTGTCGCTCTACGTCCACATGCCGTGGTGCGTGCGCAAATGCCCGTACTGCGACTTCAACTCGCACGGCGTGCGTGGCACACCCGCCTATGCCCAGTACGTGGACGTCCTCCTGGCCGACCTCGACGCCGACCTGCGTGACTTCGGCGACGCGATCGGCAAGCGTCCCATTGAGACCGTGTTCTTCGGCGGCGGGACGCCAAGCCTCTTCGCGCCCGAACTGGTCGGTCGCTTCCTCGATGGCGCCCGGCAACGACTGGCTTTCGCGACCCATGCGGAAATCACGCTGGAGACGAACCCCGGCACCGTCGAGCACGGGCGTTTCGACGGCTATCTCGCCGCCGGCGTGAATCGCATTTCGTTCGGCGTGCAGAGTTTCGACAACGACAAGCTGCACCGCCTCGGCCGCATCCACTCCGCTCACGAGGCGGAAGACGCCGTGCGCCAGGCACGGGATGCCGGCATCGACAACATCAATATCGACCTGATGTACGCCTTGCCCGAACAAACGCTGGAGGGGGCGCTGGACGACGTGCAGCGGGCCATGGCGCTGGCGCCCACGCATATCTCTCACTACCAGCTCACGCTGGAACCGAACACGGCCTTTGCCGCGAACCCGCCGCCCCTGCCGGACGACGACGCTGCGTGGGCGATCCAGGAAGCCTGCGAAGCGAGCCTGGCCAGCGGGGGCTACGGGCAGTACGAAGTCTCGGCCTATGCCGCACCAGGTCGGCGATGCGCGCACAACCTGAACTACTGGCGCTTTGGCGATTACCTCGGCATCGGCGCGGGTGCTCACGGCAAGATGACTGACGCCGCCGGGGTGCATCGCCGCTGGAAGACACGCCTGCCCGCCGCCTACCTCGCCTCGTCGGGCCAGCCTGGACGGATCGGGGGCGACAACCTCGTGGGCGGCGACGATCTGCCTTTCGAGTACATGCTCAACGCCCTGCGCCTGATCGACGGCGTGCCGGCGGCGGACTTCGCCGAGCGCACCGGCCTGGTCGCAGCCACCATCGCCCCGGCCCGGGCAACCTGCATCGCACGCGGCTGGCTGGTGGACGATCCCGCCGTCCTGCGGACCACGCCGCTGGGCCAACGCTTCCTCAACAATGTGATCGAAGCCTTCATGGCCTGATTGCTGCCGTTTCCGCCCCTAGTCCATCCGCCCTAAGCCGTAAGCCCGCCGGCTACCCGCTGGCGCCCATAGGGTTCGGACGCCTAAACTCGGCCACAGGCAGGGGAGAAACCGACTAAATGAGCGCAGGAATGCAGCCCCCACACGGCAGAATGGGTCAGGCCCCCGTTGCTTTGTCGCCACGCGCGGAGCGCGAGGCACAGCAGGGCCTGTCGCTGTGCCTGACCTGGCTGGACATGCCGCTGCGGGAGTCCCTGCGCGACTTCAGCCAGCGCTTGTTCGTCACGGCCGAAAGCACGCGCAATCACCTCGAGCAGCAAGAGTGTTTCGATTGCCGCAACATCGTCGAGCGCGAGGGACCAGCCTTCCGCAACCGTTTCGCCGCCCACCTGTCCGAGCGCTTCCGTCATCTTGGCGAAAACGTCGAGATCAAATCGGCTACGGGCGATCACCTCACCCTGGGCATGAACCTGAGCCTGGTGGACCCCGAGGAACAGGAACAGACCGATGCGCTGACCAGCATGGCCGCGCGCGGCGAAGCGCGCAGTGCCAGCAGTCTGTTCGAACTGGGTTACCGCATGGCCGTGCTCGCCGGGACGCCGCCCCTGGAGGGTGAGGCGCTACCGGCCGGTCCGCGTGCGCTTACCGGCGCACTGGAGGCGGCAGTCGCCCCCCTGCCGCTGAGCAGTGCGCATCGCCTTTTGTTGTTCCAGGCCGTCGACACTCATGTGCTCGGTCATAGCGAGGCGTTCTACGGCGCGCTCAACGAGCATTACCGGACGCGCGGCATCCTTCCCGGCTTCCGCGTTTATCCCAATGTCCGCGTCTCCACGCCACCGGCTGCCGAGCGTCGCGGCCGACCGGGCGACGCGTCCGCCGCTGGCGGCAGCGCGGGCGGTGGTGGCTCCGGCAGCTACGGTGGCGCAGGAAGCGGTGGCGGTGGAGGAAGCGGCGGCGGTCACGAGACCGCGCCGGTCACAGCGACCAGCGAAGGCCACATCGGCGTGCTCGAAAGCCTGCGCGACCTGCTCGCCAATCGCGTCGCAAGCCAGGGTCGCGGCGCCGGCTTCGCACCCGACCGACTGGTTTCCGAAGACGAGTTGCAGACGGCCCTGTTCGCCCTGCAAGGCCACGTATCCGAAGTGGCTGATGCCGCGCAGCGGGAAATCCGCAGCGCCCAGTCGTTGCGTGACGAATTGCTCAACCAGCTCAACCGCGGCCGTCCCGCCGGTTCGCCGCCTGCCGAGCTCACGCTCGAGCAGGGCGACACGGTGGAGCTCACGGCCATGCTGTTCCAGAACCTCGGCCAGCAGCTTGGCGTCGCCAGCCCTGGCCGCGCCGTACTGGGCGGCCTGCAGTGGCCGATGCTACGTGCGGCCGTGAACGATCGCGGCTTCTTCGACCGCCCCGAACATCCCGCACGCCAGTTGCTCGACACCGTCAGCGAAGCCGCGCACCACTGGCTCGATCCGGCCGAGGGCGAGCCGGATGCGGCGCTCGTCGACCGCCTCGAACGCCTCGTGGTCGAAGCGAGCCACGCGCAGGTGATCGATCCCGCGTGGCGCTCGGAAATCGAGCAACAGATCACCCAGCTGTCGCGCAAGGCGCACGTCGCCGAGCGCAGGCAGATCGAGGCGATGGAAGGCCGTGACCGGCTCGAGCGTGCACGCCAGCGCGCCACCGAAATCATGGGCGAGCGTCTCGGCGGCGGCGCGGCGCCACGCGGTGTCCTGCGCATCCTGCTCGAGCGGACCTGGGCGGACGTGCTCGCCCTGCATATTCTCCGTGGCGGCGAGACCGGCGAGGCCTTCCTTCATTGCCTCGGCGTGACCGACCAGTTGCTCGGTCGCCGGCCCATTGCCGACGTGCAGAAGCTGCGTGTCGAGGTCGAGCGCGGTCTCGAACACCTGGGCATGCATCCCTCCGAAGCCGCCCAGGTGGCGGCTGGCCTGTTCGAGACCCCGGCAAAGCAGACCGACGACGCCCTCACGCCGACCGATGTCGCCCTGCGCCTGAAGCAGCGCCCGAGGCTGGGCGAAGGCACCGCGCACGGCGAGACGGTGGCGCCGGTCGAACCCACGGCACTCGATTCCGCCGCGCGCGCTGTCTACGACAGCTTCGCCACGCTGCGCTTCGGCACCTGGTTCGAATTCATCCACACCGATGGCACCACCAGCCGGCGCAAGCTGGCCTGGTTCTCGCCCACCACGGGACGCTGCCTGTTCGTCAACCAGCGCGGCAGCCGCGCCGACGACATCGACCTCACGCGCCTGGCCCGGCTTATCGCGACCGGCGAGGCCCGCGAGTGGCGCGAGCAGCGCATCTCCTTCATCGACCGTGCCTGGCAGGCCGTGGCCCGCAGCCTGCGGCGCGACGGTCTGCGTGACACACGCATGGCGGGCAACGCATGAGCCGCGAATTCGAACAACGGCGTGCCCCGCGCAAGCGGGTCACCTCGCCCATGCCCATCGTGGACGGCATGACCGAGCGCGTCATCGGGCAGCTCGGCAATCTTTCCGCCACGGGCATGATGGTGCTGGCGACGCAGGCTCCGCGCAGCGGTGCCGTGCACCAGGTGAGCTTCATGCTGCCGGACGCGCAGCATCGCGAACACCGTGTCGAGATCGGTATCCAGGAGCAGTGGCATGAACCCGCGGCTTCCGCCGGGCAATTCTGGGCCGGATACCGCATCGTGGCCGCCAGCGACGACGATGTTCGCGCCATCGACGAGTGGATCGGTCCGCCGCCGGACTGAACGGGAGGTCGCGACCATGCTTTACGACGCACCGCACAGGGGATCACCATCGCCCACCATGAGCGATGCCACAACCATTCTGGTCGATACCGACCTTGAGCGCGACGACGCGGCCGCCGCTGCGACCGGCCTGTACCTGAGGCTGGTCGGCGACGGGACGATCTCGTCCGTCTACGAGGTCGAGAGCGAGCCGCGTTTCCGCGTGCTCGACGAGCGCCTCACCCAGGAAACCGGCGTCTACGCGATCGGCCTGCATGCCAGCAACCACCGTTGGAGCGATGACCAACAAGGCGGCTCACGCCTGGTCGAAGGCGGCCCCGAAAACGGCATCTTCTGCCGCTACGACGGCAGCTTCACCATCCGCTGCCCGGAATGCCGCCAGCCGCTGGCGCCGGGTGACGAAGGCAGCGAAGCGCTGGAAGAAGCGCTCGCGGTCTGGTGCGATGCCCCCAACTCCGCCTACGTGGCCTGCCCGGGCTGCGCCGCCTGGACGCCGCTCACGCTGTGGCGCTCGCCGGCCCACGATTTCGCGGTCGGCCATTTCGCCATCACCCTGTACGGCACGCACCTGCGCAGCCTGACCGAGGGCGACCACGACCACTTCGCCACCCTCCTGCGCCAGCGCCTTGGCGACGTCGCCGGCGACTTCGCCGTGGTCTACGCCCGGGCGTGATTGCCATACCCTCGATCGCCGTACCGCTGTAGGAGCCGATTCATCGGCGATGTGGGAGCCGATTCATCGGCTATCCCGCGGCAGCGGGCCAGTTGCGAGAACCCCCCATTGCCGCTGAAGCCGCTCCCACAGGGAATCCGCCATTCCCTGAGGGTTGGCTAGGCGGGCCCCCGAGGCGCACCATTGGCGTTTGCCCCATTTCCACATCCCCACATCCCCGGAGATCGACGATGAACGACGCGCTGGCCGCGCTCTACCCGCAGCACCTCGCCACCTTGCGTGAGCGCACCGATACCGCGCTGGCGCGCGGCGGTTTCGACCATCTCGTCGTCCCGGCCGGCCGACCGATCACCAAGTTCCTGGATGACCAGGACTATCCGTTCATCGCCAACCCGCACTTCAAGCACTGGCTGCCACTGGTCGACGCCCCCGGCAGCTGGCTGGTCTACACGCCGGGCGAGAAGCCCAAGCTGGTCTTCCTGCAGCCGCGCGATTACTGGCACGTGGTGCCGGAAGCGCCGTCGGGTTACTGGGTCGATCATTTCGACATCGTCGTCGTGCGCAAGCCGGCGGACGCGATCGCCGAACTGCCGGAGTCGCTCGCCCGCTCCGCCATCATTGGCGACCAGTACTGCGCACTGGACGAGGTCTGCGCCAACAACCCGCCCGCCGTCATCGACCACCTGCATTACCACCGCGCCTTCAAGACGCCGTACGAAATCGAGCTGATGCGCGAAGCCAGCCGTCGCGGCACACGCGGCCATCGTGCAGCCGAGCAGGCGTTCCGCAACGGCGAGAGCGAACTCGGCATTCACCTGGCCTATCTCACGGCCGTCGGCCAGATCGA
>Ga0247742_10000596_pt1 | contig 28282 bp, 25 predicted proteins | sample UWRJL208509C2_FD_180944 | JGI IMG/M metagenome (GOLD analysis project Ga0247742, IMG submission 180944) | Plant litter microbial communities from Arlington Agricultural Research Station in Wisconsin, United States - UWRJ-L208-509C-2 | ecosystem: Environmental > Terrestrial > Plant litter >...
GGGCCGAGCGCACGAACGTGTCCTCGCCGATCTCGGTGGGGAACAGGAATTCCTCACTCTTGGAACCACCCATGGCGCCCGCCGTGGCTGCTACGGGAATGACTTCCAAGCCGAGGCGCTCAAAGATCTTCAGGTAGGCCGCGCGGTGTGCGGCGTAGCTGGCATCCAGGCCGGCGTCATCGATGTCGAAGGAGTAAGAGTCCTTCATGATGAACTCGCGCCCACGGAGGAGGCCCGCCCTGGGACGTGCTTCATCACGGTACTTGTTCTGGATCTGGTACAGGCTCAACGGCAGGTCCTTGTATGAGGAGTACAGGTCCTTGACCAGGAGCGTGAACATTTCCTCATGCGTGGGGGCCAGAAGGTAGTCCGCCCCCTTACGGTCCTGGAGGCGGAACAGGCCGTCGCCATATTCGGTCCAGCGGTTGGTGGCCTCGTAGGGTTCGCGGGGTAGCAGAGCCGGGAAGTGGACTTCCTGTGCTCCGATCGCGGACATTTCCTGGCGGATGATGTCCTCCACCTTGCGCAGGACGCTCAGCCCCAGCGGCAACCACGTGTAGATACCGGGCGCGGCGCGGCGGATGTAGCCGGCGCGGACCAGGAGCTTGTGGCTGGCGACCTCGGCGTCGACGGGATCTTCACGCAGGGTGCGCAGGAACAGCTGGGAAAGGCGAAGGACCACGGGTACGTATCCGTTTCTATGGCAGATGTGGCAAAAACAACTGTCTACTAATCTACCGGCTGACTGCGCGGCCACTTGAACAGGCCTGGATTGGCGTCCGGCGCGCTTGCACACAGAAGAGCCACGCCGTCGCGTGTGGAAGCCCCTGGCCGCAACCGGCTGGTCATCCTGCGATGGCGTGGCTCAGCGGCCGGCCGGCCGCAGACTCTGTCCTGAGACTAGATCGCCGTCCCCTCCAGCGGAACGGGATCAGCTGCGGCTGGGAAGCATTGGTCACTGCCGAGCTCACGGATGGCTTGGCCGCCGATGGCGCCCGTCAAGGTCTTGATCATGATTCCCCCTGTACCACCCGCACCCCAACGACACGGCTTGGGAAAAACCTATGTGATCGTAGACACATTTTCAAGGCGGGCCACAGCGCCACGCAGTGCCCTTGACCGCCCTGCCCACCGGTTCTACGTTTAATTCATCATCCGATGAATTAAGTGTGCCCAATCGGAGGCTCGCATGACACCCCTTACAGCAGCCATGAAGGCAACGGGGCTTCATATAAACCGCGCCCGCAGCAAGATCATCAAGGGCCTGGACTTCACCGTTGACGCCGGCCGGATCACAGGACTCCTGGGCCCTTCCGGCAGCGGCAAGACAACACTCATGCGGACGATCGTCGGAGTCCAGCGAATCACCCGGGGAACCGTCACCGTCCTCGGCAGGCCCGCAGGCAGCGCATCGCTCAGGCACGACGTCGGATACGTCACCCAGGGTGCCAGCGTCTACCCGGACCTCAGCGTGCACGCGAACGTGCGCTACTTTGGCGCCATGCACGGCGCTACCGCCGCGGACACCGCGGAGGCAATTGCCGCCGTCGGGCTCGAACCACTTGCCCGCCATAAGGCAGCTGACCTGTCCGGCGGGCAATTCAGCCGGGTCTCCCTGGCATGCGCCTTGGTGGCCCACCCGAAACTGTTGGTTCTGGATGAGCCCACTGTCGGGCTCGACCCTGTACTGAGGGCCGAGCTATGGGAGCGCTTTGCGGCCATGGCGGCTGCCGGAACAACCCTGCTGGTCTCCAGTCACGTGATGGAGGAAGCCTCCCACTGCTCCTCGCTTCTGCTCCTGCGTGATGGCCTCCTCCTGGCCCAGCTAACTCCCGCCGAACTGGCCGAACGTGGACAGAGCGAAGATCTGGAGCGGGCGTTCCTCACCATCATCAGAGCCGCTGACCGCGACCGGCAAGAACGTCAGGTGTCGTCATGAATGTCCGCATGACCCTTGCCACCACCGTCCGGGTCCTGGGGCAGTTGCGGCACGATCACCGGAGCGTTGCACTGATCCTCGTGGTCCCTGCACTACTGCTGACCGCCGTCTATTTCCTCTTCGAAAACGAAACGCTCCCCCCGGGGTTCCCCCGAACCTTTGACCGCGTCGGCCTGATGATGTTGGCCATCTTCCCCTTTGTGGTCATGTTCCTGGTCACATCGATCACCATGCTTAGGGAACGCACCTCCGGGACTCTGGAGCGCCTCCTGACCACGCCCATCCACAAGGCCGACCTACTCTTCGGTTATGGTCTGGCCTTCTCCATCATGGCGGCCCTGCAGTCCCTGGTGGCGACAGCTGTGGCCTACTGGGTTTTTGACCTCGATATCAAGGGAAGCCCCGGCCTGGTGGTGATGATTGCCGTCATCAACGCCGTCCTGGGCGTCGCCCTCGGACTCCTGTGTTCTGCCTTTGCCCGCACCGAGTTCCAAGCCGTGCAGTTCATGCCGGTGGTGGTGGTCCCGCAGATCCTGTTGTGCGGCCTGTTCGTGGCGCGGGAGGACATGAACGAGGTCCTCGAAGCAATATCCGGTGTTCTGCCGCTCACCTTCTCCGTGGATGCGTTGAAGGAGGTTGCGGGGCATGCGGACGCAACAGCCACCATGTGGCAAGACGCCCTGATCATGGGCGGGATTGTTCTGGGAGTTCTGGTCCTGGCATCACTGACCCTCCGACGACAAACCCGATGAGCGTCCCCCAGGCGCGCAGGGGCCGCCGCAGCTCAGGAGACCATTCACGCGAAGCCATCCTCACCGCCGCACGGAGACTGTTTGCCGAGCAAGGCTTCGAAGGGACAAGCCTGCGGCAAGTAGCCCGCGAGTCATCCGTGGATCCGGCCATGGTGCACCACTTCTTCGGGGGCAAGGATGAGCTCTTTGCCGCCAGCGTGGAATTGCCCGCCGACCCCGCGGAGGTTCTTGCCGGCGTCGAAACCCTGGACCCTGCAGTGAGGGCGGAGGCGATTGTCCGGGCTGTACTGCGGTTGTGGGAAAGCCCCGCTCAGCACGGATTGGTGGCCTACGTCCGGGGAACCCTGGGCTCCAAGTCCAAGACGGCGCTCATGCGCGAAATGGTCAACCGGGTCATCTTGTCCCGGGTGGTTGCAGGCTTGCCGGGCACGCCGGAAGAACGGCATCTGCGAAGCAATCTGGTGGCCAGTCAGGTCATTGGCCTGATGCTGGTCCGCTACGTCATCAAGCTCGAGCCGCTGGCCGGCGCAGCGCAGGAGGACGTCATAAAGATGGTGGCCCCCACCATCCAGCGCTACCTTACGGGAGAGCTGGACGGCCCGGGAGCCACCACCTGACGATGTCCTTGCCTGTGAGGGCTACTTGACCAGCGCCGCGGCCTGGTCCATCAGGGCGCCGGCCTCAGCTGCCCCGTCTGTGCCGCCGTCCTGGCCCGATGCCGTAGCGGAAATCAGCACGCCGCCCTTGACGGCGAAAGCCATCACGGTGGACTGCGCTTGGCCACCCGGGAGGGTCATGGTGGTTTTAAGTCCTACAGTGCCGGGTACCGAACCAACCCCATCAAGCTTCTCGGTTTTCATGCTCAAGGCTGTGCCGCCCATGGTCATCTTCATGGAGGAGCACGTGGTGATCTGGGACTCACTCCCCTCGAGGCTCTTCTGCAGGGTCTCCGCCGGAACGCCGGACACCAACGCTACGCTGGAGACGCTTCCGGTTGCGGTATCAACCTTCGCCCCGGTGGCGCCGGTGGAGCCTTCAATGGACTGCGAGGCGCCGGACATGGCCAGATCCTTGCACTCGGCCGGTTCGATGTTCATGGAACCCATGAGTTCCTTGAGCGGATTCGCTTGGGCAGCGAGGTCGTCAATGGCGGTAACAGTCAGTTCCGAGCCATCAGCTGGCTTGATCTGCTTGACCAGGTCTGTAAGTTCAGCCGAGGTGTACTGCTTTGCCGCAGTGGGCGTAGGAGCCGAGGTTTCATTTGCCGGTGCGGGACCGGCATCCGTGGAGGAGCCGGAGCCACCGCAAGCGGTAAGACCCATGACCAGCAGCCCAGACACGGCGAAACCGCGCAGCGTATTCTTGTTCATTCGTTTCCCCAATGGAGTCAAGTGTTCCGGTGCTGGCGGTCGCCAACATGGACAAGAATACTGGATTCCCCATCGACTTTAGAAAAGCACGGTGGCGAAGGTCCCCACTTGTTCGAAGCCCACCCGCTCATAGGTGGCCCGGGCTTTGGTGTTGTAGTCATTGACGTAAAGGCTCGTCACGGGCGCGAAGGTTCTGGAGAGATTTACGACGGCGGCCATGTAACCCCCGCTGTGGCCGCGGCCCCGCAGCTCGGGATTCATCCACACGCCCTGGACCTGGGTGACCTCCCGCGTGACCGCCCCCAGCTCGGCTTTGAAGACCACAGTGCCGTTGGCATCAATGTGGACCAGCGAGTGGCCCTCCCGAATGAGTCCAGCAACGCGCCTGCTGTAGAACTCCTGCCCTCCGAGGAAGGGGGAGTAACCCACTTCTTCTTCGAACATGGCCGCGCACGCCGGCAGGATGCGATCAAAGTCCGCCATGGTGCCGAAGGCCAGGGCCGGGTTGGCGACGATAACGGGAGGACCTGAGATGGTGAGCAATGGTTGCTGGGCGCGTACCTCGTGGGCACTATGCCCCAGTTGCTCGAACCGTGCATAGAGGGCCATCACGGTTTCGGCCGGACCGAAAATGGACGCGTAACGGCGCCCCGTTTCGTGGGCAGCCGTGGCCACATACCCTGCAAGGCCGGGATCGAGCTGCACAGGGACAAGATTGGCGCCGGCCCAACACGCACCGAGGAGCGTTTGGCCTTCAAAAACTCCGAAAATGCTAGCACCGCCGCTGGTGGGCGCCGCTGAACCGGTACTTTCCAAGTGCGCGAGGATAAATACGTTGGCCACCGCATCCTCGCTTGCAAGCGCGCGAAGGGCCAGGGTGTCGGCACTGCCGAGCACCCTGACTCCCAAGCCGTTCTCGTTACGAGACGCTAACCACGGGGCTACCCTTGACAGCATCTTCGCCATCGGCCTCCCCCATCTCTTCGGCGATGCGCATGGCCTCTTCGATCAGTGTCTCAACAATTTCGCTCTCAGGCACAGTCTTAATGACTTCGCCCTTCACGAAAATCTGGCCCTTGCCGTTTCCGGAGGCCACACCGAGGTCCGCTTCACGGGCTTCGCCGGGTCCATTGACGACGCAACCCATCACGGCAACGCGCAGCGGAATCTCCATGCCTTCCAACCCTGCGGTCACCTGTTCGGCCAGCGTGTACACATCCACCTGGGCGCGGCCACAGGACGGGCAGGAGACGATCTCGAGCTTGCGCGGGCGCAGGTTCAGGGATTGCAGGATCTGGTTGCCCACCTTGATTTCCTCCACCGGCGGAGCCGAGAGGGAAACACGGATGGTGTCGCCAATGCCGCGCGACAGGAGCGCACCGAAGGCCGTGGCCGACTTGATGGTGCCCTGGAATGCCGGACCGGCCTCGGTCACACCGAGGTGCAGGGGCCAGTCGCCCTTCTCCGCGAGCATCTCATACGCGGCCACCATGATCACGGGGTCGTTGTGCTTGACGGAAATCTTGAAGTCGTGGAAACCGTGCTCCTCGAAGAGGGAAGCTTCCCACACAGCGGACTCAACCAAAGCCTCCGGGGTGGCCTTGCCGTACTTCTTCATGATGCCGGGTTCGAGGGAGCCTGCGTTGACGCCGATCCGGATGGATGTTCCATGGTCACGGGCCGCAGCAGCGATCTCTTTGACCTGGTCATCGAACTTGCGGATGTTGCCCGGGTTGACCCGGACTGCAGCGCAACCGGCCTCGATTGCGGCAAAGACATACTTCGGCTGGAAGTGGATGTCCGCGATCACGGGAATCTGGGACTTACGGGCGATGATGGGCAACGCCTCCGCGTCGTCGGCAGAAGGGCAGGCAACGCGTACGATGTCGCATCCGGAAGCCGTCAGTTCAGCGATCTGCTGGAGGGTGGCGTTGATATCCGTGGTGGGGTTAGTCGTCTTGGACTGAACGCTGATGGGCGAGTCAGATCCGACGCCAACGGACCCTACCTTGATCTGCCGGGTCTTACGGCGAGGGGCAAGGACGGGGGGTGGGGCTGCTGGCATTCCCAGGCTGACCGAGGTCACGTGGACTCCTTGGGTTGGGGTGAATCGTTGTGGTGGAGGACGTCCGGGCTAGGACGCGTGGGCAGCCAGGACACCGATGATTGGCGCCCATTCCGTGGTGCGGATGCCGGCGATGACGCCGGCTTCAGCGAACGGATCCTGCTTGAGGAGGTCATTGAGTTCGGCTTCGTCGGCCGACTTGAAGATCAGCAGGGCGCCGGCGCCGTCACCATAGGGGCCACTGGCAAGAAGTTTGCCTTGCTCGGCCAGTTCCCCGAGCCAAACACGGTGTGCTGGGCGGGCTTCGTCGCGGAGGGCGCCTGAATCGGCGACGTATACGTACTCAACAGCGAAAACAGTCATGGAGCTAGCCTATCCCGCCGGTTGCGCAGAATATGTTCACAGCTTTGCCTGCATTGTTCACAGATCTGTCCGCATTGTTCACAGCTCAGCCGAAAATGTTCACGGGCTTAACGATGTCGGCATAGATCAAGAGCGCCCCCATGGCCATGAGCAACGCCGCCACCACATAGGTCACCGGCAGGAGTTTCGCGATGTCGAAGGCTCCCGGATCCGGTTTGCCACGCAGTTTGGCCAGTTGGCGGCGCGCGCCTTCGTACAAGGCGCCAGCGACATGGCCGCCGTCGAGCGGCAGGAGCGGGATGAGGTTGAAGATGGCCAACGCGAAGTTGAGTCCTGCGAGCAACCCGATCAGGGTGCCGATCCGTGCCTGCATGGGTACTTGTTCCATGGCCGCTACCTCGCCGGCAACCCTGCCGACGCCCACCACGCTGATAGGCCCGTTGGGGTCACGGGGCTCCTCGCTGAAGGCTGCTTTCGCCACCCCCACCACCCTGGCCGGCAGGTTGAAGATCACACCGGAAATCTGTTTGATGTTCTCCCCTGCCATGGGCAGAACGGCCGACGCCGGTTGGGGAACCAAAGCGCTTTGGGCTCCGATACCCAGGAAGCCGACTTCCTGGTACTGCAAAACTCCGTTGGCGTCCTGTGCCTGCCGCCCATCGGGGCCCACCACGGGCCGGGACGAGAGAACCGGAGTCACCGTGGTCTCCACTGACGCCCCGTTGCGCGTCACAATGACAGGAACTTCCTTGCCGGCGGAGGCCCGGATCCAGCTGGTGAGCTCGTCCCAGCTGGTGACGGATTTTCCGTCGAAGGAAGTGATGGTGTCATTTGGCTGCAGGCCCGCGGCTGCGGCCGGGGTCAGTTTGCAATCCGCCGAATCGGGGTCCACGGTCTCCCCCGCGGCAACCTGGCATTTGGAAACGTCAGCGATGGTGGTGGTTGCCTGGGCTGTTCCGAAGCCCATGAGCAGGACTGCCAGAAGTATCAAGCCGATCAGCATGTTCATGGCCGGTCCGCCGAGCATGACGATGATCTTTTTCCAGACGGGGAGCTTGTAGAAGACGCGCTTCTCGTCCCCGGGACCCACTTCCTCGTGCGCCATTGAACGCGCCTCGGTGGCGAGGGTCTGGAACATGCCGGTACTAGAGGGGCGAACGGCGCCGTCTTCCTTGTTAGGCGGGTACATGCCGATCATGGACACATAGCCACCCAGCGGAAGCGCCTTGAAGCCGTACTCTGTTTCGCCTTTTTTCCTGGACCACAGCGTTGGTCCAAAACCGATCATGTACTTGGTGACGCGCACTTTGAAGAGCTTTGCGGGCACCAGGTGGCCTACCTCGTGCAGCGCGATGGAAACGGCCACGCCGATGGCGACGAAGACGACTCCGAGGATGAAGAGAAGGACAGGACTCATGCCGGTGGGACTGCTTCCGTAAGGGTTGTGAGCTAGAGGGCGCTGCTGGCTAAACGATCAAGGGTTCGGGCGCGTGCCCACCTCTCAGCATCCAGCACCGACTCCACCGTTAGCTCGGAAGAGCCTGAATGTTCGCTGAGGACGGATTCGACGGTATCCACAATGTCGGTGAAGCGGATTCGTCCGGCGTGGAAGGCCTCCACTGCTTCCTCATTGGCGGCATTGAACACGGCCGGGAACGTGCTGCCCTGCTTAGCTGCGTCCTTGGCGAGGTCCACGGCCGGGAATGCCACGGTATCCAAGGGCTCGAAGGTCCAACTGGTGGCCTGGGTCCAGTCGCAAGCGCGTGCAGCCTGCGGGACACGGTCCGGCCAACCCAGTCCCAGCGCGATCGGCAGCCGCATGTCCGGAGGTGATGCCTGGGCGATGATGGAGCCATCCACGAACTGGACCATGGAATGCACCACCGACTGGGGGTGGACCACAACGTCGATCCTGTCCAGCGGGACATCGAATAACAGGTGTGCCTCAATGACTTCCAGGCCCTTGTTGACCAGGCTGGCCGAGTTTGTGGTGACCATGAGGCCCATGTCCCAGGTGGGGTGGGCAAGGGCCTCCTGCGGTGTCACGTTGTGAAGTTGCTCCCGGGTGCGGCCGCGGAAGGGCCCGCCGGACGCCGTCAGGATCAGCTTTTCGACTTCCTGATCCGTGCCCGAGCGCAGGCACTGGGCGATGGCTGAGTGTTCAGAATCAACGGGAACGATCTGGCCGGGGCCAGCGGCAGCTTTGACCAGGGCGCCGCCGACGATCAGCGACTCCTTATTGGCCAGAGCCAGTGTGGCTCCTGTAGCCAGCGCGGCCAAAGTGGGCGCCAACCCGATGGAACCGGTAATGCCGTTGAGGACGACGCCGCACTCAATGGCGGCGATCCGGGTGGATGCGTCCGGTCCGGCAAAGACCTCCGGAGCGAAATTCCGCACGCCCTCAGCCGTGGCCGCGGCGTCAATCAACCGCCGAAGGACTTCCGGATCTCCCTTGGCGATTCCCACGGCTTGGGCCCTGGTGTGGACCGCCTGTTGTGCAATGAGTTCGAGGTTCCCGCCGCCCGCGCTTAGTGCCACCACTTCGAAACGGTGTGGTGCGGCATCGACGACGTCAATCGCTTGTGTGCCGATGGAACCGGTGGACCCGAGGATGACGATCTTGCGCGGCTGCATGACTTAAGTATCCCTGCCACTGCCGGGGCCCGCGAACGGATGGCGGCGTATGTGGAAAATCAATGCCGCTTGACCAGCGCCGTCCGCTGCGTACCGTGGAATCGTGGAGTGGTTCTCCTGGCTTGATGCGCGGGACTATTTTGATGCGCGGGACTATGAATTTGCCCGGCAGGTGTTGCAGCGTGGCACAGCGGCGCTTTATGCCATTGCCTTCTTCTCCACGGTGAACCAGTTCCCGGCGCTCCTCGGCGAGCGCGGACTGTTGCCGGTACCGGCCTTCCTGGATATGGCCCGTCGCCTGGGCCGGCCTACCCTGTTCCGGTGGCGCTACTCCGATCCGCTTCTCCGGGCGGTGTGCTGGACGGGTATTGGCGTGTCCATTCTGCTGGTCATTGGCCTGCCTCAAACGGGGCCGCCCTGGCTACCCATGCTGGCCTTTCTCGCGTTGTGGTTCCTTTACATGTCAATCGTGAATGTTGGCCAGACGTTCTATGGTTTTGGTTGGGAGATCCTTCTACTTGAAGCCGGTTTCACGGTGGCCTTCCTTGGTTCGGACCAGACTCCCCCACCGGCAACCATCCTCATTCTCATTTTGTGGCTGGTGTTTCGGCTTGAGTTCGGGGCCGGCATGATCAAGATCCGCGCCGGCCGTGAGTGGCGGGACATGACGGCGATGTTCTATCACCACCAGACACAGCCGATGCCCGGCCCGCTCAGCAGGCAGGCACATCTGCTGCCGCGTCCGCTGCACAAAGTGGAAGTGGTGGGCAATCATGGTGCGCAGCTGGTGGTGCCGTTCTTCCTCTTCGCCCCTCAACCGCTGGCCAGCATCGCTGCGGGCATCATTATCGTGACGCAGCTGTGGCTGGTGGGCACCGGTAATTTCGCTTGGCTGAACTGGGCGGCGATCGTCCTGGCGTTCGCCGCCGTCAGCGACCCGGTGGCCCATGCGGTTTTTCCGTTCATCCCCCTTGAGTGGCACGCAAGTGCCGATACCCCGGCGTGGTGGCTCGGCGTCGTCGTACTTGTCACCGTTCTGCTGGTGGTGTTCAGCTACCGCCCGCTCCTCAACCTCTTCTCCAGCCAGCAACTGATGAATGCCAGCTTTAACCGTTGGCGCCTGGTCAACGCCTACGGTGCTTTCGGGACGGTGACCAAGCAGCGCATTGAGATCGTGGTTGAGGGAACCTTGGACGAGGATCCCCACGCGCCGGATGAGCGATGGTTGGAGTATGGATTCAAGGGCAAGCCCGGCGATGTTCGTCGACTCCCCCGGCAATGGGCGCCGTACCATCTGCGCCTGGATTGGCTCATGTGGTTCCTGCCGCTGAGGACCGTCCATGAGGAATGGTTTTATGCCTTCCTGGACCGGCTGCTGGAGGCTGACAAGGCTACGCTTAGGCTGCTTCGACAAGACCCGTTCGACGGCGAACGCCCCCGTTGGGTGCGGGCGCGCAGCTACCTGTACCGCTTCGCCAGCCGTGCAGAGTTCCGCGGGACGGGCGAACGTTGGGTCCGGGTGCTGCTGTATGACGCCGTTCCGCCGGTGCAGTTAGGACCGCGACGCCGGCTTTCCGGATGAGGCTGGTTCCCGGGGTGACGCCGTGGATTCACGAACCACCAGGTGGGTTGCGAGTTCCACGCGCCTGGAGTCAATCTCTTCACCGTGCATTTGGCGAAGGATGAAGTTCAGCGCGGAACGCCCTATTTCCTGCAGTGGCTGGCTCACCGAGGTCAGTGGGGGCGTGGATTCTTCCGCCTGATAGGTTCCGTCGAACCCAACGAGGCTCATTTCCTCGGGGATTCGGATGTCATGCCTCCGCGCCTCGGCCAGAACGCCCATGGCAATACTGTCGCTTGCGGCAAAGACTGCCGTGGGCGGATCTTCCAGGGCCACCAGGGACTTGAAAGCCGTCGCTCCGGTCTCGGGCCGGAACGGGCCCGCGGAAACATATTCATGTTCTACGGTGATGCCTTCGGCCATCAGTGCGGCCATGTAGCCGTGGAGCCTGGCTTGGCTGCATTCGGCGGTGGCAGGACCCCCGATGTAGGCAATGCGTCGATGCCCGAGTTCCAAGAGGTGCGTGGCGGCGGCTTTCCCTCCTGCCCAGTTGCTGGAGCCCACGCTGAACAGGTCAGCAGGTGGCGGATTCAGGGGGTCGATCACCACGATGGGAATCTGGCGTCTCTGGAAGGCTTCCAGCTGCGCGGCTCCGAACGCCGAGGTCACCACGATCATGCCGCTGCGGCCTTCATCGACCATGCGCTGCGCGCGTTCCTCAGGGCCCAGCGGCGGTGCTGCCTGCAGTCCGGTGACGGAGAGGATTACTTCCATGTCCGAAACGTTGGCCTGCTCCATGATCCCCTTAAGGACTTCCATGTTGTAGGCCGAGTTCAGAGAATCGAACACCGCCTCGACGGTCCGCTGGACGGGGTTGCCCTTGCGCTGAAGGGGTGATTTGTATCCGGTACGTTGCAGGGCTGCCAGGACACGGGCCCGGGTGCCTTGGGCCACGTCTCCGCGCCCGTTGACCACTTTGGACACGGTGGGTACTGACACTCCGACCTCCTGCGCTACTGCAGAAAGGGTCAGCTTGGAGGGTCGGACTTCTGGGCTCACGGTTACCGCTTTCGAAAAGTTTCGGTTGCTCACAGTCTGCATTGGGACGGGTGCACTCGTCAAACCGCAGTCCAGCACACCGAATTGATTGTCCAGCAGGCCTTGACGGTGATGTGCGTCACCGCTAAGTTTGGTGGGCACTTCCGAAAGGACTTCCGAAACATTTCGAAAAGTTGCTGGTGCTGGTGATCGAAGTTGATCCTCAGACCCGCGAAGTGCGGCTTTTACACGCACAACCGGGCGATCAGCGTCGAGCCCGAAGGACGAATGGAAACTGCACATGAATAATCTCAAGTTGCGCACCGCCGGAATGGCCGTTTCTGCAGCCGCATTGTCAATCTCCCTGGTCGCCTGCGGATCCTCAGGTCCGGCCGGGACAGGAGCCTCCGCGGACTCGGCAACCATGTGGGGACTGACCGGTGGTGACCAGCCTGTGTTCCAGGCATCCGTGGACTCGTGGAACAAGTCGCACCCCGACTCCGCCATCAAGCTCGACTTCTTCGCCAACGATGCATACAAGACCAAGGTCCGCACCGCTGTGGGCGCCGGCCAGGGCCCCACGCTCGTTTACGGGTGGGGCGGCGGTGTCCTCAAGTCCTACGTCGATGCCGGCCAAGTGGACGACCTGACCGGATTCCTCAAAGAGAACCCTGACGTCCAAAGCCGCTACCTTCCCTCCATCCTCGAGAGCGGCGTGATCGACGGCAAGACCTACGCGCTCCCCAACAACAAGGTCCAGCCCGTAGTGCTCTACTACAACAAGGAAGTCTTCGAGAAGATCGGGGCAGAACCGCCCAAGACCTGGGACGAGCTGATGGCATTGGTCCCCAAGTTCAAGGATGCCGGCGTGGCACCCTTTTCCCTGGGTGGTCAGTCCAAATGGCCGGATCTGATGTGGCTTGAATACCTGGTGGACCGGATCGGCGGTCCTGAGGTCTTTGCAAACATTGCAGCCAACAAGCCGGACGCCTGGTCAGACCCGGCAGTGATCGAGGCGCTGACCAAGATCCAGGAACTGGTGGATGCCGGCGGCTTCATCAACGGCTTCTCCTCCATTGCCGCTGACAGCAACGCAGACCAAGCCCTGCTGTACACGGGCAAGGCCGCCATGATCCTGCAGGGCAGCTGGATCTACCAAGGCATGAAGAAGGACGCGGCCGACTTCGTTTCGAGCGGAAAGCTCGGATACACCCCCTTCCCCACTGTTGAGGGCGGCAAGGGTGACCCGGCGAACGTTGTGGGAAACCCGTCCAACTTCTGGTCCGTCTCTTCCAAGGCCACGGAAGAGCAAAAGAAGACCGCGCTGGAGTACGTCAAGGACGGAATGTTCAACGAAGAAAACGTCCAGGGCCTGATCAACTCAGGAGCAGTACCTGTGGTCACCGGCATTGAAGACAAGCTCGCGGCGTCCCCTGACAAGGACTTCCTGACTTACGTGTACGGCATGGCCAAGGATGCCCCGGACTTCACGCTCTCCTGGGATCAGGCACTCAGCCCCGCACAAGGAGACGCCATGCTGGCCAACCTGGACCAGATTTTCCTGAAGAAGATCACCCCTGAGCAGTTCGCATCCACCATGAACGCGACGATCGGGAAGTAATACGGTGTCCGCAACTACCACCACTCCACCACGGGAGTTAGTCGCAGGAGGCACCCCGGGTACCCGACGGACTCTTGAAAAGGGTCCGTCGGGGTGGCTCGCCGTCCCCGCGCTCGCCTTCTTCATGCTCTTCGCCATCCTCCCGCTTCTGGGAGTACTGTTCCTAAGCTTCACCCGCTGGGACGGCCTGGGCGACATCAAACTGGACGGACTGTCCAGCTGGAACACCGTCCTGGCCGATCCTGTGACGGGCAACGCGTTGCTGGTGACGGCCAAGATCATGTTTTTCTCCTTCATAGTCCAGGCACCCATCAGTCTGCTGCTCGGCGTCTTCACAGCAGCAAGCCAGAAGTATCGCGCCGCACTGGCCGTCCTGTACTTCGTGCCGCTGCTGCTCTCTTCGGCAGCCGTAGCCATCGCTTTCAAAGCGCTGCTGGACCCCAACTTCGGCCTCGGCCCCGGCCTGGGCCTGCCCTTCCTTGCCCAGGACTGGCTGGGCAACTCTGATCTGGTGCTGTTCGTAGTGGTTTTCGTGATCGCCTGGCAGTTCGTGCCCTTCCACACCCTGATCTACCAAGGCGGCGTGCGACAGATTCCCGCTTCACTGTACGAAGCTGCGCAAATTGACGGCGCCGGCCGTGTCCAGCAGTTCTTCAACATCACGTTGCCGCAGCTGAAGTACACCATGATCACGTCCTCCACGCTCATGGTGGTGGGTTCCCTGGCCTACTTCGACTTGGTCTTCGTGCTGACAGCCGGTGGGCCCGGCTACTCCACCAGGCTCCTGCCGCTGCACATGTACCTCACCGGCTTCAAAGCGAACGACATGGGAGCGGCGAGCGCCTTGGGAGTCATCCTCGTTGCTATCGGCCTGGCCCTGGCACTGCTCCTGCAACGACTCGGCGGCAAGAACCGCAACGCCAGCCAACTGGAAGGTGCGTAATGGCTTCCACCACCCAACTCCCCACAGCCCCGGCATCGGTCCCCGAAAAGGTGACCACCCGCCGTCGGCCCCCAAAAATTGGCCGTTCGCGGCCAAACTTCCTGGGCGGCCTGGGCGGCTGGCTCTGGCTGGCCGTCATCATTGTGCCCGTGTACTACGTGGTGATCACCAGTTTGAAGAACCAGGCGGGATTCTTCACGTCCAACCCGATGCTGCCACCGGTAGAACCAACCTTGGACAACTACAAGCTTGTCCTGGAGAACGACTTCGCAAAGTACTTCGCCAACAGCCTCATCGTCACCGTGGGCAGTGTTGTTCCGGCGCTGTTCGTTGCCTTTATGGCTGCTTACGCCATTGTGCGCGGCAAGGGCCGGTTCCTGAGCTGGACCAACAATCTCTTCCTCCTGGGCCTGGCCATTCCGCTGCACGCAACCATCATCCCCATCTACTGGATGATCACCAAGGCCCACATGTACGACACTTTGTTGGCACTGATCCTGCCCTCCATAGCGTTCGCGATCCCAGTATCGGTGCTCATTCTCTCCAACTTCATGCGGGATGTTCCCAACGAGCTTTTTGAGTCGATGCGACTGGACGGCTGTTCTGACTGGGCCATGATGTGGCGACTGGCATTGCCCATGACCAAGCCCGCTGTCATCACGGTTGGTATCTACAACGCACTCCATGTGTGGAACGGATTCCTGTTCCCGCTGATCCTCACGCAAAGTCCGGACACACGGGTTCTGCCACTGTCACTGTGGACCTTCCAAGGTGAGTTCAGTGTCAACATCCCGGCCGTGCTCGCCTCCGTGGTGCTGGCAACGCTGCCGCTGCTGGTGATTTATGTGGTGGCCCGCCGTCAGTTGCTCAGTGGCCTCACCGCAGGCTTCAGCAAATAGCCGGCTACCACCAACCAGAAAGGACTTCCCATGACAGAAACCCGACCCCTTCGTGTGGGCATGGTGGGCTACGCCTTCATGGGCGCCGCCCACTCCCACGCCTGGCGTACCGCGCCACGCTTTTTTGACCTACCCCTTATTCCTGAACTGACCGCCGTGGCGGGCAGGAACGAGGAAGGCGTGCGGGCAGCGGCCGGCAAATACGGATGGTCGTCCGTAGAGACTGATTGGCGCCGCCTCATTGAGCGTGACGACATCGATCTCATCGACATCTGCACTCCCGGCAACACCCACGCGGAGATAGCGATCGCAGCGCTCAAGGCCGGCAAGCATGTCCTCTGCGAGAAGCCCTTGGCCAACTCGGTGGAAGAAGCCGAAAAAATGACACAGGTGGCCCGTGCCGCGGCCGAACGCGGCGTGTTATCCATGTGTGGCTTCAGTTATCGGCGCACCCCTGCCTTGGCACTGGCCAGGCGAATGGTGGACGACGGCCGCCTGGGCGAGATCCGGCACGTCCGCGCACAGTACCTTCAGGACTGGCTCAGTGACGCTGACGCTCCACTGACCTGGCGACTGGACAAGTCCAAGTCCGGGTCCGGTTCACTTGGGGACATCGGCGCGCACAGCATCGATGCCGCGCAATGGATCACCGGACTGAACATCACCGGGGTCTCCGCCCTGTTGGAGACGTTCGTGAAGGAACGCCCGGCAGGCGGCGACTTTGTGGGCCTGGGTGGTCATGGCGGCACAGATGGGCCGCGGGGTCCGGTCACGGTTGATGACGCTGCGCTGTTCACCGCCCGGTTTCAGGCCAAGCACGACGGCGGCGCTGACGCCAACTCGAGTGGCCGCACCGCCGCCGGGCCCATCGGCATCTTCGAAGCAACCCGTTTCGCCCTGGGACGCAAGAACGCCATGCGCCTGGAACTGAACGGCACCAAGGGCTCACTCGCCTTTGACTTCGAAGACATGAACTCCCTCCAGTTCTACGATTCCGCACTGGAACCGGATGCAGGCTTCCGCAAGATCATGGTCACCGAACCGTCCCACCCCTACACCGCCAACTGGTGGCCCACCGGCCACGGCCTCGGCTACGAGCACGGCTTTACGCACCAGGTGGTTGACCTCGTCACTGCCATCGACGCAGGCGAGCAGCCTACGCCGTCGTTCGATGACGCTTTGCAGGTGCAAAAAGTGCTGGCCGCCGTCGAGGCGAGCGCAGAGAACGCAAGCCGCTGGCAGAACGTGTGAGCCATATGAATACGCCCGATACGAAGGAAACCATGACAAGCAACAACAAGACAGCGCTGGTGGTCCGCGGCGGATGGGACGGACACCAGCCGGTGGAAGCCACAGAGCTGTTCATCCCATTCTTGAAGGACAACGGCTACGACGTCCGGGTGGAGGAATCCCCCAAGATCTACGCAGACCCCGATTACATGTCCGGCGTGGACCTGATCGTGCAATGCATGACCATGACCACCATCGAAAAAGATGAATTCGAGGGCCTGCGCTCTGCTGTTGAAAACGGTACCGGCTTGGCTGGCTGGCACGGCGGCATCGCTGATTCCTACCGCAACAACTCGGACTACCTGCACCTGATCGGCGGCCAGTTCGCCTGCCACCCGGGCAAGCATGCCGACGAGCTGATCGGTGAACAATCGGACAACTACGTCCCCTACACCGTCAACATGCTTCCCGCGGCCTCCGTACACCCCATCACCCAGGGAATCGCTGACTTCGACCTCGTCACCGAACAGTACTGGGTCTTGTCCGATGACTACATCGACGTCCTGGCCACCACTACCCAAAAAGTCCGCGCATGGGACCCGTGGAACCGCGAAGTGACCTCGCCGGCCATCTGGACCCGCCAATGGGGCAAAGGCAAAATCTTCGTCTGCACCCCCGGCCACCGCGTGGAAATCCTCCAGGACAGCAACGTCCGTACCATCATTGAAAGGGGCATGCTGTGGGCGTCTCGATAACCCCTGCCAAGCCGCTAAACGTCGGAGTCATCGGCTGTGGCGCCATCATTGCCCAGTACTTGAGCAACTTCCGTCGGCTCGATTCCCTCAGCCTGGTAGCCGTCGCGGACCTTGACCCGGCGCGGGCGCAGGCCGTGGCCGACTCCTACGATGGTGTCCGGGCACTAACAGTGGACGGGCTCCTGGCAGCCGATGATGTGGACCTCGTCCTCAACCTCACCATCCCTGCCGCTCATGCCGACATCGCGCTACGAGCCATCGCAGCCGGAAAATCCGTGTACGGCGAAAAGCCGCTGGCTGCCACCACCGCTGAGGCGCAGGAAGTACTGGCTGCGGCCGCGGCGGCGGGGGTTGTGGTTGGCTGCGCACCGGACACCGTGCTGGGAACCGGAATCCAGACAGCCCGCAAGGCGATCGACGACGGACTAATCGGAGCGCCGATTTCGGCAACAGCCACCATGGCCACGCCAGGCCACGAACGCTGGCACCCGAACCCCGATTTCTACTATCAGCCCGGCGGCGGACCACTGCTGGACATGGGCCCCTACTACGTCTCGGCGCTGGTCACACTGCTCGGTCCTGTGGTGTCAGTGGTGGGTGCTGCCAGCCACACGCGAAGCGAACGCACCATTGGTTCGGGCCCTCGTGAGGGACAGGTGGTCCCGGTGGATATCGACTCACATGTCACCGGGGTTCTGGTCCATGAGTCCGGTGCCTTGTCCACCCTGTTCATGAGCTTCGACGCAGTACGGACGAAGAGCCCCAACATTGAGATCCACGGCGAGACGGGCTCGCTGATCGTCCCTGACCCCAATCATTTCGACGGCGATGTGCAGCTGTTCGCGCTTGGTGCCGAGGATTGGGAAACACTGCCCGTCTCAGCTGGTTATGTGGACTCCGGACGTGGCTTCGGCATCGCGGACCTCGCGGCCACTCCAGCCGGACAGGAACCACGCGCCGGCGGCCAGCTGGCCTTCCATGCCTTGGACGTCATGGAATCTGTGTTGGAATCGGCCAGGAGCGGGCAGTCGGTGGCCATCAAGAGCACGGCCTCGCGGCCCGCTGTGGTGGAACTGACGGAACTGGTCAAACAGAAGGAACTCTCGACGCCGGTACGCGCCTAGCGCTCCGGCCGCCCCAACGAATCCGGTCACCCCAACGAATCCGGTCACCCCAACGAATCCGGTCACTGTTCGCTCACTTCGCCGTTCTACGGTGCGTGGGACGATCAGGGGCCGGATTCGTCGTTAGTGCTTTGCGCGGCGGAGGGTCGCTTCGGCGTGCTTGAGGATGGGGCCATCGATCATCTTCCCCTTGAACTGGAACACACCAGTGCCTGCCGCGGCTGCCGCTTCCAGGCGTTCTTTGGCTTGGGCTAAGGCTTCGTCGGTGGGAGCGTAGGCCTCCCGGACCACGGCTACCTGGTTCGGGTGGATGCAGGCTTTCGCTCCGAAGCCACTGGCCACGGCATCCCGGGACTCAGCGGACAAACCGTCAAGGTCCGGGATATTCACGTACACGGAATCGATGGCTTCCTTACCCGCAGCCTTGGCGGCAAGCAGGACAGCGGACCGCGAGTGAAGAGCGACAGCCCGGTACCCGCCGTCGTCGTTCCTGCTGGAAAGGCCACCGAGGGAGGCCAGCAGGTCCTCGGCTCCCCACATCAGAGCCGCGACGTTCGGCTCGGCGGCGATCGAAGCAGCGTTGACGATGCCTGACGCGGTTTCACACAGCGCGATCACCTGATAGCCAGCCAAGGCCCTCAGCTGCTCCGCGCTCTCCGCCTTGGCCAACATGACCGTGCGGTAGGGCGTCTGGGCCAGGGCCTGCAGGTCGAGCTCGAACTCCGGAGTCCCCACGGGATTCACCCGAACAATAGTGCGGCTTGGCTCAAGACCGCCGGTGCCGGATTGCCCTGAACCCGCCAGTTCAAGGATCGCGTCGCGGGCGCCCGGCTTGTCCGCAGGAGCCACAGCGTCCTCGAGGTCAAGGATGACGGCGTCGGACCGATCAGCAGCCTTCCCGAAGCGCTCAGGCCTGTCGGCAGGGCAGAACAGGAGGGCCGGTCCCATGGTGAACGGGAGAACCGCCGTGTTTGACGAGTCGGTGGAGGGCATGCGGATTCCTTGCTGCTGATGTGCTGACACGAACGGAGAACTATGACTGCGCGGCGTGAGCTTCCTTGGTCCACATCAGGCAGGTCCGGGTTGCCAAAGCCACCACTGCCCCATCCTGGTTTCGGCCGGTGTGTTGCATGGTCACCACGCCTTGACCGGGCCGCGAAGACGACAACCGTTTCCCCGTAATCACTGTTTCCGTGTACAAGGTATCGCCATGAAACAGCGGATGCGGAAACGTGACATCCGTCAGCCCCAGCTGCGCGACGATAGTGCCCTGCGTCAGTTGTGTCACCGACTGCCCCACCATGGTGGACAGAGTAAACATTGAGTTCATGAGCCTCTGCCCGAACGGCTGGCCGGAACTCCAAGCAGAGTCCAGATGCAGTGCCTGCGTGTTCATGGTCAGGGTGGTGAAGAGGACATTGTCCGTCTCGGTGACGGTGCGGCCAGGCTTGTGCGCGTAAATCACGTCCTCTTCGAGCTCGTCGAAATAGAGCCCGCGCTGCTCCACCACCCGCGTCATACAGTGAGCTCCTGGTCTTCTTCGAACAGCTCGGCGCCGGTAGCGGCCAAGACGTCCTCAAGGGTGACGTTGGGGGCCAGTTCGCGGAGGACCAAACGCGGATCACCTTCATCCTTGACCACATCGATCACCGCCAAATCCGTGATGATCCGGTCCACGCAGCCCTTACCTGTCAGCGGGAGCGTGCAGTCCTGGACGATCTTGGGCCTGCCGTTGCGGTCCACATGTTCCATCATGACAATGACTTTCTTGGCACCGAACACCAGGTCCATTGCCCCTCCCATGCCCTTGACCATCTTGCCGGGAATCATCCAATTGGCCAGGTCACCGTTCGCGGCCACCTCCATGGCACCCAAAACTGCTACGTCCACGTGCCCGCCACGGATCATGCCGAAGGACGCCGCCGAATCAAAGAATGCAGCCCCGGCATTGGTGGTGACCGTTTCCTTGCCCGCGTTGATGAGGTCCGGATCAATGTTTTCCTCAGCGGGGTATGGACCGACGCCCAGGATCCCGTTCTCCGAATGAAGGATGACCTCCACGCCCTCCGGAATGTAGTTGGGGATCAGCGTGGGCATCCCGATGCCCAAGTTCACGTACTGCCCGTTGGTGAGTTCCTTGGCCACCCGGGCGGCCAGTTCGTTGCGGGTCCAGCCTTTGGCTTCGTGATGTTCGACGTCGGCGCGGCGGTACTCGTGCCGGACGGCTTCGGGACGGGGTGGGATGTCCTGGTACGTGTTGTCGGTCATCGTTCCGCTCCTGACTGGGCTGTTCCGGACTGGCCTGGTGCTGACTGGCTGGGCCCGGTATTAGGGGCCAGGGCCACCGTCCGCTTTTCTATGCGCTTCTCGCTCGTGGTGGCCACCACCACCCGTTGGACGAAAATCCCCGGCGTATGGATATGCTCCGGGTCCAGCTCGCCGGGTTCCACCAACTCCTCCACTTCGGCAATGGTGGTCCTTGCCGCCATGGCGCAGAGTGGGTTGAAGTTCATGGCCGTCGCGTGGAACACCAGGTTCCCGTGCCGGTCGCCCTTCCAGGCATGGACCAGGCCGAAGTCCGGTGTCAGGGACTCTTCCAGCACGTAGTCCGCGTCATTGAAGGTGCGTACCTCCTTGGGCGAGGAGGCCAGCGCAACGTTCCCCTCGGCGTCGTACTTCTGCGGCAGGCCGCCTTCGGACACTTGGGTTCCCACACCTGCTTTGGTGTAGAACGCAGGAATGCCGGCGCCACCGGCGCGGAGCTTCTCAGCCAGGGTGCCCTGCGGAGTGAGGACTACTTCCAGCTCCCCCGCCAGGTACTGCCGGGCAAATTCCTTGTTCTCGCCGACGTAGGAGCTGATGGTGCGCCGGATACGACCATCCTTGAGGAGAATGCCAAGGCCCCAGTCGTCCACGCCGCAGTTGTTGCTGACCGTCTCAAGGTCAGTGGTGCCTTGGCTGTACAGGGCGTCGATCAGGGAAACGGGGATGCCGCATAAACCGAAACCTCCCACCGCCAGCGAGGCTCCGTCCGGGATGTCCTTCACCGCTTCCGCGGCGCTGGCAACAACCTTGTCAATCATCCTTGATCCTTCCCCTACGGTTACAGACCCAGCTCGCGGGCGATGAGCATCAACTGGACTTCGGTGGTGCCCTCCCCGATTTCAAGGATCTTGGAATCGCGGTAATGGCGCGCCACCGTGAATTCGTTGATGAAGCCATAGCCGCCGAACACCTGGGTGGCGTCCCGCGCGTTGTCCATGGCTGCCTCGCCTGCGACCATCTTAGCGATGGCCGCTTCGGTCTTGAACGGCTTGCCGGCCAGCATCCTGGAAGCGGCGTCGTAGTACGCAAGACGTGCAGTGTGGGCCCTTGCCTGCATCCGGGCGATCTTGAACTGGATGGCCTGGTACTTGCCGATGTTATGCCCAAACGCGCTGCGTTCCTTGGCGTACTTCACGGACAAGTCCACGCAACCTTGAGCAGCGCCGGTGGCCAGCGCAGCGATCGCGATGCGGCCCTCGTCCAGGATGGAAAGGAAGTTCGCGTAGCCCCGGCCGCGCTCGCCCAGAAGGTTCACTTCCGGGACGCGGACATTGTCCAGGGTGAGCGGGTGAGTATCCGATGCGTTCCAACCCACCTTGTTGTACGGTTTCTCTGCCCGGAAACCGGGTGTGTCCGTAGGGACAAGAATGGTGGAGATTTCCTTCTTGGTGCTGCCGCCGGCGTTCTCTTTTTTTCCTGTGACTGCCGTGACGGTGACCAGCGTGGTGATGTCCGTACCGGAGTTGGTGATGAACTCCTTGTTGCCGTTGATGACCCATTCGCCGTTGTCCAGGTGGGCGTTGGTCTTGGTACCGCCGGCGTCCGAACCGGCTTCGCGCTCGGTCAGGCCGAAACCGGCCAGAGAACGTCCGGACGCCAACTGTGGCAGCCACTCTTGCTTCTGTTCCTCCGTGCCGAAACGGAACACCGGCATGGCGCCCAGGGAGACTCCGGCTTCGAGGGTGATGGCCACCGACTGGTCCACACGTCCCAGCTGCTCCAATGCCAAGGCAAGGGCGAAGTAGTCTCCGCCCATCCCGCCAAACTCTTCCGGGAACGGCAGACCAAACAGGCCCATCTCCCCCATCTGCTTCACAACCTCGTAGGGAAAGCTGTGCTCCTCATCGTGCTTGGCGGATACCGGTGCCACAACTTCGTCGGCGAACTCGCGGACGGAATCGCTGAGGTCCTGGTACTCCTCATTCAGGTCAAACGTGCTCATGGCTGGACTTCCTTGTCTGTGTTCGTGTCTGTGGTGGCCGTGGCGTCAGCGGCGTCGGCCACGTGAATGGTGGCGAGCACCTGGTCGGCTTTGACCAAATCCCCGGTCTTGCTGGTGAGGTGGACGGTTCCAGCAACGGAGGCCACCAGTTGGTGCTCCATCTTCATCGCTTCCACGGCAAGGAGGGCTTGGCCTTCCTCCACGGTGTCTCCGTCGGCTACAGACACGGAAACCACCGTCCCGGGCATGGGTGAGCGCACCTCCGGATCCGCCGTGCCTTCTTCGCGCTGGATGCCAGCGAGCATCCGCCGCAGTCGCTCGGCCCGATTCAGGACCTCGAGCCGGCAGGACCAGCCGTCGTTGCCCACAAAGAGTTCGTGCACACCGGTGCGCCCGCCCGACGCAACACCAACCGCGAAGGTGACCGCACCGTCGTCGAACTCCACTGCGAGCCTGTTGTCACCGCGGTCCGCCACCCTGACGTCCACCGGGCTCCCGCCGTCGACGCTAGCCCTGACGGTACCGCCCTCCTCAGTGATTGACACCGTCGCGATTGCACCGCCCGGAACACCGAAAGTGGCTGTCCACGCGCCGCGGCCGCCGACGCGCCAAGCATCGGGAGTCCGCCACGCGTCACCAGCGAGCGCCGATCCTGTGCGCTCCAGCCACAGAGTGAGAGCGGCGGCGATCAATTCCCTGGGACCAGCATGCCGGAAGTCCATGGACGGCAGCCTGCGCTCAATCAGTCCGGTGTCGAGGCGCCCGGCCCGGACGTCAGGATCGTTGATCAGCAGGCGCAGGTACTCCACATTCGTGTCCACGCCCAGCAGCGTGTAACGGCCAAGGGCAGCGTTAAGGGTATCCAGCGCTGACGCCCTGTCCTCGCCCCACGCGATGACCTTGGCCAGCATGGGATCGTAGTCCCCGGTGATCTCCAGGTTGTGGCGCATGGCGGAATCGATCCGCACCTTGGCGTGGGTGCGTTGCTGACCGGTCACGGTTGAATCCGACTCGCCCTGCTCAGCGAGCGCCACGATCCGCCCCATGGACGGCATGAAGTTCCGCTCCGGCACCTCGGCATAGACGCGCGCCTCCACGGCGTGACCGTTAAGTTCGACGTCGGACTGCGCCACGGTGAGCACCTCACCGGCGGCGATCCTCACCTGCCATTCCACGAGGTCGATACCCGTGACCATCTCCGTGACGGGATGCTCCACCTGCAGCCGGGTGTTCATCTCCATGAAGAAAAACTCATCGGGGTGCTCATCGGACACCAGGAACTCGACAGTTCCCGCACCGCTGTAATTGACCGAACGCGCTGCATTGCAGGCCGCCTCGCCAATGCGGGCCCGCTCCTCCGCGCCGTCCGGCAACGATCCGAACAGGGCCGACGGCGCTTCCTCAATGACCTTCTGGTGCCGGCGTTGGAGAGAACACTCGCGCTCGCCGAGGTGGATCACGTTGCCATGGTTATCGGCCAGGACCTGGACCTCGATGTGACGGGGTGCGCGGATGAGTCTTTCCAGGAAGAGGGTGTCGTCACCAAATGCGGACGCTGCCACGCGCCTTGCGGTTGCGAGCGTGGAGGCCATGTCTTCGGGTCTTTCCACCACATGCATGCCTTTGCCCCCGCCACCTGCGGACGGTTTGATCAGGAGGGGGAAGCCTACTTCGGGGGCGGCCTGGATCAAGTCCTGATCGCTGAGTCCGGGCTGCGCGATGCCCGGTACGCAGGGGACGTCGTACGCCATCACGTGGTTTTTGGAGCGGATTTTGTCGCCCATCACCTCAATGGCACTGATACCGGGACCTATGAAGGTAATGCCCGCCGCATCCAGAGCCTTGGCGAACTCCACATTTTCAGACAGGAAGCCGTAGCCCGGGTGGACTGCCTCCGCGCCGCTTCGATGGCACGCGTCGATGATGGCGTCAATCTTCAAATAGCTCTCGGCAGGTGCTGTGCCGCCGATGCCGACAGCGGTATCGGCGAGGGCCACGTGCTTGGCATCTTTGTCCGCGTCCGAGTACACAGCGATGGAGCGGATGCCCATCTCCTTTAGTGTCCGGATGACACGGCAGGCGATCTCACCACGGTTGGCAACGAGGACGGCGTTGAAGGTTCGGGCTTCGACTGCCGTGGTGGTTGTTGCTGTGGTTGTTGTTGGCAGGGTCATGGTCACATCCTGAAGAGACCGAAGGAGGTCTCGGGCAGTTGTTGGCGGGAGACGACGTCCAAGGCCATGCCCAGGACACGCCGTGTGTCAGCGGGATCGATGATTCCGTCATCCCACAGCCTTGCGGTGGAGTAGTAGGGGCTTCCCTGATCTTCGTACTGTTGCTTGATGGGAGCTTTGAAGGCTTCTTCGTCCTCGGCTGACCATTCCTGTCCGGCTGCCTCGTACTGGTCCCTTTTGACCGTGGCGAGGACGCTGGAGGCTTGATTGCCACCCATCACTGAAATGCGGGCCGCAGGCCACATCCACAGGAAACGCGGCGAGTAGGCCCGGCCGCACATGGAGTAGTTGCCGGCACCGAAGGACCCACCGATCACCACTGTCAGCTTGGGCACGCGGGCCGTAGCCACAGCAGTAACCATCTTGGCGCCGTTCTTGGCGATGCCGCCTTGTTCGACGTCTTTGCCCACCATGAAGCCGGAGAGGTTCTGCAGGAAGATCAACGGAATGCCGCGCTGATCGCAGAGCTCGATGAAATGGGCGCCTTTGAGGGACGATTCGCTGAAGAGGACGCCGTTGTTGGCAACGATGCCCACGGGGTGGCCGTGCAGGTGCGCGAATCCGGTCACCAGCGTGGTGCCGTAGTTCCTCTTGAACTCGTGGAATTCTGAGCCGTCCACCATCCTCGCGATGACTTCTCGGACGTCGTATTGGGCGTTGACGTCCGGGGGAACCACACCGTAGATCTCTGAAGGATCGACGACGGGCGGCAGGACGGCGTCGGACATGTCCCATGCCGGCTGCGCCGGCTTCGGCAACGTCGCCACGATGTCCCGCACAATTTCCAGCGCGTGCTGGTCGTTCTCGGCCAAATGGTCCGTGACCCCGGAAATCCTTGAATGGACGTCGCCGCCGCCAAGTTCCTCTGCGGTGACGATCTCGCCGATGGCTGCCTTAACCAGCGGCGGGCCACCCAGGAAGATGGTGCCCTGGTTCCGGACAATGACTGTCTCATCGCTCATTGCAGGAACGTAGGCGCCGCCTGCCGTGCACGAGCCCATGACGGATGCGATCTGCGGGATCTTGGCCGCGGACATTTTGGCTTGGTTGTAGAAGATCCGGCCAAAGTGCTCCCGGTCGGGGAAAACTTCGTCCTGCTTGGGCAGGAATGCCCCTCCTGAATCCACGAGGTAGATGCACGGGAGCTTGTTCTCCAGAGCAATTTCCTGGGCCCGGAGGTGCTTTTTCACGGTCATGGGATAGTAGGTGCCGCCTTTGACTGTGGCGTCATTGGAGATCACCAGAACATGGCGGCCATGGACCAGGCCGATGCCCGCAATAACCCCAGCACCCGGGGAATCGTCGTTGTACATGCCGTTGGCAGCCAAAGGTGCGATCTCCAGAAAAGGGCTGCCGTCATCAAGCAAGTAGTCGATCCGTTCGCGCGGTAGAAGTTTCCCGCGGGCGATATGCCGCTCCCGGGACTTTGCCGGGCCGCCGAGGGCCGCCGTCGCCAGACGCTCCTTCAGCTCGGCCACCAAGGCCACTTGCGCGTCGTGGTTAGCTTCGAAGGTGCCGCCCGCGGTTCCCATCAGACTGGAAATTGTCTCCATTGACCCCTGTTCCATTCTCGGCCACAGGCCATTTCGGTTAGTGCCACGTAACTGAAATTTAGGTTAGTCTTTATTAACTGTGATGTCCAGCACAGTAGGTCCCGCAAGTACAGGGACTGAACTGGCCAAGGAGGAAAACGTGACCGGAGGTCAGGAAGCAAGTATCAACAGCACTCGGACCCCCGCCACCCAACGCGGTCAGGCGAAGGAGCTCCGAAGGCTGGCCTTATTGTCTGCAGCCGCCGGACTGTTTGCCGAGAACGGCTTCACCCGGGTGTCCCTTGAAGACCTCGGAGCAGCAGCGGGAGTCAGTGGACCCGCCGTCTACCGGCATTTTCCGGGCAAGCAAGCGGTCCTTGGCGAACTTCTCCTCAGTGTCAGCCGCGACCTCCTGGACGGCGGATTGCAGGTGGTATCGGAGTCGGGCGATCCCCGGTCCGCACTGAAGGGCCTGATCCGGTTCCAGGTTGATTTCGCGCTCAGCAATCCAGACGTCATCCGTGTCCAGGACCGGGACTTCGGAAGTCTCAGCGATGCCGACCAAGCAGAAGTCAGATCCCTCCAGCGCAGTTACGTTGAAACGTGGGTTGACGTCCTGGCCCGTATTCACACCGACGCAGATGTCGCCGGCCTCCGGGTTCGGGCACACGCAGCCTTTGGATTGATCAATTCCACACCCCACTCGGTGCGCCACCACGGCAGGAAAATTGCTGTGAAGTCCGCCAGGCCCATCCTGGAACAGATGGCTTTCGCTGCTCTGACGTCTGCCTGATTTTTTCCGTCGGTTGGGGCCGTCTTTGAACGTTGCGCTAAAAATGTCAGACCCCAATGATTTGATTTATTCATGGAGAACTTGGCGCAGTCGACGGCATCATGGGCGGAATCGTCCCCTGCTGTTGCTGCCCTGGCCGCGGTGCGGTCACAGCGCAGTGGGAGGACGCCGCACTTGATCAAGGCCGGGCGTACCGATTCGACGGCGCACATCACGGTGATCGAACATTTCCACGGCGTTGGAATGGCCAACGATACTGGTCGGCTGTACGGCGACAGACTGCACAAGGACGCTGGGCGACTCCACGGAACTGCGCCGGACAAGGCTCCCGGCGGGCTCAACAGCCCACAGCATGTCAGCGGCGAGGCTAACTTTGCCCGGATTTCGAAGTCCACCGCCGCCCCCACCACACGTGCACAGGTCGACAACACGGCCTTGACGCTCGACCCACGGCGGAAGGCCTGGGCCCACTCCAGCCTGGACTCTGATCGGCCGATTCAACGCCAGCACGGGCAGATTCCTGAACCCACTGCCGTTTCGGGATCGGACTTCTCTACGCTCCTTGACGAGGGCGCTGCGCTTCTTGACTCCGCACGCTTGTCCGCGGCAGATGAGGTGCGGTTGTTGGGATTCGTTGAGGCGGCTGATTTCGCGGGCAGGGTCGAGGAGATCTCGCGGTCGGTGGAGTATTTGCAGGTGGTCGCTGCTCAGGCGGTGGAACGGACCCGAAAGGAAGCTCTGCAAGCTCGGCCGGGGGCGTCAGCGGCAGCGCCGGAATGGCGAACGGGTTGGACCGAGCCGGCAGGGGCTTCGGCGGTTCCCGCAGCCGCAGTCTCAAGGGGAACTGCCCCGGCGGGGGCTAGCCAGGCGGAACCGGACCCAACACGAGCTAGCCCCGCCGAACCGGCCCACACAAGAACCGCCCCGGTTGGCAATTTCTTGGATGATGGGTACCGGAACACGGCGGAGTTCCTTCGGGCCCGGTTGCGGATCGGTATCGGTGAAGCCCGGCGCAGGCTCGCCCTCGCTACCGATGCCCTCCCCCACACCGGGATGACCGGCCAGGACGTCCCGGCCCGCCGCGAAGCCCTCGCCGACGCCCTCGCCTCCGGAGAGCTGCCCTCACGCTCGGCGTCGATCATCAGCACCGCCCTGGACAAAG
>Ga0247742_10000597_pt1 | contig 28254 bp, 30 predicted proteins | sample UWRJL208509C2_FD_180944 | JGI IMG/M metagenome (GOLD analysis project Ga0247742, IMG submission 180944) | Plant litter microbial communities from Arlington Agricultural Research Station in Wisconsin, United States - UWRJ-L208-509C-2 | ecosystem: Environmental > Terrestrial > Plant litter >...
AGACAACCCGCGCGCGGGCGAGGCCGACCTGATCGTGGCCAAGCACCGCAACGGTCCGACCCGCACGGTCACCGTCGCCTTCCAGGGGCACTTCTCGCGGTTCCAGGACATGGCGCCGGTGTAGCGATGTCAACCGTCGCCACTGTTTGTCTCCCCGTCACGTAGTTTGTAGCTTTTGGAACTTGAGACAGTTTGGATGGCGGAAATCGTTTGGGGCGAGGGTTGTCTGTCTTCAAGCTGAAAAGTTTGTCGCTTTTGGCAACCGAGACGACTTGGGAGGCGCGGCGACTGTGAGTGGCCAGAGGTAGTGTCGTCGGCCAACCTAATTTGTCGCTACCTGCGGGGCGCGACATCTTGGATGAGCCAGGCCTGAAGTGGTGCGCTGTCCCTCTGTTGTCACTGCTGTGCCCGAGGTCTGTAAGGTCGTTGGTCTTCGCGAGGGTTTTCCAAACCAGCTCAAGCTTGGAGCGGGGCCTTCCTCGGTCGTGGATCGGATCGCGGGACTCTCAAGAGAAGTGGCTGCCAGGAGGGGGAGGAGATCGTGCAAGGCCACGCGATCATTGTGCACACGGAGTAACCGTGCCACCCACGGACGCGCTACATCGCTGAAACGTCAGTGCTTAGACACGCGCTCCATTCGGGCCACTTCGCGGCGCTGTACGGCCCTGGCGGGCTCGTTGTTTTACCGTGAAGCCTTCGGCAGCATACGGGCGTCCGGGATCCGTTCAAGCGGCTTCGCCGCCGGTCCCCCGAGATTTTCGTCACGCGGTCGCTGTGCTCCCTTATTTCGCGCCGAAATTCTCTCCTCCCCGCCCTGACGGGTTGCACTCCACCTTCCCGCCCTGCCGGCACATACGTGCCTTCACGGTAAAAAAACGTGGGGAGAGAGGGAAGAACCGATGACCAGCACACTGAACATCCAGACCACCGTGGCGACCGACTTCATTGCCGTGTTCGAGGAGATCAACTTCGCCCAGGACGTAGCCCCGCGGATGACCTGCAGCGAGGTGAATGCCGTTATCGGGATGCTTCGGGCAGTCGGTGGCGATCAGGCCGCGGATGCCTGGCACACTGCACATGCTGCAGCTGACGAGGCCGGCGACGAGCACTACCAGCCGACCGTCTACGTCGTGCCGGTCGACCCCATGGATGACCTGCAGTGCGACAGCTGCCAGTAGCCCCCGAGACCGGAGAAGTAACCATGCTCGATAACGGATGGCCGACCGAACCGCCGGCGGTCGTCGACCCGCGCGAGGGCTTCCGTGTGTGGGAGCTCACCGAGAACGAACGGGGGATCTACGAGGCCGGCTTCATGGACGGGTACTCCTCCCGCAACCTCGAGGTCGACAGCCTCAACTACGAAGCCGATCGGCTCTACCGAGCAGCATTCGACCACCGCAACTGCTCCTGCTGGAAGCGTGGTCCTCATGGTCGATAGCGGCGCCCACACACGTTCGATCGCCTGTCCTGTCACCAGCGGGGTAGAGCGGATCTCCATGGGTGCCCTGCTGGCAGACCCACCCGTGCGCTGTCCTGCGCATACGAACGAAACTTTGCCGGGAGCAAAACCGGCACATCCTCCGTTGGCTGAGAGAGCGTCGACCAAGCGTTCTCGTACGCGGCGAACGTCGCCAATGTCGACCGCGCTCTCTCCGGCCCGACGTTTCTGACCCCGGGGGCGATGCCGGGCTCGGTCAGCCAGTGCATGTGCTCGATCCATGCGGCCGCCGCGACGTGATCCCGCGGCACGACGAAGTAGCGCAAAGGCTCGGATACCACGTCGTCGATCGCCACCATGATGAACCACTCGCGCGAGTGAAGAGCGGGCTGCTGAGATTTCTCTCCCAGTGGCCAGGACAGTCGGCTCCCACTGCCGCGAGCTGCCTTAACCTGGACCTCGATCATCGACCGACTTCCAGACTGCTGTACGGCCAGAATGTCCGTCCGTTCAAGACCATCTCGCGTCAGAGCGGGCGCCCAGCCGCGACGGGCGAGTTCCGCAGCGACAGCGTGCTCGCCAATCGTCTTCGTCTGCTTCGTGTCAGCCATTCAATGAGGCTATTGCCCACCACGGCGTGCATCGACCTCGATAGCCATGCCCGCCGGGCGGTATCGCTCGGTTCGATCAGCAGATGTTTGCGCCGGCCCAGGCGTAGAAGTTGTCGATGATGACGTCGGCATGGATGCAGGTGGCTCCGGGCGCGTAGATCTGGCGAGAGTATGACCACCCGTATGTGAAATCGGTGTCATGCACCCATTGATCGGTGGGGCTTGGGTCGCGGTAGATCGATTTCGCCGTCTGCAGGTAGGGACTCTCGTTCTCGGCGCGGACCCAGTTGGTTCCGCAGCTCGAGGAGTACCGGATCTGCATCGTGCCGACTTGGGCGCCGGTCCCGCCGACGCGTATCGGTGTCGAGTAGATCACCGATGCTCCGTTCATGCAGTAAGACCCGGCGCCGTCCGGCAAAGTGCCGTCGAGGCCGTACCCGGTTGCTGCGGATGCCGGCGCGATACCGGTACCGATGGCGAAAGCCATTGCAGCTGCAGCAGAGGTGACGAGAACTGCGATCTGACGAACCTTGCTGCGCATGACTGCTCCCTCGAAGTGCTACTTGTCGCTGAGACTTCGCGTGTTTGAACACTTGAGGATTAACGATTTCTAATCAAGTCCACCATAAGGCGGACGCTATCCGCCCCACTCGAGCGGCTGTTCCGCTTGCTGTTTCGGTGTGTAACGGTCCTTGTCTTCCTTGATGCGGATCGCCTCGAGATATCGCTGAACCTCCCGGCCGTGTCGCAGATCAGTCCACGAGACGATGACAAGGGCACCGGCGGGGATGTGGCCAAGATATGCCTCTCGCTTGGGCAGCAAGGACACGCCTTGATGGCCGGTGGGTGAGGAATATAAGTCGCCCGGGCCGTAGGCGTGCATGATCAGAGCGTGGATTGGTCGGCGGGATTCGTTCCGCAACATGAACTCGTCGCCAGGGCCACGTGCCAGCGTCATCGGGTAGCTCCGATCGTTGGCACGACGCTGGGATAGCTTCACAACTTCCGTCACTCCCAGTGTGGCCAGAGTGGTCACGACACTGGTGGCCGCGGTGCTGAATAAATCCATTCGTGCAGAGTACTGACGATTGATCCCGCCTCGTTGCAGCCACGATTCATTAGGCGTCGCGCACTTGCACGGCGGTCGGCTGAGTCAGCCGAATGCGAGCGATTCTAGTTGTGGCGCGTCAGCTCGACTCGAAGGCAGTCGCCTCTAGCGCATCGCCCCTAGTCGGGTTGAACCCGGCGAGTCGGAAGACTGATACCCGTCGGCCGATCCTGCGGCGCCGTTGCTTGATTCGGCGAAGACCTCGTGTGGGCGCCCGTCCGCGGAGGCCCACACGAGGACTTCTTGTACGTCCCGAACTCCGCTCAAACGCCACCGTTCGGCGTTGAAAGAGCCGGAGTTCCCCGTAACGCTTTCCATGCTGACCCAGAAGGTGACTCGATAGACGGGGAAGTCCACGGTGAGGGTGATGTCCTCAATAGTGTGGATCTCGCGACTGTCCATCGTGTGTTGCGGGCTTACTTTGTCGTATGGGTGAGGTGAGCGGTGACGCCGTCCGCGGGTTCTTCCTGGCTTTCGGTGACGCTCACGGTCTTCCCGTTGGGTGCGGTGGTGGTGTAGCTCTTCTGCGAGGGGACCGCCACGGAGTCGGCAATTCGCCCGACGCCGAGTCCGCAGGAGACGGGCCTGACTGCACCGTACGTCACGCGGTCCACAGTTTGCGAGCCGTCAGACCAGACGATCGTTGATACGGCACCCCCATAGAAGTCGCCTGGGCCGTTGCTGCAGCTTGTGGCAGCGGTCGACTGAATATCCGAGTTGACCTTACCTACCTTGGTCCCCCACCATGGAGCCCGTCGTCTTGTAGAGCACGGTCTGCTGATACAGGACTGGAGCGAGCGGTTGGCAGTTGATGGTAGAGACCACGTTGATGGTCCCGGTGACGTGCGTCGATCCGTGCGCGTACTGCACGTTGATGTCGCAATGCTGAACGAGCTCCAACTTGATCTCGAGAACGTAATGTCGGGTGCCTAAGTCGCCATACCGTCCGTCTTGCCGCTGTCTTGCGCTGCGCACGAGACGGGCTACCGAACCACCGGTTCGAGTAAGCCCGTCTCGCATGCGTCAGATCTCGACGTCGAGGATGGCGATCTCCGCCCGGAACTTGAGGATGTCCATGGCCACCGCCATGTGTGTCTCCTCGGTGGAGAAGAGCTCGAGGGCGGCGCGGTCTTCGAGTTCTGCAACGAGGCCGAAGTCGAAGTTGCCTGGGATGCCGATCTCGATTCCGGCCTTGAGCGACATCAAGCCTGGGATGACGCCGACAAGCGCTTCTAGGCGCTCTACTGCTTCTTCGATCTTGGCAGTCGGGGTGCCTTCTGCGACCCGGAACAGGACGATGTGTCGAATCATTGACGGGCCTTACTGGGCGGTGTAGCCGCCGTCGATGATGACGTCGGTGCCGGTCACGAAGCGGGACTCGTCGGAGGCGAGATAGAGCACGCCGTAGGCGATGTCGATTGCCTCGGCGGCGAAGCCGACGGGAATCTTCGCGAGGACTGCGTCAGTGACCTCTTTGGAGAAGCTCTCCATGATGGGGGTGCGGATTAGTCCGGGGTAGACGGTGTTCACGCGCACGCCGTCTCGTGCGACGTCGAGGGCGATTTCCTTCGTGATGGCGCGCAGGGCACCCTTCGTCGAGGAGTAGGCCACGGAGCCGCCGCTGATGCCGCCGACGAGTCCCGCGGCCGATGAGATGTTCACGATGGACGCGGACCCCGCGTTCTTCAGGTGTGGCATGGCTGCCTTGATGCCGAGGAGGGTGCCGAGGATGTTGATGTTGAGGATGCGCGTGGTCTCCGCTGCGTCGATTTCCCAGATGTTTTCGCGGGTTTTGCCGGGGATGGCTGCGTTGTTGACCAGAATGTCGATCTTCCCGAACGCTTCCACTGTCTGTGCCACGACCTGGTCCCAGTCATTTTCGTCCGCGATGTTGTGTGTGATGCCGATGACGGACTCGCCGCCGATCTCTGCGTTGATCTCCGCCACCGTCTGCGTCAGCAGGTCATGGTTGAGGTCGGTCGCGATGACTTTCGCGCCTTCCTGGGCGAAGAGCTTTGCCTCGACCTTGCCCTGGCCTCCTGCTGCGCCCGTGATGATGGCGACCTTGTTGTCTAGACGCCCCATGGCGTCCTCCTTTCGTTTTCGCACCCCGTTTGGTGCGATTTCTATTTCTCGACAGTCGGTGGTTCCGGCTGGGGGTGTTCTCTGTCGCGTGTGCGGCAGAGCGGGTCAGCGGGTGGCTTCGCGGTTGTACGCGACCTTCTCGTCGCGAGAGCCCTCGGATTCCAGCGACATCCAGTGGGCCATGATTCGATCCCGCGTCGCGGCCCGCGCGTCCTTGTCGGCCGATGCGAGAGCCACGGCCAAGTCGTCCATCCCGAGTTCGGTGCAGTAGGCGGGCGTTCCCGGCTGCTGGCGCCACGATTCTGCGAGGACTCCCGCGTCGAAGGGGTCGAATCCGGATTCGTCCACGAGCTGCATGATGAGCGTGCGCTGCGCCTTGGAATCTCCGGCGACCGGGATGGCAATGCGGTTCGGGTCTCCTGCCGGGAGCGCACCTTCCCGCTGAGTCTCCACGAGGGCGGCGTTCCAGGCCTTAACGATTGGACGACCCAACTGCTCCTGACTCCATACGCTCTCGACGGCGCCGTTGTCGACGGCCTCGTTCGGGCCCAGCATGAACGGGTAGTAGTTCGAGGTGTCGACGACGATCGTGTCCGCAGGGGCGGTCTCGAGCAGCTCAGCCAGCTGCGGCTGAACGCCGAAGGGAACCGCAAGCACGACGACATCGCGATCCAGCACCGAACTGTCCAGTTCGACCGGGTTGACTCCCGCCGCGACGACGTCCTCAGCAACGACCTCGGTCCCGCGTGCGTCGGCGGCGAGCACCTCGTGTCCGGCCTCGCTGAGTCGTCGGGCGAGGTTTCCGCCGATGGCGCCGGCCCCGATAACAGTGATCTTCATTCCAGTCTCCTCACCTTGTACACTTATCTGCGTACATGACCATATGTACACCTTGACGCGTACATGGTCAAGTTCCGTGTATGAAAGGAGATTCGGACTGATGGCAAGCCGCCTGGCGCATCCACTGAGCGTTCCCGAGGAAGACGCCATTGACCTATTCGCGGTGATGACCGCTCTGACCGACCCGGTGCGTCGCGCGATCGTGGCGAACATTGCCGGGGAACCCGGAACGTCATGCAGCAGCTCTGACTTCGGCGTCACTAAATCGGCTCTGACTCGACACTGGCGTGTCCTCCGGGAGTCGGGCCTCATCCGGCAGGAGGTGGACGGAACGCGGCACCGAAACTGGCTACGCCGGGACGAGCTCGACCGCCGCTTCCCTGGCCTCATGGACGTCGTGCTCGCACAGCCGGACTTTGGGTCTCTGCCGGCGGTGCACGCCGTACGGTCCACTTAGTGCGGGAGGGGTTGTGGACAGCGTGCGCCATTAAGAACGCCCGCCGTGTCACAAACGATCGTTTCCGACTGTCCAGTAGCCGATTGCCTAACGAGGCGGCAACGGGTCGATGACGAAGCTAGCGCCTGCTGCAGACGTCGGGGATTTCTGACGGCTATCCGTCCACTTCGCGGTCGTATTCTCCGATTGCTTGGCGAAGGCGTTGATTCATTGCTGTTGCAGCATCGCGAAGTTGAACGTTTTGTGCAGCGGACCGCTCAAGAGAATGGATTCCGGGCTCACCCACAATCACATCGGCCGCGAATCTGTCGGCGAGCCGCTTTAAGTCGCTGATGTCGTCCGTCTCGAAGTAGGCGGCCAGCTGAGCGAGTAGCCCAATGATGATCGTGGCATCCTCGCGACTGATCTCACCACGTGGTTTCATTTCCCAGCCATCTGATTTGTTGACGTTTGGTCGTATGGGATGAGCTCAAATCCCAGCCAGTGCTCGTCCATTATGGGTTCATCTTCGTCTCTGGGGACATGATGGAATCCGTCCTGAAGCCACACAATGGGATGATCGAGCAATTCCCCATTTACATACTGATCGACAGAGGTTGAACAACCAACGCCGCTGTTCTTCGCAGCGAGGGTTTCACAAGAGTGCTGTTCAGTGACGAATACGTCGTTATCCGTGTAAGCATGACCCTGCACGCCTCGGTACGGGTCAGTGTTGTGGAGCATGATTTCGTAGGACGGGTGATGGCCGTCTGAGTTCTGAGCGGTTGTATCAGTAACCATCCACGCTCTACTGTCTGCTGACTTCGCGGCGAACTCGCGCGGCGGGGTTGAGAGTTCCGTGCTCCGCGCGGCTCCATGGCTATCGTCCTGCACGTCCATTTGAGATACCGGTTGCGGAACCTTCCCTCTCAACCCGAAATCTAGCCTCCAGAAAACGTTGTGATAGTGGCTCATCGCATATCGACTTTGACCTTTACCAAGCGGCATTCCGTTGGTTGAGTCAGCCACAAGGCGCGGCGCCAGGGTGCCGGAAGCTCCCGCGCGGGCGTAGATCTCGCCGTCATCACAGAATTTCCAAAGAGTCGTATACGAATACCATTCGGCGGGGGTGACGGTATGAATTGAAAGACATTCGAGTTGCGCGACGTGATTGCCTGTACCGAAGTCGTAATCAGACCATTCGTATCTCAATCCCTCGTCAGTTATCGCAGCGCACAGATCGGGTCGCCCTCGCTGATCTTTGTAAACCTTCCCCCCGGGGCACGCAGATGCTTTGAGCGCCGTCGTAAGTATCCCGAAGCCCGGCAGATCCAGGTGTTCAGTTTTGCCGTCATCATATGGAACATCTATTTGCGCTAGGGACGCCGACGCCAGGACTGAATGCGATTTTTTGTCGGGAGTGATGTATCGGACCCGTGACAAAGTCAGCCCGACATTATTGTCATCGTCCCAACACAGCGACCATTTGCTTCCGCCACTCAGGGTCGCAAGAATAGACCGCTCGTTACGAGAGGCGCACGCCGGTTGCGCTCGGTTGCTCAGCTCAGGTGCCTTCTCGGCTGCGATCGAGCCACCAGCTAACACTCCACCGATGGCTAAGGCGGCGAAGGCGAATGCAGAAACCTTATTCAGAGCACCAATCACAAGACGCGGAGAAATTCTGCAGGAGCCCCGTGCTCAGTGGTCACTGGCACCTCGTAGTTGTGTCACTGTCGGACCCGTTGGCGTATATCGCGTAAGCCACTGTGCAGTACGTGACATTTTCGACCTTGGAGTTGTAGAAGAGTGCGGTCGAATACTGCGGTCCCGTGAACGTCTTGCTGTGGCTCGAAACTGTGGTTCCGTTTAAGGTGAGGCTGCACGTTGAGTTGACTGACACCCCAGCCCAGCCGTTGAAAACGCATTTCCAGGTAAGCATTCCCGTACTGGGGTCGTAGGTGGGCTTCTGCGCATTTGCGCCGCCGGCAACATACTGCACGGAATCTGGTGTGAGCGGTGCGGCATTTGCTGATCCAGCGAAGGTGGTAATGCCGAGCGAGAAGGCAGCGATGAGCACGAAAGCCGCAGTTTTTTTGCGCATAGTTCGACCTCTTTCTTGTCGGGGCCGGATCCCGCCACGTTGACGAGAGAGTCTCGATAGCTATGTCTAAAACTGCAATGAGTTCTTGTCAAGACAGATCTGTCCACCCACCCATCATTGTGTTGTCGTGGCTGACTGGCGGGCTCGCTTATTGTCTGGCCACCCTTGGCGTGGAGCGCCCGTAAACGATCGTTTTCGGGGCGAGATCGCGACGTCGACGCGCATGCCGTGTGGAGTTGATCGGTATGTGGCGGTGTTTTGTGATCGCTGAGTGGCGGGGTCGGCGCCCCCTTTCTGCGTGCGCCCTAGTCTTCGACACCTGGCCCGCAGAACCGTGCTAACTCAGGTCGCGAGAAAAGTCTCGATCGCAGCAATAGTGGTCGCGTTGTCACGGTGCAGAACGGTGCGAATCCCGCAGCCCTCCGCGCCGCGCACCGGCTCCTCATTGTCGTCGATAAACAGGACCTGCTCGGCTGATGCGCCCATCCGATCAAGAGCTGTCAGGTACGCGGTCTTGTCGGGCTTCGCGACTCCCTGTTCGTGGCTGTAGCAGATCGGCTCGAAGAGCGAGGCGAATCCGAAACGTCGCTCTTCTTCTTCCCGGGCGCCATCGCCGGAGTTTGACAAGATTGCGAGGCCAGCGCGACCTTGCAGCGACCTGGCGTGATTGAGCAGCTCGGCGTTTGCTTCACCGCAATAGGCATCCCAGAACTCGGAACGCATTGTCGCAATGGTTGGCTTGTCGGCGCCAAGGGCTGCGCCGAGCTTCCGCCAGTACTCCTCTGCGACACCAGTTCTCAGGGCCATGTCGGGCAGCTCGGCCGCCTGCAGGCGAACTCGCAACTCATCGACAGTCACGCCGTGACGGGCACTCCATCGCTCGTGCAGCGTTTGCGGCCAACCGTGGTCGTCAACGATTTCGAGGACACCGCCGATGTCGTAGAGAATCCACTTCATCAGGGGAGGCTATCGCGTCCGGCCGAACTCCTCCGCTCGCGCTCATGCCGCACCAGACGAGACTGCTGTCAAATGTGCGCGCACAGAAGCCAGACGTCAATCGTGCAGTTGCTCAGCCGTTGCAGCCTTGTCGATTTTGAATCGCTTGTCATTTTCCAGAAAGGCCGCGTACTCCCCGCGGCGCGGCATGGCCTGGTGCCGAAGGGCGGTCATGACAGCGGACGCGTCGCGGGGCAATCGAAGTCGGCCCCCTGAGTTGCGCATTCGGAGTTGACGAGCAAGCTTCGACTCTCCAAGCTGATCGTGAGTGTGCGCGTGCACACTCGCGGGGGGACAAGTCAAAGAGTTTTTGCGCGGCCTCCCGTGCCTCGACGACGGAGCCCACAATGACACAGCTCACTTCAGAAACCGACAAAACCGAATCGGGGACGACGAGTGATTACCGGATCACGATCAGGAATTGCAACAGCATCGACGAAGCCGTGATCTCGCTCCGCCCCGGATCTCTCAACATCAAATACGGACCCAATGGACTAGGAAAGAGCACAATCGCCCGAGCCCTCACTCTTCGAACGGAAGAGGGCGGGAGCCTGGATGAACTCACTCCCTTCAAGCACAGAGGCGAACCCGGAGGATCCAAGCCCGAGGTCGAAGGTGCCGACTCCATCGCTACGGCGCTCACCTTCAACGAGAACTACGTCTCTCAATTTGTCTTCCAGCGCGACGAAGTGCTGAAGAACAGCTTCGAGATCTTCATCAACACCGACGAGTACAAAAGAGGGCTCGAAGACATCGCCGTGATGTTCGAAGGCTTGAAGAACAGCCTCGCCGACGACGCACAATTCGATGAGGCACTCATCAGTTTCAAAGAGCTACGCGACGCTTTCAACGTCACCAAGGGCGGCGGCCTCGCGAAAACTAGCAAGGGATACAAAGCCTTCGGCATCGCAGGCAAGCTGAAGAACATCCCCGCGCCCCTACTCGGGTACAAAGGCTTTATCGAAAGTGATGATCCCGCCGGATGGATCACCTGGCAGTCCAAAGGCAAGGCATTTCTCGAGCTCTCGGACAACTGCCCGTTCTGCTCTGTCGACAGCGTGAACAAAGACACGGCCACGCAGGTGTCTGCCGAATACGAATCCGCGGCAGTCAAAAACATGAGCGTTCTCCGCAGCGCGATCGACAAGCTAGGACGCTATTTCGAACCGACTTACCTCGAGCAACTCGAAGAGATCACCTCCTCGCTCAAAGAGATGACACCAGAACAAAGCTCTTTCCTGGTGACCTTGCGAAGCCAGATCGAAACCCTCCTTCGCAAGCTCTCAGATGTCCGAGCCCTCTCGTTCCACGCCCTAAGAGACCAAGACAACGTCGCCGAAGTGCTCAGCGAATTGAAGATCGATCTCAAGCTGCTGCACGCCGTCAATTCGGAAGCAACGGTGTCCGTAGTAGATGTCATCAACAGCAAACTGGACGAGGTGGGAAACCGTATCGGAGAGATCAAAGAGCACATCGGGGTTCAAAAATCGCGCGTGGCCAAATTGATCCGCGAGAACCAGAAGGCAATCAACGACTTCCTTCGCTCCGCCGGCTACCGGTACACCGTCCGCATCGAGGCAAGCGACGATTCCTACCGAATGCTTCTCGAGCACCAGGACGCTCCCGGCCACCTTGAATCGGCCGCAAGCCACCTCAGCTACGGAGAAAAGAACGCCTTTGCACTTGTTCTCTTCATGCACCACGTCCAGCGGGCGAAACCTCAACTCGTCGTTCTCGACGACCCTATCTCCAGTTTCGACAAGACCAAGAAATTTGCCATCCTGCACCAGCTCTTCCACGGCCCGCAAAGCCTCCGCCATACCACGTCGCTCCTTCTCACGCATGACATCGAGCCTGCCATCGACATGGTTCGAACAGGCACCAGGCGTAAGTTCCAAGAGGCCGCCCCTGTCGTCCACTTTCTCGTGGGGCGATCCGGTGTTGTGACAGAGATTCCTATCGCCGCAGCGGACATCCAAACGTTCTCACAGGTCTGCGAGTCGAACATTGCGTCCGCAGCCGACCCCATCATCAAATGCATCTACCTTCGGCGCCTCTTCGAGGTCCATGGCTCTCGGGACCTGGGATACGAACTCCTGTCCAACTTGGTCCATCTTCGGGACGTTCCCATCCGGAAGATTCCGACGGAAGAGGATGTGAAGCTGAGCCGAGCAGAAATCGATCAAGCGTCAAGCGAAATCCAGACGTACATTCCGGACTTCGACTACGCGAAGCTTTTGTCCCTCCTTCGCGACACCTTCGACCTGAAAGCACGGTTTCAGGCAACGAGCGTCGGATATGAGAAGGTGCAACTGTTTCGGATCCTCTTGGCGCTGCACCCCGCGGCCCTCGGTGGCGACGACATCTTCACCAAATTTGTCAACGAGTCCTACCACATCGAAAACGAGTACGTGATGCAGCTCAATCCCAAGGAATTCGACGCCGTGCCGGAGTATGTCATCGCCTCCTGCACGGCGCTTCTGAGCAATGTAAGCGTCGCTTAGGGCAACTGACGTCTCAAAAAACTTAAGTTTTTCGAGACACGCAAAGCCTCCCTCGAGCCGCAGGAAGAAGTGGCGGAGTTCCGGGACGCAGTTTGCCTTGAAAACTTGTCTCACCGCAAAGTGTCTTTGCTCCGACGCTTCTAGCCATTTCCAAGGCAGAATGGATCCGTGAGACATCTTGGATACACGCGAGTCAGCACCAGAAGCCAAGACGCGAAGTTGCAGGTCGACGCTCTGGTCAAATCAGGCGTGCAAGAGCGGGACATTTTCGCCGACGTCACCTCGGGCAGCCGGACCGCGATCTCACGCCCCGGAATGAAAAAGCTCCTCGACTACGCCCAGCCCGGCGACACCGTCGTGGTGTGGCGGGTCGATCGCCTCGGACGGTCCTTGATCGATGTGCTGAACACGGTGAAGCTGCTCCGCGAGCGCGACATACAGGTGAAGAGCATCTCGGATGGGATCGACCCGTCGACGACGTCGGGCCGACTGATGCTGAACATGCTCGCCACCTTGGCCGAGTACGAACGCGAGCTGATCACCGAGCGGGTGAACGCAGGCATCACAGCTGCGCGAAATGGCGGCACCAAGTTTGGTCGGCCCTTGTCCGATCCCGCGGTCGTAGCCGACAAACTCAAGCTCGTCACTGAGGCCCGGGCGAAGGGCCGCACTGCGGAGGATGCGGCAAAGCTCGTCGGGTGGAGTCGTGCCACTTTGTACAGGCATCAGCAGGCGTTTGCGGCCCGCGAGAGCACCACTGTGTAGGTGACTTGTGGACGCGGCCGAGCGGTGGCGTGTTCTTCGGCTGTATGTCGAAGACCAGGTCCCGCTTGCCGTCCTCGCCCGGGAGACTGGGATCTCCGCCCGGACTCTGCAACGTTGGAACCAGCTCTACCGTGCAGATGGCATCGCCGCCCTCGACCCGCATGGCCGCAAGGACAAAGGCGTCCGCCGGACCTCAGCTGAGACGGTCACGTTCATCGAACGGCTGGCGCTCACCCGTCCGCGCCCGAGTATCGCCACGCTACATCGCCTTGCCGTCGCAGACGCTCGAGCACACCAGCTGCCGGTGCCGAGCTATGCGACAGTGCGGGAGATTGTGCAGGCGCTTGATCCGGCCCTCGTCACCCTGGCGCTTGATGGGCCAGTCTCCTACCGGGACAAGCATGAGCTCGTTTTCCGTCGCCGCGCGGAACATCCGAACCAGACCTGGCAGTCCGATCACACCGAACTCGACATCCTCATCGTCGGCGCTGACGGCAAACCCGACAGGCCCTGGCTGACGACCGTCATGGACGACTACTCGCGCGCCATCTGCGGATATATGGTCTTCACCGGCGCCCCGTCAGCCATCAACACTGCCCTGGCTCTTCGGCAGGCAATCTGGCGGAAAACAGATCCGGCGTGGGCGATGTGCGGCATCCCGGAGATCCTGCACGTCGACCACGGCTCCGACCCCGGCTTGAAGTTGACGCGAGTCGAGCAGATCACAAATCCTTCCGCGCGCCTCTAATGTCTTTGAGTGGCTGAAACGATCCATGACGATCCGTCTCTAAGACCTGACGAAAATCTTCCTCTCGTTCCCAGCCCTCGCCGCCGAAGCCGCGATCTGCGGAGAACGTGACGTTTAGAACTGATTTTGGAAGAGCGGCGACCGCCTCATCGAGTTCGGAGGCCAGAGCCCGCCAACCGGACAATTCCCTTGAACCGTCGGGGAACGCCCAGCGGCCAGTCTTGGCGTACCGCGGGAATGCAGCTGCAAGCTCGTTCTTCGGGAACGTCACCCGAACGCTCCGAGCACCCTGGTCGAGCTCCCGGCGCAACGATATCCGCTGAGTCGCGCAGAGCGATTCAGGTCCTTATTCTCAGCTGCTCTGGGATATTTCTGTGCAAAACCTCGTCCCATTGCCGGTTCTGCGAATCCGGGTCCTCGACAACCCGAGCAAGATGAAAAAATTGATCTGTGGAGAGATTTGGGTTGAAACGATGCTCGACGGCGTCCGTAAGCAGTCCATAAGTCTCACTCAGCTCTGCGGCCGACCCCCCGAAACCAGGCGGAGCCGAGACTCTCCGACGTCTAATCTGTGACCAATCGCTTTCGGCTCCACGGCGAGTGGGCACCAAACTAGTTTGCTCTTTCACCGCTATGAGGAGAGTCGCGTAGTCCGCTAACGAGAGGTTGAGCGGCTTGCGCTTTGCAATCCTGTTCGCCGCTTTTGTCAGCACACCTATCCATGTTGGTGGAACCGTGTTCTTGCATTCCGCGCATGACCAACCCCCCATAATGTTTGGCCACGCTTCGCTACCCACGGCAACGTCAGATCCGCAGTGACAACATTGCGTCGAATAGCGCAATCGAAGGGCGTGCGCACCTACGGGCACCGCCCAGGGAGTTGGTTCGAGAGACTGTCCAATAGTGTGCGCACAGGTTGGGCACACCCAGCCATCGTGCTTGGTTCCGACGATCGGATCACCGATCGCAATTTTGCGGTCACAGCCAATGCAGGTGCCCGGATAGTGAGCAATAATCTCCCGCGTATCAGGGAAGCGTCGCCAAACCGCACCAATGATCGATGTCCCTGTATCTCGCGCACTAATGGCCATCACAGGCCTTGAGGATAACCATTTACACACGCGCTCGATAGTGTCACTCGCCCAATAGAGTGATCCTCAATCTTGCAAATCATTTGTCACGACTGGAGAACCCATGTCCCGTACCATGCGCCTTCTAGACGAGCACAACGCTGCTTGCGAACGAGCGCGACTTTCGACGTGCAACTGCTTCTGTCATGGCGCGGGTCACCAGCTCGATCTACTCACCCGCGCGGTCTCCTGCACCACGGGAGGCAAGAACAACATTGCGCAACTCTTGATGGACCTTGAGGGGGTGTACGGCGGGTTCCACACCGACTTAAGGGACACAACTACACCTTCTCGGCGAACGGTCCCGGACGATCTGGCGCAGCTGAACTTCGATCGGGGGCGGGGAGCGACGTGGGAGGAAACTATATTGCTGGATGAGGCACTCCATGCGGTGTTCGTCGCAATGGGCCGAATCAGCGTCGATTTGACAAGTGCCGAGCGAGAAGGCCGAAAGAGATTTGTAGAGAACCTGGCTGAGGGCGCCCTCAGGATCGTTGGCCGTGACGTGGACGCGCATAACATCAGCGATGGCCACCTCTGGTGCAGCCTAGTTGCAGAGGCGATGGCGTTGCCGACCAGCGCGCCACCTGTCGCTCCGCGGGCCTCTCCATACGGCAGGATCTGCTTCCCCCGGAATCGATTCACGCGAGAACCACAAGACCTGGCCGTTGTACGTACTCCCGGCTTTGCCCACGTTCGAGACATGCTGAGGAGCAACTCGGCAGTGGTGGGGGTAGACGACATCGTGCGTCTGATGGGAGCGGCCTCCTGCCCCGATCTTTGGCACCACCCTGCGGTGGTTCGGCATTGCCTGCTCCCATTCCTGGCGACGTCCTCCTGGCCCCCGGCCGACACCACGGTTCTCGCCAAACGCCCGCGCGTTGATGTGCTCGAGGAACGGTGGAATAAGCGAGGGAATTGGTGACTTGACATAGCATCCCGATCGGCGAGAGGCTGAACATGCCAAATAATGAATCGACTTTCCTCGCCCGCGGGATCAGCGAAGCGACCGCAAGATGTCGAAGGTTTGCTAGCGTGACGTTCCCATTTCCCGGGGACCATTCTCAGGACATCAGGAAGCTCTCGAGTATGCCGCGGAGATGTTCGGGATCGCCGCCGGATATCAGCCAGCTCACCGGGGTTGCCGGTTCGCCATGGACTCGCGCGGAAGATTGGGGCGTCGACATGAAGCCCAGAATGCTGGCCGGATGCATATCTGCGGGAAACGCGCTAGCTAGTACGGCCATGCCCGGCAGGACGGGCTGTGAAGGATTGCTCGTGAACTGCCATGAGGGGTAGCGCCAAACTCCATCGATCGTGAAGGCGAACAGAGTCCCGTCAGCCCTATCTCTCTCTATGCCTTCCTCGTCGTCTGCAAGGAGAGCAGCGACTTCACTAGCAGTGAGCGACGCTTTGATCGCGGCCGTTCGTGTTGCGTGTTCTGCGGCCGCCAGCTCGCCCCTGGCAATGCTGGCTTGTGTCGCAGCGAGCTCGTCGGAAGTAAACGCCCCTGATTCGAGTAGGAACGCAACTTGCTCTTCGGTGAGCGAACTGCGTCTAGACCGAAACTCCGAGGACATACCGCGACCCTAAAACAAAGTGGGGCAAGAACCGAGAGGTTGTTCTTGTAGGAAACACGATTGGATCCGAGCCCATGACGTCCGGAGATGCGCTGAGCCCAGAAGAATGCCCGCATGCTTTCCGCTCCTGGACCTGCGAAAATGCGGGTATACGAGGAAAAAGGGGCGGTTGCCCCAATCGGGGCGAAGCTCGAAAGGCTTGGGTTAGTGGGCACATGGGTACGATGACTTCAAAGCGCAAGACACAGCGGTCGTCGATGACAGCTGCCGAGCGCGACTGGCCGGTCGCGAAATGTGCTTGTCAAAACCGAAGAATGGGTCACGGATCCGAACGAGTTCGTGTCGGATCATTTCACGCGCCCGCGAACGGCGCAAGCGTTGTTCCGATCTCACCCTCTTCGATCGGAATGAACATATGAGCTCCCTCCCGTCCTCTCGACGTACTAGAAAGCCCCGAAAGGTCGTGACCGACGACGCGCGGGCCGCTGAACTCCTCAACGAACTGCGAGCGATTCAAACGACCATCGAGGAACTAAAAGAGCGTCGGCTGCGGGTCGTGCTTGAGGCGAACGAAATTGGTCTCACGACCACGAAAATCGGCGAGTCCATCGGAGCGAGCCAAACCGCTATTTCGAAGTGGGTAATCCTGGCGCGGCAGCAGTAACGTCGAGATAGCAGAAACAGCTTAATTATCATCGCTGGACTAGCTAACCCTAAAAGGGTAGCGTTCTGGTATGTCATCCGTGTCGACTTCACTGGCCGGGACTCCGAGGGACCGACCGCTGCATGTTGCACCAATCACCCTCGCTCCTGATTGGGCAGGCGGTCTAGGCGATGAGTTGGTGCAGCTAACTCGGCGTCATTCCGCAACAGGCTTCGATGACCCCACATTCGCGCGAGCAGATCCTCTAACTGCGCTAACCAACTGGTTCGGCGTGGGGGACCGTCATATCAAGCCAGCGCTTGAGCCGTCGATGGATAACTTCACCGATCGCCGAGTACGGGTCTTTCGACCGTCGTGGGGTTCGCGTCGGCTGAAGATCAACCTTGACATAGCAATTTCGACAGGCGTCACGGTGACATACACGCTCGACGGCGTCACCCCCATGACGTGCGGCTTGGACCAGTTCAATCACGCCTGGCTTCGCCAACTGCTCCCCATGCGTGACTTTGCTCGGCGCCTCGAGCAAGAGAACAAGCCCGTCGCCCCATGGCTTCACACAACAGGGCATCTCGTTGGAGCCGAGTCGCACCACGAGCGGACTCTGATGATGCTCGCGGACTATCACCCAGCAATCGACTATATCTCCGCCCAGCCATTCACCTTCGTGTGGCCCACAGGAAGCGACATCCAGTCCCACACACCTGACGTCATCCTCATGCGAGAGGGATCGCTTCCGCTTGTGGTGGATGTGAGGACCCCAGCTGGAGCTCGCGACGCGAAGTGGGTACCGAAGGTTCCCCTTATCGAAAGCGCTGTCCGTGCGCTAGGGATGGGCTACCGCATCTGGACCGGCATGTCGCGCCAGTACCGGCGCAACCTGGAGAACTTTACGGAAGCTCGGGTACCCCTCGACTCGTACGAACGCTGGAGCGGAGTCGCGCGCGAACTTTGCTCTTCGCCAATGCCCGCGTCCGAGCTCGCCAACCTTCTCGACGCCGCCGGGTACCAACGCTTGTGGGCACTCACGCTGATCAGACGCATGCTCTGGCGTCGCGCCCTTTACACCGACATGTACAGCAGGTACACCAGTGCCGCGATCGTAGGTGCCTGCCGTGACTAAGAACCGCTGGCGACGAGAAATCAAACCAGGACTGACTCTTCTACTCGACGGTGTCCCCCACGTAATTGATTCCGTCAACGGTGACTGGGTTCGTCTGCTCACTGCCGACCGAACCCCGATTCCCCTGATTCCACTGCGCCGGGTCGCGCGACTGGTGGCAGGCGAGCGGCCACCGCCGCCAATCAGTGAACGGCTTGCCGACATTGAGTCGCGGCTCTCACCCAAGGGGCAGGCGAAGCTCGATGAACGGCGCGCAATTCTGCGGTGGATCGAAACCGGTCTGCGGCCAGAGCAACACCCTGGTGATTCCCTCGACCCAGCTCATGACCCGGTTCTCGTGCCAGACGGCAATGCGCGGATTGGAGCAATCGCTGAGGTTCTCGCACGAAAACGCGGCATCGAGGTGAAAAGCGCGCGAACACACATCCGGCGAGTTCTAGAGAAGTCCTCGACGGGGATGACGGGTTTGGTGAACCCGCGGATGCTCCAAACACAGGAAAATCGTCAACACGAAATGATGGAAACGTGGGTGCGAGAGTTCCTGCTTGATCGGACGTTCCAGTCCACCGTCACGGCGCAGTCGGTTCATGTCGCGTTTAGCGCATGGCTTCGAAGAGAGCATCAGCTCGATGCGCCGCGGCTAAGGACGTTCGAAAGGACTCTCTCGACCGTATACGAGCGTTATCCGCATCTTCGTCGGAAGACGAAAAGTCGAGCCTCAACAGCCCAAGCACCCAAAGTCGCGCTTCAACGCCGCGTCGCAATGCGTCCAGGCGAGTTCTGGTTCATCGACACCACGACGTCTAACGTCATGCTCCGAGACCCGTACGCACCGAAGTCGGAGGCACGGGAATACCGACTGGCGTTCACGAAAGTCATGGACGGGGCCACCCGCTACATCGTCGGTCGATCCGTCAGCGAGCACGTCAACGGATTCTCCGCCGGCCTGGCATTGGCGGACGCCTTCCGCGCGATGGTCGACGAACATGACGCGGTCGTAGTGGGCGGTCGAACTTACCCGCGTCCATTCGTGGGCTTGCCGAATGTGATCTCCCGCTGGCCCATTACCCCGCGACGCCTCATCCTCGACAACGGTCGGGAGTTCTTAAACAAATACGGGCTTCTGACACTCGAGCGTCTGGGGATCGATGTTGAACCGCAGCGGGTGCGCGATGGTCGAGCGAAAGCCGCGCTTGAGCGCCACTTCGGAAGCAACAAAACTAACTTCGAACAAACCCAATACAACTACCTCGGCGGGGCTGTTGACGAACGAGGCCGCGATGCCGCATCCGAGGTAATTCTCACCTGGGACCGGCTGCTTGCCCGCGACACGGAGTGGACGGCCTCCTACAACGTGACCGAACACGGAGGCTTGCACGCTATCACGGGGCGTCGCATCAGCCCGGCCACCTACTGGTTGGAACTCGCGGAGGAACATGGAGTCACTGAAATGGTCGCCTGGACCAACGAGTGGATACGGTTCCTCCCCAGTCAAGTCGTAGACCTCAACCGTTACGGGGTAGTGCGCAAAGATATGGTCTTCAACGCGCCCGTCATTCGAATACTCATCGACAGCGACGGTGCCGCTCCGAGCGGCAAGATTCGCATTTTCTGGGATCCCACCGACCTTCGCCAGGTTTACTGCTTCGATCCCGCGGGCAACGCCTATGAAGTGCCGTGGGTGTACCGATCCGAAGACACCCCACCCATCACCGACTTCATGCTCAATTGGGCCAACGGCCAACTTGCTGGGATGACATACACAAAAAGCGAACACCAGAGCCGGCTGATCGATATGGTCGCTCGCTGGCAGAGCGAAGACATCGTCCTCCTTGCCCAACTCCGAGGGCAGAAAAACTCCGAGGAAATCCACTCGTCGCAGCTAGACGAATTGAAGCGGAGAGATAGCGGCTCGATACTGCGTGCGCGCTGGTTAGACCCCGAAGAGCCTATCGAACCCGATCCGAGTGACACAGACGATCTACTTTTCGACGAAGACGGAACCGAAATCCTTCCAAACGTTGACGACCCAGACAACTACCTCTTCGGCCGGTTCAGCTGATGCACCCATACCACCCCGGCATCCGCGAATACTCGGGCGGCGACGAGAGCCCGGAGAAAAGCTGGGACTACCTTCACGTCAACGATCAAGAGTGGATCCGGCGAATCGCTCTTGCCGGATCTGAGGACCCCGGGATCGTCAGCTACATAGAAATGCAAAGTCTCCGTCCAGACGACCGCCGCCGCCGCATCCGTCAGCTCGAAGACTGGTACAAAGCGTGGCCATTCGTTCACACCGAGCAAGTGAGAAACATTAAACGTCACCTAGCTGCACTCCCAGAATCTCGTCCCCAGCAGGATGATGAACTGCTCGACGTCCCGTTCATCACTGGACCGCCTGGCACCGGGAAGACAGCGCTCCTGAAGCGAGCAGCAGTAGAGGCCCTCTGCCGGGCCGCTTGGGACCGTAGGCTCGAGATGGAGGACCTCCCGTCCGAGCCTCGCAGGCTCGTAGAGCCAGACTGGCGACCCGTCATCTACCACTCGACCGACGGCAATCCCCTCGTCAAAACGTTCTTCACCCACCTGTGTCACGAGATTGGCGCGCCCGAGGGCCGCGATCCACAAGTCGCTTTTCAGAAAGCGATCCTCCGGCACGGAGTGCAGAGCGTATTTATCGACGAAGTGCAGATGATCAACTTCGACGGGCAATACGGCATGTACCTCCACAACGCCCTCAAAGCGCTCCAAAACATGAACGTGCGCGTCATCCTTGCAGGCCACAATGTGCGCAGCTTGCTCGTGCCGCGGAAGACGGCAGCACAGAACGCCACTCAGTTCCAATCCGTGGCCCGATGGGCATTTCAAGATCTCGAACCATATCCTCACAAGACCAAACCACAGATCACGGAGTGGCGGTCGCTGCTCGAAGAACTAGAGAGCCACCTTCGTCTAGCCGGACACAAACCACGAGAGACCGTATTCAGCGTCGAACTCGAAGAACACATTTGGGTCTCCACACTTGGGTATGTCAATGCCCTAGCTTCCCTGATAACAGGTGCAAGCCTCACAGCCTCACGCACTCGATCACAACGCATAACCTCCGAGATCATCGACTCCGTCAAACTCAACGAACGAGCCCAGCAAGGCAGAAACCTCCGGCTTCGAGCATGGCGCGCGGGACTCTTCGATTGGTCTCTGCGCGGCCGCGAGAGCGCGTGATAGCGGGGCCCGCCACCCGAATAGACCCGGCCGAAATCCAGAGAGTAGGGGCCAGGCTGACATTCGTTGACGGCGAATGGCTGCCGAACATGTTCCGCAGAATCGGACACAGCTTCGACGTGTCTGCAGACGACCTCGCTAGATGGTGCGGCCTCCACAAAATTCCCACCATAGCTCGACGAAAACTCGCCAGCAGGATGTCCAGCAATGCAGCCGGCGGCATTGGAGCAGGGCTCGGCTTTACCGCAGAACAGCTTCAGACCGCTGTAATGGCAAACCTGCCTGATGAACTGGTTAACCTGCGCGCAGACGGCACACCGTCTCAATCCAAAGCGTGGTCACGTGGCGCCGGGACCCGATACTGCCTCGAATGCCTGCTCGAAAACCCGGGCGTCTTTTACACCTACTGGCGGCTGTGGTGGAGCTTCATCTGCTGGCGGCACAACACCGTGATGCGAGGCACTTGTCCTTCATGCCAAAGCGACATAGTTGAAGCCGCAATCACGGAGCGCGCGTGCCGCGATCCATCTCTGTGCTGGGCAAAGCGTTCCGACGGCACATATTGTCTTCACCCCTTCACCGAGACTTGGCGTGAGGAGCCCTTGGACCCAGCATCCCCCATGCTGCTTGCCCAACTGTCACTCGCAAGCACGTGGACAGACGACATCGCTGGCACGTACGAGATACCATCTCGAACCTTTCGCGGGACCTCCATCGCGCTACTTGCAGCAAGAGACATAGGACGAATTGCGGACCTCGCAGCAATCCCAGAAACGCGATTGCAGGGCCTGTTCGATGAAACGGGACCGATCGGCATGACTCCGCCGCGCGAACCGCTGGCGATGGCGGCCCTCGTCGGAGCGGCCTACAAACTCATCACGGAGGTGGAGTCGAACGTGTCACAGGCCATCCGCGAGATCACGTTCTCGCGGCCCGCGCACGGGTCGAACCTACTGGAGAGTCCGGGGAGCGCTCGCTATCTCCTGAGCTTCTGGCCCGCGGTGGACGCCCGGATGAGAGGTCGCGTACTTCGCTCGATTGACAGCGACCTTCCACCCATGCAGAGGCTTATCCAAGGCTCGGCTGCGTCGCAACAAGCAGCTGAGACGTTCGAGTTTCTCCGGGAGTCATGGAGACTAAAAGGCTTTCCTCGAGAGCTGCTCAGTGTCACGCAAAATGCGCCGGACTCCCGGCTCAATGGAAATTGGGCGAATCGAACCGTACCTCGACTCTTGTGGCCGTCATGGGCGGCACCGCTCGGTGTGGAGGAGCGTACAGAGTCAAATGCGTTGCAGACTGCCCTCTCGAATGCCCTTCGCATTGCTGGCACGGGAGCTCTGCCGGACCCGGAAGAAATCGCCGGAATCGGAAAGCGCCTGCGACCCTCACTGCTCGGCAACCGGCTGCAGACCGACTCGATTCTGCGACAGATATGCGAACTGTCACTCGTCCTGCGCGCCACACCCGGACCAATCAATTACGGCCTCCGGCTGCGCATCCCGACAGACCAACTCCTCATAGAACATCACTGGGCAATGATTTCTGACTCAATCGGCGCCGACCCGGGAAAGCACCGCCGACTACTCAACGCTCGGCGCTATGCGTTCCTTCGGATGAGCGCGGCCGCTCCGAACGATCTGCCCTCTGCACTGCGTTTTCGCTCCACAGTTAAGGACGACATCACGGACTACACGCAGTTCATCCTCACGATGAGCGCTGAGCTCAAAGAAGCGATCGATCAATACTTGTTCGTGTGGCTCTGCCGTTTTGAGCCCCGAGACGACGTCAACTCACCACTGCCGGTCGTTGCGTGGGAGCCCGATCGCTTCGTACACGTTGGCGCGAGCCTGGCACCCGAGTTGGACGACATCGATTTGTCCCTCCTGCACAAGCACATTGGGAACGGCGAAACCCGACTAGGGAGACTTTCGGAAATAGTTGACCGAACTCCGCGTCATGTGCGGTGGGCGATTGCGGCACACCCCGTACCCTCCGGCACGCCCATGACGCCAATCGACTGGGCCGCTGAAATAGCAGCTCTTCCCAATCGTGTGCAAACTTGGATTCCGTATGAATATCTTCCTCCCCCCGACGTCAGCTGGATGAAAAAACTCGGCCTCTGACTGACGTCGGGTTCGAAGGACCGCGCAGCGCACCTGACGATCGACGCCGTCTCTCTAAGACGAGCGCGAAGGTATAGGGCGCCGCCTCGCGACAAGAATCAGGGGTCACCGCGCCTGGCGTAGGTTATGTCGTGCTCGTGGTTTGGCGCGACGCCTCTGCAATGTCGCAGAGCACGGCTACGCTCGGCATGAGAATTCATCTCAACTCTTGAAATCCTCATGAGTCAGGATCCTGGCAACTCACTAGGGAATGATTTGGCAAAGCCACGCGTGCACGAAATAGCGGCAGAGCTAGGGGTCGATGTCAGAGTAGTTTTGGCGCGGCTCAAAGAGATGGGCGAATTTGTCAAGGGCCCATCTTCTGCCGTCGAGCCACCCGTAGCGCGTCGAGTTCGCGCGTCGCTCAGTTTGACGACCCCGGAGAAGGAAAACTTCGATTCGCCAATTCGGCGGCGACCGGCAATTCAAACGTCGCGGGCAACGCGAGCGGAGGGGGCACTCGCTTCGGAAGCGGATCCGGATGAAGCTGCCGATATTCTGGCCGCCGATCCTGCAGCTCCGTCCAGCCGTCAGTACGGATGGTATTCGGATCCAGTCACTGTACCGACCCAGCCAGACCTTCTTCGAGCCGTAGGTAGAGCGCAGGCACGTTTCTCAGTTCTGGGAGGGCAGAATCGGGCCCTGTCGCGTCTCGGCTCCCAAATAGTCCATGTAGCTCCGGCCAAGAGCAGCGTTCTAGCTGGCTCAATGGTCGCGCTGATTCGATTCAGCGGAGCTATCGAATCAGCTTTTGGGTTTACGCGCGAAGTCATGGTCCTCTACACCCCGTACCCCGACCTGCAGCTTCGAACCTACGAGGCTGCCTTCGAGGAGTTGCGGACTCTAAAGGGAAACGTAACGCCTGATGTGATTTTCATCTGGTCGAGCGATCGGCGCGCGCCATTGAAGCTCGACGATTGGTCCTCGCCTGGCCGCCTCGCAATTCCCTTCATGTTTGATGACGAAAACGAGTTGGGGCTAGTGAAGCTCCTACGAGAGCACTTGCACGTGCGGGACTTGTTCAACGAAACGACTCCCGTTTCAGGCACGACGTTCTTCGGCCGGAAGACTCTGCTGCAGTCGCTTCGAGACGACGTGCTGAGTCAAAGCGTTTCGGGAATTTTTGGGCTCCGCAAGGCAGGAAAGACGAGCGTGCTCTATGAATTGCGAGAGAAGCTCCAAAAAGACAGAGTTGTGTCGGTCTTGATCGACCTCGAGGCATACCCGTCGCCACCAGAGGATCCTATAGACGAGATTTGCGCGGATGTGCGGCGGCGGCTCATGGAAGAGCTCCGTCGAAGGAACCTAAGCGTAAGCAAACTTGCCGCCCTCCCGGAGTACCCCACAATCCTGCAGCTGAGAAACGCGCTGCAGACGCTTACAAGAAAGCTGGAACAAGATGGCTACCATCTCCTCCTCATGCTGGACGAAATCGAATATCTAACTCCAGCCGAAGTTGATATCGCAGAGGGCCCGATGCCTCGGATTTCCCAGTTTCTGGCCGCGCTTCGAAGCCTGGTGCAAGAAAGCTCGAACTTCACCTTTCTGCTGTCCGGTCTGACGAGCGCAATTCTTGAGAGCGGACGACTATACGGGCGTCCAAACCCGCTTTTCTCCTGGGCGAAGACGCGATACGTCGGTCCCCTCGAGAAGGCCGAGGCAGACAGGTTGGCGACCTATTTAGGGGCACGAATGGGCATCGCCATTGACCCGGGAGCTCTTGTTTCGCTCTACGAAGCGTCAGGCGGTCACGCCTACCTCTACAGAAACCTGGCGTCGACCGTGGTCGCAAGCCTGCCGATGGAGGACATGCAGCGGAGGATCACCCGTGCCGCGGTGCTTCGTCACTACCCCGCTTGGGCGATCGCCGTCCGTGGGCATGTCAACGAAATGATCGACCATATCGGACGCTACTACCCGACCGAGGGAGTGGTGTTAGAGCTGATGCGCGAGAACCCGGGCGATTTACAGGAGCTCGCCAAAGATGAGCCGGAAGCGGCCCGACGGCTCCGCAACCTTGGCGTACTTTCCACCGTCAACGGCGATGATTCACTGAGCGTTTTGCTGGATCTCGCGTGAGCAACAGCGTTGTCGACGCCTGGATAGAGAACCTCCTCCAACAATGCGCCCGCTGGAACATTGTCTTCATACAGTTGGGAGATGCCTTCCCGACGACACGTGAATCGATCGCACCTCGAGTCGACAGTGTCGTAGAAGTTGAAAACTACTTGACGGATGACCGCTCCGATGGAGCAATTCGGCTCGTCGACAACGTGGAAAAGCTGCTCGCGCCAGGCGCACCCACACTGGGTCAGCTTCGCGAACGGGTCATCGCGGACCGCGACAATGGGGTCCGAGTCGTGCTCCTATCCCGTAAACCGAGAATAGCGTTCCCCAATCCGCCTGGGAGTGAAATTCTTCGCGACGCCAAGATGGTTCCACCGCCCGTATACCGGCTCGACGAGGGCGCACAGACGGACTTCGGGTTCGAAGCAACGCAAGAGGGAACCCCGACAGACATCGTCATCGCCCAGGCGCTGCGGGAGTTAGGACAAGCGGCCTGTGCGAGCCTCGATGCGCTGATGTTTGAGGACGGGCGCGACTCGGACGGACTCACGGGGATGGAGGAACCTCTTCAAGAGGCCTTGATCAGCTCAGGGTTGATTGTCACAGAAGGAGACAAAGTTTCGTGGGCAGTCAAGAACGCCGAGTCTCGGCTTCGAGTTGCTCTTTCCGATGTGATCTCCGGAGTACGTCGGCCCCCACCAGAACTTGCACGAGTTTCTGAGGAGTGTTGGGCCATAGAGCGGCTAATCAAGCAGTCGTTGAGGGCTCGGGCGAAAGTGCTCTGGGGTGACGACTGGAGCGCTGAGCTGTTGGGGACCGACTTTGGCGCTACCGTACTGACTCGTGCGCGCAGGGGCACCTATCCAACGGCGGATGTTCTTCTCGATCTGCGGGACCCTCTCGAATGGTTGTCGCTTGGCGAGGTCCTCGACGTTCAGGCAAGATCTGGAGTGGGATCGTTGGGCGTTCATAATTCGATGTGGACCAAGGTTCGCGCCGAACTCTTGCCAGTCAAGGACCGCGTCGAGCGAAGCCAGTTGATGAGAAAGACCGACATAGACGTGGCGCACCGCTGGTCCAATTTGCTGTCAGAGCGGCTGTCGCTATCCGGATCGCGAAGCATCGATGACTCACTTGCAACGGCACAGATCACGCAGCGTGATCTAGTGACGCGGATACGAAGGGAACTCGGGGAGAATCCTGCATTCCGTGGCGACATCGAGAAAGACTTGATGTCACTCGTGGTTGCCACTGTGCGGTTCTTGGCACACGTCCTTGACGATAGGCCCGCATACACTGCTGCCTTTTCCAACGAAGGGGACGCTCCGCTCGAGCGCGCGCTTCAGGATTCGTTCAAGGGCTTCTTGGACATGAGCGATTTAGCCGGGAGATCAGCAGTCGAGGTATCAGGGGTTGGAGGTGGTCGAGCCGATGTCGTCCTCTATTTTGACGATGGGTCGCGGTACGTCACTGAAGTGAAGCGTGAACTCAAGCACGGCGCCCGTAAGGAGCTTGAGGCCGCATATTTGCCCCAGGCCGCGGCGTATCAATCTGGAAACGTGCCCTTCGGACAACTGCTGGTGTTAGATCTCACGAGTGACAGGCAAGTGCACGAAGAGCATCTGGATCAATCGGTGTGGGTTGCACATGACAGAGACACACTTGGCACGATTATCACGAGCACTGTGGTCGCAGTCGTGCGCGGGAACAGGCCAAGTCCCAGCAAGCGCAGGTCTTAGATTTTGGGGAGTAATAGAGACCTAGGGTCTGCTCCTATCGAAGCGACAGTTAGAGTGGCGGGGCAGCGCGACAAACTTCAGGCGGACCGTCGCTACAGCTTGTCCTCAGCGACAGTTAGTGGATACGGGCGACAAGCGAACTGCAGGGGGGGCTCTATGCTGATGATTGTTCATGGATATCGGCAGTGTGACCCCCGACGAACTCCGGGGAAGGCATGACCTCACCTGGGCGCGTCATCTCCGCGATCACTTGCGTTCCCAGGCTGCCATTGTTGCGGAAGCGGATAGCGAAGTCCTGGGGATAGTCAGTTGGCGGGAGAGCAGTCTCCATCAGTCCCGCTTGTGGCTGACGGTGGATGTGCATCCCCACCACAGACGCGAGGGGATCGCATCGGCGCTGATCGCCCAGGCGCTGCGACTTCGACCGAGTGATCGGCCGTTCGCCGTCAAGGCCGTGGCTGGCTCCGTCACTGCGGCCTTGTTCGAATCGATGGGCGCTCGACCATATCAATCGTGTCCGCCGGCCATAGTTGTGGCGCAACGGAGCGTGTTAGCCGCTAGACCAGACATGGAGCTCGGGTCCACCCTTCGGATTGACACCCTGGTTGACGCTTTTGTCGACATGTATGAGTGGGTTCATCAACCCTGGTCACCGATATCATCGCGGCAACGTGCCCGGGAAATCTTCGAGCCTGACCTGGCGACGTCGTTAGATCTCGCGTTGTCTTCATTCGTGGTCGACGAAGATCGAAAGATCCTTGCCGGAGCCTGGGTTTTCCGCCCGGAGACATCGGGGAAGCCGCTTGAGGGTGTGGCTGAATCGACGACCCCCACCCTGGTTCAGGGAGTGTCACTCGTCGACGCGGCGGTGAGGAATTCGCTGTCACTTGCAGCGATGCGGGGCGAGCGTGCCATTCAGTTCGACTGCCACGACTCCG
>Ga0247742_10000599_pt1 | contig 28250 bp, 17 predicted proteins | sample UWRJL208509C2_FD_180944 | JGI IMG/M metagenome (GOLD analysis project Ga0247742, IMG submission 180944) | Plant litter microbial communities from Arlington Agricultural Research Station in Wisconsin, United States - UWRJ-L208-509C-2 | ecosystem: Environmental > Terrestrial > Plant litter >...
TATTAACAGTGCGTTATTTATCGTTGCAGGTATCCGCACAATTGCACTGCTGCCGCTACGCACTAATCCACCGGAATTAACAAAGGTGGCTCTCATGTTGACAGCGCCGGTTTGCGCGTTTATTAGCCCTGTTTCAGTATCTATCTTTCCTTTGGTGGCGAGCTGAGTGCCATTCGCCAATACCAAAATAACAGGAGGCAGCGTTTTTAACTTTTGCTGTAATGTGGTGCCTTTAGCCGCCACAAAGAAGTCGAGTGCCTGACGCTCGCTAATTGAAAAATAGGCATATATTTCTTCTATGTTTGATACTGTAGTAAGTGGATTCGCGGTAGTACTGGTAATTAAACTGCCTATTTTATACGGTAAAACACCTATTACTCCATTTGAAGGGCTGTAAATCGTTGTATAGCTTAAATTTGTCCTTGCGTTATTTAAAGCAGCTTTTGCCTGTGCAAGCTCAGCCTGTTTGGCCTCCAGCGTATACTGAGCAGATTTTAGCGCGTAAGCGCTTATAATATCCTGCTCTACAATGGGCCTTACTTCATCTACCTTCATTTTCGCTGCATTTACATCAGCTACGGCAATCTTTATATTGGCTTCAGCAGTATGGACGTCCTGCTCATATTGCGGCGCGTCGATCCTAAATAATAATTGTCCGGATTTGACTGATGCGCCTTCATCAACGTATATATTTTTAACATATCCATCTATTTTAGGTCTGATCTCAATATTTTGTATCCCTAATATGGTGGCTGGATAATCCGTATTGACCGCTGCTTTTCTCCCGACAAGTTTCATTACTGCGTAGCTCTTAAGCTTAACCTGCGGAGCTGTTCCCGTTCCGCCACAGGATGATAAAAACAAAATCATCATGGCCAATAGCGGATAAAGAAGGGGTTTAAGTAAATGCATAAGATTTTTATGTCTTAGAGTCAATAATTGTCTAACTAATTAAAATTAACTCTAACAAAATAGATGTCATACTGAATTCGTTGAACAGGCGGTTTCAGTCGATGAAAGCGATTCCGTCATTATGTTGATAAGTTGGTTACTAATGCTAAAAAGCATGAACAATACCGGTGACTACGGTTCCGCTTTAGCCACAATCAGGACTCAACCATAAACGACATACCATTTCCGGCCGACCCTGTGGGTTCAGCAGCATCTTAGCCGTCATCAGGGTGTTTCCGGTTAAATCCAAGTATCCCAGGTCACTAGTATAAAGGTTCACGCCAACGCGTATTTCCAATGATCTACTTGACTGAGCAACTTTCTATTGTACCATGCTCGCAGCTGCATGATTCTGCTATCTGAAATAATCAAAGGAAGCGTTCAGCAACTTCACGACAAAGCCTCCGGATTGTACGGTCCGTGTCCATTAAATGCCTAGAATAATCCAGAGAGAAGCATCCCCCAATTTTTGTAGCCAAACCTAAATCTAAGTGTACATTCATCGTGGTATATGGTCATATCAAGGTTAAAAACTGTGACATTTCGCACAATCACCGAAACCAAATTTCATATATAACTAAAAATGAGCACTTTAATTATTGGACTTCGTTTTGTTACTGCCTTAAAAAATCCTTGCTATGAAAAAAAGTTTACGAAGATCACCTTGCTCAGATTATGCAATGCGAATCGGATTGTTCCTGTCAGTCTTTTTTTTACTTATTTCCTCGTCATACAAGTGTATTGGCCAGGTTTCCACAATGGTTTCGGGCGTAGTAACAGATGCCAAAACCAAAGAGGTGATGCCAGCTGTTTCAGTAACCTTCGCCGGCACAAGCAATGGCTCAAGTACCAATGGACAAGGGAGATATTCAATCAACAGTACGCAATCGGCCAGCCGTATCCAGTTTTCATTCATCGGATATAAAACCGTTTATGCCGACATTGTACCAGGTAAGGCCCAGGAAATCAACATCGCTTTGTCTGAAGACAGCCACCTATTGAAGGAAGTGGTCGTACATGCAGGAAAAAAAATCAGGTATCGCAATAAAGACAACCCGGCTGTGGAACTAATCCGCCAGGTAATTGCTCATAAAAGGCAGAACAGGGTAGAGAATTATAATTTCGCAGAGTATCACCAGTATGAGAAAATGATGTTTGCATTGAGTAACCTTTCTGATAAATTCAAGGACAAGCGAATTTTTAAGAATTATCAGTTTTTATTTCAAAAGCAAGACTCCACAGCAATTGGTGGCCAAAACCTATTACCCTTGTATATGGAGGAAAAACTTTCCCACAATTTTTTCCGGAAAGTGCCCTATACAAAAAAGCAGTACATCGAGGCTGACAAGCAGGTAAAATATGACGCTAACTTTGTCGACAACCAGGGCCTTAGCGCATATTTCAACCGCATGTACCAGGATATTGATATTTATGAAAACAATGTATCGATGCTTGGCAACCAACTACTAAGCCCAATTGCGGATGGCGCACCTTCCTTTTACAAATTTTTCATAACCGATACGTTAAAAGATGTCACCCCCAACCTTATCGAACTGAGTTTCACGCCGCGTACCAATACAGACCTGTTATTTGAAGGCCGTATTTACATTACAATGGATGGCAACTATGCGGTGGAAAAAGCCCTCTTATCGGTTAACAAAAATATCAACCTCAATTTCGTTCGGCAGATGCAGGCGACGCTAGCCTTTGAAAAAGCCAGTGACAACAAATACCATTTAAGCCAAAGTGATCTCAAAATTGAATTCGGACTGAATAAAAACAAAGGCGGGGGAATCTTAGGTGAAAGAGTCGTTATGCTCAGCAACTTTGTGATCAATATTCCTCGGCCTATGCAAACCTACCAGGGGCCGTCAGAAATTGTGCAGGCTGGTGCGACAGAAAAGACCGATGAATATTGGAACAGTAACCGTCCTGACAGTTTGAAAGCATCAGAATCTAGTATTTACAAAAATATCGACAGTCTTCAAACGATTCCATCCTTTCGAAGACTGATGGACATTACTACGCTTATACTGGCCGGGTATAAAAACTATGGTGTATTTGAAGTGGGGCCGGTAAACACTTTTTACAATTTCAATCCGATTGAAGGATTCAGGCTGAGGCTGGGCGGTCGTACGACAACCACCTTGAGTAAACGTTATTATTCGGAAGTGTATGGCGCGTACGGATTCAAGGACCACAAATGGAAATATTTCGTGAGCGGCACCTATTCCCTAAACGATAAATCTATTTATGCCTTTCCTCAAAGCTACCTGCGGGTTAGCTTCCAGCACGACACTAAAATACCCGGACAGGAACTACAGTTCGTCCAGGAAGATAATTTTTTACTATCCTTCAAACGGGGCAAGAACGACATCTTAACTTACAATGATGTGTTCAGGTTTGATTATGTTCAGGAATTCCTGGGTCACTTTTCCTACAAATTTGGTTTCAAAAAATGGAATCAGCGGGCTGCAGGCCCGGATGTCGGAGGCGCCCTGTATTTCAGGGATGGATTCGGTAATAATATAAACACAGTCCGCTCGGCGGAAGTATCGGCAGAATTCCGGTATGCTCCGCATGAAAAGTTTTATCAGGGCAAGCTGTACAGGACACCTATACCAGACAAATACCCAATTTTCACCCTTCGTTATCAACAGGGCATCAAAGGGGCTTTCGGCGCTGATTACCGGTACGAAAATGTCACGCTAAATATTTCCAAGCGATTCTATCTCTCGCAACTTGGTTTTGCCGATGCAAGCACGGAAGGCGGTTTTATCGGGGGCAAGGTGCCTTTTCCATTGCTGGATATCCATCATGCGAATCAGAGCTACGCGCTCCAGTTACAATCATACAATCTGATGAACTTCCAGGAATTTGTGAGTGACCACTATGCTGCAATAAATATTGAGCACAATTTCAATGGCTTTATCTTTAATAAGATCCCGCTTCTTAAAAAGCTTAAATGGCGTGAAGTGATTTCCTATAAAGTTTTATGGGGAGGCTTGAGAGCTATTAATGATCCGGCCAAAGATCCACACCTGCTCCAGTTCCCTGAGAGGAATGGTATACCGTTCACCTATACCCTTAACAACGGACCATACCAGGAAGGCAGCGTCGGTATAGCTAATATTTTCAAAGTGCTTCGAGTGGATTATGTTGAACGTTTTACTTACCTCAGTCACCCTTTTGCTCCTAAACGTGGTATCAGAGCATTAGTCATCATTCAGTTTTGAAAAACTGAATGATGACTAATAATATCTTGAGCGATTGCCAATCCAGAGAGCTTCCGGAAAATCATTAACTGTTGAGTTAACTCATGTCATTGTTTATAAATTATGGCATCTGCAACAGGTATTTTACCCGCGTCTTTTATCTTAAAAGTGAAAGGAACGCTCTTGACTGACAAAGCAAACAATCCATCTGCGGGCTAAAAGAGCATCAGGGGGGTGGCGGCGAAACAAAGGCCCCATTCTCGCCAAAAACCCCATCCAATCTTATTTTAGACTTTTAAACAATTTCCATCGCCAATAAAAACGGGACTGTATTTCAGACAGTCCCGTTTTTGTTGAGTAAATATGCCTTGACTGTGCCGCGTACATTCAGATACCAAAGCTTTGAAACTACGCCATCAGCAGTCTATTTATCCATTGATTTAAAGAAAATTACTGATCCATCGGGTTTTATCCGCAGGACGACCTCGTGGCCATCCTTGTTCATTTCGGCAAAGAAATTATCTTCTGTGAATTCGTCATCGTCATAGATGAGATCAGTATCGTTCTTCTCGTTATCATCATAGTAAATAACATTCACTGGTTTATATCCTGAATAATCTTTATTGATATTCTTTTGTGCGTCGGCCGGAAGATCCGCGAATACCTTGGGTGTAATTGTTCCTATTAGTTTTGCCTGAATATCATAATAAGCTTCCATTTGCTGCCCGTTCTTAGTAAAACTAACCACATCGTAACGCTGTCCGTGCTTCCATGCAATTACTGGAACCTCTCCAAAATCACTGTAAAAGCTTTGTTTGGTGAGATCACTCACCTCATTATTTTCAACCTTGCGCAACGCCCTTTTTTCTTTCGCAAGGTTCTCTTTAGTGGTCTTTTCAGTCTTCTGTTCATCGCTGAGTTGCGCCTTGTAAACATTTATTTGTCATTAAATGCGAAGATGCTTTGCGCCTTTACCGCGCCAGACAGCACTATAGCTGATACTGTTAATAAAATAATCTTTTTCATGATGTTGTTTTTTGGGTTTAAAAATCTTTTAAGTCACTGTTTGACAGGACAATATTAAGGCAGCAAACCCTCTTTAACACACTAAAATCGTTAGACAGGCGATACGAATCGTTGAAATAACAAAAGTTAAAAACAACACTGGAGAGCCTAACGAAAATCGGGCATTTACCTTCCACATTGCTTGCGGTCGAATATTCTAACGACTCAACTCGCCTGTTCAACTAATAGATTATCTTTAATAGTTGAGACGGAGTTAAGTTTGCATATGATCCTCCCATTGGACAAACAGGATGACCTGGACACTTTTTTTAATCGATATAAAATAAAAAGATCATGAGACTTAACAGACAAAACCGGTTATTTCTGCAAAATCTACTTCATCCACGTGTATTGATCTTTATGCTTATTGGCATTTCCGTTATATTTCTTACGTTTTTAACAGACAATAATGCGCTCGAAATTGCAATCTCCGGGTTCGCCTCTGTTTTTATAGGAATAGCCGTAAATAACTTTTCATCCTTGGAAACCCACAAAAATGACATACTAAAATTCAAGAATAACATCGGACATTCGGTAGAAATTCTTCAAATAGTGAAATCACAACTATCGCTGGTAAGTAAAGAGGTAAATGAAGGGAATTACCAATCCATCAGAACTGATTTTGATGACCTGGAAAGGTTTATTGACCTGAGTATAAAGGTAGTTAAGGACGAAATACTGGAATAAAAACTACCCAGCGGTTAGGGTTAATCAAACCTTGCCTGATCATCACAGGCGCAGGAGCCGACTTCCCATAACGGAACAAAATGGACCGTTTCCCTATCAAAACCATCACCCAGCCTGATGCTTTCTGATCTTCATCCTGATGAATTTCGCCGCAGGCATATTGCTTTCGTTTACCACATTGTTGATTGATAATAAAATATTTGTTTCAGGAAAGTAGGTGACCGTATTTCGTTCCGGTATCGGATAAGGCACCACGATAAATAGCCGGGCAACACGTTCGACACCGTCATCATAATTGAACAGGTCGACGACGTCGCCGGAACATAAGCCCGCTTTATCTATATCTTTTTGGTTCATCAGTACCACCCTTCTTTCTCCTTTGATACCCCTGTAACGGTCCTCCATGCCGTAAATTGTCGTATTGAACTGATCATGGGTTCTGGTGGTGGCCATCAGGTATTCGTCATCAGCTAAAACATTATCCGGGACCACAGTGAGTGTAAAGGGCGCCTTGTCAATAAATTCCTCGGTAAGGAACCTTCCTTGTCTAGCCTCATTGGGTAGGTAAAACCCTCCTTTTAAACGTACGCGTTCATTGTAATTTTCAAACCCGGGTATACATTGTTCGATAAGATCCCTTATCAAATCATAACTATCCGCATACGACTGCCAGTCGATAACCGAACGCGATCCGAGCGTCGCCATTGCCATCCGGCAAACAATTGCTGTTTCATTTATTAATTTGTCGGAAACAGGTTTCAATATCCCTTTAGACGATTGCACCACCCCCATTGAATTTTCAGTACTTATAAATTGTGCCTCTCCATTTATGATATCCTTATCACTTCTAGATAGTGTTGGCAAGATTAAAGCCTCCTGACCATGAATAAGATGGCTACGATTAAGTTTGGTGGAAACGTGGACACTCAAATTCAGCTGCCGTAAACCTTCCGAGGTATATTTGGTATCAGGAGTTGCGGATAAAAAATTGCCCCCCATGCCGAAAAAAACCTTAACCTTACCAGTATGCATTGCTTTGATCGTGTTAACCACGTCCAAGCCGTGGCTTCTGGGTGGTTCAAAACCACAAACCTCTTTCAGGCGATCCAACTGAGCCTTTGTTGGCTTTTCATTGATAAGCATCGTGCGGTTCCCCTGTACATTACTGTGTCCACGAACAGGACAAACACCGGCACCTGGTTTGCCTATACTACCCTTTAACAATAACAGGTTGACGATCTCCTTGATCATGTCGACCCCGTTAGGCTGTTGGGTAAGTCCCATCCCCCAGCAGAATATGATCCTGCTCTTAAAGGTTAACATGGCGGCTGCTTCCATGATATCGTCTACAGAAATTCCTGCGTTCAGGGCCAACGCTTCAATATCGTAATATTCAAACTGTTTTAGAAAAGCCTCATACCCCACAGTATTCTTCTCAATAAACTGATGATCAAAGACCGCCCCGGGAAACTTCATTTCTGCTTCAATCAATAAAAGCTCGATCGCCTTTAACAACGCCATATCGCCGTTGATTTTAACAGGTAAATAAAGGTCAGCCAACTGTACACCATTGCCTATAACCCCGTTAATATGTTGCGGGTTTCTAAAGCCCATTAAACCAGCTTCAGGAAGCGGGTTTATGGCAATAATTTTTGCGCCATTCTTTTTTCCCTTTTCAAGCGCGCTCATCATTCTTGGGGCATTAGTCCCTGGATTATGGCCAATAATAACGATCACATCTGTATCATAAAAATCCTCCAGTGTGACGGTACCTTTTCCGATCCCAATCGTGGGTAGCAGTGCCGTGCCTGAAGTTTCATGGCACATATTAGAACAGTCGGGCATGTTATTTGTCCCAAATTCCTTGGCAAACAGCTGATACAAAAATGAGGTTTCATTGCTTGTTCGCCCCGACGTATAAAACACCGCCTCATCCGGGGAGTTAAGTGCAGTTAAATGGAGGGCAATTTTGCTAAAAGCATCGTCCCAACTGATCGGCTGATAATGCGTTCCTCCAGCCGGCATGTACATTGGTTCTGCCAGCCGCCCTTTTCTTCCAATTTCGAAGTCTGTCAGCTGCGCAAGGTCATATACAGAATTTTCAGCAAAAAACTCAGCGGTCACTTTTTTGGTCGTAGCTTCCTCAGCCAAGGCTTTTGCCCCGTTTTCACAATATTCGCCCACCGGGGATCGATCGTCATCCGGATCAGGCCAGGCACAGCTGGAGCAATCAAACCCTCCTTTTTGGTTCATAATAAACAGCGCTCCGGTACCCCGGAACGGTATACCCTCTTCAACCACATCAGTCAATGCTGCAACAACAGCCGGGATGCCGGCGGCCCATTTCTTCACACCTGTCGATTTAAGTTTTGAAAGCTTTTCCGGGTTTTCGGCGTTTGGTATTCTTTTTTTGTTTTCCATAACTCTTGCGCTATTTGGTTTCTCTTTCGATCAGGGGGTTGGGAAAATTATCGCTTTGATCTTCCTCTACATTGTCAAGACAGGTAAAATCTTTTTCGATAAGCAACGCAACAGGGCCATTATCATTTTTGAACCCCACCTTATCAGTTTTCATGAGCTCGAGAAGCATAGCTACGGGCAAGGAGAGTAACATATTACCGTCTCTAAAGTCCGCCGACAGATTTTCATCTTGGGTAACCCGGATTCCGTAAACAAAGGTACCCGATAAAAAATCTGATTGTTCCATGATGCACATATCGCTAAGCAAGGTGACAAAATCCGATTTAGTAAGCCTAAATCTCAACGAATTACCTTTAATTCTGATTTTCATAATTATTACAAAGCCGTTTTAGTGACTATAAAATTGATTTGAACTGTATATAAAAAACCGATCTTGTGAAAGTTATTCATTCCCGTACTTTATTATAATAACCTTAATCCGGGAAATATTTCAAACAACCCGTGCATCACTGTTTCTGATATAATAAATTTATTCAAAACCATGGCCGGCTAAAAACATTTTCGCTGAACGGGCAATTTTAATCGTTGAAAAAATCACCGTGCAATTTGGGCCCTATCTCCTTTAGCGCTGTCAGAACTACAAAAGACAGCTATCCAGAAAATCAAAAGGGTCAATAGACCGGTGTAAGAGAGATTGGTTAATCATCCACCATCTTAGGATGCCAGCAATGATAACTTCAGGTCGCCATAATCATCGTTTTTCTAAAAAGTGTGTAAAATCTCCATAAAAGAAATATTTCTTTCGTTAATCCTCCTTAGCAGTAAACATGGGTAGACCTTGCCAATCGAAGAAGAAAGAGTTTAGGGACGTTGAAGACCATTACCTTCATCTAAATTTAACATGATGGCGTAATCCCGCTTTTGTTGTTAACCGGATCTGCTCATGCAGTTAGCCAAACAGGCCGGTAAAAATCAATAGATCAGGGAAACAGGTTACAACCCTAAAGAGTTCAAATCGTTTTTATTCATATAAAAAATCACCATTCCAATTAAGGAATGGTGATTACTGCTATTCAACCTACACTTACCACTTATCTTCTGCCGCGATAGCCTCCGCCACCGTGAAAGCCACCTCCAAATCCACCTCGGCTAAATCCACCCATATGAGTTGAAAATGCTTGCGCCCGTTGGAAATTTTGTGTTCTCATCTGCCCTGTTTCACGAAATTGCTGTTGCCTGTCAAGATCATTGGCAGGCCTTGCATTCTGCTGGTCATTTTGGCGACCGTTAAACCGCCATTGCCCGTTTTCGTCACGACGAAATGTATTTCCTTGACTGTCAGAAAACACATTATTTCTTTGAAATGTATTGCCTTGTTTTATATTCCCTTGTTTGTTGGAAAACACGTTATTTCTCTGATTCAATGAACTTCCGTTATGAGCGTTTACGAATCCCCTGTTTCCTTGTATCCTGTTGCCAAAACCAACGCCATTTCTTTCCCTTATACCTGGCCTGCCCCTGTAAATATTTCCACCTGTATGTATCCTGGTACCTCCCCTGAAAACGAGGCCATGTCCATAAAAATGATTTGGTCTGAATCCCCTGGAGTAGCCCCAGCAGGTCGGCAAATAATAAGACGGCCCCCACCAGCCGCCATACCAGCCACCGAATCCAGCGCCAAAGGATAAATCAAACCAGTTAAAGCCATAATCTAAACCAAAGCCCCAGCCAAACCAGGGATTATATGACATGCCGAAACCCCAAGACCATGGCCTTGGATAATAAAAGCGCCCTCTCCATGGATTATAATAAAATCCAGTTCCATAAACAAGTGTTGGGCCGTATATATAACTATTCAGATAACCTGGTGTATACCCCATATAAATGAAATCTGGAGTTATTTCATAAATATCCACGAATTTGGTGTTATAAACAGGGGAGCTAGGTGGAATTTGATCAAGATGTCCCGGCCGTTTGGTACTTACAGACCAAGGGCCTGTTGGGTTTGGCGAGATGAACCAGATGCCGTTATCCACAACATAATATGCTCCGCCATCGAACAGAACGGTAGACGATGTATTTACTGCATATTGCAGATCAGTTCCTTCAATTAGCTTAAACTGCGGTGCGCCATCATAACTCACCTTGGTGTTTGCCGTTTTCCGGTCCACTTTTGCTGTTTGTGGAATCTGTGCATCCATGATGGCCTCTTTGGCTTCTTTAGTTCCGGCCACACTTGCCAATACATTATCTTTAGCAGACCCTTCAGGGATATTGGCGAAGCCGGCAGGAAGCTTATCAGAAGCTATGTAAGTCCACTGGCTATCAGCTGAAAGATCAAGTGACTGGTACCAGCGCCCGGCCAGAAGGATATAATACTGTTTGGTCTGTGTATCAATAAAAATATCATTTGGCGAATTACCTACATAGAGCAGCGAAGTACCCTGAACAGGCAGGTATTGTGCCTCACCGTAAACCTCTATCAGTTCGGCGGGAACGGTACTTACGATGATTTTTGATATCGCCGTGTCTGTTTCGCTAACCAGGTTGTTTGCCGTCGCCGGTTGATCAGTCTTAGCCTCCGACACTTTTTTCTCTATCCTTTTAAGTTTACCAGGTACCTTTGCGTTAAACACCGTGTAAGGTCCTGTTGCACTGGAGGAAGAATACCACTTATTGCCTCCGTACAGGTAAAACTGCTTATCCTCGTATTGCACTATCGTAAAGGGGGTATTAACTACTTCATTTACACCAAGTTTTTCATTCTTTTGAATGATAGGGGTTCCGTCGATAGTTATCAAAATGGCGGGCACGCTGCTATAAATTATTTGCGGTGCAGTTGTGCTGATGCCAGTTGATAACTTAGCCTCATTCATTTCTTCACTTAGAGAAGTCAGCAGATCGTCAAGGGGGATCCCCCCTGCAACCGATGGAAAAGCTGACTCTAACGTACTCTTAAATAAAGAGATATCGGCTTTACTGGTATCTGATGGTATCTTTAAAGCAGTTACTTTTATTTTACGTATACTTACCAGTCTGCTATCCCGGTCGGTTTCAACAGTTGATGTGGACCAAAATGATCCAAAAACCGGATCTGCATTGTTTTTGGTTACCGAAATAGCCGCCAAAGACTTCAACACGTTCCCTGAAAATGACTGGGGTTGCAAGGGATATATTTTTATGGTGACCCCATTGGCTGAAGTGATTATTTTGGGCCATCCATCTTGTGCATGGCTTACCTGAAAAGCTATCACAGCGATCACTGTAATAAGCAATCTTTTAAGACCTGTCTTCATCTGTTAATGATTTAGTGTGTTTAATTACCTAAAATTAACGAGCGACAACGGCTTCGCTATAGCCGATTCGTTAGACGGGCGATTACAGTCGTTGAAGGCGGTGGTAGAGCATCTCACCCAGGAGCGGAGATTTCGGATGAAGATCATCAGCTTTGTCGCAGGAGCCAACAAAGCAGTTCAGAGATATCATGACCTTACTGTCACCTGAGATTAAGCAGAATCAATCGATCAGTTTATAACCTTTTGAACGAATGTTCAAAATTTGAACTGACGAATCGTCAATCAGGTATTTGCGGATCCGCGTTATATACACATCCATGCTCCGGGAATTGAAAATATTATCCTCCCCCCATATTTTTATTAAGGCCGTATGTCTGTCGAGAAGATTATTTTTATGCCCTATTAGTAATTGAAGTAAATCGGCTTCTTTTTGGGAAAGATGATATATTTTTTCTTTATGGATAAGTTCTTGCCTGATATAATGCAACTTATAGCTGCCAATAAATACATCTTCATCCGGAACTGCGGGATTTACCAAAGCATTTATACCTGATCTGCGCAACAGGCCTTTAATACGCAGAATCATTTCTTCCAAACTAAATGGTTTTTTTATATAGTCATCTGCCCCCGCCTCTAGGCCCTTCAGCACATCTTCGGTGCGTACACGTGAAGTAAGCAGAATGATAGGAACCAGTTCGTCGACTTTCCGGATATCGGATACCAGTGACAGTCCATCTTTTCGAGGAAGCATGACATCAATTATACAAAGATCCGGTTTTTCATGCATAAAGCGGACCCAACCTTCCACACCATTTGAAGCTAACGTTACACGAAAATTCACTCTTTCCAATGTTTCCCTAACCACCATGGCCAATACATCTTCGTCTTCTACCAGTAAAATACTTGGTTTATTCATTTAATGGAAATTCAATTTTAAATATACTGCCTTCCCCTACAGTGCTCACAACAGTCAAGTGCCCATTCAGTAAGCCGGAAAGTATTTTTACATAACTAAGGCCGATTCCATAGCCTTTGACATCATGGACATTTCCGGTCGGGATCCGGTAAAACTTATCAAAGATCAGGTTGATACATTCCTGCGGGATACCCGAGCCGTTATCACTGACCTCTAATATCCATCGGTTGTTGAACGGACCCGCCGATACTCCAACCTTCACCTTACCTCCGCCGTATTTCATGGCATTGTCCACGAGGTTCGATACAATGGTAGCAATAATAAATCCATCTGAATAGACTGTTTCTACGTTCCGTTTGTAGGCGTATTCAATGGTGATATCTGTGCCGAGTTCAAAACTGGTTATGATATCACCGACGAGCTTTCTAAGCGAAAAAACGGTCAAAACAACCTGTTCTGATCTGCTTTCATATCGTGTAATATCAAGTATACGGTCTACATTGCTTTCAAGCATGTTCAGGACGGATTGGTTGGCCTTGATATAGCGTAAGATATTTGCAAACCCTGAACTGTCACCATATTTCTCGATAGCCTCATGGGTAGATTTCAAAATGGTGATCGGGGTACGAAACTCATGGGTAAGATTATTGATCAGGTCATTTTTTAAATTGTCCACTGTTGCCTGTTGACGGATAACATGCCACATGTAAAACAGACAGCCGGACGTTAGCAAAATCAAACCTGCGGAAATCAGCATTTGTATGATATTATACCTGATTAAACTAAAAGTAGTAAGCTCGAAGCTTGCCCTGATGATCTCGCTTTTCTTGGACAGTCCAGCGTAAGCTACCACCTCAAATCTCGAAAGCTTGCTGTTTGCTGGAATCATTGACAGCCTAAACGGAATATCAATTTTATCTTTCAAAAGTTCTTCATGGTAATTTTTCTCTAATACCTGCAGGTCTATGGGTTTACTGGTTACTTGCGCAATCATCCTGGCCATCATGATCTTCACTGCATCAATATTAGAACTGGTCAGCTCGGGTTCAAATTGATGGTAAACACCGGAAGTTCCGCCCCTGTTGCCGTATGCTGTGCCAGTCTCCTTATTAATTACTTTTTCATCCGCGGGAAGGCCTATCGACAAAGTGGTATCCCCGGGTTTAAAATGTAATATGCTGCTTGTCTGCTTTAATCGATAGTGATCAATTGTCTTTTGCAGAGAGTTCGATGCAGTCTTGTAAAAATTCACATGGGTGGTATCAAAAGCTTCTGCCAGCCAGTATAATTGAAAAAAAACAATACCGCATCCGGTAAATATGGCTATAGAAAAAATCAGCATTAACCTTTTGTTCATAAGTTGTAAGACTTGATCAATATAGGGTTGAGCATCAGTAAAGATACCTTGAATATTAGTCGTTTAAGGCTGTGTTAACACTATTTAACACTCCTTAAGAAAGCATTAACATCCTGAGTTTTTTAGGTATGTAACTTTGAAAAGTATTAATCACATCGTTATTAAATAGCATGAAAAAAAACCGATTCATTACAATGCTCTCATTCACCTTTCTCATATTTTTTGCACCAGGTGCAAATGCCGCTAAGCAGGACTCTCTGATCATCAAGCAAGACGATATTCTAAATGCCGCGGCCCCTAATTTTAAGCTCAGAGACCTAAAGGGCAAAACAGTTCGCTTATCCGATTACAGGGGCAAAACCCTGATTCTCGATTTTTGGGCTACCTGGTGTGAACCATGCAGGAAATCATTTCCGATAATGAAGATCGTGATGGCAAAGTTTAAAAATGACCCGCAGGTTAAATTCCTTTTCATCGATACGAAGGAGTCTCAAAATACCCGCAAAGTCAAAAAAATATTAGCTACCGGTGCCTATCCGTTTCCTGTGATATTTGATCAGGCCGAGCCCAAAAGCACAAGGTATACAACGTTCATAAACTATAAGATGCCGGGAATACCGGCAAAATATATTATCGATTCGAAAGGTATCATTCGATTCACAGAACTCGGATTCAATTACATTAAGCCGCAACAAGAGTTGGCGGACGAGCTCTCATCCCAGATCTTGCACATAAGAAACATGTAAATAGCGGCATTGCAAGTTTTATTATTTCACTGGTCATCCTCACAAGCGGACCTGTTCGCCTGTGAGGATGACCCTTCTAAAACGCTTCATTTAATCCAAGAAAAAAACCTTTTTGACCAAATTTCCCGAAGGCATAATCAAGACATAAATTAGTGCGGGTAACCTTATTGAAAAGCACCCGAAGACCCGCCCCCGCGCCGGGCTGAAAAACTTCGAATATCGCCGTGCCGGAATCGTCATTGGCCGTTTGTAAATTAAAGAAAGCAACGCCGCTAATAAACTTGTTCTTGGTGATCGGAAATCGGTATTCAACTTCGGTGTCATTATATTGGGTTCCCTTAAAATAGCCTATGGTATAACCTCGGCCACTTCTGAGGCTGGGGTCTTTTTGAGTTCCCGGCAAATCAAGATAGGCCAGGTTACCACCCAGCAAAAAAGAACCCCAATTCCAAAAAGCAATAAGGTGTTCAGGATTGCTTTTTGACAAACCAACGTATTTCCGGAAGTCATAGGTGAATTGATTTGCCTGCCTGGAACTGCCTAACCAGGTTTGGTTACTCTTTAAACCCACATCAAAGTATACCCCTTTATATGCCCGGTTCTGATTATCGCGGGTAACATATTGCAGATCTAAAAGAATACCATTAGATGAATAGCTGCTGCGGCTAAAGCCATGCTTGTCGCTATAGATATCATAAGGTGTCGTTATACCTGAAGAGCCCAGGTCTTCGAACTTTCTCCTTATATCAAAAGATAGTCCAATCCCGAGATACAGATTCTCTTTAATCTCCTTGTAGCTTTTCTCCCTAAAGGTAAAAAGTTGGCCCTTTAACCCATAGGCTTGCCGTCCCGGATTAGTGAGTATCCCGTTGGCTTTGGCTCCTGAACTGTTGCTGCCGATTCCAAGTCCATAATCTGGTACGACAGCTTTACCTGCAGCAATAATCCCTGTTAAGTTCCTTTTATTGCCATTGGTAAAGATATTATGATATAAATAAAAGTAGATGATGTCCTTTGTTGTTATGGACGCCGAAGTGGCCGCAACCGAAAGGTAGGTTCTCGGGTCGGAGCCCAGTACTCGTCCGACGACTGCTTTAATGCCAATTTGCTGCCCAATGCTGGGGTTGGATGAAATATTGGGCACAATGTTTATTCCGGACCGTCGCCGTGTAGAATCAGGCTTACCTTTGGGGTGCAGAACGTCATGAATCAGGTTGGTTACATCATACTGTTTGGATACCTTGACCGGTAATATAGCTAATCTCTTTTTCGACGGGTCAACCTTGACGGAATCAACCTCTGCCGCGACCTGGCCGGCAGCGCTCGTCGCAACAAGACATACAGCTATCATTATTGCTAGTTTGGCAACCCAAGTCCCGAAGCTGGTATTCGATTTCTCTTTCATTTGCTCACCTTAGCTATTTCGCAGGCTAATTGCGTCTGTAAACGATCTGAATTTATTCCAGAAAGCTTCCCTTAATATGACCTGACACTGAAATTGTTGCAAGCGCTCACCGACTATGTTCAGCTGATGCGTCTACAAATTCAACTTTCATTAGATCAGGAAATAAAATTAATAGCATCAAAAAATCAGTTTTCTTGCCCTCTCTCTAAACTGAAAAGACAGACGCAGAAGATTTTGGTATTACCAAACACATGCCAATAGCTAACATGCTATATATCAATAACCTGACTTATAACCATCCGTACAAGAAGTTCATATTTCACAGTTTTTTTTGAGCCTTCTGCGACATATGATCGTATCTTTTAGACCTGCCTGCAAAACAGGACGATGCATTTGCAGAATATCTTTATGAAACCAGCAACGGGATAAGAAGTCAATAAAAAAAGCTCACGGTAACCCGTGAGCTTTTTTTATTGACTGGATGCCTTAAATTATAATCCGAACGCATAGGCTACCCTAAGCCCGATTACGTTGATCTTACTACCGACAACGTTACTGTCAAAGCGGGTAGCTTCTTCATATCTGACCCCGGCATCGATAAATGACTTGTCGCCCACAGGCAATCTTACACCTACTTCTGGAGCGTACAAGAATGCTGCTGATTTGTTGTAACCTAAATCAGATTTATTGGTAAGAAATCCCGCTCCTGCATCTGCCTGTACATAAAAGTTCGATACGGGGAAGTATTTTATACCGGCCATGGCAGGTATGACGCGAAGACCTGTTGGACCCTGACCATCCAGATTTCTGCCGTAAAAATTGTCGTAGCCTGTATTCACGTTCACGAACCATTGTTTCGACAAAGGAATGTCCGCCTGAAGGGATCCACCCAGGCTGCCCTTGTGCCCTTTGTTGAATGAACCCACTGATAAGCTGCTTTCAATCCCCACACTATAGATAATGCCACCTGAGGAGCTTATAGGAGTCGAGGTTTGTGCTTTTGCACTGATTGAACCCAATAGTACAAATGCTGAAATAATTGCTGAAATTTTGATTGAATTTTTCATGATGCTTGTTGTTTTAAATTGTAGTTATTGATGATGTTGATTAATTTTTATCTGTAAAAAATGTATAATATTTCCATCGCCGTTAAATAGAAGACCAGGAACCTGTTCCGTACAAACCCAAGGGACCTGGAAAGTAAGGAGGTTTGCACTGCTGTTTCCTTCTGCTGTCTGGTAGTGTATCTGATGGATTGAGTCCTGTTTTTCATGGCTTTCATTGTTTGCTGATGTAAAATTAGGACGGGTAATTCAATTGAATATTTACAACTCGTTGAATAGGCGTATGCAAACGTTGAATGCCTGTTAATAGAATAAAAAATGTGATTTAGCGGCTGTGAAAACGAATATTTTGTTTTGGTTAACGTGGTATATGATCACGACTTCTTGAAATAAAATCAGTGTTAAATAAAGATGGATGCCTGAAATAGCACCTTGACGCATAAATGCGTCCTGCATATAATGTCCAGGATGAAAGGACTTAAGCATAATCACAACAGAGCTGGGCAGGGTATTGAATTATCTTTTACCGAAATTTGGCCGAGGGCCATACCATTCAAATTGAGTATAATAATAACCTCATCAATAAATGTTTTGCGGGGCTACATTAATTGTAATTTCGGTTCATTGATGAGCCTTTGTTTTGATAACAATCCTTCTTTTTTTAGGAGATCGAAACATTCCACGCTAAGCACTGTGATAAGCATTCCTTTCAAGCCGCAGTTTGTTTCGACGGCTATCAACATTTTTTGCGGGTTGTGGCCACACAAACCAATCCTGTTTATAGTAATTTCCTCGAAAGAATGAGTGGAACATGCCTGAGCACAGCATATTTTCAAGTCATGAAGTAGATAAAAATCATATATGTACCCATCTTCGTGTAAGGTTATGATCAAACGGGAAATGCGGTAACTTACAGCCTCCTGCGCATTTAAACTTCTTCCAGGCTTTACCATCTGTGGTCTGGTTTTAATTTTTTTCAAAGAAAATTTGCTTCATCCCAGTAAACTTCATGCCACAAACTTAAAGCACTAACAAACAGACAGTTAAATACAGTCAATCAAAAAGACGTAATGATATTTCGCTTTTAGGGTAAAAAAAATGATATCTCACTATTCGTATGCATAAGAAAATGACTGCTATCCTCACCGATCACTCAGCAAGCGACAGCCGATCGGAATCAACGATTGTATACGCCCATTCAACGAAACCAGCTCACCTGCGGCCGGAAAACTTATTATTTTTGTGCTGTTCATTGGATGGTCGTCCAGATACCCGCCTTTCAGGCAGGATTCATGTAAAATGACAACTCTGCTCCAATTGCCTTCCAGGTCTATGATATATCAACTTTATCTTAAAAAAGTGTGACATATCCCCTCTTTCTGCAACTGTTTTAATTTCAAATTATTGATAATCAAATAGTTAAACAATGGCACAATTATTAATACGCTCCTGATAACAAACCAGTCAACGCCGCTACCACCATCGATTCCCGGTGACTGATTTATTTGAAAGACTAAATCTATACAAATATGAACTGCTTAATTATTGACCACAACAAAAACACTATTAACGCACTCTGCGAGATGATTTCCAGGATCGATGATCTTCATGTTGCCGGACATTACGAAAGTGCAGTGGACGCCCTGGCCTACTTACACGAGAACCAGATCGATTTGCTATTTATAGAAATAGAGATGCCTCAGATCAGCGGCATGGAGCTGGCCCGGAATCTGCTCAATAAAAATGTAGTCATTATTTTTACTACATCGAAAAAAGATTATGCAGCAGAAGCCTTCGAACTCAATGTCGCAGACTATTTGCTGAAACCTTTTTCGCAGCTCAGGCTTCTGCAGGCAATCAACCGGGCAAGGGATATCATAGCATTGCAAAACATGAAAACCGACCTGAGCAGCGATGAATATCTATTTATTAAGGATTCCACCATTATCAGGAAACTAAAAATGGAGGATATTTTATACGCTGAAGCCATGGGCGATTATGTGCGATTTTACACGCCTGGTAAACTCTATGCCATACATGGCACGCTTAATGGCGCCGAAGAGCGTTTGCCAAGGTCAAAGTTTATACGGGTTCACAGATCTTATATCGTATGTGTGAACAAAATTGACACCATGCAGAACGGTGGTGTCTTTATCAACGGTCAGTTTCTTCCGGTCGCGGATGCTTACAAAAAAATATTGAGTAAACGAATGAATATTTTCTGAACATGATCTATGCGATTCTATGCGGTAGATTCTTTACTATCGTATAGATTTTAATAAGGTGCGTAACGCATCTCTTTGTAAAAGTAACCGGGACAGGTGCATATATAAAACGGAGGTAACCAGATTGCCGGACGAGTTGTCCGGCTTTCTGGTTCTTAGGTTATAGTTATAACCAATCCATACTGCAGGTACGCCGACTGATCATAATATCCCCGATAGTAGAGGTATAATGGACTAAGTTTACGAGAGTGGTAGTGTAGGACTGATACTTGGACATGAGGCATGTTCTGGACTGACGGGCCTGTAAAAAGTTAAATTGGGATTTTCCTGAGTTCAGAATGCCCGGCTCAGCTTAAGGTCCCGATCTGTTTACAACGGTTTGCAACCCGTTCGTATAGTGATGGCCACCTTCCAGAAAAACCACCGGAACATGTTTTTGCGCCAGTTCGGCTGCCGGGGCATCATCTTCATCTTTACCGAAATAGCAGGTCAATGCTTTATTATTTGCCCTTTCAATCTCGGCAATGACGCTATATTTTCTGGGAGACGACTCAAAACTGAACAAGTCAGCCACGTGGATCTCAAAATCGGTAGATCTTGAGGGTGATAGCAATGCTATGCTCAGCACACGCGGCTTAAACTCCAAAGGTAACAGGTTATAAATAAAAGGCATTACATCAGCGCCAAAAGAGTAACCTACCAGGATCACCTTTTCTTTTTTCCAAAGCAACAAATAAGCATTCATCAGCTTTAGCATATCTGTCGCAGTTTGCTGCGGTGCCTTTTGTTTCCAAAAATATTTCAATGAATTTAAACCGATCACAGGCATTCCTTTTTGCGCATAAAGGTTCGCAAGCTGCTGATCAAATCCGGTAAACCCGCCATCACCTGAAATAAGCAACACCAATGCATTACTGCTTGTCCCGGCAAGCGCATCGGTGATCTTAACCGGCAGTTTGGGCACCGCAACCTCGCTCTTGGCAGGGACCGTACCCGCCGTTTCTTTTAAAAGCGCATTGTAAGCGGTTTTGAATTGAGGAACCCAATTATCTTCAACACTGTAACCGTGGCCAACCTTTGGCAAAGTAATGATCTGTGCTCCTTGAACCGACCGCAAAAAAACTACTGTTTCTTTGTAATTGCAAATCTGGTCAGCCATTCCCTGGAGGGATATGAAAGGAACCGCTAGCCGCTGTGCTGGCCCGAAATCGTAGCCCTTGCCATCAATCCTTTTTTTGGAAACAAACTTACCAGATCCTTCACAAAATGGCTTATTTACGGCAAAATCCGGGCAAAACCCGAATACAATACCGCCTCTGAATGTATTTTCCGGTGCCTGTGCCAGTAGCCCATAAACCAATGTCGCACCTGAAGAATAGCCCATTAGAACCGGAATGGTATAGGTTTCATAAGCCATTTTTTTTTGAACGAATTGGCTCATAGCCTCGAAATTTGCTGCAGGATAGAGACAATTACCGCCTGCATGATTCAACATATGAAAGACTTCCCGGATATCCACTCCGATGACGAGTGTACCGGCGTCCTTTATTTTGAATGCTATATTTGCTACACCCGCGTTCCAACCACCATCGCCTGAAATAAAAATCACCACACGTTTTATAGGAGCGTTCGGTTTATACAGATAAAGATTACCAAATCCGGGATATGCCATTATCACAGGTTTAGCAGCTGAGGCGACCTGGATATTGCCTACGATAAATAGCAGAATAAGGGATAGAAACTTCATTGCCATTTTATTGTCTCTCTTCATAATTCTGTCGGTATATCATAGTTTAACTATTTTATTCAACGCCATCGGTAGCTGGAGCAGGTCAAAATAGTTTTCATATATCAAATATTTATTTTCCCAGCTGGGCGTAAATTTTTCTTTAAAATCACGCAACCCGTGATAATGCCTGAACCACTTGACATTCTCGTAGGCAAACTTGATTGCCTTTTCCGGCAGGTCACGTCCGCTATCAATACCGGACATCGGTGCCATTCCCATGTTGAGATACTTATACCCCCTGCTTTTGCAATAACTGATTAACTCAACAATGAGCACATCCATATTGCCGGCCGGCGCGTCACTGGTTTTTCGGATCAGGTCATAAGTGGCCTCACCTTTAGCATAATCGGGTATAACATTCAGGAAAGCTACAACCCTATCATCGGCGGTTTCCAGGGTAATGATGGTTTGATCAATTAGTTGTACGGCGTCGAACATTCCCTGTGAGAAAACGATCTCCTCCCGGGCGAGACTCTTCAGCCAATCATCACTTACACTTTGTAGTTTCTGGATCAGGCCTGCTTTAACGGGAGGCTCGTAAACCCTGACCTGATATCCTTTTTTCAAAACACTGTTGAAGGCATTCCGGATGGATTTCCGGTCTTTGCCCTCCAGGCTGAATGAGCCGAGATCGACAATAGCTTCCTGACCGATAATAATTGATTTCATCCCCAGTGACTCAAACAAGCTGAGGCTATTCGTATCTACTTGGTAAAACGACGGTTTTAAACCCTGCTGTATGCAGAATTGGCTAAACTCTTCCAGCACCCGGACCTGTACACCTTCATCATCGGCACAGACCGGCTCCTCAAGCACAACCGCAAAATTATTGGCAACCCGGTAGGCAATAAATGCATCTTTGTTTTTTGAAAAGAATAACAGCTTGTCGAAATACACTTTGAAGTAATCGCTGGAAGATCTGCCGTGTTTTTCGATCAACATTCTTGCCTGTTGAAATTCCTCCTTTTCTATACGGCGCTCAAAAATATATGGTTTTATTAATCCGTAAAAAAGTAAGAATACGGATCCAGCTCCCAAGACATTGATAGACCAGAGGAAGCCGTGCCCAAAATGGGTAAGTGGTTTCAACCCGCCGGTGTTCAAAAAAAGAAAATTCTCTAGCGTATGCCGAAAAGAATTTGTCAGCGTAAAAGTCATCCCAAAGTGCCTGCTGTTGAGGAAATAAAAGCCTGTTGTGCCATAAATCAACACCGCGGCCATAATGCACACCGCAAGGCCCACACTGAGATTTTGAAAGTTCCTGTCAGCTTTAATAAAATATTGTTTTCTTGTAAGCAGGAGGATCAGGAATACGATCAAAGCAAACAAGGCCTCCTCATAATCAAGAGCCTTACTTAGATTTCCAATAACCGACATCAGACAAAAAACTATCGAAAAATACCATGCTCCAAGCAGTCCTCTTAATAAAAATGCAGCGTTAACTAATAACAGGACACCGATCAATAAGACCAGATGATTGGAAACCAGCATCGCTTTTGTCGGAATAAAGTTGGCCAGCAAACTTGCCCGGCCACTAATTGCGGGGGTAAGGACCGATATAATATTGACAATTCCCAAAACAAACAGTAACACTGCAGGTAAAACTCTCAGCAAAACATTATCCTTCCTCAACACAAAACTAATCATGCCGCCCGCCAGAGGAAGCCAGAATTCAAAAAGGCGATACAACATGGTAGCTGCAGTAGCCGTCGTTGTATTCAACCCATAATGTTTCAGCACAAGCACCAGCGAAAGTTCAATCGCACCGAGCCCTTTTAAAAACGGAGAAATAACGAGAAACAAGGTCGCTATGGTGTACCCGACAACCACGGTTTGAAAGGTAGCGGTTACCCCCAGCGCCTGAATTGCTATCCATAAATGGAAAATACCCAATAATTCGATAAACATGGATACTCCAACGGTACCAAAGAGAAATCCAACAGAATAATTACTCCTCCGAAGTTCCGACCATATAACATCAGCTTCCGGTTCAAATTGCCGGATTTTGTTAAAAACCCAGCCTTTCCTGACAACTGACCAGCTTGCTAAAAATAGCAGCGTGAGCAGCAGGGCCAATCCTGCCAGCGCCCAGTACTCACCTGAAAAGTACTGTTGTGTAAATAAAAGGTAAGTAGTTACCGGTATCGAGATAAGTAAAACCGTCAGAATCCCAACGAAGCCATATATATATGAGGCCAGGTTGATCCTGGTATTGGTTATTCCGGTCCGCTCAATATTTCTGGAAAAAAATGCAAGTGATGTAATCCCCCCACCGGGAAGAAACACGCTGACCAAATTGCGCTTTAGATAAAGGCTGACGGCCTGCTTTATGGTTATGTTTGCACCTACTGTTCTAAAAGCACATCGATACATAAAGCCATGTGCCAGTATATAGAGAGCGGTTACTGTCGCGCCAACAGCCAGGTACATTTTACGCGAATCCGCCAAGCTTTCTTTTATAGTTTTGACCTCATGGGATTCGTGCCGGAAAAAATAAATTCCAAAAAATACAAACAGCACACCCATTATTTCTTTCAGGTAAAAGTTCCGGTGTCTCAGAAAGTGGAAGTTAATGTTCATTTGAATTAATAGGTTTTGGAACGTTTAACTTATAATCATGTGATGTCGTTGACTGCTACTGAATATATTCTGTAACCTTACGTACTCGGTCTACTTAGCATAAAATATATTAGTCCTTCTCTTAGGAACCAGCGCTTTCATCACATAAATTTAACTCTATTTCGTAAACATCAATGTGCTATTCGTTCAACAAGGTAATTTCATCGTCAAATAGCTATTAATCCTATATCCCTAAAGTCGATTATTCATCCATGAGGGATCTCAAAAAAATCTCCGCTTCCCTCAAAGCGGCGAGGCTTATTTTCTGCACCTCCTCTATAGCCTTAAATGTTCTTAAATCAATTTTTTTAACATGTTCCAATTGCTCTAACCAATTTTCGAGTTTTGGAAGCAACCCCATGATGGCAACTGAGGTTTTCATATTGTGTGCAATTCGGCACAGCTGCGCGTTATCATTGGCCTTGTATGCGTATAGTAAGCCAACAATATCATCCGGCACACAGGCGATAAATTGTCCTGTAACCATTTTCTCATATTTGACATTGCCTTTACCGATCTCTTTCATATAAGAAAGATCAATCGTTTTAAAAGTTTCTGGAGATGATTCTATTTCTTCAGGGAGTGTTATGTTCAGCTTCGGCGCGATAAACTTCCTGATCAATTTAATGAGCAGCTCCTCATTGATTGGTTTGGATATATAGTCATTCATTCCCTGGCCCAGACATTTCTCCCGCTCCCCTGCCATAGCATGTGCAGTCATGGCTATAATCGGAATATCTAACCGCAGTTCTTCGCGGATGTGTTGGGTAGCGGTGTACCCATCCATTTTGGGCATTTGAATGTCCATAAGGACAATGTCAAAAGTTTTAGATCGCAGTTCATTTAATGCTTCAATGCCATTTTCCACGATAGAGAAAGTGACCTCCCATTGCCCGAGCAAATGTTTCATCAAGCTTTGATTCATCACATTGTCATCCACAACAAGGATGCGCAATGAAGAGTTCATGATATCTTTCATTGCTTCTACGTTTAACGCTGGCTCATGGATGATCTGTTCCTTTGAAATAGAGTAGGGTATAAAGAAACTAAATTCCGTGCCTTCGCCTGGCCGGCTTTTCACGTCAATACGACCATTTTGCAGCTGGATAAGTGTTTTAACAATAGCCAATCCGAGGCCGGTACCCCCATAATTTCTGGTGATCGAATCCTCCGCCTGGTTGAACCGTTCGAATATTCTACCGAGTTTTTCCTCGCTGATTCCTATCCCATTGTCTTTAACCCGAACGCCAAGCTGGATAACATCGTTAACTATTGACCGCTTGTAAACCGCCACCTCTATAGTCCCTTTATCACTGAATTTCAATGCATTACCAATAATATTAACCAGTATTTGTGTTAATCTCGTCGCATCGCCCAGCAGCGTATCGGGAACATCTTCTGCAACAATGGTATTTAATATTAATCCTTTTTCTTTCACCTTTTCTTTAAAAAGTGTTTCCACAGAATTTGTCAGACCTCGAACACTAAACGGCGCCACTACTATTCGCATCATCCCGGCTTCGATCTTTGATAGGTCCAGAATATCATTGATAATCGTCATCAGGTTTTCGCCTGCCTTCTCAATCGAGTCGATGAATTCCAGTGAAACAGGTGTGTTTTGCTGACGCTTCAACAGATTGGTAAAACCAAGAATGGCGTTCAAGGGCGTCCTGATCTCATGGCTCATATTGGCCAGAAAGTTCTCTTTAATCTGTAATGCCTCCCTGGATGTTTTCTCGGATGAATCCAATTGGATAATTAGCCTGTTTTGGCCACGGAACTGGCTGAGAATAAACCAGCATAACACTCCCCCACTGGTGAACATGAAAATGATCAGTACATTTCCGTACAATCTGGCCTGCTCACTCCCTGCGATAATGTTTTGACTGAGACCAACCATTTTCCGCTGCCGGATATCATAAATTTCATGTGTGATCGCTGTGATCTCGTTAGAAATTTTTCTTGCCCGGGGGTTTGCAATAAAGCTCGTATCATTCATGTTACCCTGCTTACGGTACCGGTCTATTAACTTATTTTTGATGCTCAGTTTCTCACCAGCCAGTACACTTAACCGATGGAGGATCTTTTGGGTGGTGCTGTCTGGCTCGCTTGTATTAATAGAATCCAGATAGGCCTTCACGTTCTTGATTTTAGTATTTATTCCTTCCAGATGTGAAGTATCATTTGTTGCAATAGCTGCCCTGATCCGGCTTTCCACACCAAGGATATCCCTGTCTATCTCTCGCAGATGATTCCCCCCACGAAGTTCCCGCATTAGTTTCTCATTGCCATAAAGCATCGAATCCACATTGCCGGAGAAATTATGCTGTATAAATAGCAGGAGAAGCGTGGCCACCGCAAATGAAACCAAAATAAAATAGCCAAACCGTTTGTTTGCCATGATCCTTGACGCTAATTTCATTTGACAATCGCAAAAGCTGTTTAAAAATATTAACTGTTGATAGATGCCTGATAAAAACCGGAAGCATCTGATAACTGACGCTGCAAAACTTTGGATTATAAAACATTCGTCCTGTTGTTCAGCGTCTTTCGGTAGGCATCAGCCACCGGCAAAAACTGTCCGTTGATCACCAGTCCCCCATCTTGTATGGTATCGATCTTATCAAGCGCGATAATATAGGAACGATGTACACGCACAAAATTTGAGGAGGGTAACTTTTCCTCGGCATTTCTCAAGGTGCCGTGGATAACATAGGTTTTTGCCGGGGTGAAGAATTTAACATAGTCGCCCATGGCTTCCGCATATAGTATATCATTAAATTTAATCCGCCGGGTTATATTGGAATCCCTCACAAAAATAAATTCATCCTTTTTGAACTGTACCTCTTCTTTTTTACTCTCCAGGATCTCCCGCGCTTTGCTAACAGCCTGTAAAAACCGGCCCGGCAATACTGGCTTTATGAGATAATCCGCGACATTGAGATCAAAAGCCTCCGCAGCATAATCTTTTTTGGAAGTGGAAAAAATAATGACGACATCTTTGCCAAACAGACTTTTTGTTAGCTCAAGGCCACTCATTCCGGGCATCTCTATATCAAGAAAAAGAATATCCACCTGTTCCGTCTGCAGGTGATTGTAGGCGTCAATGGCGTTACAATATTCGCAAATAATTTTCAGGTCCTTTACCTGACTGGCCAGTTGACTTAGGGTTGTTCTGGCGATGGGGTTGTCGTCGATAATGAGGCAGGTCATCGTACAATGAATTTAGTGTATGGTTATTAAAAGGTGTAAAATCTTTTGATACAGGTTAAAACCAAACATAGTTTTTCATTACGATTAACGCATACACCTTTCGTTGAACGGGCATTTTCAATCGTTGGGTCTCTATGACGCCATTATTTTGAATAGGTCTTATGAATTCCGGTGGACGAATTATAAACAGGTGGTCGGTATTTTGGGCGATGGGAATCGCCTGTTCAACGAAAACGCTTGTTCTATGTAAGCATCCCGGCTGACCTTTGCTCCCGGTTAACAACACCAAACATTAATTGCAAAAATCATGGAAAAAAAAGAGCTTAGCTTCCGGTATGAACTGGAAAAAAAATCACCACGTTTGGGTGATGGCGGGATCACACGCGGTGCTTCCGTCAACGACTTCCCAGCCTCTATAGGCATTGCGGGAGTATCTATGCGCCTGCAGCCCGGAGGTATGAGAGAATTGCACTGGCACGCCAATGCCGCCGAATGGGCATATGTCATTACCGGAAGCTGCAGGACAACCATCATTCACCCTGACGGCAATTCTTATATCGACAACTTTAACGCCGGTGATGTATGGTATTTCCCTAAGGGTTACGGCCATTCTATCCAGGCTACGGGCAATGTGGAGTGCCATTTCATCCTGATCTTCGACAACGGTAACTTTTCTGAAGATCACACCTTTAGTGTTACCGATTTTATAGCTTCCATGCCCGCTGATGTGGTAGCGCAGAACCTCGGCATTACCCCCGCAGACGTCCAGTCCCTGCCCCACAAGGAAGCTTATTTTGCCCTGGGTGCGGTCCCTGATGAAAGCAGTTCCTTCGCCGTTCCAAGGAACACTGCCGAACTGAGCAGCATGCACCGCTACCCGCTGGAGGCTCAGCAGCCAAGGGTGATACCCGGAGGAGGAACCCAAAAGGTGGTGACCAGTAAAGAATTCCCGATCAGTACCACCATGACCGGATCCATCATTGAGCTGCAGCCTGGCGCTTTGCGCGAGATGCACTGGCACCCCAATGCCGATGAATGGCAGTATTATCTCGAAGGCCAGGCAGAGATGACCGTGTTTTTAGCGGAGGCCACCGCGGTTACCGAAAACTTCAATGCCGGCGATGTAGGCTATGTACCTATGGGAGCTGGTCATTACATCAAAAACACCGGTACCAGCCTCTGCAGGATACTGATCGGCTTTAACAGCGGGCATTATGAGGCCATCGACCTGAGCGAATGGCTCGCCGGAAATCCCAAAGATGTCCTGGTTACCAATTTTGG